>ERZ1066136.592-NODE-592-length-25180-cov-14.335124_pt1 | contig 25180 bp, 21 predicted proteins | sample MGYA00382783_ERZ1066136 | MGnify/ENA primary metagenome ERZ1066136 (study PRJEB33369, sample SAMEA5778366) | biofilm metagenome | biome: Industrial cooling water; feature: Water cooling tower basin; material: Biofilm | place: United Arab Emirates | collected... | reverse complement strand
CGTTCCTCAGCCGTCACCGCCCGGCCGAGCGGAGGGCGATGCCTGGACCCGGAACGCGCCACGATCCCCCTTCACCGGAGGCTCCCCGCCCTCGGAGGCTCGTCAAGAAATTGCTGTTGGCGATGACGGCGCCGCACGAACGCCCGCTGACAAGACAGGAACGGCAGGAACGGCAGGAACGGCAGGAACGACAGGAACGGCAGGAACGACAGGAACGGCAGGAACGGCAGGCAACGACAGGTGCCGACCACTAGATTCCCCGGACTCGGGCGCGGCCGGGGGCCGCTGCCCAATCATCGCACTTCAAGCACCGGAGTTTCCGTGGCGAAGACCGCTACGTTCGAGACCACCAAGGGGACCTTCGTCGCCGAGCTGTACGAGGGCGAGGCGCCGAAGACCGTCGCGAACTTCGAGAAGCTCGCGAACGACGGCTTCTACGACGGCGTGAAGTTCCACCGCGTCATCGAGGAGTTCGTGATCCAGGGCGGCGACCCGTACTCCAAGGGGGGCGAGCACGCCAAGGGGCCCGTCGGGACGGGCGGGCCGGGCTACACGATCGCCTGCGAGACCAACGGCAATCCGCACACGCACCAGAACGGCGCGCTCTCGATGGCCCACGCCGGCCGCAACACGGGTGGCAGCCAGTTCTTCGTCGTGCTCAACGAGCGGAACTGCCGCCACCTCGACGGCGTGCACACCGTCTTCGGCAAGGTGACCACCGGCTTCGACGTCGTGCGCGAGATCCGCGCGAACGACGCGATGACGACCGTCCGCGTGGCCTGACCCGGACGGTGCGGACGGTGGCCGACCGCGCCATCGTCCGCGCGCACGTCTCGCGTCGGCTCGCCTCCGTTCATCACCGCATTTCCTTCCCTCTCCGACCATGGCCCACGCCACTCACCAGCAGACCGACGCCAAGCCCGCCTTCACGGGGCTGATCGTCGGCGCCGTCGTCACGGCCGCGATCCTCTACGCCACCGTGCTGTGGACGAACGCCCGCTTCGCCGCCCACGAGGCGAGCGCGACGCCGGCCGCCTCGCAGGCGCACTGAGCGCGCGACCGGCATGACCGCGCGCGGGGCGTCGCGCCGGCAGGACAACGCCCCGTGCGGGCGGTGCGTACAGGCGGGTGTCCCCCTCCTGCCCCGCCGCGATGACGCCCGCATCCGCCGCCGCACGCCGACTCGGTCTCGTGTCCGCTCCTGACGTCCGGGGCGGCGACGGGCCGACGCGCACGCCGGCGGGCGGCACACCCGTGGGCGGGACGCCGGCGATCCTGCGCGGCGGCCGCGCGGCCTCGACCGATCGCGAGGCCGAGAAGGCGCTCGTCCTCGCCGCGCAGCACGGCGACACCGGCGCCTTCTCGGCGCTCGTGCGGCTCCACCAGCAGCGGGCCTACGCGGTCGCGCGGGCGGTGCTGCTGACCCACGAGGACGCCGAGGACGCCGTGCAGGAAGGGTTCCTGCACGCGTACCGGGCGCTCGACCGGTTCCGTCCGGACCAGCCGTTCGGTGCGTGGCTGCACCGGATCGTGAGCAACGCCGCGCTCGACCTGGCGCGCCGTCGCAAGGTGCGCGATGCCGACGAACTCGCCGAAACGCACGCGTCGCCCTTCCGCGATCCGGGCGAGAGCGACGAGCTCCGACGCGCCCTCGACGCCGCGCTCGCCACGCTCCCGTCACGGCAGCGCGCGGTACTCGTCCTGCACGACGTGGAGGGGTACAAGCACGCGGAGATCGGGCAGATGCTCGGCATTCCCGAGGGGACGGCCCGCTCCGACCTCCATCACGCGCGCGCCGCCATGCGGACCGCGCTCGCTTCCCTGCGTCCGACGGCCTCCTGACGAGGCATCCATGCGATACGACGACGATCGCGATCCTTCGCTCACGCTGCAGCTCCGCTCGCACCTGCGTCCGCCGGCCGACCCCGCCTACTGGGACGCGCTCGAGGGCCGCATCATGGCGCGCATCGCCGCCGATGGCACCGCCACCGCCGCCGATGCCGACCCGGGCGCGTGGTGGGAGCCGTTCGTCGAATGGCGTCGCGCAGGCATCGCGGCGGCGCTGGCCGCGCTCCTCTTCGGCGGCGCCGGCGTCTGGTACGCCGACTCGGTCGAGTCGCAGCTCGCCTACGACGTGGTCGTCGAGACCCCGCCGGCGGCCTACGGTGCCCCCGAGCGTCCCGCCGCCTCGCGCGGCGACCTGCTCGGCGATCTCCTCGGCTACTGACGGCGAGAGGCGACGCGCATCATGCAGCGCCCCAAGACGCAGGCGATGCTCTTCCTGCTCGGTGCCGTGCTGGTCGGCGGGGTGCTCGGCTTCACCGCGGACCGGGCCCTCGCCGGCCCGCCGCGTCGCGTGAACCAGCGCTTCATGCGCGAGCAGCTGCACAAGGACCTCGGCCTCACGCCGGGGCAGGCACGGCTCGTGGATTCGATCCTCGACGCTCGCAACGAGCGCATGCGCGCCATCACCGCCCCGCTCAAGCCCGCCCTCGACGCGGTGCGCGATTCGGCACGCACGGCGATCCGCGCGCGCCTGACGCCCGAGCAGCAAGGGCGGTGGGACGCCGTGCTGCAGGAGATGCGGAAGCAGGGACGTGACGGCCGCTGATCGGCCGCGTGCGTTCGCGATAGGACGCCGCCCTACTGGTTCCATCGTTCGCGCGCAGTAGCTTCCAGCGGTCCCGCCCCGGCGACGCAGCGTGCTGCGCCGGGGCGGCGTTCGTCCGGGAGCGGCGCAGGTCCGCGCCGTGTTCCGTCCTCCGTCGCGCCGCGCCCGGCTCCGCCGGCTGTCGGCCTTCCGCATGACCCAGCCCACGCCCTCCTCGTCGGCCACTCCCGCCCCCGAAGGTCCGGGGGACTCGGAGCCGCCGAATCCCGGGAAGCCGGCCGCACCCGCCCCACGTGGCGGCAAGGCACCGGCGCCGCGCCCCAAGGCCGGGCGCCCGGTCGTCCCCGCCTACACCGGCGAGTTCTCGACCGTCGTCGACGACATCGACCACCATCACGCGCCCGCCAATCCGACGGGCGGGCGCCTGGCGACGCTCACGCTCACCGCACTCGGCGTCGTCTACGGCGACATCGGCACGAGCCCGCTCTACGCGCTGCAGGAGTGCTTCAACGCGGCGCACGGACTCCGGCCGACCGTCGACAACGTCCTCGGCGTCCTGTCGCTCATCGTCTGGTCGCTCATCCTCGTGGTGAGCGTGAAGTACATCTCGTTCATCATGCGCGCGGACAACCGCGGCGAGGGCGGCATCCTCGCGCTCCTCGCGCTGCTGCTGCAGAAGGGCGGCGGCATCAACTGGGAGCCGCGCGAGGCGACCGAGATGGACGACGAGGAGCGCGCGCGGCGGCTCCGGCTCAAGAACCTCGTCATCGTGCTCGGGCTCTTCGGCGCGGCGTTGCTCTACGGCGACGGCATCATCACGCCCGCGATCTCCGTGCTCGGCGCGATCGAGGGCGTGGCGGTCATCCAGCCGGCGCTCGAGCAGTGGGTCGTGCCGGTGACGATGCTGATCCTCATCGGCGTCTTCCTCGCCCAGCAATTCGGCACCGATCGCGTCGGCAAGGCCTTCGGGCCCGTGATGCTGACGTACTTCTTCACGCTCGCCGCGCTCGGCATCCCCAAGATCATCGAGCGCCCCGAAGTGCTGCAGGCGTTGAGCCCCTTGCACGCGGTGCGCTTCATGGCAGAGCACGGGACGATGGGCTTCGTGCTGCTCGGCGCGGTCGTGCTCTCGGTGACGGGCGCCGAAGCGCTGTACGCGGACATGGGCCACTTCGGTCGCAAGCCGATCAAGATCGCCTTCTTCGGTCTCGTCTTCCCCTGCCTGCTGCTGAACTACTTCGGTCAGGGCTCGCTCCTCATCGGCGATCCGGCCGCGTCGGCGAACCCGTTCTACAACCTCGCGCCACGCGTCTTCCAGCCGGTGCTGCTCGGCATCGCGACGGCGGCCGCGATCGTCGCCAGCCAGGCGCTCATCAGCGGGGCCTTCTCGCTCACGCAGCAGGCGGTGGCGCTCGGTTACTCGCCGCGCGTGACCATCGTGCACACCAGCGCGCGCGAGGCGGGGCAGATCTACATCCCCGAGGTCAACGTCCTGCTGGCGATCGGCTGCCTGCTGGTCGTCGTCGGCTTCGGCAAGGTGAGCGCGTTGAGCGCCGCCTACGGCATCGCGGTCACCGGGACGATGGCGATCACGACGCTCCTCTTCTACCTGCTGATGCGGCTGCGCTGGCGCTGGCCGTTGTGGAAGGCCGGGCTCCTCGCCGGGTCGTTCCTCGCGATCGACCTCGCGTTCTTCGGCGCGAACCTGCTCAAGTTCCTTGACGGTGGCTACGTGCCGCTGCTGGTCGCGCTCGGGATCTTCATCCTGATGACGACGTGGAAGGCCGGCCGCGAGGCGCTGACGCGCGTCATGCGCACCGGGCGCCTGCCGACCGACGTCCTGCTCGAGGATCTCGCGCGCAAGACGGACCTGGTGCGCGTGAAGGGGACCGCGGTCTTCATGACGTCCGACGCCGACGGCATCCCGCCGGTACTGCTGCACCACCTCAAGCACAACCAGGTGCTGCACCAGCAGGTGGTGCTGCTCAGCGTCAAGAGCGCGCCGGTGCCCTACGTCGAGAGCACGCGCCGCACGAATGTGCAGGAGCTCGGCCAGGGCTTCTGGCGCGTCACGGCGCGCTTCGGCTTCATGCAGACGCCGAACGTGGCCGAGATCATGGCGAGCGTCCGCACCTCGGCGCTCGTCTGCTCGCCGGGCACGACGAGCTACTTCCTCGGTCGCGAGCTGCTCCTCCCCACCGGCCCGACGCGCATGGCGTCGTGGCGGAAGAAGCTGTTCATCATCATGATGCGGAACGCACGCTCCGCGACCGCCTTCTTCGGCATCCCGCCGAATCGCGTGGTCGAGATGGGGACGCAGGTCGAGATCTAGCGTTGCCCGCGACTCGGAGCGCGGCGTCCGGCTTTGGTGCGGCGTCCGGCTTTGGTCTCGCGACACTGCGGACCGCGGAGATGCGGGGGGGCGCGAAGGGACGCGGAGAACTGCCTTTGGAAACGTCGTCTCCGTCCTCCGGTTGTCTCCGTTTCTCTGATCTTCCTGGTTCGTTCCGGATCGTGAACTGACTTGGAACTTCGGAGGAACGGAGACAGCCGGAGGACGGAGACGACTCGTTCAGGGTAATTCTCCGTCCTCCGGTTCTCCGTTTCTCAGATCTTGCTGGTTCGTTCCGGATCGTGAACTGCCTTGGAACTTCGAAGGCACGGAGACAGCCGGAGGACGGAGACGACTTTTTCCAGGCTATTTCTCCGTCCTCCGGTCGTCTCCGTTGCTCAGATGTTCCGAGTCTGTTCAAGATCTCGAATCGACATGTAAAGTCGGAGGAACGGAGAGAACCGGAGGACGGCGACGACTTGTTCAGGGTAGTTCTCCGTCCTCCGGTCGTCTCCGTTCCTCGGATGTTCCATTGTAGTTCCAGAATCCTGAACCGACATGGAACTTCGGAGAAACGGAGGGGACCGGAGGACGGAGACGTCTTTTTCCAAAAGCGGTTCTCCGCGTCCCTTCGCGCGCCCCCGCATCTCCGCGGTCCGCAGTTCCGCCACCGCACGTCACTCGCCCCGGCACTCCGTCGCGCGAGACCGGAGCGGGCGTGACACGACAGTAGATTCCGGCGACCGCACGACACGACGACGCCGACGACCGAATCCGACATGTCCCGTTCCGTTCGACCCTTGGGCCTGCGCCGCGGGAGTGGCGCCGCCTTCGTCGCCGTGGTGATGGCGGCGACCGTCACGCTGCCGACCGCCGTCCTCACCCAGGGACGCGACACGCTCACGGGGCGCGACGACCGCGCGTTCTCGTTCTTCGCCGAGGGGCCGTACGCGCGCGGGGTGCCGCGTCCGGATTCGCTGCTGGGCGTGCCGATCGGCGTGCGGAACTGGCAGTTCCACGAGCAGGAGCGCGCGCTGCTCGCGATCGCGCAGGCGGCGCCGGGACGCGTGGTGGTCGAGGAGATCGGGCGCACGGCCGAAGGGCGGCCGATGCGGCTCTTTCTCGTCTCGAGCCCGCGCAACATCCAGCGGCTCGCGCAGCTGCGCACCGATCTCGCGCGCCTCGCCGATCCGCGCGGTGCGACGGATGCGGAGCTCGCGGCGGTCGCAGCGCGCACGCCGGCGGTGGTGTGGATCAACGAGAGCGTGCACGGCAACGAGTCGCCGGGCTTCGACGCGGCGCCGGCGACGCTCTACGAGCTCGCGGCGAGCGAGAATCCGTCGCTCGTGCAGGCGCTCGACAATGTGCTCGTCGTGCTCAACCCGAGCACGAATCCGGACGGGCACGAGCGCTTCGCCGTCTGGCACAAGTCGGTGGCGGTGGGCGACGCCGATCGCGGTGCGCTCGAGCACGACGAACCGTGGTCGATCCAGGGGCGCTTCAACCACTACCGGTTCGACATGAACCGCGACCTCGTCGCGGGGACGCAGCTCGAGGTGCGCGCGCTGCAGCGCAAGATGCTCGAGTGGTGGCCGATGGTGAGCGTCGACCAGCACGGCCACACGGTCAACTACTTCTTCCCGCCCGCCGCACGGCCGGTGCATCCGCTGCTCGGCGGCACCGCGGCCAAGTGGCTCGAGGCGTTCGGACAGGGGAACGCGGCGGCGTTCGACCGCTACGGCTGGATGTACTACAGCCGCGACCAGTTCGACCTGTTCTATCCCGGCTACTTCGACACGTGGCCGTCGCTCCTCGGCGCGACGGGGATGACGTACGAGACCGACGGCGGCGGCTGGCGCGGGCTCGCGTGGCGTCGCGAGGACGGGACGATCGTCACGCACCGCGACGGCGTCGTGAAGCACCACGTCACCGCGCTCGCGACGATCCGCACCGCGGCCGCCCGCGCGACGGAACGCGTGCGCGACTTCCTCGCCTTCCGGCAGGAGGCGACGGCCGACGGACGCAAGGGTCCGATGCGCGCCGTGGTGCTCGTGCCGAGTCGCGACAGTGCGCGCACGACGGACCTCGTCGCCGCGCTCGTGCGGCAGGGCATCGAGGTGCGCCGCACGACCGGCTTCGCGAGCACGCGCGCACACCCCTACGCCGAGGGCGCGACGGGGGCGCGACGCTTCGAGGGCGTGGCGTACGTGGTCGATCTCGCCCAACCGCAGGGACGCCTGGCGCGGGCGCTGCTCGAGCCCGACCCCGCGCTCGATCCGGTCTTCGCGAAGACGCAGGTCGAGAAGTTCCGCCGCAACCAGCGCCGCGGAAAGAGTGATCGCGGCGAGGACTACGAGTTCTACGACATCACGGCGTGGTCGCTGCCGATCGCGTTCGGTGTGGATGCGTGGTGGACGGAAGACGCGCCGACCGGCGGCGAGCTGGTGCAGCTGATGGGCGAGGTGCAGGTGGTGGACGGGCGCGCGAGCAATCTCGCGCCGCGTGGCGGCGTGGCGGGTGGTGTGCGCGCGACGAGTGCGTATCTCGTCTCGCCCGATCGCGTGGACGCGATGCGCTACGCGCTCCGGCTGGCCAGGGCCGGCGTGACCGCGATGATCGCGTCCGAGCCGGTGGACGCGGGCGGCCGCACGTGGCCGCGCGGTACGATCGTGGTGCGCGTCGCGCGCAACGACACGACGGTGCACCGCGCCGTCGCCGATGCCGCTTCGTATGCCGCGGTGGATGCGGTGCCGGTCAACAGCGCGTTCACGAGCGGCGGCGGGCAGTTCGGCATCGGTTCGGGGACGATGGTGCCGTTCACGCCGCCCAAGGTCGCGATGCTCGCCGACGAAGGCGTCAGCCAGACGTCGTTCGGTGCGACGTGGTGGAGCTTCGAGAAGCGCTTCGGATTGCCGTTCACCGCGGCGACGTTCGAGACGCTCTTCCGCGTCCTGCCGAACGTGAACGTGCTCGTGATCCCCGACGCGTCGCCGGGTGCGCTGTCGTCGCGGCTCGGCAAGTCGGGGACCGATCGGCTCAAGACGTGGATGCAGGGCGGCGGTGTGCTCGTGACCTTCGGTGACGCGACCGCGTGGGCATCGCAGGCCGAACTGACGACCGCGAAGGCGAAGGACGGCGACGACGCCAAGGGCGGCGACGCCAGGTCCGGCGCGGACAGCGGCGGCGCGCGCCCGCGGAGCGGCACGACGCGCACCGCGGCCACCACCACACCGACATCCGGCGCATCGACGACGTCCGATGCGGCGCTCGCCGAGATGGGGCCGACCGCGAGCCCGTCGGCGACGCCGAACGCGCCGCAGTACGTGGCGGGGCTCCTCGCCGACGTGGTGCTCGACCGCACGCACTGGCTCGCGACGGGGATGGAGTCGCAGCGCATCACGACGCTCTTCGCCGGCGACGTGATGCTCGCACCGAGCAAGGAAGGGGCGAACGTGGGCGTCTTCGCCCCGACCGGCACGCTGATCCGCGCCGGCTTCAGCTGGCCGGGCAACACCGAGCCGCTGCTGCGCGGCTCGACGTTCCTCGTCGCCGAAGCCCACGGCCGCGGCGCGTACGTGGGCTTCGTGGCGGATCCGCTCTTCCGCGGCTGGTGGCGGTCGCTCGATCGGCTCGTGCTCAACGCGATCGTGCTCGGCCCGTCGCTCAAGTGAGCGGACGCCGTTCTTGGCTACCAGCACGCACCGCGGGAACCACGGGGTACACGGCGAAACGGCCCACGGTCGAACCGCCCACGGCCTCGGCTCGCGGAGGATCACCAACGAGATCGTCACGAGCGCAGTAGATGAGACGCAAGAGCCGTGGGCGGTCGCACCGTGGGCCGTTCCGCCGTGTACCCCGTGGTTCCAGTGGTTCGGCTCGTGCATCGCTCGGTCCTCCCGCAGACACATGACATCGAGAGAAGAGGGGCACGCAATGCAGGTGACGAAGGGCCCGATTCTGGTCGCGGTGCTCGCCGGTTCGCTGGGTGCGCAGGCGGTGCCGCCGGCGATCGTGGACACGACACCGGCGCGCAGCGTGGCACCGCGAACGACGACGCTCGGCGGACAGTTGACGGTGCCGCGCGGGGTGCGTGTCGCGAAGTTCGCGGACGTGCGCGGGGCGCGGGCGATGGTGGTGGGGCCGGACGGGAGCGTGTACGTGAGCACGCCGCGCTCGAACGAGATCCATCGGCTCCGCGACACGGACGGTGACGGCGTCGCCGACCAGGTGGGCGTCGTGCTCGCGCAGGCGGCGGGGCTCGAGCGGCCGCACGGCATGGCGTTCCACAAGGGCCGGTTCTACGTCGCGAACACGGGCGGCGTGGTGCGTTTCACGCTCGACGCGGCGGGCGTGCCGACGGGCACCGGCGAGAAGCTCAACAGCTACGACGCCGGCGGCGGCCACTGGACGCGCAGCATCGTCTTCGGTGCCGACGGGCGCATGTACGTCTCGATCGGGAGCACGTGCAATGTCTGCATCGAGAAGACGCCCGAACGCGCGGCGGTGATGGTCTACGACGAGAACGGCAAGGGCGGACGCGTCTACTCGAGCGGGCTGCGGAATGCGGTCGGCATGGCGTGGCACCCGTCCACGCGCCAGCTCTGGGTGACGCAGCACGAACGCGACAACCTCAAGCCCGACCATCAGGACCTGCCGCAGGAGGAGATCAACATCCTCGCCGACGGCGCGGACTTCGGCTGGCCCTACTGCCACGGCGACAGGGTGCCGAACCCCGAGTTCGACGACGCGGCGCGCTGTGCGCGCACCGTCGCCCCGGCGCTCCGCATGCAGGCGCACTCCGCACCGCTCGGCATCATCTTCCTCGACAAGGCGACCGCGCTGCCGCGTGAACTTCGCAGCGACGCACTCGTCGCCTTCCACGGCAGCTGGAACCGCACCGAGCCGACGGGGGCGAAGGTCGTGCGCGTGCGCGTGCGGAACGGCAAGCCGGTGAGCTACGAGGACTTCATCGCGGGATGGCAGGACGCCAGCGGCAAGCGCTGGGGGCGGCCGGTGGACTTCGCGGTGCTCGGCGACGGGAGCGTGCTGGTGAGCGACGACATGTCGGGCGCGGTGTTCCGCGTGACGACGGGACGCGAGTCGGCGACGCGCTGATCGCATCGGTGGACCGCGATGCATGCGCGTCGCGGTCCGCCGTCGCATGCGGTCGGATGCCGGAGCGTGCGACGTCGTGTCGATCGTCGTCGTCGTGCGCGATCGCGCTGCGCACGGATACGTGACGACCGGCTCCCCTTGTGCGGGCCCGTCCGTGCGTAAATCATGTGGGCACGATGCACTCCGTCAGCCGACTCTTCCTGCCGGCGCTGGTGCTGGTGGGACTCGTACGTACGATCGACGCGCAGCAGGACGCTGCGCCCGCGCCACCGCCGGTCGCGCCACCGGCGCCGGCTCGCGTCGCGACGGTCTCGGGATCGGCGCTCACGGGCATCTCGCCGTTATGGCTCTCGTCACTCGACGTGCGGGCCCAGGTGCGCGTCGGCCGGTTCATCACCGTCGACGGAGTGCTCGGTGCCGGCGTTCGGACAGAGGATTTCGGCGGTGACAACCAGCGGGGGGTCGGTCGCAGCGGGTACCAGGTCGGGGTGCGGGCCTGGCCCCAGGGACGCGCCCTGCAGGGGTGGTCGGTCGGCCTGCTGCACGGACGCTACCGGCACGAGGTGATCGACCTGATCTTCTTCGAGGACGAGGCGATCGTGACGCTGCCGCGCACGACGCTCGAAGTCGGTCACCAGTGGCTGCTGCGTGCATCGCGCCGCCTCACCGCGTTCGCCGTCGGAAGCCTCGCGCGCAACGGCAGCCCGCCGCGCGGGTCGTCGCTCGCGGTGCCGGGGTTCGAACTGCAGGTCGGCGCCGGCGTCGGCGTCGCGTTCTGAGTCCCCGCGGCCCGTTTCGACGTCTCTCAGGCAGCCGCTTCACACTGCGCCACGATCGGCGCATCCAGCCGGCCCGATCGCTCGGAGTGGCCGGTTCCGTTCCCTCCATCTCGAGGAAGTCCATGCGCAAGTTCGTCGGCCTCGCCGCTCTCGCCCTGCTTGGCACCGGCTGCTACCACGCGACCGTCAACACCGGCCTGCAGCCCGGCACGCAAGTCATCCACCAGCCGTGGGCGCACAGCTTCATTCTGGGCCTCGTGCCGCCGGCGACGGTCGAAGCGGCGAAGCAGTGCCGCGGTGGCGTGGCCACGGTCGAAACGCAGCACTCGTTCCTCAATCTGCTCGTCGGCAACCTCACGTTCGGCATCTACACGCCGATGGACATCAAGGTGACGTGCGCCGCGGCGCGCGCCGAACTGCCGTCGGTCAAGGTGCAGGGCGATGCCGACGCCGCGTTCGCGCAGGCGCTCGAACTCGCGCGCACGACCGGGGCGGCGCAGGTCCGCTTCTGAGTCGCGGTCGCGGGACGCGTCACGCCATGACGTGACGCACGACGGGGGCGGGTGCCACGTGGCGCCCGCCCCCGTTCGTTCCACCGCGATCGTGCGGCGTGCAGCCGTCAGAACAGCACGCCGATCGAGAGCCGTGCGTTGGGAAGCACCTTGATGCCGACCACCGATTCGTCGCCGCCGAGGAAGCGCTTCGCGCCGATGCCCGCCGTGACCGCGACGCGACCGCGGCGAGTGCGCCATGTGTGATCGACCTGCACACCGAGCGCACCACGCGTCGTGGACGCGGTGCCCGACCCCTGCGGGCAGGGCGGGAAGTTGCACCGGCGGTCCTCGCTGAAGCGCGCGAGACCGAACGTCGGCGCGATCGACCACCCCTGGAACTCGCGATCGCCGAGCCAGAAGCGGTACTTGCCATCGACGGTGAGGAGTGCGTCCTCGTCGGCGAGGTTGGTGAAGCCGATACCGACGCCGAGGCTCTGCATCTCGGCCACGCGACGCTCGGCGTCGCCGTAGAACGAGAGTGCGAGCGGCGCGATCGGGTTCGCGCTCACGTGCCAGACGGGCTCGGGGCGCGCGGGAAGCACGGCGGGGGTGGGCAACGGCGTCGGCGCGGGCGCAGTCGTCGCGGGGGGCACCGACTGCGCACCGGCGAGCGCCGGCATTGCGAGGAGCGTCGTGGCGACGAGGCGCGCGACGGCGACGGACGGACGGACCGGCATGCGGGGAGGGGGTCAGGGTCGAGGCACTCGGATCGACGTCGCCAACCTAGCGGCGCTGGGTTCGGCCGACGCGATCGAACGGGGGGAGAGCGGCGCGACATCGCGCACCACGCCCCGCCCGCCATACCCCCGGATCGGTAATCGAGCCATGCAGCCGACGCACTCGTTCCCCGGGCAACGCCGTGCGTGCACCATCGATGACGCGCGACATGTCGTCGCCTCGTCGTCGGACGAGCGTCACGCCACCGTCAGCGCCCCATCGCCCGCAGCTCCACCAGCAGGCAGCGGTCCTGCACCACGTCGATCCCCGCCCGTGCGAGCCGTTCGGCGCTTTCGTCGTGCCGGATGCCGAGCTGCATCCAGACGAGCCGAGGGCGCACGGCGAGGATGTCGTCGACGTGGGCGGGGACATCGGCGGGGCGGCGGAAGAGCTGGACCGTGTCCACGCCGCCCGGGATCGCCTGCAGCGTCCGGTGGACCGGCTGGCCGAGGATCTCGGTGACGTCGGGATAGTAGGTGGGCACCGGGATGATCTCGTAGCCCGCCTGTTGTGCGTACTCGGGGACGTAGTAGGCGGGCGCGCCGGATTCGGCCGGCTTGATCCCGACCACCGCGATGCGCCGCGCGCGGCCAAGGGCGTCGCGGATCGCGTCGGTGGTGACCAGGAGATGGGTGCGCCAGGCGTCGGGGTCGGGTGTCGTCATGCGAGAGGCGTCGATGGTGTGGGCGTGAGGTCGGACCGCGGTGCGCGTCGCCGCGACCGAGCGCACGATCGGGACCGGCGCGTCACGCGTGCGCCATGGTGGTCGGGGCCGTCCGGTGCGTGCGGTAGATTGCCACGCTCCCGCACGACGCGCCGCCCGCCCCCGCGGCCGCGCGCGACCACGCGTGCCGGCTCCCCCGCTCCGCTTTCGTCCTCCTCATGCGATTTCTCGTGCTCGGCCGCGGCCTCCAGGGCTCGGCCTGCGCCTTCGATCTTCTCCGGCAGCCCGGCGTCACGCAGGTCCGACTCGCCGACGTCGACGTCGCCAACCTCCCCGCCTTCCTCCCGACGGCCGACCCGCGCCTCGTCCCCGTCACGCTCGACGTCCGCCAGCACGAGCAGGTGCTCCGCGAGTTCGCGCAGGTCGACTGCGTGCTGTCCGCCATCCCCTACTACTTCAACGGCCCGCTCGCCGCACTCGCAGTGCAGGCTGGCGTCCATTTCGCGGACCTCGGCGGCAACACCGAGATCGTCTTCGAGCAGAAGCGGCTGCACGACGCCGCCGTCGCGCGCGGCGTGACCGTCGTCCCCGACACCGGCCTCGCGCCGGGCATGGTCAACGTGCTGGCCGAGCACGGCATCCGGCAGCTCGACAGCGTCGAGAGCGTGAAGCTCTACGTCGGCGGACTTCCGCAGCATCCCGAGCCGCCGCTCAACTACCAGATCGTCTATTCGATCGAGGGCGTGCTCGATTACTACACGACGCAGTCGTGGGTCGTGCGCGACGGGACACGAGTGCAGGTCGAGGCGCTCTCCGAGATCGAGCCGGTGCACTTCGACGCCCCCGTGGGCGAGCTCGAGGCGTTCCACACCGCCGGTGGCCTGTCGACGATGGCGTGGCGCTACGAAGGAAAGATCCCGGTGATGGAGTACAAGACGCTCCGCTATCCGGGCCACGCGAAGCTCATGGCCGACATGCGCGCACTCGGCCTCTTCTCCACCGACCCGGTGACGATCGGCACGAGCACGTGCACGCCGCGCGACGCGTTCATCGCGTCGGTCGGCCCCAAGCTCCGCAAGCCCGGCGGCCACGATCTCGTCGCACTGCGCGTCGTCGTGCGCGGCCGGAAGAACGGCCGACCGGCGGTGCGTCGCTTCGACCTCCTCGACCGCTACGACGCCACGACCGGCATCACCGCGATGATGCGCGTGACCGGCTACACCCTCGCCATCACCGGCCGCTTCCTCGCCGAGCGCAAGCTCGCCCCCGGCGTGCACACGATGGACGAAGCGATGCCCGCCGCCGACTACATCGCCGCCCTCGCCGACCGCGGCATCGAGATCCGCACCTCCACCGACCCCTGAGCGAGACGAACGCGACGGGCGCGAAGAACGCGACGAACAGCGGAAGACCTGAACGCGACGCACGCGACGACGCGACGGGGGTCGGTGCGATGGCACCGGCCCTCGTGTGCGTTCCGGATCGCGGAACCGATGGGATGAAGCAGGCAACCACAGGCAACCACAGGCAACGACAGGACGGCCGAGCATCCACGCGTGCGGCGGGCTCGCGGTGCACGGGGCCCATCCACAAGTCTTTGGTGGTCTCCGTGCAGCGCGGGCGCCCGACGCCCGCCACGACGTCCGGGCTGTACCTGTGGTTGCCTGTGGTTGCCTGTCGTTGCCTGCAGTCCCCAGCAGTCCAGCGATCCCGCCCCCGCACGAACGCCCCCACGACGCCCCCGTCGCGCCGCCGCGCCCGTCGCGTTCAGGTCTTCATCTGTTCGTCGCGATCGTCGCGCCCGTCGCGCCCGTCGCGCTCGTGATCAGGCCGCGAGAGACGGAGCGATTTCCCAGGCGGACGCGACGCGGTTGCGGCCGCCGTGCTTGGCGTGGTAGAGCGCCTGGTCGGCGGCGGCGAGAAGGGAGGCGGGGTCGGTGTGCACGGGATCGAGCACGGCGACGCCGAGGCTGGCGGTGATGGCGCGCTCGAGGCCTTCGGTCTGTTCGATCGCGGCACGCACGCGTTCGGCGACGAGGAGGGCGCCGGTGCGATCGGTCGAGGGGAGCACGAGGGCGAACTCCTCGCCGCCGTAGCGCGCCACGAGATCGGTGTCGCGTGCGCAGGCGCGCATCAGCTCCGCGACGCGCTGCAGCACGCGATCGCCGGCGGGGTGGCCGAACGTGTCGTTGAACGACTTGAAGTGGTCCACGTCCACCATCACCACCGCGAGCGGGATCGACACGCGGCGCGCGTGCGTGAACTCGGCCTCGAGTCGCGCCTGCATCGCCCCGTGGTTGCGAAGCCCCGTCAGCGAGTCGCTCTCGGCCAACTGCTCGAGGCGCGCGTTCGCGAGTTCGAGTTCGTCCTTCTGCGACGCGAGTTGATACGTGAGCCGCTTGAGCTCCGCGGTCTGCTGACGCACCAGGCGATCGAGCTCGATGCGCTCGGTGATGTCCTGCATCACGCCGACCACCTGCGCCACTTCCCCCGATTCGTCGCGATGGAGAACCGACTCGCGCGCGTGGAACCAGCGCCAGTCGCCACCGGCATGCCGCAAGCGATACTCGACCTCGAGACAGGTGCCGTCGGGCACCGCCTCGAAGCGGAGCAGGTGCTGCCAGAACTCCTCGTAGTCGTCGGGGTGGATCAGGTCCTCGAGCACCGAGTCGCGCAGCGGTTCACCTTCGGCGGCGTGGTGGCCGAGGAGCGCGGCGATGCTGCGGTTCTCGTAGAAGTAGCACCCCGTCTGGCGATCGAAGACGTAGACGGTGTGCGGCGCGACGCGGAAGACTTCCTCGACGAAGCTGCGGCTCTCGCGGAGTGCGTCGTCGCTGCGCTTCTGGTGCGTCACGTCGCGCGCGATCCCGAGGACGCAGCGCGCACTGCCGTCGGCGTCGCGACGGCAGACGAGATCGCGCGAGACGAACCAGCGCCACTCGCCAGAGGCGTGGCGGATGCGGTACTCGGTCTCGACCACCTCGCCGTCCGGCACCTCGAGCAGCCGTGCGTGCGACGCGGCGACGCGCGCGGCATCGTCGGGATGGATCAGCTGCGCGAGGAAATCCGGGCCCATCGCCTCGATCCGCGCGCGCGTCAGGCCGAGCATCGCACCGAGCCGCTCGTTCGCGTGGAGATTGCGGCGTTCGACGAGGTCGTACACGTAGACCAGGTCCGGCGAGCTGCGCACGAAGTGCGCGGCCAGCGCCAGCAGGTCGGCGTCGGCGTGGAGCGGATCGGTCGGGAGCATCAGCGTCTCGGGCGGCACCTTCCTGAATATCGGCTAATCGCGGCGGCACATTAGCGCCGTGTCAGGTCCATGACGGGGGCCCCTCATCCGTTCGTGCGCGCCTCGAACGAGCGACGGGGACCGCGCGCATCGCCCGGTCCCCGCCGCCTCGCTCGACTGCCCGCGCTCAGCGCGTGAAGTCCGCCAGCGTCACCCCGACGGCGTCGATCGCGCTCTTCGCGCGCCAGCGATCCGCCCCGTTGTAGAGGAGCGCGAAGGCGAGCAGCTCGCCGTTGCGTGCGGTGACGTAGCCGGCGAGCGAGACGACGTCGTTGGTCGTGCCGGTCTTGGCGTGCAAGTTGGCCTGCGCCGCAGTGCCGCGCATGCGCCCGCGGAGCGTGCCGCTCTCGCCCGCGAGCGGGAGCGACGCATGGAAGAGCGAGCGCCACGGGGCGCGGTCGGCCCAGCCGAGCATCTGGACCATCGCGCGCGCCGAGATGCGGTCGAGGGTCGAGAGGCCGCTCCCGTCGCGCACCTGCACCGCCGCGGGATTCGCCCCTGCCTCGCGCCGCAGCAGCTCCTGCAGCATGCGCTCGGCGCCGACGGCGGTCCCCACACCGCTCCGCTCCGGCCCGCGCACCGCGGCGCGCAGCAGATGTTCGGCGATCGGGTTCACCGACTGGCGGTTCATCACCGTGACGAGCGTCTCGACCGGCTGCGATTCGAGCGCGCCGAGGAGCGTCGTCCCGATCGGTGCGGGAGCCACCACCCACTGGCCGCTGGTCTCGACGCCGGCGCGCTGCAACGCGGCGACGAGTGCGCCGGTCGTGAACGTCGCCGGATCTGGGATGACGAGCCCGTAGGCCCGCTGCCCCGCACGCGCGCCGATGCTCCCGCGGACGACGACCGTGTTGCCGGTGCGACGCACGGCGAGGTTCGCACCCGCGCCACCGGTGACGCGCACGGCGGCGCTGATCGGGAGCGCGACGCTCGCCGGTTCGAGCGTCACCTGCGCGCGCCCGCCCACGGGGCGCACCGTCACCCAGACGATGCCCTCGTTGAGCGACAGCGCGCTCACCTTGCCCGCGTACGAATCCTCGAGGATGCGCGGCAGCCAGCCTTCGGGCGTCGCGCGTGCCTCGAAGGCGCTCGCGTCGCCGATCACGCGCCCGGTGACGCGGCGCACGCCGCGACGCACGACGAGCTGCGCGATGCTGTCCATCGCCGCGTCGGGCGATGCGCCCAGGAAGCGCGTCGAGAGCGAGGGATCGCCGTCGCCGCGGAGCACGAGATCGCCCTCGAGCACGCCGTCACGGATGGTGCCGGTGTGCAACAGCTCGGTGCGGAAGCGATGGTTGGCACCGAGCCGGTCGAGCGCGAGCGTCGCCGTGAGCAGCTTCATCGTGCTCGCCGGCAGGTGCGGCTGATCCGCGGTCACCGACAGCAGCGTGTCACCCGCGCTGAGCGAGACGACCATGGCGCTCCAGCTCCCGCTGCGCGCCCCGGTACCGAGCATCGACGAGAGGTCGGCGCGGAGGGCATCGACGCCGACGGGCGAGGTGGCCGTCGGGAGGGGGATCGCGGGCGCGCGTCGCACCGGACGCGCAGCCACGGCGCGCGTCTTCGCGGTGCGGCCACGTGCCCGCGTCGCATCGCGCGCGGCCGTGCGCGATGCTCGGCTGCGCGTTGTCGGACGCGTCGCCTTGGTGCGTGGCGACGCCGCGGCGGTCGGGTTGCGCGTGGTTCGGGCCTTCTGTGCCGTGAGCGTCGCCGGCGACTGTGCGACCGTCACGAGCACGGCCACCACGAACGCGACGCACGTGCGGATCGAGCGATGGGAGCGGATCACGCCGTCACACCTTGAGGACGATGCCGCGCTTCCAGAGCGCGAGCAGGATGACGTACCAGAGCGACACGAACGCGAGCGCGTAGCCGAGCGACGCGACGCGTGGTGGCAACCACGGCGCGAAGAGCGTGTCGTAGACCAGCGCGCTCACGGAGATCGGGCCGTTCGGCCCGGGCACCTTGAGTATCGACACCGTGAGCCGGGCCATGATCCCCGACCCGACGAAGGCGACCAGCGGGTTGGTGCCGTAGACCTGGAAGAAGCGCACGCCCGGGCGCCAGCCGCGGACGTCGATCAGCCACATGCAGGTCGCGAGCGTCACCGCCGCCATGCCGCCGGTGAAGACGACGTAGCTCGACGTCCAGAGGCTCTTGTTGATCGGGAAGACCCAGTGCCACGCGAGTCCGGCCGTCATCAGCAGCGCACCGACCGCGAAGAGCCCGTTCAACCGCTCCGCCAGCGTGTGGCGCGTGCCGATCCAGCGACCGGCGAGGTTGCCGAGGATCACCGTCCCCGCCGCCGGGATCGCCGCCAGCAGCCCTTCGGGATCCCACGTCCTGCCGCCGACCCAGATGTGATCGGGCCCGAGCAGGAGCCGGTCGAGCCACGCGCTGAGCGGCGCGGATGGCTCGTCGAGCGACTGCCACCCCATGCGTCCCGTGTCGGGGACGGGGACGAGCGTCATGACGGCCCAGTAGCCGACGAGGAGCGCCGCGCACCAGGCGACGTGCGTGCGCCACGTGCCACGGAGCGTGAGCAGCGCGCCCAGCAGGTAGGCGAGCGCGATGCGCTGCAGCACGCCGAAGACGCGCAGGTGCTCGATGCGCCACTGCACGCGATCGAGGAACGACGGATCGGCGAGCGTGCCGACCGTGCCCCACTGGTAGAACGGGAAGGCGTTGAGCCCGAGCCCGAGGGCGAAGATGATCGCCGCACGCCGCACGACCTGCCGCACGAGCGTCGCATCGTCGTCGCCCCGCGCGCGTCGCCCCGCGAGCGACAGATGCGCCGTCACCCCGACGATGAAGAGGAAAAACGGGAAGACGAGATCCGTCGGCGTCCACCCGTGCCACTTCGCGTGCTCGAGCGGCGGGAAGATCGTCGCCCACGACCCCGGGTTGTTGACCAGCAGCATCCCCGCGACCGTCATCCCCCGGAACACGTCGAGCGACACCAACCGCTCGCGCCCCGCCGGCGGGGCAGCGCTCACGTCGGGCGGCGCAGGGGCGATGGGCGCAGGCGGGGCGATGGTGGCCATGGGGAGCGGGAGCTTACCCGATCAGGGCTCGGCGGGCCACCGGTGTTCCTTCACCAGAGGCGCGACGGGCGCGAAAGCGACCCCTCAGCGCGACGAACGCGACGAACGCGACGAACGCGACGAACCGAAACGGCGACCCCTCAACGCGACGGACGCGACGACGCGACGGGTTCGGCGCGCGTGCCACTGGTCGGTGCGATGGCGCGATGGAATGATGGAAACAGCAATGCAACGGCACGAGCAGCGATCGCGTGATCGAACGCCGAGGCTCGAGCTTTCGAGCGTTCAACCCAGCATTGCAGATGCTGCATCACGCGCCTGGATCACGCGTCCCGACGCCGGACCTGGTCGAACACCCATCGCGCCGTCGCGTCCGTCGCGTTCAGGGGTCGCCGTTGTCGTTCGTCGCGTCCGTCCCGTTCGTCGCGTTCGTCGCGTTCGTCGCGTTCGTCGCGTTCAGGGTACGACGTTGCCGTTCGTCGCGCCCGTCGCGCGTGCGCTCAGGCGGTGACGACCTGTGCGTCCGCGAGCTGGTCGCCGCCCTTGCCGGCGCGTTGCCAGCGGAAGAAGACGACGGTCATCACGGCGTAGAAGAAGAGGCCACCGGGGATCCACATGATCAGGCCACCGACGAGCTGGTCCATCATCGGGCCGATGGTCCAGAGGCGGGGGCTCGAGGCGTAGAGCGGGTAGAGGATGGTGTCGGCCATCGCGATGTAGATCGCGACGATGCTCATGGGGATGACCATGAGGAAGCAGTAGAGCATCTGCCCCGGATAGCTCAGGCGCGGGAGCTCGGGGAGGGGGCTCATGAGCGGCCACCACATCAGCACGCTCGCCACGAGGAAGGTGAGGTGCTGCAGGATGTGGATCTCGTGGTGCAGCATCGCCGTGTTGTAGAGCGCGGGGATGTGCCACGCGCTGAGCACGACGTTGAAGATCGCGAAGCAGGCGATGCCGGTCGTCAGGCGGCGTGCGAGCGGGCCGACGACGGGCCACGCGAGCGCCGGACGCAGCATCCAGCCGGGCGTTCCCCAGATCAGGAGCGGCGGGACGATCAGCTCCATGATCAGGTGCTGCACCATGTGCGCGCTGAACAGGTAGTAGTCGCTCAGGTCGTGGAGCGGCCCGTTCAGGATCAGGAAGAGGAGCAGCAGCCCCGCCACGAAGGCGCCACGCTGCGCGGGCGTCGGGCCGGTGGCGCCGGGTGTGCGCGCGGCGTGCCCCGCGCGCCAGAAATAGAGACACCCGAGCGCGATCAGGCCGATGACCGTGCTCGGGTGGATCGTCCACTCCGTCCACCCGACCGACTGGGCCGGGTGGAGCAGGAGGTGCAGCGTCGGGATCACGGGGTCGTCAGGCCGGCGTGCTGAGGTTGATCGCCGCCTTGCCGAAGAGGAAGAGGAGGCCGATCAGCGTGAGGACCGCGATCGTGAGCGGGCCGACGAACAGGTTGCGGAAGAGCTTGTGGTCGTACTTGAGGTGCATGTAGACCGCGCACACCACCGCGAACTTGACCGCCGAGAGGAAGATCATGCTGGGCACGTAGATCCAGCTCTCCTCCCACGGCTTGTAGTAGTAGGCGCTGATCTCGACGATCGTGACGATCGTCAGGAAGAGCGCCGTCCAGACGTACGTCTTCGCCGTCGGATGGTGCGCGTGCTCGTCGTGCGCCGCGGGCGCGTGGGCGTGGTCGGCCATGGGGCGCCCCTTACTTGATGAGGTAGAGGAGGACGAAGATCGCGATCCAGACCACGTCGACGAAGTGCCAGTAGAGCGCGCAGATGTCGACGCTGACGCCGTCGGCCGGGCCCAGGCCGCGCTTCATGTCGATGAAGGCGAGCGTGTAGAGCCAGAGCACGCCGGCCGCGACGTGGGCGCCGTGGAAGCCGGTCAGCGTGTAGAAGCTAGAGCTGAACAGGTTGCTGCTCAGCTTGAGCCCCTCGTGCACGAACGAGGTGAACTCGTACGCCTGGCACATGAGGAAGACGGTGCCCAGCACCGCCGTCGAGAGGAGCCAGAAGGTGCTGTTCCCCTCGAGCTTCTGCCAGAAGCCGCGCCGCGGCGTCCCCTTGTTCACCACCGCGTTGTGCGCGAGCACCATCGCCAGCGACGACATCAGGAGCACGAACGTCGAGAAGCTCGTGACCGGGATGTTGAGGATCGCGGGATAGACCTTGCCCGTGGCGGTGTCGGTCCAGGCTTCGTGCGGGTACGGCCCGACGAGCGACTTCCCCTTGTAGATCAGGTAGGTGCTGATCAGCGAGGCGAAGAGCATGCACTCGGACCCGATCAGCGCCCAGATCGCGATCTTGCGGTTGTCGAGCCCCGTCGTCGTATAGTGGTGCCCGTGGGCGTGGTCGCCGCCCGACGCGGCGGGCATGGTGCCGGCGGTCATGTCAGTGCGCCTCCTCGAGGGGGCTGGTGAGCCAGGCGTAGAGCGAGCCGACGAAGACGACGGCACCGGTGCCCACCACCATGAAGAAGACGGGCATGTTCACCTGCTTGAGCAGCATCCCGCCGATCATTACGCAGAGGCCGAGCGCGGCGAGCGCGGGCTTGGCGGTGTCGGACGGCATCGGGATGCCGAGCTCCTTGTCGGTCGGGACGTGGTCGTCGACCGCCTCGTGGCGCTCGTGATGCTCGCGCGTGAGGTCGCCCTCCTGCAGGTCCCACAGCGGATACCGCGAGGTGACCTTCGGGATCTCGGCGAAGTTGTAGTTCGGCGGCGGCGAGGGGATCGACCACTCGAGCGTCGAGGCGCCCCACGGATCGCGGCCGGCCACCGGGCCGTTCCTGAGCGACGAGAAGAAGTTCCAGATGAAGATCAGCGTCGCGACGATGATGATCGCCGTGCCGACCGACGACATCAGGTTGTAGACGTCCCACCCCTGGTTCGCATCGTACGTGTAGATGCGGCGCGGCATGCCGAGGAGCCCCGAGAAGTGCATGGGCCCGAAGGTGAGGTTCATGCCGATCAGGTTGATCCAGAAGTGCCACTTCCCGAGCCCGTCGTGCATGAGCCGCCCGAACATCTTCGGGAAGTAGTGGTAGATGCCGGCGAAGATGCCCATGATCGAGCCGCCGAACAGCACGTAGTGGAAGTGCGCCACCACGTAGTACGTGTCGGTCTGCTGCAGGTCGGCCGGCGGCGAGGAGTGCGACACGCCCGACAGCCCGCCGATCGTGAACATCGAAACGAGGCCGATCGAGAAGAGCATGGGCGTCGTGAACTTGAGCGCCCCGCCCCACATCGTGCTCATCCAGTTGAAGATCTTCACGCCGGTCGGGATCGCGATCAGCATCGTCGTCAGGCCGAACACCGTGTCCGCGATCGGCCCCATGCCGACCGAGAACATGTGGTGCGCCCAGACGCCGAAGCCGAGGAAGCCGATCAGGATCCCCGAGTAGACCATCACCGAGTAGCCGAAGAGCGGCTTGCGGCTGAAGGTCGGGATCACCTCGCTCACCAGGCCGAAGGCCGGGAGGATGAGGATGTAGACCTCGGGGTGGCCGAAGATCCAGAAGAGGTGCTGCCAGAGGAGCGGGTCGGCGCCGGCCGAGAGCGTGTAGAAGTTCGTGCCGAAGAAGCGGTCGAACTGCAGGAACACGAGCGCCACGGTGATCACCGGGAAGGCGAGCACCACGAGGAACTGCACCACGAACGACATCCACGTGAACATCGGCATGCGCATCAGCGTCATGCCGGGCGCGCGCAGGTTGATGATCGTCGTGATGAAGTTGAAGCCGGCCGCGAGCGAGCTGATGCCGAGGATCTGGAGGCCGAGCACCCAGAAGTCGATGTTGAGCCCGGGCGAGTACTGCCGCGTCGTCAGCGGCGCGTAGCCGAACCAGCCGCCGTCCGGCGCGAGGCCGGCGAAGATCGGCGCGGTGATGAAGAGCCCGCCCAGCAGGTAGACCCAGTAGCTGAACGCGTTCAGTCGCGGGAAGGCGACGTCGCGCGCGCCGATCTGGAGCGGGATGAGGAAGTTGAAGAAGGCGGCGCTGAGCGGCATGATGGCGAGGAACACCATCGTCGTGCCGTGCATCGTGAAGAGCTGGTTGTACAGCTCCGCACTGACCAGCGTCTGGTTCGGGGCGGCGAGCTGCGCGCGGATCACCGCGGCCTCGAGCCCGCCGAAGATGAAGAAGAAGAGCGCCGTGAAGAGGTACAGGACGCCGATCTTCTTGTGGTCGGTGGTGGCGATCCAGCTCCAGATGCCGCCCGTGGGTTCGGCGGTCCGGGTGCGCGGCGGCGCGTAGCTCGGCGCGGCGACGGTCGTGGCCATTCGTCAGCTCTCCTGGCGCGGGGTCACTTGAGCGCCGACAGGTACGCGGCGATGTCGACGATCTCCTGGTCGGTCAGCCCGCCCAGCGTGACCTTCGACTTGGTCGCGGGATTCCATTCGCCCTTGCCGAGCGCCGGCATGATGCTGCCGGGCTTCATCGCAGGAGCGTTCTTGATCCACTTGGCGAGGTACTCGGCGGTGTTCGGATAGAGTCCCGCCGCGATCGTGTAGCGCGAGCCGATGTGAGTGAGGTTCGGGCCGATGACGCCCGCCGACGCGGGGTTGCCCGTGATCACGTGGCAGCCGATGCACGAGCTCCGCGAGTAGACCTGGCGACCGCGCTCCGCATCGCCGACCAGGCCGGCCTGGATCGTGAGCGTCGCCGGCGCCTTCATCGTCGGGATCGTGTGCGCCTCGATGTTCTCCTTCGGGAAGACGAAGCCCACCGGCGCCGCCGGGCCGCTCTGCGCGAGCGCCGGCCCGACCTGCCCGCCCTTGGTCACCGATTCGGCCGGCGCGGCACCCGCGACGGGCGTCGCCGACTTGGGGACGACCGCGCCGAAGACCGCCGGCGCCTTCTGGTGCGCGGCCCAGCTCGCGAACTGCGCCGGCGTCACCGTGAAGACGCGGAACTTCATGTTCGCGTGGCTGTCGCCGCAGTACTCGTTGCACGTCCCGTTGAGCGCCTTGAGCGCCATCGAGTCGCGCGGCGTGAACCAGAGGTAGTTGACGCGATTCGAGATCAGGTCGCGCTTGCCGCCGAGGCGCGGGATCCAGAACGAATGCAGCACGTCGGCCGTCTTGAGCGCGAAGTTCACCGGGCGCCCCGTCGGCAGGTACAGCTCGTTCGCGGTCGTGATGCCGTACTGCGGGTAGCGGAACTCCCACCACCACTGGTGGCCGATCACCTCGACCTGCAGCGCATTCGCCGGTGCCTTGGCCTGCGTCTGGAAGATCGCCTTGACCGTCGGCACCGCGATGAACGCGAGGATCACCGCCGGGATCGCGGTCCACGCGATCTCGAGGGCGGTGTTGCCGTGGACGTGGCTCGGGTTCGGCTGGTTCGGCTTGGCCTTGAAGCGGAAGACGATGTAGAGCAGGCCGACCTGCACGATGACGAACACCACCGTCGCCCAGAAGAGCAGCCGATCCCAGAGCTGATCGGTGATCTCGTTGAACTCGGTGGTGTGGTTGAACGTCGTGTTCGGGTACTGCGCGATCGCGTCGCCGGCGAGGGCCGCGAGCGCGATGGCGACGAGCGCCATCGGCGCGAGCCCGCGCGCGCGGCGCGCCGCCCTGCCGAACCAGCGAAAGCCCGGAATGCTGGACATGCCCGGATGGGGAGGGGGGATGAGCGGGCCGCGAGGATCGGCCCTGCCCGAGTATCGGTCCGTCGTAACCGTCGCCCCGGCCGTCGGCGAGCGACGACCGGTCCTGCCGCAGGGCGACGGGGCAGCGCCGAGGTCGCGATCCCTACCGGATCCATGACGACGGGAGGCTGTTCGGCGCTCGAATCGACGGCGATCAGGCTCGGCCTGTCACCACCCGACCCGTCCGAAGACGTGCGACGCCGGGAAAAGCTAGCCGGACAGGTTACGTGGTGGTATCGGACCCGGCGTCCAATGTGCGGCGTCCAATGTCCGGCGCGAATTCCGGCGTCCAATGTCCGGCGCGAGTGCGGCCGAGGGGTGGTGGTCGGACGCGCACGCATGGGCGCACCTATGGGCACCGTGGGCACCGTGGGCACCGTGGGCACCGTGGGCACCGTGGGCACCGTGGGCACCGT
>ERZ1066136.590-NODE-590-length-25202-cov-7.100927_pt1 | contig 25202 bp, 17 predicted proteins | sample MGYA00382783_ERZ1066136 | MGnify/ENA primary metagenome ERZ1066136 (study PRJEB33369, sample SAMEA5778366) | biofilm metagenome | biome: Industrial cooling water; feature: Water cooling tower basin; material: Biofilm | place: United Arab Emirates | collected... | reverse complement strand
CCCCGCCCATCTGACAGGTTTACCGACGATATCCCCCAGGAAGCCATGACCTTACGGTCGGTGGTCCGAATCGTGCACCCGAGCGGTCCCGGGTTTGGCGGCAGGGTTATTTAACCCATTGAAGTCAAATCATTTTTTGACCGATCCATTGCTTCGGAGATTTCAACCATGATAAAACGCAAGCTCCTGGCCGCTGCCTTCGCGGCCCTGGCGGCGAGCGCGGCTTCGGCTGCCACGATCACTGACTCGTTCAACTTCCCTGAAGAGACGACCGAGATCAGCAAGACGGGCACGCTGGCGCTGTTCGACTCGTCCCTGGGTGTCCTCAACTCGGTCTCCCTGACTCTGTTCGGCTCCGCCACCACCGACATCACGCTGTCGAACACCGCGCAGCAGAACCAGTCGGCCCGGGCGACGGGCACGGTGGACCTGATCTTCAGCAGCAGCCTGGCCGGCCTGGACCTGTCCTCGTTCCTCGTCTCTCTCACGATGCCGACCGGGATCGCGAACATCGCCCCCGGCGACACCGCGACGTTCCCGGACCTGACGGATTCCGACTCCGCCACGTTCAGCCCGGCGGCCGCGCTGTTCTCCACCGCGGGTGGCGGTACGTTCACCATTACCTGCGACTCGCTCAGCGGCATCGGGATCGTGGGCGGCGGCGGCAACATCCAGTCCGTCCAGGACACGACCGCCGGTTGCGGCGCGGAAATCATCTACGATTACACCGCGCGTACCACGCAGGTCCCCGAGCCCGCGACCCTGGCCCTCCTGGGTCTGGCTGCGTTCGGAGCTTCGCGCGTCTCCCGCCGCAAGGCCTGACGCCCGCAGCGCAGTACCGACGAAAGCCGCCCGCCCTGCGGGCGGCTTTTTTTCGGCCCCGCATCCCGCGGGATACCGGACAATGGCACGGCCTCCCGCCCCAACGGTCTCGACACGACACTCACGCCTGCATCGCCATGCCCCCTGAGAAATCACCTTTAGCGCCCCCGTCCCACGTCCGCGCACGCCTTCGGCTGGCCGCGCTCGCCGTGACCGTCCTGCTGACCGGCTGCTGGGGCCGGGACCTCGATGGATACCTGGAGTCCGCCCGTGGCTTTCTCGCCAAGAAGGACAGTCCGGCGGCCGTGGTCGAACTGATGAACGCCCTGATGGTGGCGCCCGAATCGCCCGAGGTGCGCTTCCTCCTCGGGACAGCGATGCGCGATGCCGGTGACCCCATCGGCGCCGAGGTGGAACTGCGCAAGTCCATCGACTACGGATACCCGGCCGCCAAGGTCATGCCGGAGATTCTCGCCGCGTTGCTCGATCAGGGCGCCTACGCCAAGGTCCTGAAGGAGTCCGAAGCGCCCGCGGCCGACGATGCCAAGGCTCAGGCGGCCATTCTGGCGGCGCGCGGCGATGCGCTGCTGGCAAGCGGGCAGCGGCCCGATGCCGCGACGGCCTACACCCAGGCCCTGCTGTCCGACCCCGACAACACCCGGGCCCGGGTCGGCGAAGCCCGGGTGGCCGCGCTCGCGGGCGACACCGCCAAGGCACAGCAAGTCGTCTCGGCGCTGCTCGCCCGCGATCCGTCCGTGACGGATGCGTGGTTGCTGCAGGCAGCCCTCCTTTCTTCGAAGGGCGACCGCGACGGCGCCCGGAACGCCTACGAAAAGGCGATCGACGCCGCGCCGTACGACGTCAAGGCGTACGCGGCCCTGATTCCGATCCTCGTCCAGGAAGGGCAGATGGACGAAGCCGCCAGACGCTTCACCGCCATGAAGAAAGCCGCGCCGAAGGCGATTCCGACGGCCTACGCGGATGCCCTCATCTCCTACCACAAGGGCGACAAGGAGCACGCGCGAACGGCGATCCGCAGGGTCCTGAAGGCGGCGCCTGGCGACGAACGCGCGCGGCTGCTGGGCGGTGCCGTCGAGCATGACTTCGGCAGCTATGCGCTGGCCATCAAGCTGCTGGAGCCGGTCGTCGCCGGCAATCCCAAGCAGGCCTATGCCCGGCGGCTTCTGGCTTCCGCGCTGCTGCGCAGCGGCAAGGGTGCGGAAGCGCAGTCGGTGCTGGCCCCGCTCATCGATGCCGCGAATACCGACCCGGGCATCGCCCTGCTTGCCGGGCAGGTCGCCCTGTCCAACCGGGCGCCGGAGGCCGCACTCGCCCGGGCGCAGGGGCTGCTGGCCAAGGACGAGAAAAACCTTCACGCCCTGCTGCTCGCGGGCCGTGCCCTGCTGGCGCTCGGGCGGGTGGACGAGGGCCTGGCACGCCTCGACGCCGCCGCAGCCGCGCAGCCGGATCAACCGGCGGCGGACCTCGTCGCGATCGAGGCCCTGCTCGCGCAGCGCAAGCTCGACGCGGCCCGCGCCCGCGCGGCAAAACTCGCGGAGCGCCTTCCGAACAACGCCGAGAGCCAGCACGCGCTGGGGCAGGTGCTTCGCGCCTCGGGCGACGCCCCAGGCGCGCGGGCCGCCTTCGAGAAGGCACTCGGCCTCTCGCCCGGCCTCACGCTGGCCGGCCGGGACCTCGCGGGTATCCTCATCAACGAAGGCAAGGCCGGGGAAGCGGTGGAGGTATTGCGCAAACTCACCGCCCGGGACCCCGATCGGTCCGAGAACGTTCTCCTGCTGGTCGCCGCGCTCGTGAAGGCCAATGCGCCCGCCGCGGACATCCTCGCGACGCTCGACGAGGGCCTCAAGGCGAGCCCGAAGGCCGCCGAACTGCATCTGGCCAAGATCGATTTCCTGATGACGCATGGCGACGCCATCGGTGCGCGCGATGCGGGCCTCGTCGCGGAGTCCGCCACCCCCGACGATCATCGTGTCGTGTATGCGCTGGCGCGAGCGCAAACGCGGGCCGGCGAGGCACGTCAGGCGCTTCTCACGTACGGGCGGCTGCAGGGCCTGATGCCGGACTCGGCCCTGCCGCACATGGGCCGCGCCGATGCCCATGCCGCCCAGGGCAATCTGCCGGATGCCATCGCCGCTCTGAAAAAGGCACTGGCGATGGCGCCGCGGGACCCCGTACCGCGCCTGAGCCTCGTCCAGACGCAGCTGGCCGCCAAGGACTACGCGGCGGCACGTGACGGTGCGCGCGAACTCATCCGGCACCATCCCAAGGTGTCTGCCGGCTACCTCCATGAGGCGCGCGCGCACGTCGCCCTCAAGGACGCGGACGCTGCGGACCGGATCCTGCGCACCGGCCTCGCCACGACGGGCGACACGATGCTCCTGCTGGCCCTGTACGACCGGCTGATCGGTGCGGGCCAGAAGGAAGCCGCAGAGCGCGAAGCGGCCGCGTGGTTCGAACGCCACCCTAAGGATGTGAGAACCCTGCTCGGGATCGGCGAGGTCTGGCAGCGCAGGAGCGATTACGCACAGGCGGTGCAGTGGTATCGCAAGGCCGTCGCCGTTTCGCCGTCGGCCCCCGCCCTCAACAATCTCGCGTGGGCGCTGGGCAAGACCGGCGACGCCTCGGCGCTGGAGTCGGCGCGCAAGGCCCTCGAACTCGCGCCGAACGACCCCGCGATTCTCGACACCGCGGGCTCGCTCAACGTCCAGTTCGGTGACGCCTCGGAAGGCGTGAAGCAACTGGAGGCCGCCGTGGCGCGGTCGCCTTACGACGCTGCCATCCGCATCAACCTCATCCGCGGCCTCATCAAGGAGCGGCGCAAGCTCGACGCCACACGGCAGATCCAGGCCGCCATGCCCTACGCCCGCACGGACGCTCTTCACCAGGAACTGGAAAAGCTGCAGAGCTCGCTCTGACACGGAGCCTGCTCAGCCGGCCGGCCGCGTCTCCAACAGGGCGATGGCCTCGGCTGCGATGCCTTCGCCGCGACCGGTGAATCCGAGCCGCTCGGTGGTCTTGGCCTTCACGTTCACCTGCGCCGCCGCCACGCCGAGATCCTCGGCGATGCAGGCGATCATGGCGGGGATGTGCGGCGCCATCTTCGGCGCCTGGGCGATGATGGTCGCGTCCACGTTGCCGATGGCATAGCCGGCTGCGCCCACACGGCGCGCGACCTCGCGCAGCAGCGCGCGGCTGTCGGCACCCGCGAACGCGGGATCGGTGTCCGGAAAATGACGCCCGATGTCACCGAGGCCTGCCGCGCCCAGCAGCGCGTCGGTGATGGCGTGCAACAGCACGTCGGCATCCGAGTGGCCCAGCAATCCGCGCTCGTAGGGGATGGTGATGCCACCGATGACGAGCGGCCGGCCGGCCACGAGCGCGTGCACGTCGAAGCCCTGACCGATGCGAAAACTCATGATGTGGTGTCCTCCGGCCCCCGATCGAGCAGGTGCCGCTCGGCCGTCCGCAGATCGTCGGGGTAGGTGACCTTCAGATTGGCCGGATCGCCCGGAACGAGACGGGGCCGCAGTCCGAGCCGCTCGACGGCCGAGGCCTCGTCGGTGATCTCCGCGGTGGTGCCCGACGACAGTGCGCGCACCAGCAGACCCAGCCGGAACATCTGCGGCGTCTGCGCGGCCCACAGGCCGTCGCGGGGGACCGTCTCCGCGATGCGCCCTTCCCGGTCGGCGCGCTTCACGGTGTCTGCGACTGGCAGCGCTGCGATGCCGCCCACCGGATCGCCGGCAAGCGTGTCGAGCAGGCGATCCAGCAGCGCCCGCGACAGGCAGGGACGTGCGGCGTCGTGCACGAGCACCCAGTCATCCTCGGACCAGCGGCCCCGCATGGCGAGCAGGCCGTTCAGCACCGTCTCGGCCCGCGTCCGGCCGCCGCAGCGCAGGGTCTCGTGACGGCCACGCCACGGACCGGGGTCGATCCGGTCGAACCGTTCGTCGTCCGGGGAGAGCACGATCGCGACGCCTTCGATGCGCGGATGCGCGCACAGCGCCGCGAGCGTGTGGGCGATGAGCGGACGGCCCGCGAGCGGCAGGTACTGCTTGGGCGTCGCGTGACCGAAACGCGCGCCGCTGCCGGCCGCCGGAACCAGCGCGCGGAAGCGAATGTCGACCGGCAAGTGTTCGATCCCCGGAAATGGAAGCCGCGATTATCGGCCCTGGGGCGAGCCTCCGGTAGCCCGGCGCCACTACAATCGCGATCCCTGCCCGTCCCCGCTTCCCCATGCTGCTTTCGTATCCCGTCCCCGCCCGCGGGCAACGGCTCTTCACCGGCCCCCTGCCCGGATCGGCCGACGCCCTGGTCATCGCCGAACTCGCGCGGCACGGCAAGCCCCTGGCGGTGGTCACCGCGAACGCTCTCGACGCCCAGCGGCTCGGCGCGGAACTGCGTTTCCTTGCCCCGGCTCTCGGCGTGCACCTCCTGCCCGACTGGGAGACGCTGCCCTACGACACCTTCTCCCCCCACCAGGATCTCGTGTCCGAGCGGCTGGAAACGCTTTACCTGCTGTCGCGCCACGAGGTGGACGTGCTGATCGTCCCGGTGACGACGGCACTGATGCGTCTCGCCCCGCGGAGCTATCTCTCCGCCTACACCTTCTTCTTCGAGAAGGGCCACCGGCTGGATGCCGAGACCTTCCGCACGCAGCTCACGATGGCGGGATACTCGAACGTGTCTCAGGTGGTAGCACCCGGCGAGTACAGCTACCGCGGCGGCCTGATCGACCTGTTCCCGATGGGCTCGGCCGTGCCCTACCGCATCGACCTGTTCGACGACGAGATCGATTCGATCCGCACGTTCGACGTGGACACCCAGCGCAGCATCTACACCGTGGACACCGTGCGACTCCTGCCGGCGCGCGAGTTTCCGCTGGACGAGGCCGGACGCACACTCTTCCGCCGGCGCTTCCGCGAGGTGTTCGAGGGCGACCCCTCGAAGCGCCGCCTCTACAAGGACATCGGCAACGGCGGCACGCCGCCGGGCATCGAGTACTACCTGCCCCTGTTCTTCGAGGATACCGCCACCCTCACCGACTACCTGCCCGACGATACCGTCATCGCCATGCAGGGCGACGTCCCGGACGCCATCGCGTCCTTCTGGCGCGACACCCAGTCACGCCACGACCTGCTGCGCGGCGACGCCAACCAGCCCATCCTGCCACCCGGCGCGCTGTACCTGAAGGACGAAGAGTTCTACACCTCCCTGAAGCCCTACGCGCGGGTCGAGGTGGGCCGCGGCGAAAACGCAGCCGCTGAAGCCGTGCGTGCCCTGCCGGTGCTCGCCGTGGACCGCCGCGCACATGATCCGCTGGCCGCGTTCCGCGCGTACGCGCAGGTGTTCCCCGGACGCATCCTGCTCAGTGCCGACGGCCCCGGACGGCGCGAGACCATGCTGGAGTTCCTGGGCAATCACGACTTCGCGCCCGGGAGCGTGAACACGCTGGAGGAGTTCCTCGCTTCCGACGCGCGTCTCGCGCTGACCGTCTCGCCGCTCGCGGACGGCTTCGCGCTCCCGGATGCAGGAATCGCGTTCGTCACCGAGACCGAGCTGTATGCGCAGTCCTCCCGCGCGCGGAGCCGCGAGCGCGAGAAGCGCACGTCCGCCGAGAACGTCCTGCGCGATCTGTCCGAGGTGAAGATCGGTGACCCCGTGGTGCACGAGAACCACGGCATCGGCCGCTACCTGGGCCTGGTCACCATGGATGCAGGCGGCGATCCGGCGGAGTTCCTGCTGCTGGAGTACGACGGCGGCGACAAGCTGTACGTGCCCGTCTCGCAGCTTCAGGTGATCAGCCGGTACGCGGGCGCGGCGCAGGAGTCGATCCAGCTCCACAAGCTCGGCAGCGGCGACTGGCAGAAGGCCCGGCGCAAGGCGGCCCAGCAGGTGCGGGACACGGCTGCCGAACTGCTGCATCTCTATGCGAAGCGCGCGGCGCGCGAAGGGCACGCGTTCACGCTCAAGCCGCAGGACTACGAGACGTTCTGCGCAGGTTTTCCGTTCGAGGAGACGCCCGACCAGGCCGCCGCCATCACCGCGGTCATCGCGGACCTGGAGTCCGGCAAGCCGATGGACCGGCTCATCTGCGGCGACGTGGGTTTCGGCAAGACGGAAGTGGCGTTGCGGGCAGCCTTCGTCGCGGTTGCCGACGGCAAGCAGGTCGCGGTGCTCGTGCCCACCACGCTGCTGGCGGAACAGCATTTCCAGAATTTCTCCAACCGGTTCGCGGAATGGCCCGTGCGCTTGGCGGAGCTGTCGCGCTTCCGCTCCGCCAAGGAATCGGCCGCGGCCGTGAAGGGCATCGAGGAAGGCGCGATCGACATCGTCATCGGCACGCACAAGCTGCTTTCGAACGACGTGAAGTTCAAGAACCTGGGCCTCGTCATCATCGACGAGGAGCACCGGTTCGGCGTGCGGCAGAAGGAACGCCTCAAGCAGCTGCGGGCCGAGGTGGACGTCCTCACGCTGACGGCGACACCGATTCCGCGCACGCTGGCCATGTCCCTGGAAGGCCTGCGCGAGTTCTCGGTGATTGCCACGGCGCCGCAGCGCCGTCTCGCGATCAAGACCTTCGTGTCGCGATTCTCCGAGGGCCTCGTGCGCGAGGCCGTGCTGCGCGAGCTGAAGCGCGGCGGACAGGTGTACTTCCTCCACAACGAGGTGGAGACCATCGGCAACTGGGAAGCCAAGCTGGGCGCGCTGCTGCCCGAGGCGCGCATCCGCGTGGCCCATGGCCAGATGGGCGAGCGGGACCTGGAGCACGCCATGCGCGACTTCTACCAGGGCCGCTTCAACGTGCTGCTTTGCACGACGATCATCGAGACCGGGATCGACGTGCCGAACGCCAACACGATCATCATCAACCGCGCGGACCGATTCGGCCTCGCGCAGCTGCACCAGCTCCGCGGCCGCGTGGGACGCTCGCACCATCAGGCCTACGCGTTCCTGCTCACGCCCGAGGAGGAAGCGCTGACCGCCCAGGCGAAGAAGCGCCTGGAGGCCATCCAGATGATGGAGGAGCTGGGCTCGGGCTTCTATCTGGCCATGCACGATCTCGAGATCCGCGGCGCGGGCGAAGTGCTGGGCGACTCGCAGAGCGGCGAAATGCAGCAGGTGGGCTTCAGCCTCTACATCGACATGCTGAATCACGCCGTGCGGTCGCTCCGCAACGGCAAGGAGCCGGACCTCGAAGGGCCGCTGCATGCCACGGTGGAGATCAACCTGCACGCGCCCGCCCTGCTGCCCAATGACTACTGCCCGGACGTCCATGCGCGTCTGGTGCTCTACAAGCGGCTGGCCGGCGTCGAGTCGCTGGAGGATCTGGAGAAGCTCGGCGAGGAGATCGTCGACCGCTTCGGCCGTCTGCCCGACGCTGCCAGGGCGCTGCTCGAAACCCACCGGCTGCGCCTCATGGCCGAACCCCTCGGGGTGGTGCGCATCGACGCGGCGCCGGAGCAGATCGTGCTCACGTTCCGGCCGAACCCGCCGATCGAACCCCAGCGCATCATCGCGCTCATCCAGTCGCGCAAGGGCTGGCGTCTCGCCGGCCCCGAGAAGCTGCGCATCGAGACCAAGCTCTCCGAGGTGGCGATGCGCATCGTGCGCGTGCGCGAGATCCTCCGCGAACTCGGCGAGCCCGCCACCACACCCGTGAGGTGATCGAATGACGACCCCCGCCTACGACTTCGACACCCGCCTCGATCGCTCGGGCACCTGGAGTCTCAAGTGGGAGAAGTACGCGGGACGGGATGTCATCCCCATGTGGGTCGCCGACATGGACTTCCGCTCGCCGCCCGAGGTGATCGCGATGCTCCGGTCGCGCGTGGAACACGGTGTCTTCGGATACATCGAGCCCGGTCCGGAACTCGCCGAAGCCATCATCGGGCGGCTGCAGGAGAGCTATGGCTGGTCGCCCGCTCCCGAGCATTTCGTCTGGCTCCCCGGACTCGTCTCGGGACTCAACATCGTCTGCCGTGCGGTCGGCGAGCCGGGCGATGACGTGCTCACGGGTGTACCCATCTACCCGCCCTTTCTCTCGGCTCCGGTCAACGCGCAGCGACGCTGCGTGCGCGTGCCACTGCTGGAAGATGGCGGACGGTGGACGTTTCCGGCGCAGTCGCTGGAAGACGCAATCGGCGAGCGCGCGCGGCTTTTCCTGCTCTGCAATCCGCACAACCCCGTCGGGCGCGTCTACGACCGGTCCGAACTGGAAGCGCAGGCGGACGTCTGCCTGCGCCGGAACCTCGTGATCTGCTCGGACGAGATCCACTGCGGGCTGGTGCTCGACGAGGACAAGCGCCACGTGCCGTTCGCATCGCTGTCGCCGGAGATCGCAGCCCGGACGATCACGCTGATGGCGGCGTCGAAGACCTTCAACCTGCCCGGCCTCGGCTCGGCGTTCGCGATCATCCCCGATCGCACACTGCGGGCGCGCGTCAACGCCGTGATGAAGGGCATCGTGCACCGGCCCATGACCGTGGGACTGTGGGCCACGCTCGCCGCCTACCGGGACGGCGAGCCGTGGCGCCGCGCCCTGGTGGCCCGCCTGCGCGACAACCGAGATCTCGTCGCAGGGCGTGTCGCCACGTGGCCCGGCTTCCGCATGGCGCCCGTCGAGGGCACCTATCTCGCGTGGCTCGACCTGCGGGACACGGGTCGCGACCGGTGGATCGAGGCCTTCGAGGCCGGAGGCGTGGGCCTCTACGACGGCGCGGACTTCGGCACGCCCGGCTTCCTTCGCCTCAACTTCGCCTGTCCGACGGCCCTGCTCGTCGACGCGCTCGACCGCATGGACCGCGTGATCCGCGGCTGACCGCGTTCAGAACCGCCCGATGATCGACACGCGGAGTTGACGGGGCTCCACCGGATGGAAGTGGCGGTCGTTCACGCCGTCGCCGCCCCCGGCAGGCGGACATTCCGGCACCACACCCACCTCGTTGCGCAGGCACGACCCGTAGAAGTACGTGATGTCGTCGCGCCGGCTGCCAAGAAGATTGAGCACATCCAGGTGCACGCGCAGGTTCTTCTCGATCGTGTAGCCGAACCGCAGGTTGGCGATGGTGGTGCCCTGCGAGCGCACCGAGTTGTCCTCGATGAGCGGACGGGGGCCGAAGTGCCGCACCTGCAGCGCACCGTACCACGGGCCGAAGCCGTCGATCGTGACGCCGAGCGTCGCGACGCGTTCCACCGCGCCCGGGATGCGGTCGCCTGCCGGGTTGTCCTTGAAGCGGGCCCGCGTCACCGCAAGCTCGGCGTCGATCAGCATCCAGTCGACCGGACGCATGTAGTTGATCCACTCCACGCCCCGGCGCTGGCTCGGGAAGCTGGCTTCGGTGGTGCCGGCATCGCCCACGAACAGCAGTTCGGAATCCTGCTTCAGGCCCCACAAGGCCAGCGAACTCTGCACGCCTGGGATGATCTCGGTGCGGACGCCCACCTCGGCACCCCGCGTGCGCACCAGCGGCTTCACGCGGTCCACGAGCGTGTTGATGTCCTTGGGGTCGACGCGGATCACGGTGCCCCGCGCATCGTTGCTGTGGAAGCCGTAGCCCGCGTTGACGAAGTACTCGGTCTTCGCCCACGGCCCGAAGATCAGCGACAGCTTGGGGGAGGCGAGCGTATCCGTGCGCTTGCCGGAGTTAAGCGCAACGTTGCTGTTGACGTCGAAACGGTAGTGATCCACCCGCGCGCCCGCGAGCGTGCGGAACCACGAAGTCCACTGCGCCGAGTTCTGCAGGTAGAGGCCCACGCTCATCTGGCGTACCGCGTCCTCGCGCGTCGTGCCCGTGATCGTGCGGGCCTGGCTGTCGTACAGGGCCACGCGCCGGATGTCGTCGTACCGGGACTGCACCCCGATCGTGGTCACGGTGTCGAGGCCGAACATCGGCGTGACCACGGCGTAGCTCGGGTTGAAGCCGTACACGGTCCGGCGGTCCGTCTGCTGGAACTGGTCGCCGGTCGTCGGGTTCGCCGCGAAGTACGTGAAGTTCGACCAGAGGTCGAGGCCGTAGTTGATGAGGTAGCTGTCGACGCGCAGCGTGCCGGGCCCGGCGGGCTTCGCGCCGGAGAACGAAGCGCTGTAGCGGCTGGTTCGACCGCCGTCGGTCGGGTCGAGATTGCCGTAGAGACCGATCAGACCCTGGTCCACGGCCCGCTGCGGAATCTGGTCGGTCGCGTTCCACTTGGATTCGTAGGCCATCGCCGTGAAGCTGAAGCCGTCCCGCTCCGTGCCCTGGCTGTATCGCAGCACGGCGTTCAGCTTGCGCAGTTTCTGGTCGAGATCCCACGGACCGTTGTTGCCCGCGAGTTCCAGCGCGTAGAGCAGATTGCCGGACGCGAACTCGGTGGAATTGGCGATCACACCTCGCCTGAAGTTGTTCGAACCGAGCGTGACCGTCGCGATGCCCTCGGGCAGCTTGTCGAAATAGCGCAACCGTGCGACGCCCGCGGAGGAGAAATCACCTTCCTCGGCGAAGTACGGTCCCTTGCGGAAGCCCACGCGGGACACGAGTTCCGGAATCACGAAATTGATGTCGGCGTAGCCCTGACCGTGACCGTGCGTGGGCATGTTGACCGGCATGCCGTCCACCCAGAGGGCGAAGTCGGTGCCATGGTCCAGGTTGTAGCCGCGAAGAAAGTACTGATTGGCCTTGCCGTCGCCGCTGTGCTGGGTGACGATCATGCCGGGCACCAGTTCGATCAGTTCGCCGGTGCGCAGGAGGGGCCGGGTCTCGATGCGCTTCGACGTGACGCCTCCTTCGCTCGCAGCGTCCGACGTGCCGATCCCGGTCTCGTAGTGGCCGATCACGTGGACCGTCGGCGCCTTCACGTCATCCTTGTGGGCCGCTGCGCCTGCCGCCCAGCCTGCGCCGGCCAGGAGCACGACGAGGCTGCATGCCCGGGTGCGCGGGCGATCCTGTGAACTGGATTTCATGAGATCTCCTGGCTTGCGCTCGGACCCACCGTGGGATAGGGGGTAGGATTTATTTTTAATCCATCATACACAGCCCTGGCGCACAATCACAACCGTTTTCCGGAACCGCCACCATGGAACGATTCACGATCTCCCTGAGCGAAGACTTGGCCCACGCGTTCGACGAACTCATCCAGCGCAAGGGCTACCAGAACCGGTCCGAAGCCGTGCGCGACATCCTGCGCGATCTCCTGAGCGCAGCGAGCCTCGAACGCGACGAGGCGCCCTACTGTGTCGCCGCCCTCAGCTACGTGTTCAACCACCACGCGCGCGACCTCGCCGAACGGCTGACCGCCATTCAGCACGACCACCATGACATCGTGCTGTCGACGATGCACGTCCATCTGGACCACGACAACTGCCTGGAAACCGTGATGCTGCGCGGCCCGACACCCGCGGTGCAGGCCTTCGCCAACGCGATGATGGCCGAGCCCCAGGTGCGGCACGGCCGGCTGAACCTGGTCCCCGTGGACGTGGACGTCCACGCGCATTCGCACGGCCACTCGCACGTGCGCGGCCGCGGGCACAAGCACGACGTCGAGGAGACCGTGCAGTATCGCCACGTACACACCCGCCCCCGCAACTGAAGCTACCCCATGACCTCGCCGACTCCCCCTCTGCTCTTCACGCCGCTGCAACTGCGCGGTCTCACCGTCAAGAACCGCATCGTGATCTCGCCCATGTGCCAGTACTCGGCCGTGGAAGGGCTCGCCAACGACTGGCACCTCGTGCATCTCGGCAAGCTCGCGAGCGGCGGTGCCGGCATGGTCTTCTGCGAGGCCGTCGCGGTGGATCGGGACGGCCGCATCACGCACGGTGACCTGGGTCTCTGGAGCGATGCCCACATCGCGCCGCTCGAGCGCATCACCGACTTCCAGCGCTCGCAGGGTTGCGTGCCGGCGATCCAGCTGGCCCACGCCGGCCGCAAGGCCTCGATGCAGCGCCCCTGGTTCGGGAACGGCCCGCTGGATGCCACCGATCTTGCGCGCGGCGATCGCCCGTGGACCATCGTCGCACCGAGCCCGATCCCGATGGACGACGGCTGGCTGCAGCCCCATGCACTGACCCGCGAGGACATCGAACTTCACAAGCTGCACTGGCGCGAAGCAACGCGACGCGCGCTCGCCGCGGGGTTCGACGTGGCAGAGGTCCACGGCGCGCACGGTTACCTGCTCCACGAGTTCCTGTCCCCGCTCTCCAACAAGCGCGACGACGAATACGGCGGCAGCTTCGAGAACCGCATCCGTCTGCCTCTCGAAATCGCGCGTGAGGTCCGCGAACTGTGGCCACAGGACAAGCCGGTGTTCTTCCGCGTGTCCTCGGTGGACGGGGTCGACGGTGGCTGGACGCTCGAGGATTCGGTGGCGCTCGCGCGGCGCCTGCGGGCGATCGGCATCGACGTGATCGACTGCTCCTCGGGCGGGCTGCTCGGGTCCGCCACGGCGGCGCGGGTGAAGCGCTTCCCGGGATTCCAGGTGCCGTTCGCGGCAGCGATCCGGCGCGACGCGGACGTCCCGACCATGGCCGTCGGGCTGATCCTCGAGGCGGCCCAGGCGGAGGAGATCCTGCAGAAGGGCGAGGCCGACCTGATCGCGATCGGTCGCGAGGCGCTCTACAACCCCAATTGGCCGCTGCACGCGAAAGAGGCCCTCGGGATGCTCGACGACTATGCGGACTGGCCGGTGCAGTACGGCTGGTGGCTCGACAAGCGCCGCAAGAGCCTGACGCCCCGGAGCTGACTGCGCGGAGCGCTGTTCACCGCGGCATGGCGGCGGCGCGTTCGAGGGCCTCGCGGCGCAGACGCGCTGCCCGCTCGGCAATCTTCTGACGGATCTTCGGGACGACGGCCTGGGCCGCCCGTTCACCTTCGAGGATCGCGAGATTCCGGCTCTCGAAGCTTGCCGACGCCAGCTCTTCGGTGGAGGGCGTGATCACGATGTCCGCTGCTTGCATCTCCTGGGCCGCGAGCGCCCGGCCCATGATCGTGAAGGTCTGCAGGAGGATCTCGATGGTGTCGCGCACCCGGGCGCGCGTCGGATTCTTGGAGATGTCCACGGCGATCACGATGTCGGCGCCGAAGTCGCGCGCGGCCTTCACCGGCACCGGGCTCGTCAACCCGCCGTCCACGTACTCCCGGCCCTGGATGGTCACGGGCTGGAACACCCCGGGAACACTGCTCGATGCGCGCACCGCGATCCCGGTATTGCCCCGGCGGAACACCACTTGGTCGCCGGACTGAAGATCGGTCGCCACCACGCCCAGGGGCCTCTTCAGCTGTTCGATGGGGAGTCCCTTCACCGCGTCGTTGATGAAATTCTGCAGCGATTCGCCCTTGAGAAATCCGCGGTTCGGCAGCGCCCAGTCGCTCACGGCCTTCTCGTCGAGTTCGAGCGCCATGCGCTGGAGGTCGAACCCGGAGTAGCCCGCAGCGTGCAGCGATGCGACGACGCTGCCGGCGCTGGTGCCGACGACCACGTCGGGCACGAGGCCCTGCGCTTCCAGGACCTTGATGACACCCACGTGGGCGAAACCCCGCGCTGCGCCGCCGCCGAGCACGAGCGCGATGCGCGGGGGTGGAATCACGATTTCGGGCGGTGGGGAAGGCGGCGTCGGAACGGGTACCGGCACGGGCGATGGCACAACCACCGTCGCCGGCGGTACGACGGGCGGCGGTTCGGGCGGAACAGGCGGTTTCGAGGCGCAAGCACCGAGGCCCAGGCATGCGGCCGCAAGCCACCGGGTGACACGTATCATCGAGAGTCGGGTTCGCAGGAAAGTCGCGCGTAGCGTAGCGAGGTGGGATGGAAATGAAAACGGGCCGCTTTCGCGGCCCGTCGCATGCACGCTGGAGAAAAGACGGTCAGGATGACATCTCGCCCATCTGGCTCTGCATGTAGTTCTGGATGCCGATCTTGCCGATGAGGTCGATCTGCGTCTCCAGGAAGTCGATGTGCTCCTCCTCGCTCTCGAGGATGGACTCGAACAGTTCGCGCGAGATGTAGTCTCCGACGCTCTCGCAATGGGCGACGGCCGCCTTGAGGTCGGGATGGGCTTTCATCTCGAGCTGGAGGTCGCACTTGAGGCATTCCTCCAGGTTCTCGCCGATCAGCAGCTTGCCTATGTCCTGCAGGTTGGGCAGCCCTTCGAGGAAGAGGATGCGCTCGATCAGCCGATCGGCGTGCTTCATCTCGTCGATGGATTCGTGCTGCTCGTAGTCGCCCAGTTTCTTCAGGCCCCAGTTCTTGAACATGCGGGCGTGCAGGAAATACTGGTTGATCGCGGTGAGTTCGTTCAGCAGCACCTTGTTCAGATGCTGGATGACTTTCTTGTCACCTTTCATCGGGGACCTCTCGTTGCCAGGGAAGCCCGCAGTATAGGCACGCGCGAGCAATCGGTGAGTCGGACTTTCCGATGCGATGAAACGCGAATGGGAATGAAAACGCGCAGTGCCACGAAGCACTGCCAGAGGGCGGGGACTCAGGTCAGGCGCAGGCGGTGGCGAGACCGCCGACACCGCGGACCTCTTGCCGCAGTTCGTCGAGCAGGGCCTTCGCGTGGGGAGCGCAGCGACCGCAGCAGGCGGCCACACCGAGTTCCTTGCGGAGATGACGCATCGTGGAGGCGCCTTCCTCCACGGCCTCGCGGATCTGGCGGTCGGTCACACCCTCGCAAATGCACACGTACATGTCGTAGCACCCCTCTCGTGTGACGCCATTCGACTACGAATGAGAATGATTGTCAATATTGCACTGCACGACGAACGTTCTGCGTTCGCGGACCCGAAGTCCGGCACGAGGCACACTTAAGTTAGTGTTTCCAAGTATTTCTCCTTCCCGGACAAGCGTTGTCGTGGGGAACCGGCAGGAAAGTTTTTACTAATGCGAATAATTCGTGTTAATTTTCCTGAAGCTGAGGTGGCCAGAGGGTCATCCGGCAGAACGTCCACAACAGGTAGAACACCCGGCGCGCCGGTGCAGGCGCCCGTTCGGAGAACTCGAGCAATGACACACCCTTCCCCCGGCCGCCTGTCCTGGTGTGCCCTCGCCTGCCTGACGATGCTGTCATCGACCGCGCACGCGCAGAAGGCCCCCGCCATGACCGCGCCCCGCGTCGACATCATCGGGCAGCGGGATTTCCTCCAGAACATGCCCGGTTCCGGGGATATCCTCGATCGCGATGCCCTCGAGAGCACCCGTGTCTTCACGGTCAATGAAGCCCTGCGCAAGGTTCCGGGCCTGAACGTCCGTGACGAGGAAGGTTTCGGCCTGCGGCCCAACATCGGCATCCGCGGCCTCAACCCGACGCGCAGCACCAAGGTGACGCTGCTCGAGGACGGCATCCCGATCGCGTACGCGCCCTACGGCGACAACGCCAGCTACTATCACCCGCCCATCGAGCGCTTCGAGCGCGTCGAGGTGCTGCGCGGCGCGGGTCAGACGCTGTACGGTCCCCAGACCATCGGCGGCGTGATCAACTACATCACACCGAACCCGACGGAGGACTTCAGCGGCGGCCTGTCGCTCGCCGGAGGCAACCGCGATTACGTGAACGCCCACGCGCGTCTGTCCGGCGGCGGCTACCTGCTGGACGTCATGCATAAGCAGGGCGACGGCGCCCGGGACAACACCCGTTCCGAGATCCGCGACCTCAACCTCAAGAAGGTGCTGGCGATCGACGACCGTCAGGGCGTCACCCTGCGGGCGAACTACTACACGGAAGACTCGCAGGTCACCTACTCGGGTCTCACCAACGCCGAGTTCCAGAACTTCGGGGCGCGCTACAACCCGTTCCGGAACGACAGCTTCGAGATCCGACGCATGGGGCTGTCCGGCACGCATCAGATCGCGCTGTCGGGCGACACCAACCTCATCACCAACGTGTACTGGTCCTCCTTCAACCGGGACTGGTGGCGTCAGAGCAGCACGACCACGGACACCCAGTGCGGCACCGCCTTCCGGGACGCCCGCATCGCCGGTCAGGCAGTCAACCCCGACAGCTGCAACTCGACCCAGGGGCGCCTGCGCGACTACTACTCCTTCGGGATCGAACCGCGCCTTCGCACGGCGCACACGTGGTTCGGCACGCAGTCCGAACTCGAAACGGGCGTGCGTCTGCATCACGAGAAGCAGGAGCGCAGGCAGATCAACGCTTCCTCGCCCCTCGGACGCACCGGCACCGTCGCGGAAGACAACGAGCGCAACACCAATGCCTTCGCGGCTTTCGCGCACAACCGGCTGCTGTACGGCGACTTCACGATCACCCCGGGCCTGCGCTACGAATTCATCGACGTCAGCCGCACGGACCGCCGGGCCGGCGGCAACAGCGGTTCCGAATCGCTCCAGGGGATCATCCCGAGCCTCGCGGCGACATACCAGGTGCAGGAAGGCACGACCGTGTTCGCGGGCATGCACCGCGGTTTCGCGCCGCCCCGCGTCGAGGACATCATTCAGACGGGTCTCGGCCCGGTGCCCACCTTCACGAACGTCGGCGCCGAACGCAGCTGGAACTTCGAGCTGGGTACGCGCAGCCAGGTGACGCGGGAACTCGGAGTGCAGGCCACCTACTTCCGCAACAACTTCCAGCGGCTCATCTCGGTGGGCAGCATTGCCGGCGGCGGCGTGAACCTGTCGCAGGGCGAGGCGCTGTTCCAGGGCTTCGAACTCGGCGGCCGCTACGGGCATCCGTCGGGGTTGTACTCCACGGCTGCCATCACTTGGCTGCCCACGGCCGAGCAGTCGACCGCCTTCACGCTGGTTTCGGATGGTGCCGCCATCGCCGGCTCCGCCGCCGGCAAACGCCTGCCCTATGCCCCGAAGACGACGGCGACCATCGGCGTCGGCTACGCCACGTCCGACGGCCTCGACGTCAACCTCGAGGCGGTCCACGTGGGCGCGCAGTACGCGGATTTCGCGAACTTCGAAAGCCCGAGCGTCAATGCGAACGGCCAGTTCGGCAAGATCGACTCCTTCACGATCTTCAACGCGACCGCGAACTATCAGCTGCGCCAGTACGGCGTGACGCTGTTCCTGGCCGTGAAGAACCTGACGGACAAGGTCTACATCGTGTACCGGACCCGGGGGATCATCCCGGGCGCGCCTCGGCTCATCCAGGCGGGTCTGCGCTGGGACTTCTGAGATCCGGCATGAGGTTCCGTCCGCGCCGCCCTTGCTGCGTGGACGGAACGGACAACGGGCCCCGACGAATGTCGGGGCCCGTTCTGTTTGCAGGAGTTGGAGCGGTGCGGCGGCGACTCAGGCGGGGGAAAGACGAGACAACTGCTCCTCGAGAGCCGAGGCGGACCGGCGACATGCCAGCACCCTCACGCCGCGCTCCTGGGCGAGCGCCCGGAAACTCTTCATGACGTTGTGGCCGAGAAAGTCCGTGAACAGGATCATGAGCTGAGTGTCCCGCGGCAGCGCCGAGGCCGAGCGCTGATGCGCTGCCGCCCGCCCGCTGATGTGGGACGCAATGGAGTACCCGCGGGCCGCGAGACGTTCCGGGATGTTGCCGAGGCGATCGGCACCGATCAGGACGACCTTCATGAGCACCTCCGCAGATTCGAATGTGCGAATGATAATGATTCGCATTTATTTAGGCAACCCCGATCTCGCTCCTTCTCCCGCTCGGCATCCGACGCCCGCCGGAACTCCGCGCCGCCCGTGGCGCCCTGTCGACGGGTCGGGCATCCTTCCGGTTCCAACTCCCAGGAGAATTCCGTTCATGATCCCGTCGTTCCCGCGCCGTGCCGCGGCCGCCCTGCTTGCCACCCTTGCCCTTGCGCCAGTCGCGCCCGTCGCGCAGGCGCAGGACAACAAGGTGCTGAATCTCTACTCCGCCCGGCACTACGACACCGACGAAGCGCTCTACACCAACTTCACGAAGAGCACCGGCATCCGCATCAACCGGATCGAGATGGGTGACGAGGCCCTCCTGGAGCGCCTGCGCAACGAAGGCACCAACAGCCCGGCCGATGTGATCCTCATCGTGGATGCGGCGCGGCTGCACACCGCGGAACAGGCCGGTCTCTTCGCCCCTGTGAAGTCGGCGGTGCTCGAGCAGCGCATTCCGAAGGAACTGCGCAGTCCTGCCAGCACGTGGTTCGCCTTCTCCAGCCGGGCGCGGGTGCTGGTGTATTCGAAGTCCGGCGCCTTTCCTCAGGACGTGCAGACGTACGAGGACCTCGCCGCACCCCGCAACAAGGGCAAGGTGTGCACACGGCCGGGCAGCCATCCCTACATGCTTTCGCTCGTCGCGTCGGTGATCGCCCATGACGGCGAGCAGGCCGCCGAACAGTGGGCCCGCGCGACGGTCGCCAACATGGCGCGGCCCCCTCGCGGGGGTGACACCGATCAGATCAAGGCGGTGGCTTCGGGCGAATGCGCCGTGGCCCTGACGAACTCCTACTACCTCGTGCGCCTCATGCGCTCGAAGAAGCCCGAGGATCAGGCGGTGGTGTCGCGCATCGGCATGGTGTGGCCCAACCAGGCCAGCTACGGCACGCACATCAACGTGTCGGGCGGCGCCATGGCGAAGCACGCACCCAACAAGGAAGCCGCGGTGAAGTTCCTGGAGTACCTGGCGAGCGACGAGGCGCAGGCCTATTTCGCGAACGGCAACAACGAGTGGCCGGTGGTGAAGTCGGTGAAGCCGCGCAACGCCGAACTGGAATCGCTGGGCACGTTCAAGGCGGACGCCCTGCCCATCGCCGAGATCGCAGCGCGCACGCCCGCCGCGCAGAAGCTCGTCGACCGGGCCGGCTGGCGCTGAGGCCGCGGCGCGGCGGGCTCAGCGCCGCGCCACCACCCGCGTGACGAGCAGCGTCGGCACGACAGCCACGGCCACCACCACCAGCGACGGCACGGCGGCCTCGCCCACGCGCTCGTCCCTGGCGTACTGGTAGGCGAGCGTCGCGAGCGTCTCGAAGTCGAACGGGCGCAGCGCGAGCGTCGCGGGGAGTTCCTTGAGCGCATCGACGAACACCAGCAGCCCCGCAACGAGGAAGGTCCGCCACAGCAGCGGCAGATGCACCCGGCGCGCAAGTTCGAGACCCGTCGCGCCGAGCGAGCGCGCCGCCTCGTCCACATGCACGCTGATGCGTCCGAAGCCTGCTTCCGTGCCCGACAATCCGACTGCCAGAAAGCGCACGACGTACGCATAGACGAGCGCCGTCACGCTCCCGGTCAGCAGCAGGCCGAGGTCCACGCCGAACCAGGCCTCGACTCCAGCATCCAGCAGGTTGTCGAACCGGGCCAGCGGGATGAGGATGGCGATCGCCAGCACCGCCCCCGGCACACCGTAGCCGAGCGCGGCGACCCGCACCAGCGCGCGAAACGTTCGCGTGTTCACCGTCCGCGCGCCGTAGGCCAGCATCCAGGCGACGAGCACGATCACGACGGCGGCGATACCCGCGGTGGAGAAGGTTGCCCACGCAGCCTTGCCGTATCGGGCCCACTGATGGGTCTCGGCATCGCGCAGCGCGACGTGCACCAGCGCGCCCAGCGGCAGAAAGAACCCGAGCACCACCGGAAGCGCGCAGGCCATCGTGCACGCCCACGCACGCGCCCCCCGCAGCGCCACCGGTGCCAGCGGACGCGCCGGTACGCTGCGTCCGTGGAACCGGCGCCGACCACGCACTCGGGCTTCCAGCCAGAGCAGCGCGCCCACGATTGCGAGAAGGATCAGCGCGAGCTGGACCGCCGCCGCGCGGTCTCCGTACCCGAGCCACGCCTTGTAGATGCCCACGCTGAACGTGTCGACGGCGAGATGGGCGACCGCCCCGTAGTCCGCCAGGACTTCCATCGAGCAGAGAATGACGCCGCCCGCCAGCGCGGGCCACGCAAGCGGCAGGACGATGCGCGTGGAAATGGCCCAGGGCGAACGCCCGGTCAGCGCACCGGCCTCCACCAGTGACGCCGGCGTGGCCTGCACCGCCGCACGCACGGGCAGGTACACGTAGGGAAACAGCACGCAGATGAAGAGGAAGGCGGCGCCGCCGAGACTGCGGATCTCGGGAAACCAGTACTCGCGGGGCCGCCAGCCGAAGCTCTCGCGCAGGGTCGTCTGCACCGGCCCCGAGAACTGCAGCAGATCCGAGTACGCGTAGGCCAAGACGTAGCCCGGCATTGCGAGCGGCAGCACCAGAAGCCAGCCGAAGACCCGGCTTCCCGGGAAATCGAATCGCGCCGTGATCCAGCCCGTGCCGCCCCCGACCAGGGCGACGCCGAAGCCCACCACCACGAGCAACCGCACGCTGGTTCCGGCAAACGTCCACAGACCGCCCTCGACGAGACCGGCCCAGGTGCCGGCCTGGAGCCCCGAGAGCGCCATCACCACCAGCGCGGCGAGCGGAAGCGCCACGAGCGCCGCGACGGCCCACGCGGGCCACCGGGACACACGGGAGAGCGGGAGCGCGCCGCTCATCGGAGGCAGCGCCTGGCGCAGTCGCCGCGCGAAGTCTGCAGCCGGCTGCTGGAGCCCGGAGAGTCCATCGTCACCGCGTGTCGGGAGGGGCCGCGATTGTAAGCGGCCCACCGCGGTGACGGCATCCGATCCGCGATAATCGCGCTTCCCTTCGACATGCCGCCGCGCCGTGACTGCGTCATCCCCTGCCTCTCCCCTCCTCGCCGTCGAACACGTGTCCCATGCGTTCGGCGCCCAGCCGGTCCTCGACGACGTCTCGTTCTCGCTTGCACCGGGCGGCATCGCGGCACTGCTGGGTCCCTCCGGATGTGGAAAGACGACACTGCTGCGCCTCGTCGCGGGCTTCGAACGCCTGCGCACGGGCCGCATCCTCCTCGGCGGGAAGACCGTGTCCGAATCCGGCGTTCATGTGCCGCCGGAGCAGCGTCGCGTCGGCATGGTGTTCCAGGACTTCGCGCTGTTCCCGCATCTGACCGTGGCGCGCAACGTCGCCTTCGGTCTCGTGCGGGCGACCCCGGAGGCTCAGCGCGCGCGCGTGGACGAGCTGCTGGCTCTCGTGGGGCTGGCAGGCTTCGGCGCACGCTATCCCCACGAACTGTCGGGCGGGCAGCAGCAGCGGGTCGCGCTCGCCCGTGCCCTCGCCAACCGCCCGCCGCTCGTCCTGCTCGACGAGCCGTTCTCGAGCCTCGATGGCGAACTGCGGGAACGTCTGGCCGGCGAGGTGCGCGAGGTGCTGCGTCACGAAGGCGCCGCCGCCGTCCTGGTCACGCACGATCAGTTCGAGGCGTTTGCGTTCGCGGATGCCATCGGCGTCATGGACCGCGGCCGGCTCGCCCAGTGGGATACGGCGCAGGCCCTGTACGACACCCCGGCCGACCGCTTCGTGGCGAACTTCATCGGCGACGGTGCGCTGGTCCCAGGCCGCCTCGCAGACGGAAACGTGCAAACCGCGTTCGGCGTCGCGCCTGTCCGACCCCTGCCCGCGGGTACAGGGGCCGCCGTGGAGGTGCTGCTGCGCCCGGACGACCTCGTGCTCGACCCGGGCGGCGGCGTGCGCGGCGAAGTCGTGTCGCGCGGATTCCGGGGGAATGCCGTGCTGCTGAGAGTCCGCGTGGGTCCGGCGACGATCGCGCCCGTGCTGACCACGCCGGACGCTCCCTGCCCGACGGGCGCGGAAGTCCGTCTGAGGCTGCGGGAGTTCCTCCCGCCGAGGGTCGCGTTTCCGTCACCCTGACGTCTCTCCGTCGCGTCTGACACGCCTTTCCAGGCCGCGACTGTCATCCGCGAGGTACCTTGGCATCGCCAAGGCAGCACAAACCGGGAACTTTTCCTGTTTTCGTTTGGGACTATCGCCCTTGGATAGGCTCGCGCGTACCATCGCGCCCCACGCGTCGGGGACACCCGCCAGGTCTCCCACCGGCGCGAAAAGCCAGGGAGAGAGAATCGAATGAACGCCAGACCGGCCCGCCTCGCGACAGCCATCGGCCTGACCCTCGCCTGCGTTCCGGGGGCCCACGCGCAGAACCGCGCGACGGACCTGGAAGCGCCGAAGGTCGAGGTCGTCGGCACGACGCCCCTGCCCGCGCTGGGCATGCCCAAGAGCAAGGTGCCCGCGAACATCCAGGTGATCCAGAGCGAGGACATCGGCCGCCAGCGCACCGGGGACATCACCGAGTTCCTGGAGAGCAACGCGTCGAGCGTGAACCTCAACTCCGCGCAGGCGAACCCGTTCCAGCCGGACGTGAATTTCCGCGGCTTCACGGCTTCTCACCTGCTCGGCCTGCCGCAGGGCCTCTCCGTGTTCCAGGACGGGGTGCGGATCAACGAGTCCTTCGGCGATGCCGTGAGCTGGGACCTCGTGCCGCAGTCGGCGATCTCCAGCATCACGATCATGCCGGGGTCCAATCCGCAGTTCGGCCTCAACACGCTCGGCGGATCGCTTGCGATCAACACCAAGTCGGGCTTCCAGTATCCGGGCTTCACGGCATCCACCTGGGCAGGCTCGTACGGCCGGAAGGCAGGCTCCTTCGAATGGGGCGGTCACGGCGAGAAGGTGGACTACTTCATCACCGGCAACTACCTGAAGGAGGACGGCTGGCGCGACTATTCGCCCAGCCGCCTCGCGAATGTCTTCGCGAAGGTGGGCTATCAGGACGGCGTCACCGACTTCGACCTGTCGTTCACCACCGCGAACAACAAGATGGAAGGCACGCAGGCGCTGCCCCGTTCGTTCCTCGGCAACCGCGCGCAGCCCTACACCTGGCCCGACCGGACGAAGAACCAGCTTGCCATGCTGAATGCCCGGCTCAGCCACTTCATCAATGACAACCTCCTCTTCTCGGGTAACGCGTATCTGCGGCGCAGGAAGCAGGACGGCTTCGCCAGCAACGTGAACGACGGCTGCGAAGACACGCCCGCCGACTGTCTGCTTGCACCCGGGGACCCCGGCAAGGAAGCGCAAGGCTCGAACGACTCCAGCACGCTCACGCAAAACGGCTATGGCCTCACCGGACAGATGTCCTACCTCGGCGCACTGGCCGGCCTGCAGAACCAGCTCGCGGTCGGCGCCAGCCTGGACGCAGGATCCACCCGCTACCGCCAGTTCGAGCAGGAGGCCGACTTCGACGTCACCCGCGGCACGAACATCCCGCTGGACATGCTCGAATTGCAGACGGCCGTCAGGGGCAAGAACCGCTACCTCGGCCTGTACCTCACCGACACGCTGTCGCTGACCGATACGGTCGCGCTGACGCTGTCCGGACGGCTGAACCGCGCCAACGTGAAGGTGGAAGACCAGTCGGGTCAGAACCCGGCGGTCAACGGCGATCACACCTTCACGCGGTTCAATCCGGCAGTCGGCGTCACGTATTCACCGGTCGCGAACTACACGACCTACGCGAACTACAGCGAGGGCATGCGTGCGCCGACGCCCGTGGAACTCACCTGTGCCGACGAGAATGCGCCGTGCCCGCTGCCCAATGCCTTCCTGGCGGATCCGCCCCTCAAGCCGGTGATCAGCCGCACCTACGAGATAGGGACGCGCGCGACGGACGGCAACGCGTCCGTCAGCCTCGCCGTGTTCCGCACCGATCTGCGCGACGACATCCAGTTCATCTCCTCGCAGGTGTCCACTCGCGGCTACTTCGACAATGTCGGCAACACGCGCCGGCAAGGCGTGGAGCTGGGCGGCAGCGTGCGCGTGCAGCGGCTGACGCTCTCCGCCAACTACACGTTCATGCGCGCCACCTTCCAGACGCCCTTCGTGCTGAACAGCCCGAACAACTCGTCGGCTGCGGACCTCAACGGTGACGGCGATGCCAACGAGATCCAGGTGGCGAAGGGCAACCGCCTGCCGAACATTCCCGAGAATCTCTTCAAGGTGCGCGCGGACTACGCCGCCACGGACATGTGGTCGCTCGGCGCCAACTTGATCTACAGCTCGGGCATGTTCCTGCGCGGGGACGAGAACAACCAGGACGTGCACGGCAAGTCGAGCGCGTACTACGTGCTCAACTTCGACACGCGCTACCGGCTCTCCCGCAACTGGATGGTGTTCGCGCGAGTGAACAACGTATTCAACAAGAAGTACGAGAACTTCGGCATCCTCGGGGAGAACTTCTTCCCGGGCGGCACCTACACGCCCGGCTCGGCGTTCTCCGAACCGTTCTACGGCGTGGGCGCGCCGAGGGGTATCTGGGTGGGGGTGCGTTACGACCTGGACCGTACGCCCGGTGCATCTCCCGACCGGAACTGATCAGCTCCGAGCAACTTGCGCAGACGCGAAAAAAACGCTGGTCCGCAGTGCGGACCAGCGTTCGCGTTCGGAAAGGCCGGAACTAAATCGGAATCGACGAAAGAGCTCGCTAGAAGGGTACGGAGGCCGACATCCCGATCAGGATGTTCCGCCCCGGAGCCGGCTCATAGAAGCGGCGGCTCGTATCGTTGACGATCACGGAGC
>ERZ1066136.581-NODE-581-length-25557-cov-7.652655_pt1 | contig 25557 bp, 21 predicted proteins | sample MGYA00382783_ERZ1066136 | MGnify/ENA primary metagenome ERZ1066136 (study PRJEB33369, sample SAMEA5778366) | biofilm metagenome | biome: Industrial cooling water; feature: Water cooling tower basin; material: Biofilm | place: United Arab Emirates | collected... | reverse complement strand
CGATCTTGATGGGCGCCCGGTACTGCTTGCAGGTGGAGAGTTCCTGGATGCACATCTGGATGGACGCCTCGCCGGTCACGCACGCCACGGTCGAGTCGGGGTGGGCGAGCCACGCGCCCAGCGCTGCGGGCAGACCGAAACCCATCGTTCCCAGGCCGCCGGAGTTGATCCAGCGGCGCGGCTTGTCGAACTTGTAGAACTGGGCCGCCCACATCTGGTGCTGACCCACGTCGGAAGTGACGTACGCGTCGCCGCCGGTCACCTCGTAGAGCTTCTCGACCACCATCTGCGGCTTGATGATCGCCGAGGTGCGGTCGTACTTGAGGCAATCGCGGGCGCGCCACAACTCGATCTGCGTCCACCACGCCTTGAGCGCGGCGGCGTCGGGCTTCTGGCTCAGCGCGGACAGCTGCCGGGTCATCTCGGCCAGCACTTCCTTGACGTCGCCGACGATCGGGACGTCGACCCGGACGCGCTTGGAGATGGAGGACGGGTCCACGTCCACATGGATGATCTTCCGCTCTTCCTGGAAGAAGTGCTTCGGATTGCCGATCACGCGGTCGTCGAAGCGAGCCCCCACGGCGAGCAGCACGTCACAGTGCTGCATGGCCATGTTGGCCTCGTAGGTGCCGTGCATGCCCAGCATGCCCATGAACTGCGGGTCGGTGGCAGGGTAGGCGCCCAGGCCCATCAGCGTGTTGGTGCACGGGTAGCCCAGCGCGCGCACGAACTGCTGCAGTTCGGCGGAGGCGTTGCCCAGCACGACACCACCGCCCGTGTAGATCATGGGGCGCTTGGCTTCCATCAGGAGCGCGAGCGCCTTGCGGATCTGGCCGGTGTGACCCTTGAGGACCGGGTTGTAGGAACGCATGGACACCGACGCCGGGTAGGCGTACTCGCATCTCGCGGTGGTGACGTCCTTCGGGATGTCCACGAGCACGGGCCCGGGTCGGCCCGTCGTCGCGATGAAGAAGGCCTTCTTGATGGTCGCCGCGAGATCGCGGACGTCCTTCACGAGGAAGTTGTGCTTGACGCACGGGCGGGTGACGCCGACGGCGTCGACTTCCTGGAAGGCATCCTGGCCGATGGCGTGGGTGGGTACCTGCCCGCTCACGATGACCATGGGGATGGAGTCCATGTAGGCCGTCGCGATGCCAGTGACGGCGTTCGTGACGCCCGGACCGGAAGTCACGAGTACGACGCCAGGCTTCTCGCACGCCCGCGCGTAGCCGTCGGCGGCATGGACGGCGGCCTGCTCGTGGCGGACGAGGATGTGCTTTACCTTGTCCTGCTTGAACAGCTCGTCGTAGATGTGCAGGACTGCCCCGCCAGGGTAGCCGAAGAGGTAATCGACCCCTTCGTCCGCCAGGCAGCGCACCGTGATTTCCGCGCCCGTGAGTTCCATGATGATTCGGCCGCCACGCAGGCGCCGGCTATCCGCAAAAAATAGGGAACCGCGGAAGATACCGGCAAGGGGTGCGCCGGTCAATTGAGGTTCAGCGGGAAAGCGCACTCGCAATCCCCGTACCGACAGGGGATTCCCGCGAAAGTCCGACCGGATTCAGCTCTCGTGGCGGGGCGTGTCGTGCTCGGTCAGCCAGCGGCGCCAGGTGTCGTAGAGCGCAGGATTGCGGGCGGCAACCACGGAGCGGGTCCACGGCCCACCCGTCCAGAACTCGTCGTCGTCCAGGGTGGTGACGCGCCCGCCCGCCTCCGAAAGGATGAGGCTTCCGGCCGCGTAGTCCCAGAGCTTCTGGCCGCCGTGCAGGTAGACGTCGATGCGGCCTGCGGCGAGGTAGCACCATTCGAGCGTGGCCGACCCCAGGCTGCGGTGGGAGCAGTACGGAGGACGCGCCGCGAGCGCTGCGCCGACCCCCTTGGGCACCCGCTTGAAGTCCACGTGCGCCATGGCGCTGGCGAGCTCGGGCGCCGGGCCGTCGGAACGCAGGGCCTCGCCATTCAGGAAGGCCCCCCGGCCGAACTGGGCGTGGAACATCTCGTCGAAGAAGGGGGCGTACACGACGCCGAGGACGCTGCGGCCGCCGCGCATGAGGGCCACGGACAGCGCGAAATAGGGGACGCCGCGAGTGAAGTTGGAGGTGCCGTCGATGGGGTCGACGCACCACAGACCGTCCTGACCGCGAGCCCACTGGGCTTCCTGCTCGGCGGCGGTCATCTCCTCGCCGACGAAGGGATGGGGCGCGAGGGCGGTGAGGCGCCCGGCCAGTGCGGCCTGCGCGGCGAGGTCCGCCTCGGTGAGCAGGCTCCCGTCGGCCTTGCGGCGCGGATCGACCTTGCGATAGCGGGGCATCACCTCTTCGGCCGCGACCGCGCGCACTGCAGCGCACACTTCCGCGGTGAGGGCGAGATCGGCGACGTCGGGTCCGCCGTAATTCATGCCTGTTCCGACCGGCGGGCGAATGGCCCGGCGCAGCCGTCCTGCTGGCGAAACTTCACGTGTTGGCTGTACTGATAAGACCTTGAAGGCGATGGTAGCATGGGCCGTACCATGAAGCCTTCCACTCCTCTCAAGAACGGCGCCCGTTTCCACATCCCCGATCGGCTCGGACCGGGCGCGGAACTCGCCCTGCCCGACATTGCGGCGCATCACGCCGTGCGTGTGCTGCGCCTTGCCGAGCGGGATCCGGTCGTCGTCTTCGACGGCAGCGGCGGAGAGTACGAAGCCGTCATTACCCACGTCCACCGGGGTGAGGTCCGGATCAAGACCGGTCGCCTGCGCGACGGCGGGCCGGAGTCGCCCCTCGACATCACGCTGGTGCAAGGGGTGTCCTCCGCCGACCGGATGGACCTCACCGTGCGCAAGGCGGTGGAACTGGGCGTGGGCCGCATCGCCCCGGTCCTGACGCAACGCAGCGTGGTCAAGCTCGACGGCAACCGCGTCGACCGCCGCCGGGCGCACTGGCAGGGCATCGCGATCTCGGCCTGCGAGCAGTGCGGCCGCAACCTCGTCCCGCCGGTCGCCGAACCCGTCGGGTTCGAGACCTGGCTGGCCGCGCTGCCCCGGGCGCCGGAGGACGGCGAATCCCGACTGTTCCTGGCGATCGACGGCGCGCAGCGCCTGCGCGACCTGCCGGCCCCGGCCGGCCCGACACTCCTGCTGGCGGGTCCCGAGGGCGGATTCGCGCCGGGCGAGGCCGACCTCGTGCTGAGCCGCGGATTCACGCCCGTCCGCCTGGGACCGCGCGTGCTCCGCACGGAGACCGCGGCCCTCGCCGCCATCTCGGCGCTCCAGACGCTCTGGGGCGACTTCTAGTACCCCGATGATCCGCGGAGGGCGCCCCGCGGATCGAAGGGCGGGCGGTGTCCGGCACCCCACCGTACCGTACCCCTGGGCGCGACCGGCACGGGCCCGTACACTCGCGGGATTGTGCTAACCGTCCCTTTCACACTCGACCTGATTCGGAGCATCCATGGACATCCGCGATAGCGTCTTCATCGTCACCGGCGGCAGTTCGGGCCTCGGCGAGGCCACCGTCGAGACCATCGTGGCCGCCGGCGGCAAGGCCGTCATTGCCGACATCAACCCGACGGCAGGCGAGGCGCTCGCCGCGAGGCTCGGCGGCGCCACCCGGTTCGTGAAGTGCGACGTCACTTCGGAGGCCGACGGCAAGGCGGCCGTGGACCTCGCCGTGTCCGCGTTCGGCGGGCTGCACGGCCTCGTGAACTGCGCCGGGGTGGGCATCCCGGCCAAGGTGCTGGGCAAGGAGGGGCCGCATCCCCTGGACAAGTTCACACGCATCGTCCAGATCAACCTGATCGGCACCTTCAACATGATCCGTCTCGCCGCCGAAGCCATGGCGAAGGGCGCGCCCAACGCCGCGGGTGAGCGCGGCGTCATCGTGAACACGGCCTCGGTGGCAGCCTTCGACGGCCAGATCGGGCAGCCCGCGTATTCGGCCTCGAAGGCCGGCGTGGTCGGGATGACGCTGCCCATCGCCCGGGAGTTCGCACGCACGGGCATCCGGGTCGTCACGATCGCGCCCGGCCTGTTCGAGACCCCCATGATGGCCGGCCTCCCGCCGGAGGCGCAGCAGTCCCTCGCCGCGCAGGTGCCCTTCCCGTCCCGCCTGGGCAAGCCGAAGGAGTTCGCGGCCCTGGTGGAGCACATCTGCCGCAACGAGATGCTGAACGGCGAGACGATCCGCCTCGACGGTGCGATCAGGATGGCCCCGAAGTAACGCGCCCATGCGCATGGACCCGCAGACACTGGAGCGCTTCGTCCCCTGGTTCCGGGCGGCCGCACCGTACATCCATGCCTTCGGCGGCCGCACGTTCGTGGTCGCCTTCGGCGGCGAGGTCGTGGAGGACCCCAAGTTCGTGGGGCTCATCCACGACCTGAACCTGCTCGCGTCCCTCGGCGTGCGACTTGTCCTCGTCCATGGCGCCCGCCCGCAGATCGAACAGCGCCTGCGGCAGCGCGAGGCCGAGAGCCGCTACGTGCGTGACATGCGCGTGACCGACGAGGCCACCCTGCAGGACGTGAAGGAAGCAAGCGGCCGCCTGCGCATGGAGATCGAAGCCCAGTTGTCGGTCGGCCTGCCCAACACGCCCATGGCGAACGCGACGTTCCGCGTGACCAGCGGCAACTTCGTCGTGGCGCGGCCCGTGGGCGTCGTGGACGGCGTCGACATGCAGTTCACCGGCGAGGTCCGGAAGATCCACGGCGATGCCATCCGCCGCTGCCTGGACGACGAGGACATGGTGCTGGTCTCGCCGCTCGGCTACTCGCCGACGGGCGAGATCTTCAACCTCACGCTGGAGGACGTCGCCGCCCATACGGCGATCGCGCTGGAGGCGGACAAGCTGCTGTTCCTCATGGACGAGCCCGGCGTCAGCGGCGAGCGCGGCCGCGTGCGCACGTAACTCACCGTGTCCGAGGCCGAGGCGCTGATCGACGCGAAGAAGAAGCTGAAGGGCGACAGCGCCCTGTACCTGCCCTTCGCGACCCGCGCCTGCCGCGGCGGCGTGAAGCGCGTGCACCTCGTTTCCCGCCACGTGGACGGCGCGCTGCTGCTGGAGCTGTTCACGCACTCGGGCATCGGCACGATGGTCACGCAGGACCCGCTGGAGCGCATCCGCGGCGCCACCATCGACGACGTGGGCGGTGTGCTGAGTCTCATCGAGCCTCTGGAAGCCGACGGCACGCTGGTCAAGCGCTCGCGCGAGCTGCTGGAACGCGAGATCGAGCGCTTTCTCGTGCTGGAGCACGACGGCTTCATCGTGGGCTGCGCGGCGCTGTACCCCTTCGCGGCCGAGCGAGCCGGTGAACTGGCCTGTGTGGCCGTACACCCCGACCACCGCAACGGCGGCGCAGGCGAACGGCTGATCCAGGCCGTGGAGACACGCGCCCGCAAGGCCCGCATGAAGCGCCTGTTCGTCCTCACCACGCGCACCGCGCACTGGTTCGTGGAGCAGGGGTTCGTCGAGACGGGCGTTGCGGACCTGCCGGCGCAACGTCAGCAGCTCTACAACTACCAGCGCCGCTCCAAGGTGCTGATAAAGACTCTCTGAGGCAACGCCGATCCGTCGGCGCGGAAGCGCCTTCGGATCGAGGCCGCCCCAAGGCAACCTGCGCCGCGTTGGCCCTGCGGACCCGCACCGCCGGCGGACGCGCGGTTTACGCTCCCTGAGCCTTTCCGGATAATCCTCCGCCGAGGATGACATCGGGACGACTCGATAGACCAAAAGGACTATGTCATGGCACGTACAGTGCACTGCATCAAGCTCGGACGCGAGGCGGAAGGCCTCGATACCCCTCCCTACCCCGGGCCGCTGGGCCAGCGCATCTTCGAATCGGTCTCGCGCGAGGCGTGGAAGGCCTGGTTGGAGCATCAGAAAATGCTGGTCAACGAGAACCGCCTGAGCCTCGCCGATCCCAAGGCGCGCAAGTACCTCGCCGAGCAGATGGAAAAGCACTTCTTCGGCGATGGCGCGGACGCTGCAGCCGGCTACGTGCCGAAGTCCTGACCGCGGAACGCGCCAGTTGAACACGCACGCGGAAAAGCACCTCACCGCGCTTGCCCGCCAGTCGCGTGCGCGCCACCCGCAGGACATCGGTCACACCGACGCGCGGCTTTTCCTGAACCGCGAGCTCGGTCAGCTCGAATTCAACCGCCGGGTGCTCGCGCAGGCGCGCGATCCCCAGGTACCACTGCTCGAGCGGCTGCGCTTCCTGTGCATCGTCAGCAGCAACCTCGACGAGTTCTTCGAGATCCGCGTCGCCGGGCTGAAGGCGCAGATCGAGCTGAAGGCCGAGGCGCCGGGTCCCGACGGCGCGCCGCCGCGCACGGTGCTCGCCGAAGTGTCTCGCCAGGCGCGCGAACTGGTCAGGCAGCAGTACGACACCTTCAACACCGAGGTGCTGCCGGCGCTCGCCGCCGAGGGCATCCGGTTCCTGCGCCGGCGCGAATGGACCGACACGCAGCGCGCGTGGATCCGCAATCACTTCGTCAACGAGGTGATGCCGGTGCTGACGCCGATCGGGCTCGATCCGGCCCATCCGTTCCCGCGGCTCCTCAACAAGAGCCTCAACTTCGCCGTCGAACTGTCCGGCAAGGACGCCTTCGGCCGCAACACCGGGTCGGCGCTCGTGCAGGCGCCGCGCGCGCTGCCGCGCTTCATCCTGCTGCCGCCCGAAGTCTCCGGGTGCCCCTACGGCTTCGTGTTCCTGTCGTCGATCCTCCACGCCCACGTGAATGATCTGTTCGCCGGCATGGAGATCAGGGGGTGCTACCAGTTCCGCGTGACCCGCAACAGCGACCTCTACGTGGACGAGGAGGAGGTGAAGAACCTCCGGCTCGCGCTGCAGGGCGAGCTGCCGCAGCGCAACTTCGGCGACGCCGTGCGCCTGGAGGTCGCGGACCTCTGCCCGCCGCACATGTGCGACTTCCTGCTGCAGCAGTTCGGCCTCGGCCCGGACGATCTCTATCAGGTCACGGGCCCGGTGAATCTCGTGCGACTCATGCAGGTGCCCGACGTGGTGGACCGGCCGGATCTCAAGTTCCCGGCCTTCACACCCGGCCTGCCCGCCCGGCTGGAGAAGGACTGCGACCTGTTCGCCGCGATCCGCAGGGGCGACATCCTGCTGCACCACCCCTACCAGTCGTTCAAGCCCGTCACCCAGTTCATCGAGCAGGCCGCCACCGACCCGCAGGTCGTCGCCATCAAGCACACGGTCTATCGCACGGGTGCGGATTCCGAACTGATGCGCCACCTCATCACGGCAGCGCGCAACGGCAAGGCCGTCACGGTGGTGGTGGAACTGCTCGCGCGCTTCGACGAGGAAGCCAACATCAACTGGGCGGGGAAGCTCGAGGAGGTGGGCGCGCACGTGGTCTACGGCGTGGTGGGCCACAAGACGCACGCGAAGATGGCGATGGTCGTCCGGCGCGAACACGGCAAGCTCGTCCGCTACGTGCACCTCGGCACCGGCAACTATCACTCGCGTACCGCTACGCTCTACACAGACTTCGGCCTGTTCACCTGCCACCCCGAGATCGCGGCGGACGTGAACGACGTGTTCATGCAGATCACCGGGCTGGGCAAGGCCAGCCGCCACACGCACGTACTGCAGTCGCCGTTCGACCTGCACACGAGTCTGGTGGAAGCGATCGCACAGGAAGCGCGCGAGGCGCGCGAGGGGCGACCCGCGGGCATCACGGCCAAGATGAACGCGCTGCTGGAACCGGAGATCGTCTACGAGCTGTACGAGGCGTCGCGGGCGGGCGTGAAGATCCACCTCATCGTCCGCGGCGTATGCGCGCTGCGGCCGGGGATACGCGGCCTTTCGGAGAACATCCGCGTGCGCTCCGTCATCGGGCGGTTCCTGGAGCACCACCGCATCTTCCACTTCCGGTCCACCGATACCGTGCTGCTCTCCAGCGCCGACTGGATGGACCGCAACTTCTTCCGCCGCATCGAAGTCTGTTTCCCGGTGCTCGATCGCAAGCTCAAGCGCCGGGTGATCACCGAAGGGCTCAAGGCCTATCTCGACGACAACACGCACGCGTGGGAGATGGACGCCGACGGGCACTACCGCCGGCGGCAGCCGGGGCACGCCCGCCCGCGATCGGCGCAGGCCGAACTGCTCGCCGCGCTCGCGCTGCCGTCCGGCGCAGGCGTCTGACCGGCACCGGCTCCGCCGGGGAGGTGCGATGGAAATCGAACTGAAGCTCGTGGGGCGCGAGGCCGATCTCGCCCGACTTGGCCGCCTGCCGCTCGTCAGGGAGGCACGGCTCGGGCGCGCGCAGACCCGGCTGCTCCACAGCGTCTACTACGACACGCCCGACCACGACCTCGCGGCACGCGGCATGGCGCTGCGGCTGCGGCGCGTCGGGTCGCGATGGATCCAGACCTTCAAGTGCGGTGGCGCCGTGGACGCCGGCCTGCATCAGCGTGAGGAGTTCGAAGCCCCCGCCACCGCACAGTTGCTGAACATGCAGGCGCTGCTCGCCACCCCCGCGGCGGACCTCTTCTCGGAAACGCGTTTCCGCGACCGGTTGAGCCCGGTGTTCAGCACGGCGTTCCGCCGCACGCGCTGGAACATCGCCGTCGGTCCCGGCAGCACCGCGGAACTCGCGCTCGATCTCGGCCGCATCGAAGCGGGCGAGCGCTCCGAGCCGATCCACGAGATCGAGATCGAACTGCTGGAAGGCGACGCAGCCCATCTGCTCACTTTCGCGCATGCGCTGCTGGAGGCCCTGCCCCTGCGGCTGGAGAACGCGAGCAAGGCCGAGCGCGGCTATGCGCTGCAGGCCGGGCGCGGCCGCGCACCGGCACGCGCCACCACACCGGCCCTCGAAGCCCGCGCCCCGGTCGCGGACGGCTTTCACGCCATCGCAGCGAACTGCGCCGCTCACCTGCTCGGCAATGACCGCGGCGTGATCGAGAGCGACGACCCCGAGTACATTCATCAGGCGAGGGTCGCGATTCGCCGCCTGCGTTCCGCCTTCAGCCTGTTCCGCCCCTACGTGCCCCGCGAATCCCTGGGGGACCTCCCCGACCGATTCCGTGCGCTGGCGGAGGTTCTGGGTTCGGCACGCGACTGGGATGTGTTCGTCACCGAGACGCTGCCGCCCGTGCGCGCGCGCCTCGGCGCGGTCCCGGGACTCGCGGAAGTCGAGGCCCGGGCGACCGCGCTCGGGGGCGCCCGCCGCACCGATGCTCGTGCGGCGCTCAGCGCGCCGACGTACGGTCATCTCCTGCTCGACTTTCTGGCTCGACTGCGCGCACGACCGTGGGCCGCAGTGGAGGACGGGCCGGCCGACGGCAACCTCCGCGGCTGCGCTCGCGCCGTGCTGCGGCGGCAATACAAGCGGGTGTGCCGGCGCGGCAGGGCGGCCGACCGCAACGATGCGCTCTCGCTGCACGCGTTGCGCATCGAGATCAAGAAACTGCGCTACGCGCTGGAGTTCCTTGCGCCGCTGTTTCCCGCAAAGGCGGTCCGCGGATTCGTCCGCGGCACGGCCGACCTCCAGGACGTTCTCGGCCGGCTGAACGACGAGGCCGTCACCGAGCGGCTGCTGCAGAGCCTGGGCGATACGGACGCCGAGATGTCACACGCGACGGGTATCGTGCGCGGCTGGGCGCACGCGCGCGCGGAAGCGGGGCTCGCCCGTTTCGACGCAGCGTGGCGCGCATTCGAGAAACTCGATCCGTTCTGGTGACACCCTCATGCATCTCCTCCTGTGGCGACATGCCGAAGCCGCTGACGGCGATCCCGATCTCGCCCGCCGCCTGACGGCCAAGGGCCACCGCCAGGCCGAGGCTACCGCCGCGTGGCTGCGCGCGCACATGCCCCGGGGCACCCGGGTGCTTGCGAGCCCCGCGACGCGCACGATCGAAACCGTGCGCGCACTCACCGAAACCTACGAGGTCGTGCCGACCATCGCTCCAGGGGCGCAACCCGAGGCCGTGCTCGCCGCAGCCGGATGGCCGGACGAGTACCCGTCGGTGCTCGTGGTGGGTCATCAGCCGACGCTGGGCGCCGTGGCGGCGCTGCTGCTCGCGGGGGAGCCCATGCCCTGGAGCGTGAAGAAGAGCGGTCTGTGGTGGCTCAGCTACCGCCTGCGCGGCGAGGACCGGCAGGTGGTGCTGAGGGCGGTGATCAACAGCGATCTGCTTGGGTGACGCTCGGCGTCACCGGCGCAGCGAGTTTCCGGGCTTCCACGGACTTCACGGCTCCCCGGGCTTGCGCAGCCTCACCGCCACCGCCTTCTTGCGCATCCGGATGTTCAGCATCTCCACACCCATCGAGAAGGCCATGGCGAAGTAGATGTAGCCCTTCGGGATGTGGAACCCGAGCCCGTCGGCCACCAGTGCCACGCCCACGACGATGAGGAAGGACAGTGCGAGCATCTTGATGGTCGGATGGCGATCGACGAACTCGCCGATGGGCCGTGCCGCGAACAGCATCACGCCCACCGTGATGATGATCGCGAGGACCATCACGCCGATGTGATCCACCATGCCGACCGCCGTGATGACCGAATCGAGCGAGAAGACGATGTCGATCACGGCGATCTGCGCGAGCACGGACCCGAACGTGGCCTGCGCCGTGCTGACCTCGTGGCCGTGTTCCACGCCTTCGAGCGAGTTGTGGATCTCGTGCACGCTCTTCCACAGCAGGAACAGACCGCCGCCGATGAGGATGAGATCGCGCCCGGAGATCGCGTGGTCCATCACGCTGAAGATCGGCGCCGTGAGCCGCATGATCCACGCGAGGGTGAAGAGCAGCGCGAGCCGCGACACCATCGCCGCGCCGAGACCCAGCGTCCGCGCGGTGTTGCGCTGCGCCTCGGGCAGGCGTGCGACCAGGATGGAAATGAAGATGATGTTGTCGATGCCGAGGACGATCTCGATCGCCACGAGCGTGGCGAGTGCGATCCAGGCCTGCGGATCGCCCATCCAGGTGAACAATGCGGTCATGAGGTTTCGTGGCTCCGGCAGACGAAGCCCCGTGGCGCCGGGGCGGATGCGAAACGCGACCGAAGCGTAGCCGAATGCCCGGGCCGAGACGAGGCCGCGCGGAGGTGAGGCCGGCTGCCTCGCGAGTGCCTCCCGCGCCGGGCCGAATCCCTGTTTCGCGGCGCGTTCCAGCCACGTCCTCGCGCGACCGGTGTCCCGGGGTACGCCGCGACCTCCCGGTACATCTCCTCGAGGCTGAACCTTGCCGCCAGGACGTTCCTGTCGGCTGCCGTCCGACAGAGGCGGACCGACTCGGCGAGATCCTGCGCAACGCCGCGACCATCCTCGTGCTTGTCCGCGCGGTCGCACATCTCGACCGGACCACCTCCCCGGAAGCGCGAACCGCACCAGCCGTCCCCCGCACACGGACGGACATCGTATGCGCCCGCAGGCTATGCTCCGGCTTTCGTTTCCGGAATCGCGCACCCATGAACCGATGCCCCCGGCCGCGCCCGGGCCCGCGACACGCATGAGCCGCGACACTGCCGCGCCTCGCCGTCCATGGCGCCGTCGACTGCTGATCGCCACGGGCATCGCGGGGGGTACGCTCGCCGTCGGCGCCGGATGGTTCTACCGGACGCGCGACCGCCTGTCCCGGCCGGATGACCAGGCCGTTAACCCTGCCGAACCTGCGCTGGGCGCGTGGGTTCGCATCGGCGAGGACGACCGCGTGGTCGTCCTCGTGGCGCGCCAGGAGATGGGACAGGGCGTGACCACGACCCTGCCCATGATCGTCGCCGAGGAACTCGACGCCGACCCCGAGCAGGTACGTTTCGCGGAGGCACCGGTCGACCCGGTGTACGCCAACGCCACGCTTCTGGAGGATGGCGCGGTCCTGCGCCCCGACGACACGGGGTGGATCGCCGACCTCGTACGGCATACGCAGTACAAGGCTGGCGAACTCCTCGGGCTGCAGGGAACGGGCGGATCCACCTCCACGCGAGACGCCTGGCGCCTGCTGCGGCACGCGGGTGCGGCGGCCAGGGCCATGCTGGTCGAGACCGCGGCCCGGCGCTTCGGCGTCCCGGCGTCGGAGTGCGTGACGCAGTCGGGACGCGTGCGGCATCCGCCTACCGGGCGCGAGGCACGGTTCGGCGAACTCGCTGCGGAAGCCGCGACACGGCCGATCCCGCGCGACGCTGCGCCGAAGCGCTCGTCCGAGTACCGGCTGCTCGGGCAGCCGCAGCGGCGCCTCGACCTGCCGTCGAAGGTGGACGGCAGTGCGATCTTCGGCGGTGACGTGCGGGTGCCGGGGCAGGTGTATGCCGCGCTCGTGCAGGCGCCCACCTTCGGCGCGACCGTGGCCTCGGTGGATGACAACGTCGCGCGCAGCCGGCGTGGCGTGAAGGACGTCGTCGTGCTGTCTGCGACCGCCACTTCCGCCGCCGCCGTGGCTGTGGTGGCCGAGCGCACGTGGCAGGCCCTCGCGGCGGTGGCCGATCTGCGCGTCGAGTGGACACCCGGGCCGGGCGCCACGCACGACACCGACGCCCAGCGGGCGCGATACGAGTCGCTCGCACGCACCGGTGAGGCCCGCGTATTCGATGCCGCCGGCACACCCGACCTCGGGCTCGCCGCCCCGCCGATCCTGCTCGACAGTCTCTACCACGTACCCTACCTCGCGCACGCGGCGATGGAACCGCTGAACGCGACGGCCTTGGTGCGCGACGGCAGTTGCGAGATCTGGGTCGGCAACCAGGCGCCCACGCTGGTGCGCTGGTTTGCCGCGAAGACGGCCGACGTGCCTGCAGACCGCGTGGCGGTGCATACGCCCTACCTCGGTGGCGGGTTCGGCCGGCGTGTGGAGATGGACGTGGTGGTACAGGCCGTGACGCTCGCGAAGCGCATGCCCGGCGTACCGGTGCAACTGGTGTGGTCGCGCGAAGAGGACATGCGCCACGACGTCTACCGCCCCATGGCGACGGCGCGTTGCCGCGCGGCCCTGGACTCGCGCGGCAACGTGATGGCCTGGGTGACCCGCGTCGTCAGTCAGTCATGCACGGGCAGCCTCGTGGGCCGCCTTCTGCCCGCCGCCGCAAGCGACGCGATGAAGGACCGTACCGCGCTCGAAGGCCTGTTCGACCTGCCCTACGACCTGCCGCACCGGCGAGCGGAGCACGTGCTCACCCGCGAGCCCGTACCCGTCGGGTACTGGCGCAGCGTGGGCTACAGCCACAACGCGTTCTTTGCCGAGAGCTTCGTCGACGAGTGCGCCCACGCCGCAAAGCGTGACCCGTTCGAGTTTCGCCGCACCCTGCTGCGCCATGCGCCCCGCCACCGCGCGGTGCTGGAAGCCGCGGCTGCCCGGGCGGACTGGGGCGCCCCGCTCGCGTCCGGGCAGGGGCGGGGCATCGCGCTGGCAGAGTCCTACCGGACGATCGTCGCGCAGGTGGCGGAGGTGGAGGTGCGCGGCGCCGAGGTCCGCGTGCTGCGCGTGGTGTGTGCGGTGGACTGCGGGTTCGCGCTGGACCCGGACATCGTCAGGGCTCAGATCGAGGGAGGCATCGTGTTCGGACTGACGGCCGCCCTGCTCGGCGAGATCACGGTGAAGAAGGGCGCGGTGATCCAGGGCAATTTCGGGGACTATCCGGCGCTGCGGCTCGGCGCGATGCCTGCGATCGAGGTGCACATCGTGAACTCGGGGCCGGAATTCATCTCGGGCATCGGCGAACCCGGCACACCGCCGGTGGCGCCCGCCGTGTGCAACGCGATCTTCGCGGCAACGGGGCATCGCGTTCGCGCCCTGCCGATCCGGCTGCCGGAGCCCGGGGCCGCCTGATCTGCGCCCGGGAAATCAGTCCTGCGCGGGGTCCGCGTCGATCACCAGGTCGTCGAGTTCCGGCACGCGCAGATCGAAACCCACGCTGCGCCACTCACGCGCCTCGGTCTTGAGGGCTGCCGCGGTGAGGGGATGGCGCTTGAGCCAGCCCAGAGGCAGGCGCAGCTCGAAGCGCTTGTCCTTGGCGGTGGCGCCCACGACGGGCACCTCGAAGGGCAGCCGGGCCCGCAGGAACAGGCACGCCAGCCGCAGCGCGAGGATGAGCGTCCAGTCGGCGCTGTCCGTGACGAGCGGGCGGGTCTTCTCCAGCGTCCCGCGATGGGCGAGCACCAGCAGCGCGACATGCGCCTGCTCCATGCGCGAGAACCCCGGCATGTCGGCATTGGTGAGGATGTAGGCGGAGTGCTTGTGGTAGCCCGTGTGCGCCACCATCAGGCCGATCTCATGGAGGCCGGCCGCCCAGGCAAGCACCTGCCGCGCCGAATCGTCATCCGCCCGTTTGCCGGCGAGCGCCGAAAAGAGGTCGAGCGCGAGGGACTCCACACGCCGCGCCTGCTGCAGGTCCACGTGATAGCGCTTCGCGAACTGGCGCACCGTCGCATCGCGCATGTCTCGATGGTGGAAGCGGCCCAGCATGTCATACAGGATGCCCTGCCGCATGGCGCCGTTCGCGAGGATCATCCGCTCCACGCCCAGCTCGGCGAAGATGCCGGCCATGATCGAGAGGCCCCCGGGGAGCACGGTGGCCCGGTCCGCCTTGAGCCCGAGGGAGGCCACCTTGTCGACATCGCCCACGCGCAGCAACTGAGCGCGGAGGCGGTCGATGCCTTCGGCGGTAATGGCGCCGTCACCCCAGCCGTGCATGATCAGCAGATCGGAAATCGCGCGGGCCGTGCCCGAGGAACCCACGGCCTGGTGCCAGTGACCCGCGGAGAACTCCGATTCGATGGTCTGGACCTCGATGCGGGCCGCCATCTCGGCCTGTCGCAGGGCGTTCTTGGTGATGCGTCCATCGGGAAAGAACCGCAGCGTGTAGCTCACGCACCCCATGTAGAGGCTTTCGAGCTTCTGCGGCCGGTGGCCCGACCCGATGATGAACTCCGTCGACCCGCCACCGATGTCCACCACCATGCGGCGCTCGGCCGTGGGCGGGAGGCTGTGGGAAACCCCGAGGTAGATGAGCCGCGCCTCTTCCTTGCCGGCCACCACGTCGATGGGAAAGCCCAGCGCCTGTTCGGCGCGGCGCAGGAAGTCCCGGGCATTCTTCGCGACCCGGAGCGTGTTGGTACCGACGGCGCGCACGGAGTCCGCAGGGAATCCGCGCAGGCGCTCCCCGAAGCGCTTGAGGGCATTCAGCCCGCGCTGCTGCGCGGCTTCGTCGATGAGCTTGTCAGGCGTGAGGCCCGCGGCGAGGCGCACCGCCTCGCGCAGGGAATCGAGCGGGTAGATCTGGTCCTCCACCACCCGCCCGACCTGAAGCCGGAAGCTGTTGGAGCCGAGGTCCACGGCGGCGAGCACGTCGTGCTCGCGGACCTCGCCCTCGGGAACCCTGATCTTCGGTGCGACGCTGCCGACTGCCATGCTTCTCCCCGGAGCCCGTCCCCGGTCAGGTCATGATCTCGCGCTCGATCTCCTCGACGCTCACATGGCGGACGTCCTTGCCCTTCACCATGTAGATGACGTACTCCGAGATGTTCTTCGCGTGGTCGCCGATGCGCTCGATGGCCTTGGCGATGAAGAGGATCTCGATGGAGGCGGAGATCGTGCGCGGGTCTTCCATCATGAAGGTGATGAGCTGGCGGATGACCGCGCGAAACTCGTCATCCACCTGCTGATCCTGGCGGACCACCTCACCCGAGGCGGACAGGTCGAGCCGGGCGAAGGAGTCGAGCGCCTTGCGCAGCATCTCGGTCGCGATGCCGCCCATCCGGCGGATCTCGTTGAAGCGCGGCTGCATGAGCCGGTCGCTTGCATTGATGAGCTTGGCCATCCGGGCGATCTTGGCCGCCTCGTCGCCGATGCGCTCGAGGTCGGTGATGGTCTTCACGACCGTCATGATCATCCGCAGGTCGCCGGCCGCGGGCTGGCGCCGGGCGATGATGGTGCTGCAGTCCTCGTCCAGGGAGACTTCCGGGCCGTTCACGCGGTGATCGTTGTTCTCGACCGTCGTGCACAGATCGAAGTCGCCGTTCACCAGGGCCTCCAGCGCCAGGCGGATCTGCTCCTCGACCAGGCCGCCCATCTGCAGCACCCGGGCGCGCAGGGCCTCGAGTTCGGCGTCGAACTGCTTGGAGGTATGTTCAGCGTTGGTCATGGCAGGGGCTCTTCGGTGGGAGGACCGGCAGTGTCGGGTTACCCGCTCCGAATCGGCGCAGGTTAGCGTGACTTGATGACGAAATCATGGCCGTCGCAAGGATCACGCCGGGCGGGTGAGGGTCCGGACTCCGTCCGGGGTACCAAGCAGCAGCACGTCGGCCGGGCGCAGGGCGAAGAGGCCCACCGTGACGACGCCGGGAATCTGGTTGATCCGGCTTTCGGTGCCCGCGGGATCGGTGATGGTCAGGCCCCGGACGTCCAGGATCAGGTTGCCGTTGTCGGTGACGAAACCCTCCCGGAGGACGGGCGTGCCGCCGAGCGCCGCGAGTTGCCGGGCCACGTGCGCCCGGGCCATGGGGATGACCTCGACGGGGAGGGGAAAGCGTCCGAGGGTGTCCACCAGCTTGGAGCCGTCCGCGATGCAGACGAACTGCCGCGCGACCGCCCCCACGATCTTCTCGCGGGTGAGTGCGCCGCCGCCGCCCTTGATCATGGCGAGGCCGGGGGTGACCTCGTCGGCGCCGTCCACATAGACGGGCAGGTCCGAAACGTCGTTCAGGTCCAGGACCGGAATGCCGTGAGCCGCCAGCCGCGCGGCCGTGGCTTCGGAGCTGGCCACCGCGCCGCGGATGTGCCCGCGCATGGCGCCGAGGGCGTCGATGAAATGGTTGGCGGTCGAGCCGGTGCCCACGCCGACGATCGCGCCTTCCGGCACATAGGGAATCGCGGCACGCCCCACGGCGGCTTTCAATGCGTTCTGGTCCATCGTCCCTCGGTACTGTGCCCCGGGCAGCCGCGCCCGGTTCCCAAGAAGGGGAGCATAGCGACAAGTGAGTGCGTGCTCAAATCCACCTTTGCGGGACGGGCATGCGCTGCTACCCTTGGGGATTGCAGTGGCAGGTCTCCTCCCCATGGCAATCGATTATCTGGCCCGCATCCTCAACGCCCGGGTCTACGACGTCGCCGTCGAAACCCCTCTCGATCGCGCACCCCTGCTGTCCGCCCGTCTCGGCAACGAACTGTTCCTCAAGCGGGAAGACCTGCAGCCGGTCTTCTCGTTCAAGATCCGTGGCGCCTACAACAAGATGGCGGCGCTCGACGCGCGGGCGCTCGCCCGGGGCGTCATCGCAGCCTCGGCCGGCAATCACGCCCAGGGCGTCGCCCTGTCCGCCCGCAAACTGGGCTGCCGGGCCGTCATCGTCATGCCGGTCACGACGCCGCGCATCAAGGTGGACGCCGTCGCGGCCCGGGGGGCCGAAGTGGTGCTCGCCGGCGACTCGTACGACGAGGCCTACGCGCACGCACGCGGTCTGGCGACGAAGCAGGGACTCACCTTCGTGCACCCGTACGACGATCCGGACGTCATCGCCGGGCAGGGCACCATCGGCATGGAAATTCTGCAGCGCCACGGCGGACCGCTCGACGCCATCTTCGTCGCAGTGGGCGGCGGCGGCCTCATCTCGGGCATCGGCGCCTACGTGAAGCGCGTCCGACCGCACGTGAAGGTGATCGGCGTGGAGCCCGTGGATTCCGACGCGATGACCCAGTCCCTGCGCGCCGGGCGGCGCATCCGGCTCGCGAACGTGGGCCTGTTCGCCGACGGCGTCGCGGTGAAGCAGGTGGGTCGCGAGCCGTTCCGGCTGGCCAAGGAAGTGGTGGACGACATGGTCCTGGTGGACACCGACGCCATCTGCGCCGCCATCAAGGACGTGTTCGAGGACACCCGGACGGTCCTGGAGCCGGCGGGGGCGCTCGCCGTGGCCGGGGCCAAGGCCTGGGTGGACCGCAAGCGTGCCCGCGACCGGCACCTCGTGGCTGTGGCCTGCGGCGCCAACATGAACTTCGACCGCCTGCGCTTCGTGGCCGAGCAGGCGGAACTGGGCGAGCGGCGCGAGGCCATCCTGGCCGTCACCATCCCCGAGGCCCCGGGCAGCTTCAAGCGCTTCTGCCAGCTGCTCGGGCGCCGAAACGTCACGGAATTCAACTACCGCTACGCCGATGCCGAAGAAGCGCATGTGTTCGTGGGCGTGCAGGTTACCGGTCGTGACGAAACGCGGCAGTTGCTCCGCACGCTGAACGAGGCGGGCCTGAAGGCCCTGGATTTCAGTGACAACGAAATGGCGAAACTGCACGTGCGACACCTGGTCGGTGGCCGCGCCCCGTCGGTGGAACACGAGGTGCTCTACCGGTTCGAGTTTCCCGAACGGCCGGGCGCCCTCATGCGATTCCTCGACGCGCTGGGTCACGACTGGAACATCAGCCTGTTCCACTACAGGAATCACGGCGCCGACTACGGGCGCGTGCTGTGCGGCATCCAGGTGCCGCCGGGAACGCGTGCCGCCTTCCGCCGGTTCCTGAAGGAACTCAACACCCCCCACTGGGACGAAACCGGCAATCCGGCGTTCCGGCTGTTCCTGTGAGTCCCGTGATCCGCCTCTGCCTCGCGCTGCTCGCCCTCCTGATCCCGCTGTCCCTCCGGGCCGCGCCCGGCGACGAGCTGTTCCTGGCGGCCCGGGAGGCTGCGCAGCGCAACGACCTCGTCCGGCTCGCGCAGCTGGCGCCGTCGCTGCAGTCGCATCCCCTGCTGCCGTACGTGGAGCTGTGGCAGCTCCGGCCGCGGCTGGTCGAACTGCCCGAAGCCGACGTCCGGGCCTTCCTCACGCGCTACGAGGGCCAACTGCTCGGCAACCGCCTGCGCGCCGACTGGCTGCGGACCCTCGGCCGCCGCCAGATGTGGGACGCCTTCGACCGCGACTGGAGTGCCCTGGTGGACCCGGATCAGGAACTCCAGTGCCTGCGCATCCAGGCCTCGTACGGAAAGGACCCGAAGTCGCTCGCGGCCCAGCGCAACCTCTGGTTCACGGGCAAGGAACTCCCCGACGCCTGCGCGTCCGTGTTCGAAGCGATGTTCGCCTCCGGCGTCCTCAAGGAGACTGACGCCTGGGAGCGCTTGCGGCTCTCACTCCAGGCCAACAACGCCTCCCTCGCCCGAGCCATCGGTCAGCGGCTGTCCGGCTGGACACCTGCCGCCTCCAAGCTCCTCGACACGGCCGCCGCCAACCCGGGCCGGTACCTCGGGTCGCCCAAGCTCGCGCTGCACTCGCGTGCCCACCGGGAGATCGCCCTGTTCGCGCTCGGAAGGGTCGCGGCCGAGCTGCCCGACCGCGCCGCGGACCTCTGGGAAGGCCTGGGCAACCGGTTCTCCCGCGAGGAACGGGAGTTCGGCTGGAGCCAGATCGCGGTGGTGGGGGCGCGCAAGCATTCCCCGCAGGCGCTCACCTGGTTCCGCAAGGGGGGCGACACGCGGCTCGACGATGCCCAGCTGGAGTGGCGCGCCCGGGCCTGCCTGCGCGCGCAGACCTGGCCGGACCTCCTGAAGACACTCGACACGATGAGCGCCGACACGCGTGAACGTCCCGTGTGGCGGTTCTGGCGCGCGCGCGCCTTGCGGGACACCGGACGCGAACCGGAAGCCATGCCGATCCTGGCCGTGCTCGCCGGCGAGCATCACTTCCACGCGCAGCTCGCGCTGGAAGCCCTCGGGCCGAGCGTCGGACCCGCGCCCGTCATGCACAAACCTTCCGAGGACGAGGTGACGGCGGCGGCCGGCACACCGGGCTTGCGCCGCGCCCTCGCGTTCTACCGTCTGGGCCTGCGCTACGAGGGGAACCTCGAGTGGATCTGGACGGTCCGCGACATGGACGACGCACGGCTGCTCGCGGCCGCGGAACTCGCCCGGCGCGAGGGCTGGTGGGAACGCGCCATCAACACAGCCGAGAAGACCCGCACGCTCACCAACATGGACCTCCGGTACCCGACACCCTACGAGAACCTGCTGCGCGCACGCGCGAAGGAGTTCGACGTGGACGAGGCGTGGGTCTACGGACTCGTGCGCCAGGAGAGCCGCTTCAACGCGACCGCCCGTTCCAGTGTCGGCGCTTCCGGCCTCATGCAGATCATGCCGGACACCGCGAAGTGGATCGCCGGCAAGCTGGGCATCAAGGGCTGGCGGCAGGGCACGGAGACCGACCCTGAAACCAACGTGAACTTCGGCACCTACTACCTCAAGGAGATGCTGGTGCGCCTGGACGGCAGTCCGGTGCTTGCCTCCGCCGCCTACAACGCCGGGCCGGGACGCGCGCAGAACTGGCGCGCGACGGTCCCGCTGGAAGGCGCCATCTACATCGACACGATCCCGTTCACCGAGACGCGTGACTACGTGCGCAAGGTGATGGCCAACACCGCCCAGTACGCGCGCCAGTTCGGCCGTCAGATGGAATCGCTCACGCAGCGCCTCGGTGTCGTGCAACCCCGCGCCGGCGGCTGACCGTCCCGGCGCCCTCCTGGCATCTCCGGACTCCGCATGAAACTCCAGACCGTTTGCATCCTGGGCGGCAGCGGCTTCGTCGGCCGCCACCTCGCCGAGGTCCTCGTGCGCCGCGGGCTCGACGTCCGCATTCCCACGCGCCGCCGCGAGCGCGCGAAGGAACACCTGATCCTGCTGCCGACCGTCGAGCTGATCCAGGCGGACCTCCACGACGCGCAGGCACTGCGCCGTCTGGTGACCGGCTGCGACGCGGTGATCAACCTCGTGGGCGTGCTGCACGACAAGCGCGGCAACGGTTTCGCTCGGAACCACGTCGAACTCCCGGCGAAGGTGGTCGCCGCCTGCCGCGAAGCCGGCGTGCCGCGCATCGTGCACATGAGCGCCCTGGGTGCGGATGCCAACGGGCCGAGCGCCTATCTGCGCTCCAAGCACCAGGGCGAGGAGGCCATCCGGAAGGCATCCGCCCACGGCATCGACGTCACGATCTTCCGGCCGTCGGTGATCTTCGGCCCCGGCGACAGCTTCCTGTCGCTCTTCGCAGGGCTCGCGCGGCTCGCCCCGGTGCTGCCGCTCGGCGGCGCATCCGCGCGCTTCCAGCCCGTGTTCGTGGAGGACGTGGTCCGGGTGTTCGCCGACAGCCTCGCGATGCCCGCGACATTCGGCCAGGCCTACGAGCTCTGCGGTCCGCGCGAGTACACGTTGCGCGAGCTGGTGACGTACGTTTGCGACGTGATCGGTGTGTCGCGCCCGGTCGTGCCGCTGCCCGCGCCGCTGGCGTACCTGCAGGCCCTCACGCTGGAGATGCTGCCCGGCTCGCTGATGACGCGCGACAACCTCGCCTCCATGAGCCGGCCGAACGTGTGCAGTTGTCCCTTCCCGGCCGAGTTCGGATTCGCTCCGACACCGCTGGAGTCCGTCGCGCCCGCGTATCTCGCGGACACGGGCACGCGAGCACGCCTCGACCGCTTCCGCGGCCGCGCGGGTCGCGCCTGAACCGGGACGCGGGCACCGGCCGCATGAAGATCTTCCGCGTCGGCGGCTCCGTCCGGGACGAACTGCTGGGCCTGCCCGTGAAGGACCGCGACTACGTGGTCGTGGGTGCGACGCCCGAGGCCATGACCGCGCTCGGATTCCGCCCGGTCGGCAAGGACTTCCCGGTCTTCCTGCATCCGAAGACGGCGGAGGAATACGCCCTCGCGCGCACCGAGCGCAAGAGCGGTCGCGGCTACAAGGGCTTCGTCGTGCAGGCCGACCCCGACGTCACGCTGGACGAGGACCTCGCGCGGCGCGATCTCACCATCAACGCCATGGCGCTCGGCGAGGACGGCACGCTCATCGACCCTTTCGGCGGCGAGCGCGACCTCCGCGCCGGCGTGCTGCGGCACGTGAGTGCCGCCTTCGTGGAAGACCCCGTGCGCGTCCTGCGCCTCGCCCGCTTCGCGGCGCGGTTCGGATTCCACGTGGCGGAGGACACTTACGCGCTGATGCGCCACATGGTGGACACGGGCGAGGTGGACCACCTCGTGCCCGAGCGCGTATGGCAGGAAGTGTCGCGCGGACTGATGGAAGCCCGGCCGTCGGTGATGTTCGGCGTGCTCGCCGAATGCGGCGCGCTGCCGCGGATCGCCCCGGAATGGGCCGACGCTCTCGACGCCCGGCATGCGCTCGCCCGCGACACGCTGGTCGCAGTCGACCGCGCGGCGGAACACGGTGCCTCGCTCCCCGTGCGGTTCGCGATCGTCGCGCATCGTCTCGGGCAGCAACTCGACGCGCTGTGCGAGCGTCTGCGCGTGCCCAACGACTGCCGCGATCTCGCACGGGTCTGCCACGAGGGCGCGGCCACCGTACGCCTTGCGGCAACGCTCACGCCCGAAGAGATCGTCAGCCTCTTTCAGCAGGCCGACGCCTTCCGGCGCACGGCGCGCTTCGAACTGGCGCTCGAAGTGCTCGCCATCGAGGACGGTGAACCACCGAACGTCTACGCGCCCGCGGTGCATCTGCGCCGCGCGCTCGCGGCGACGCAATCGGTCGACGCCGCCGCGCTCGCCCGGATCGGCACGCCCGCGGAGATTCCCGCGCGCATCCGCGAGGCCCGTGTCGCCGCCGTCCGCGACGCCCTGGCGCGGTAACATCGGTTCACCCGGGACCGATCGCGCGTCCCGCCTTCCGGAGACCGCCGCAGATGATCGACCTGTACACGTGGGGCACGCCGAACGGCCGCAAGGTGTCCATCATGCTCGAGGAATGCGGGCTGCCCTATCGCGCCCACGCGATCAACATCGGCAAGGACGAACAGTTCACGCCGGACTTCCTGGCGATCAATCCGAACGGCAAGATCCCCGCGATCACCGACGACGACGGCCCGGGCGGAAAGCCCTTCTCCCTGTTCGAGTCCGGCGCGATCCTCGTGTATCTGGCGGGCAAGTCCGGGCGCTTCCTCCCCGAGGACCTCGCGCGCCGCTACGAGGCGCTGCAGTGGCTCATGTTCCAGATGGGCGGCGTGGGCCCGATGCTGGGGCAGGCGCATCACTTCCTGCGTGCCGCGAAGGAACCGATTCCGTACGCCATCGAGCGCTACAAGAAGGAGACGCGGCGCCTGTACGGCGTGCTCGACCGGCACCTGAGCCGGCACGCCTATCTGGCCGACGAATACTCCATTGCGGACATGGCGACCTATCCGTGGATCGCGCGCCACGAGTGGCATCAGGTGGACCTCGCGGATTTTCCCGCGGTGGCCGCATGGTTCGCCGACCTGTCGAAACGCCCCGCCGTCGTCGCGGGGATGAAGGTGCCGTTCCTCAACTGAAGCGGGCCGCGCCGGGCGCCCAGCGCGGCAGTCAGAACCTCACGAAATCTCAAGTTCGGAATGGCCGGGCCGATACGAGAGTGTTTTCTCGTGGTGGCCTCATGTCCGACAAGCTTCCGGAAAAGATCGGCAAGTATCGCGTGATCCGCGAACTGGGCCGCGGCGCGACGAGCCACGTGTACCTTGCGGAAGACGCCTTCCGCAATCGCGAGGTGGCCGTCAAGGTGGTGCGCTCCGCACACGCCACCGACACGGACCTGAGCCGCCGCTACAAGCGTGTCTTCATGAACGAGGCCGCACTCGCCGGCCGGCTCAACCACCCGCACATCGTGGCCATCTACGATGCCGCCTCCGACGACGAGATGAGCTACCTCGTCATGGAGCGCGTCGACGGCGGCACGCTCGACCAGTACTGCACGCCCGACGCGCTGCTCCCGCTGGAGCGGCTGGTGGAGATCGTCTTCAAGGCCACCATCGCCCTCGACTACGCGCACCGGCAGGGGGTGATCCACTGCGACATCAAGCCCGCGAACATCCTCATCGCCGGCGAGACGGACATCAAGATCTCCGACTTCGGGGCGGCGTACTTCGGCAACGCGGAGCACACGTTCCTCACCGGCGTGGGCTCGCCTGCATACATGTCCCCGGAGCAGATCCAGGAGCGGCAGGTCACCCACCAGACGGACATCTACTCGCTCGGCGTGGTGATGTACCAGCTGCTGACCGGCCGCCTGCCCTTCCAGGGTTCGAGCCGCGGCAGCCTGCTCTACCAGATCGTGAACATCGAGGCCGTGCCGCCATCGGTCATCCGGCCGATGCTGCCGCCCGAACTCGATCGCATCGTGCTGAAGGCGATGGCGAAGTCGCTGACCGAGCGCTACGCCACGTGGATGGACTTCAGCCGGGATCTCGCGCAGGCGTTCAAGCACCTCACGGTGCCGCAGCACTCCGCGTCCGACACCGAGAAGTTCACGGCGCTGCGGGGCCTGCCCTTCTTCCAGGATTTCCGGGACGTGGACCTCTGGGAAGCGCTGCGCATGGCGCGCTGGGAGCGCAAGTCGGCGGGGGACGTGATCCTCGAGGAGGGCACGGTGCACGAAGGCTTCTTCGTCGTGGCGTGCGGCGCCATCGACATCACGCGCGGCGGCCGGATGCTCGACCGCGGCGAACCCGGGCACTGCTTCGGGAACATTCTCTACTTCGAGGACGTGCCCCAGCCGCGGACCACCACCGTGCGGGCAGCGGAGGAGTGCGATCTGCTGGCGGTGCGCGCCATGGACCTGCGCGTGGCGTCGGAGTCACTGCAGATGCAGTTCAACCGGGCGTTCATCCGGCTGCTGGTGCACCGCCTGGAGCATCGGGAGGAACGGCTGCTGGCCGAGTGGCCGGAGGCCAAGGCCGAGGCGGCCTGAGTGAAGGCCCGACGCGAGGTCCGGCCGGAACCGCTTCAGGGCACCAGCAGGACGGGCACTTGCGTCCGGTGGACCACCTTCGCGGCCACCGAACCGAGGAACATTCCGGCGATCGCGCCCAGGCCGCGCGTACCCATGACGATCTGGCGGCAGCCCGTGTCGCGCGCGATGCGGTCGAGGTTCTCGGCGGGGTCACCGACCAGGATGTGATGCTCGGTGGAGACGCCCGCGGCCGCCACGAGATCGCGCGCCGTGGCGAGCGCCGTCTCGCCCTCCTGACGGTAGAAGCCGTCGATCTGGTCGGGGTCCAGGAACATCTTCACGGCGCCGGACACCACCGAGGCCTGCACGTTCACCAGCACCAGATGGATGGGGTCCCGGTAGACGTCCTTTTCGGCCAGCACGTGCCGCACGGCCCGGAGCGCGTTGTCCGAACCGTCCACCGCCACGAGGATGCGCCGCAGTCCGGCGCCCGCGCCCGTCATGTTCAGAGCACGCCCTTGAGGAGCTTGCCCATCTCGGCGGGATTGCGCGTGACCTTGATGCCGCAGGCGTCCATCACCGTGAGCTTCTCGTCCGCCGTTCCCTTGCCGCCGGAGATGATGGCGCCGGCGTGCCCCATGCGCTTTCCGGGCGGGGCGGTGACGCCCGCGATGAACCCCACGATGGGCTTCTTCATGTGCTCCTTGGCCCAGAGCGCGGCGGTTTCCTCGTCGGAACCGCCGATCTCGCCGATCATGATGACGGCGTCGGTCTCGGGGTCGTCGTTGAACAGGCGCAGCACGTCGATATGCTTGAGGCCGTTGACGGGGTCACCGCCGATACCCACCGCGGACGACTGACCCAGACCCAGTTCGGAGAGCTGGCCCACGGCCTCGTAGGTGAGCGTGCCGGAGCGCGACACCACGCCGATGCGGCCCTTCTTGTGGAT
>ERZ1066136.580-NODE-580-length-25568-cov-7.434249_pt1 | contig 25568 bp, 23 predicted proteins | sample MGYA00382783_ERZ1066136 | MGnify/ENA primary metagenome ERZ1066136 (study PRJEB33369, sample SAMEA5778366) | biofilm metagenome | biome: Industrial cooling water; feature: Water cooling tower basin; material: Biofilm | place: United Arab Emirates | collected... | reverse complement strand
GCAGCGTCAGATGTGTATAAGAGACAGGATCTCGACTGCGGCGGTCAAGGATCAGCCCGCCCCTGCCGGCCGCGGCAACAGATCCTCGACGCCGTAGAGGGATGCGAGACTTTCGAGACGGGGCCCGAGACCCTCGACCGTCAGGTCCGCCCGGGTGGCGAGCGCCGCGCGGCGCCACTCCAGCAGCAGTGCCACTCCTGCGGAATCGAGCTCGGTCACCCCGCGCAGATCGACGGTCCGGGCGCCTGACTGAATCTCCCGGGCGCCCGCTGCAAGCAGGGTGGGAAGCGTGGCGAGCGTGACCGGGCCCTCGACCGAAATGCGGTCAGCCTCCCGGCGGATCATTTCTTCACGGAGACCGGCTGGAGCGCCTTGGCGTTGCGCTCCTGGAGGTTCTTGATGAGTCCGTCGATGCCGCCCTGCTCGATCTGCGCGGTGAAGTCGTTCCGGTACGTGGTGACGAGGCTCACCCCTTCCACCACGACGTTATAGACCTTCCAGCCGTCATCGGTCTTGTTCATGGCGTAGTCGACCGCGACAGGCGGCGCACCCCCGGGCAGCAGGATCTTTGACTTGACGGTGACGTCAGTCTCTCCACCGGCGAGCTTGAGCGGCGCAACCTCCACCTTCACCTGGCGATAGGCGCTGTAGGCGGTACCGTAGGAACGTACCAGCAGCGTCTGGAACTGCTTGACGATCTCCTTCTGCTGATCGGACGTGGCGCGGGGCCAGTTCTTTCCGACCGCGAGGCGGGTCATCTTCTGGACGTCGAAGTGCGGCAGCACCTTGGTCTCGATCAGTTCGATGAGCTTCGTGGTGTTGCCGTTGCGCAGTTCCTTGTCGTCCGCCACCTGCCTGAGCACGTCCTCACTCGTGGACTTGACGACGGCGTCGGGAGGCGCGTCGTCCGCGACCACGGAACCCGCCGCAAACAGCAGGGCGCATGCGGCCGGGGCAAGCGTGCGTTTCAGGACGGTCCAGGGATCGAATCGCATGTCGTTCTCCTTTCCGGAAATGCCGGAGGGTTCACTGCGTCCCGGAGGACGGCCCCTCGGCCGCCTTGGACGCGAAGAATCGGCCGATGAGCTTCTCCAGGACCATCGCCGACTGCGTGAGTTTCATCTGGTCCCCGTCCTTCAGCAGGACTTCCTCCCCGCCGCCGTCGAGGCCGATGTACTGCTCGCCCAGCAGACCTGCCGTGAGGATGGACGCGGAGGAATCGGTGGGAAACTGGTAGCGCTTGTCGATGAGCAGGGTGACACGCGCCAGGAACTTCTTGTTGTCGAAGGTGATGTTCTCCACGCGGCCCACGACCACGCCTGCACTCTTGACCGGCGCGCGCGGCTTGAGGCCGCCGATGTTGTCGAACTCCGCGGTAACGCGATAGCCGTCCGTGGCGCTGACAGAGGACGCGTTGCCGACCTTCAGCGCGAGCACGAGCAGGGCCACGAGCCCTCCCGTCACGAAAATCCCGACCCACAGGTCGATGGTCGTCCGCTTCATCTCACACTCCCGTGAACATGAACGAGGTCAGCACGAAATCGAGCGCCAGGATCGCCAGCGCCGATGTCACGACCGTCCTCGTGACCGCATAGGACACGCCTTCCGCCGTTGGCGGCGCGTCGAAACCCTCGAACAGCGCGATGAGCGTCACGGCGACGCCGAACACGACACTCTTGATGACGCCGTTCAGCACGTCGGTCCGGAGATCCACGTTGGCCTGCATCTGCGACCAGAACGCGCCCGAGTCGACACCGATGATGACGACGCCGATGAGGTAGCCGCCGAAGACGCCGAAGGCACTGAAGATCGCCGCCAGAAGCGGCATCGAGATCGTCCCGCCCCAGAAGATGGGTCCGAGCACGCGCGCGAACGGATCGACCGCCATCATCTCCATCGCCGAGAGCTGCTCCGTGGACTTCATGATGCCGATCTTGGCCGTGATCGCCGAACCGGCCCGGCTCGCGAACAGCAGGGCCGAAACCACGGGCCCCAGTTCCCGCACCAGCGAAAGCGCCACGAGTGTCCCCAGGGCCTCGGCCGAACCGTAGCGCTTGAGCGTCTCGTAGCCCTGGAGCCCGAGCACGAGGCCAACGAACAGGCCGCTCACGATGATGATGATGAGCGAGAGCACGCCGGTGAAGTAGATCTCGTCGAGCGTAAGCTGCGGCCGCCGGAAGCTCATGGCCGACCGCCCCAGTAGCGTCAGGGTGAACCGGCTGGCGGCGCCGATCTTCCAGATGCCGTCGATGACCCGCGCTCCGACGTGACGCAGCCCGTGATCGATGCCGCCGATCATGCGCGCCCTCCGGCAAGACCGAGGTCCTGCGCATAACTGGCCCCGGGATAGTGGAAGGCGACGGGTCCGTCGGCCTGCCCCTTCACAAACTGCTGAACGAAGGGCTCCTTCGAAGCCCGGATCTCCTCGGGTGTGCCCTCCGCCACGATCTCGCCACCTGCGACGAGGTACACGTAGTCGACGATGCGGAACGAGGCCTCGACGTCGTGCGTCACGAGGATCGAGGTGGCCCCCAGGGCATCGTTCAGGCGCCGGATCAGGTTGGCGATGATCGCGAGCGAGATGGGGTCCAGACCGGTGAAGGGCTCGTCGTACATCATGAGCATCGGGTCCAGGGAGATCGCGCGGGCGAGGGCGACCCGCCGCGCCATGCCGCCGGAAAGCTCCGAAGTCTTCAACTGGGCCGCGCCCCGCAGCCCGACCGCGTGGAGCTTCATGAGAACGAGGTCGCGGATCACCGTCTCGGGCAGGCGCGTGTGCTCGCGGATCGGGAACGCGACGTTCTCGAACACCGAGAGGTCGGTGAACAGGGCTCCGAACTGGAACAACATTCCCATGCGGCGACGCAACTCGTACAGGCGGTCGTGCGTGAGCGAATCGACCACCTCGCCCCCAACGCGCACCGTGCCCCGGGTCGCCTTGATCTGCCCGCCGATCAGCCGGAGGATGGTGGTCTTGCCGCAGCCGCTGCCTCCCATGATCGCCACGACCTTGCCCCTCGGGAACTGCATCCGGATTCCGCGAAGAATCGGCCGGGTGGCATAGGCGAACTCGACGTCGTTCAGTTCGACGAGGGGAGAGGGAGTCACTGGGGCCCTGGGGGTTGGCGAGCGCCGGATTGTAATGGATCGATGCTTCCGGCATCGGGTTGTTGTCGCGGTTCGATTCGTTTACCGTCTGCCGGGTTCCCGTTCGACGGGCGCGGTCCACGCGCTGCCGTCCCATGCCGCCGCCCGACCCGGAGTTCCCGCCCGCGATCGCGTTCCGCAAGGTTTCGAAGCGCTTCGGGGGCATGGCGTCGCTGGTCGATGTCGATTTTGCCGTGCCCGCAGGCGCTTTCTTCGGCGTGATCGGTGTGAACGGCGCAGGCAAGACGACGCTTCTCAAGTGTCTCCTGGACGCGACGCGTCCGGATGGTGGAGCGATCGACATCTTCGGCACGACGGCGACGCGACCTGCCGCCAGGGCGGCGCTTGCGTACCTGCCGGAACGGTTCGGCGCGCCGCACTACGCCACGGGCCGGGACTACCTCTCGCTGATGGCGCGCCTGTATCGGGTGCACTTCGACCTGGACCGCGTTACTGCGCTCATCGACAAGTTCGCGCTGGACCGCGACGCGCTCTCGAAGCCGGTGCGAGCCCTGTCGAAGGGGATGACTCAGAAGCTCGGCCTGATCGCCTGCCTGCTTTCCGGCCGGCGGCTGCTGGTCCTCGACGAGCCCGCCAGCGGTCTGGACCCGCTGGCGCGAGCCCAGCTCAAGTCGGCGCTCGCCGGCTACCACCGCTCCGGCGGAACGGTGCTTCTTACCTCCCACGCGCTGGCCGACGTGGAGGAAATGTGCACCCGCATGGCCCTCCTGCACGACGGAACCCTGCGCTTCGAGGGTCCGCCGGCGGAACTTCGGGCCGAGGAAGGCGGCGTCACCCTCGAGGATGCCTTCCTGCGGCGCATAGACCGATAGGCGATTCCGCGCGCCGCGCGGGGTATCCGAAGGCCTTTCTGGCACAATCGGTCGCAACAGGCATTCGCCTTCTGGGAGACTCCGGTGATACCCGGTGCTGACGCTGCGAAGCCGGCGCTTCTGCTCGTCGATGATGACCCGCTGATCTCCGAGACTCTGGCATTCGTCCTGGGGCGTGACTTCGCCGTCCACCCGGCCCGGTCGAGGACGTCCGTTCGGGAGGTGGTGTCCGCCCTGGGCTTCATCCCGGGGCTCGCGCTCGTCGATCTCGGGCTGCCGCCCACGCCCCACCGTCCAGACGAGGGCTTCCGCCTCATCTCGGAGCTGCTCGCGGCGTCGCCGGGCATCCAGATCGTCGTGCTGTCCGGTCAGAACGACGAGATGAACGCGCGGCACGCGAGGGCCCTCGGCGCAGTCGATTTCGTCGCGAAACCGTGCGATCCGCAGGTGCTGAAGTCGCTCCTGCTGCGGGCGCTCTCCCTCGATGCCGCCGAACCGGCCGATGCCACGCGGGTGCCCGGCATCCTGGGCCGCAGCAGCGCCATCGAGAAGCTGCGGCAGCAGATACGCCAGTACTCCAACGCCCCGTTTCCGGTCCTCGTGGAAGGGGAATCGGGCACGGGAAAGGAACTCGTGGCCCGGGCGCTGCACGCCGGCTCGCCGAGAGCGGAACGCCCCTACCTCGCCCTCAACTGCGCGGCGATCTCGCCCACGCTCGTCGAGCCGACCCTCTTCGGTTACGCCAAGGGCGCGTTCACGGGTGCCACCTCGTCACGATCCGGCTATTTCGAGGATGCGAGCGAGGGCACCCTGTTCCTCGACGAGATCGGCGAACTGCCCCTCGAACTCCAGGCGAAGCTGCTGCGCGTGCTGGAGAACGGCGAATACCAGCGTGTGGGCGAGACGCAGTCGCGGGTCAGCCAGGCTCGGGTGATCGCCGCGACGAATCGAGATCTGCGGCAGGAAATCCAGGCCGGCCGCTTCCGGGTCGACCTGTACCACCGGCTGTCGGTCTTCACCGTGCAGGTGCCACCCCTGCGGGAGATGGACCAGGACAAGACGCTCCTCTTCAACCGGTTCGCCGGCCATTACGCGAGCCAGGCAGGGCTGGAGCCCTGCCGACTGGATCCCGGCGCCCTCGATCTGTGGCTCGCCTATCCGTTCCCCGGCAATGTGCGCGAGTTGCGCAATGTCGTGATCCGCCTGGTGACGAAGTATCCCGGAGCCGATGTTTCGGCCGAGGCGCTGACCGGCGAACTGGACCCTTCTGCGCTGGGGCAGCTGGGCAGCGCGAGAGGTGACGCCCTGGAGACCGGCCTCTCCGTGGAGTCCGCGATCCGGATCCTTCAGGAACGGCAGTCGCTTTCCCTCGACGCACTCCTAGCGCAGTGGGAGGGCTGCTTCATCGAAGCGGCGGTGCAGCTCGCCCAGGGCAACCTCACACGCGCGGCGCGGCTGCTGGGCATGCATCGCACCACCCTCTACAGCCGCATGCAGACGCGGGGCCTCGCTCACGATTCCGACGCCCGCGCCCAGCGCGCCGGTTCCTGACCGGGGGCCCGCGTGTACCACGAATTCTTCGGGCTCGACCGTCCCCCGTTCAGGATCACCCCGGACACCGAATTCTTCTTCGGCGGCGGCAATCGCGGCGCCATCCTCGATGCCCTGCTCTATGCCGTGGCCGAGGGTGAAGGCATCATCAAGGTCACCGGCGAAGTGGGCAGCGGCAAGACCATGCTGTGCCGGGTCCTGCTCCAGCGGCTCCCCGACCACGTGGACATCGTCTACCTGACGAACCCCAACATCTCGCCGGACGAGATCCTGCACGCCATCGCCATCGAGCTTCAGCTGCGCATGCCGCGCGAAGCCACCCGCGTCGAGATGCTCCATGCGCTGCACACCTACCTGGTCAGTCGCCATGCGAAGGGCCGTCAGGTCGTCCTGTTCGTCGAGGAGTCCCAGGGCATGCCGCTGGAGACGCTCGAGGAGATCCGTCTGCTCACCAACCTCGAGACGGCGCAGCACAAACTGCTGCAGATCGTTCTCTTCGGTCAGCCGGAACTCGATGAAAATCTGTCTCGCCCGCACATCCGGCAGTTGCGTGAGCGAATCACCCACAGCTTCAGCCTGTCGCCCCTGTCGCGCGACGAGATCGCCGAATATCTCGCCTTCCGGCTGCGCGCTGCCGGCTATCGAGGCCCGGCCCTGTTCTCCCGCCCGCTGGTGGATGCCATCGCCCGGGCCAGCAACGGACTCACCCGGCGCGTGAACATCATTGCCGACAAGTCGCTGCTCGCCGCCTATACGGAAGGCACCCACACCGTCACGCCCGAGCACGTCCGGACTGCCATCGGGGATAGCGAGTTCTCGCGCGCCGCTCCGCGGACCCCGAAGGTAGCGCGTCGGTCCTCCCGGCCGTGGCTCATCGCCGCGGCATTGGCCGTCCTGGTCGGAGCGACCACCCTGGGTTGGCGTTTTCTGCGCTGACCCGCCCGTCACGCAACGGCGATTTTTCCCGGCGGTCCTGCGCCGAGGGGAGAGGGACGAACCGCGCCTCGAAACCGTGACTTCTCCAACGACCTGACGGCAACCGTCCGCCCGAGCGTGGTGCAGAAGGCTCGCATCGCGATACTGCCGGCCGGACATCGCGATTCCTTCTGAGGAAATGCAAGAACTCTATTGATCTGTAAGCAGTACGTGGGTACCGTACCCAGCCCGACTCCAGGAAGGCATGCGGCGCTCACAGGCCCACGGCTCCCGGCAGCCGGCGCGAAAGGCGGCCGATTCCCCGGAGACGGCCTGCCGCGACGAGAAGCGGTCCTTGGCACCCGGAGCCCCGGGGAGCGCAACGGACCGTCGAAAAGCGAGACCCGCAATGCCACGACGAAGGAGCGCAGCGCGTCGATGATTCTCAGCACCTCACGCCCATCGGGCCAAGCGCGCACGTCCCCGGTCTGCCGGGGGCAGAACGGAGCACCGGGAATTCACGCCCTCATCCTCGGCGCCGTCCTGGCGCTGGGCGCCTGCTCCTATCCGTCGCCGCGCATTCCCGCCTCTTCCGCACACCTCTACGAGACCACCGGGAGCAAGGATGCGGACGACGTGCCTGCCCCCGTCACGACGCCCACCGTTCCGCCCCCGCGCAATCAGCCGCGCCTGCCGACCTACAGCGTCGTAGTGAATGAAGTCCCGCTGAAGGACCTGCTGTTCGCCCTGGCGCGTGACACCAGGCAGAACATCGACGTCCATCCGGCCCTCACCGGGCTCGTCAGCCTCAACGCGATCGACGAGACGCTGCCCGCAATCCTCGACCGCATCGCCCGCCAGGTGAACCTCCGCTGGAAGCAGGAGGGACGCACGATCTACGTCATCCCGGATACGCCTTACACGCGCACCTACCGGGTCAATTACGTCAATGTGACGCGCGAGACCGACTCCACCGTCGCCGTGTCCGGGCAGATCGGCACGGTAACGACCGGGGGCGCAGGGGGCGCGGGGGGGGCCGGCGGCGCGGGCGGCGCCGGGGCTGCCGGAACGGGCACGAATGCTTCTTCGGCTACGGTGACAACGAGATCCCGCAACGACTTCTGGGAAACCCTGGAAAGGAACGTTAAGGGCATCCTTGCCGCGACGCGCGCCCAGTCACTCTCTGCGGACGAGCGTGCCGCTCGCGCGGAGGCGGCGCGGGCCTTGCGCGAGGAGCGCATCGCCCAGGCCGAGGCCGTGGCCCGCGCTGGAACGAACGCCCAGGATCTCTTCACCCGCGCCTTCGACAGCCAGTTGCCGCCGCCCCTGCCCGGCGACGTCACGAACGACGTCATCGTCAACTCCGTGGCGGGTACGCTCACGGTGCTCGCCACCGAACGGCAGCAGGCCCTTGTCCAGGAGTATCTGGACAACGTCATGTCCGCGGCGCAGCGGCAGGTTCTCATCGAAGCGACGATCGTCGAGGTCGAACTCTCCAGGGCCTATCAGGCCGGGGTGGACTGGGGCCGGGTTGCGCGCTCGCCGGGCGCCGGCCTGGAGTTCAATCAGCAGCTGCTCGGCTCCACCCGGCTCAACGACACCCCCGTCACCGCGCTGACGTTCGGCAGCCGCAGCGTCTCGGGCATCTTCGGCGCCATCAAGGTCCTGGAGCAGTTCGGCAATACCCGGGTGCTCTCCAGTCCGAAGGTGATGGCCATCAACAACCAGACGGCGCTGCTGAAGGTCGTTCGCAACGAAGTGTACTTTCAGATACAGCAGCAGATATCGCAGGCGGTCAATACGCCGAACCTTCAGGCGATCACGACGATCGCCCGCACCGTGCCGATCGGACTCGTCATGGCGCTCACCCCACAGATCAACGAGTCGGGCAACGTCACGCTCACGGTGCGTCCGACCGTGACCAGCCTGGTGGGCCGCGCCATCGACCCCAATCCCGTCCTTCAAGTAGAAAACGCGATCCCCATCGTCGAGATCCGCGAGATCGAATCGGTCCTCCAGCTCGCAAGTGGTCAGACGGCCATCCTCGGCGGGCTGATCAAGGACGAGGTGCGCCGCAACCGTGACCAGGTGCCGGGCATCGGCAACACCCGCGTGGGCGATCTCTTCGCGTACCGCGACGAGGAAGCGCGCAAGACCGAACTGGTCATCTTCCTGCGTCCGACGGTCGTGAAGTCGCCGTCGATGGAATCCGGCGACCTGCGCTTCCTGCAACCGCGTCTGCCGCGTGCCGACATGCTGGACACGCCCCCTCCGGGACGCGGCACGCCATGAGTCTGCTGCTGAAGGCGCTGCAGCGCGCCTCCAAGTCCCGGGAGGAGCTATCCACCGGTATCGAACTCGAGCCGCGCAATGGGCTCCGCGCCACAACGGGGGGCCTGGGTGCCACGGATGGGCTCGCCGGTGCTCGCAGCCGCGGCAGCACGGCCACCGGCCGGGGCGGGGACGATCTCGCCGACGTGCTCGCGTCTGCCTCCGCCGATGCCGCCCTCACCCGAAGTGACGGGTTCCCCCTCGGCGAGTGGATCCGCGAGAACCCCGTCTACGCCTTCGGCGTCGCCGTCATCGTGTTCCTGCTGTTCTATTTCGCGTACGTGTTCCTCGCGATCAACTACCCCGGGCTGCTCAACCGGAATACGCTGTTCGCCAGCAGCGCGCCTGCCACGCCCGCCGTGGCGAACCCGCCTCCGATTTCCGCGGCCCCACCTGCCCCGGTGCCGGTCGACACACCGCCGCCACCCATGCCGACGCTCGAGACTCAGGCGCCTGCCCCCGAGTCTGCGCTGGCCGTCCCGGCTGCGCCACCCACCCCGGCACTCGTCGAGACCCAGCCCTCTCCGCCCAACCCGCCGCTCAAGCTGAAGCCTGCGGACTCGTTGGCGGCTGCGAACCCGCCGCCGGTATCCAGCCCGGAGAAGACCGCGCCGCCGCCACCTGCTGCAACCGCACCCACGGCCGCTCCGCGGCGCCCACCTCGCGCCGTCCCGATGGCGGCCGCGGCTGCGACACCGCCGTCATCGTTGCCGCTCGCGTCCGCGCCCCAGACCGATCGTGTGCAAGTGCGCCCGACGGAAGCGGGGTCCCGCATGGGCCAGCAGATCGACGAGGCCTATGCGGCCCTGCAGGCCGGAGACCTCGGAAAGGCCCGCGCGCTCTACGGCGACGTCCTCGCCCGGGACGGCCGCAATATGGATGCGCTGCTCGGCGCCGGTACGGCAGCTTGGCGCACGGGCGATACCGAAAAAGCGAGCGACCACTTCTATCGCGTACTCGAACTGGACCCACAGAACGCGTCCGCACAAGCCGCCCTCATCGGCATGGTGGGTCGCGTCGACCCGATTGCCGCCGAAACGCGCCTCAAGCAGCTCATCTCGCGCGAGCCTTCCGGGTTCCTGTACGCGACCCTCGGGCACGTTTATGCCGAGCAGGGCCAGTGGTCCGGGGCACAGCAGGCCTACTTCCAGGCCTTCCAGAGCGATCCGGCGAACCCCGACTACGCCTACAACCTCGCCGTCGGCCTCGAGCGGGTCGGTCAGCCGAAGATCGCGGCGGGCTACTACCGCCAGGCCCTGGACCTCGCGCGGACCCGCGGCACGTCAGGGTTCGACCGCAAGATCGCGCAACAGCGCCTGGACAAGCTGGGAGGCGCCGTAGAATGAAACCCATGGCCGCCCCGACCCTCGTCAAGTCTGATCCGCCCCCGGTGGAACCCCGTCGCAAGACGCGGCTCGGCGAGGTGCTCGTCCAGCAGGGACTGATCACCCCCGACCAGCTTCGTATCGCCCTCACGGAACAGCGCACCCAGCGGATGCCGCTGGGCCGCCTGCTGGTACGCCTGGGGTTCGTCACCGAAGGCGTGATCCGCGACATCATGGCCCAGACGATCGGGCACGAGTCGATCGATCTGTCCCAGGTGGTCGTCGATGCCGAAGCGCTGCGGCTGGTGCCCCAGGAATTCGCGCGACGGCATCACGTCCTGCCCATCGCGTTCGATGCCCAGTCGCGGGTCCTGCTGGTCGCAATCACCGAACTCTTCAACGTCGTCGTCACGGACCAGCTTCGGGCCCTGCTCCCGCAGGATGTGCAACTCCGGACGATGCTGGCCGGCGAGGCGCAACTCGAGGAGTACATCGACCAGTTCTACGGCTTCGAGCTCTCGGTGGACGGGATCCTCCGCGAAATCGAGACCGGCGAACTCGACTGGCAGAGCCTGCAGATTGGCGGCGACGAGTACACGCAGCCCATCGTCCGGCTGGTGGGCGCTCTGCTGGTGGACGCCGTCAAGCGTGGCGCTTCGGACATCCACTTCGAACCCGAGGCCGCGTTCCTGCGCATCCGCTACCGTATCGACGGCGTGCTGGAGCAGGTTCGCAGCCTGCACAAGACCTACTGGCCAGGCGTGGCCGTGCGGCTCAAGGTGATCAGCGGCATGAACATCGCCGAGGTGCGCGCCCCGCAGGACGGCCGTGTATCGCTCAACCTGAGCGGACGGCCCATCGACTTCCGCGTTTCGAGCCACCCGACGATCTACGGCGAGAACATAGTCCTGCGCGTGCTGGACCGCGAGAAGTCCATCATCAGCCTGGACCAGATGCGTCTGCCGCGCGCGACCGTCGCACGCCTGAATCTCATGCTGGCCCGGCCGGAAGGCATCCTGATCATCACTGGTCCGACAGGCAGCGGGAAGACCACCACGCTGTATTCGCTGCTGTCCCAGGTGAACGTCGAAGGGGTCAACATCATGACCCTCGAGGACCCCGTCGAGTACCCGGTCGCGCTGATGCGCCAGACTTCCGTGGGCGAGGCGGTGAAGCTCGACTTCGCCAACGGCATCCGGTCCATCATGCGGCAGGATCCGGACATCATCCTGGTGGGTGAGATCCGCGACAAGGACACCGCCGACATGGCCTTCCGTGCCGCCATGACCGGTCACCAGGTGTTCTCGACCCTGCACACGAACTCAGCGCTCGGCGCGTTCCCGCGCCTGCTCGACATCGGCATCCTGCCCGACATCATCGCCGGCAACGTGATCGGCGTGATCGCGCAGCGCCTGGTCCGCGTGCTCTGCTCAAGCTGCAAGGTGGAGTACCGCCCTTCGCTCGAGGAGAAGCACATCCTGGGAGTGCCGCCCGAGAGCGGCATCACGCTGTTCCGTCAGCACGACGGCGGCTGCAGGCAGTGCAACCATCGGGGCTTCAAGGGCCGGATCGCCGTCATGGAACTTCTGCCGATGGACGCCGACCTCGACGAGCTGGTCGCCCGGCGGGCAACGGCACGCGAGATGCGGCGCATGGCGGTCGAGAAGGGCTTCCGTCCGCTGGCCGACGAGGGCATCGAACGCGTGCTGGAGGGCGTGACCAGTCTCTCGGAACTGTCGCGCGCGGTGGACCTGACCGGCCGCCTGCTGTAGTCCGCCCCGGAGCGATGCGCCGGCACACGACCGGATAAGAGACCACGCCCGGCAAGAGACCCCCCATCCCCATGCCATCGTTCCGCTACAAGGCCGTCGACGCCGATGGGCAGCGCACCCAGGGAAAGATGGATGCGATCAACGACGTCGACCTCGAGCTCCGCCTGCGGCGCATGGGGCTTGACCTCATCACCTTCCGCGAACTGCGGGGGGCGGGCGCCACGCGGTCGGGCAGCGGCGTCGACCGCAAGGACCTCATCAATTTCTGCTTCGACCTCGAGCAGATCTCCCGGGCGGGCATTCCGCTCATCGATGGTCTGCGTGATCTGCGCGACAGCATCGACCGGTCACGCTTCAAGCAGGTGGTGAGTGCGCTCGTGGAAGACATCGAAGGCGGCAAGATGCTCTCCCAGGCCATGAGCCAGTTCCCGCGCGTGTTCGACTCGGTGTTCGTCAGTCTCGTACGCGCGGGCGAACAGACGGGCCGGCTCACGGACGTGTTCGAGAACCTGTCCAAGTCCCTGCGCTGGCAGGACGAACTCGCGGCGGAGACGAAGAAACTGCTGATCTATCCGATCATGCTGCTCACGCTAGTCATCGCGGTCTCGCTGTTCCTGCTCATGTACCTCGTGCCGCAGCTGGTGGGCGTGCTGCGCACCATGCGCATCGATCTGCCGATCCAGACCCGAGTCCTGATCGCCACATCGGATTTCGCTGTCGCCTACTGGTGGCTCCTCCTCGGCGTCCCTGCGCTTGCCCTCATGGTCTTCTCGGTCCTGATCCGCACGGACCCGCGCGCCCGGCGGCTGCTCGATGCGGCGAAACTGCGCATCCCGGTGATCGGGCCACTGCTGCAGAAGATCATCATGGCCCGGTTCGCCAACTTTTTCGGGATCATGTACCAGTCGGGCATCTCGATCCTCGATGCGATCCGCACCAGCGAGGGCATCGTTGGCAACGTGTTGATCGCCGACGGCCTGCGCAACGCGTGGCAGCAGATCAACGCCGGCGATCCCCTGTCCGACACTTTCCAGCGCACCGGCCTCTTCCCGCCGCTCGTCATCCGCATGCTGCGCGTCGGCGAGAGTACCGGCGCGCTCGACACCGCCCTGTTCAACGTGCACTACTTCTACAGCCGTGACGTACGGGAGGGGGTCGAGCGCGCGCTGAAGGTGATGGGACCGGCGCTCAACGTGCTGCTCGGCGTGCTCATGGCGCTGATCCTCTTCTCCATCCTCACCCCGATCTACGAAATGATCGGGAAGCTCAAGTTCTGACCGCCGCCATGGGCACGACGCTCCTCGTTTGCATTTCCCGTAACGGCGTCTCCGTCGCGCTGTGGCGCGGGCGGCTCGCGTCCACGTACCGGTATCCGCAGACGACGGAGGGCGAAACCGACTTCGCGGATCTCCTGGAGGTCACCGGGCGTGTCCCCGTGAGGGTCATGGTGGACTCGGTCGAGGAAGACTACCGCTTCGAGACCCTGCCCCACGCGGTGGGCCGGGACCGCCGCGAAATGGTCCAGCGAAAGCTGCGGCAGATCTACCGGACCAGCCCCTACGCGACGGCGTCGATCCAGGAACGCGAACGATCGGCCCGGAAGGACGACCGGTATCTCTTCTCCGCCATCACCGACACGGAATTCATCGATCCTTGGATCGCGATCCTGCAGTCGAAGGACATGCCGATCGCAGGTGTGTTCCCGTTGCCGACCGTGATGCCCGCGGCGGTCGCTCCGCTGCGCCTCCGGTCGGCGGACCTGCTGCTCGTATCGCGCACGAGCGCAGGCCTGCGCCAGACCTTCCTGAAGAACGGACAGTTCCGCTTCTCGCGTCTTACGCCGTTCCGCGGGCATGCGGACGATACGCAGTCCACGTCCTTCGCCACCGAGATCGTCAACACGCGTCTCTACCTGAACGCCCTGCAGGTCACCCTCGGCGACGACGTGGTGGACGTCGTCCTTCTCGACCCCGACGACGCGCTCGCGGAGCTCCAACGCGCGCTCTCCACGAATCCTGGGGCGATACGCGTGCAGCGGCTCGCGCGCACGGCGCTGAGTTCGCGGCTCAAGATGACCGACGACGCGCTCTCGGCCACGCCGGACGCCATTCCCCTGCAACTGCTGGGCCTCTCGGCGCCGAAGGAGAATCTCGCGCCCGCGCCGATGCGCCAGGGCTTCATGGTTCACCGGGCTGCGCGCTGGCTCCTCGTCGCCAGCGGCGCCGTCGCAGTAGGCGCGGCCGGCTGGTTCATGGCTGATCTCCATCGTATCCGCGACGCCGATTCGGAGGCCGCGCGGACCGCGCAGGAAACGACCCGCTATCAGAACCTCTACGCGGAACTCACGCGGCAGTTTCCCAAGGCGCCCGTGGGTTCGACCGTCCTGAAACAGACGGTGGATGCGTTCGAGCGAATTCGAGCGACGGCGCGCACGCCCGAGTCTCTCTTCTCCGTCGTGAGTGCCGGTCTGGAGGGCCACCCCTCGGTCCGACTCAATGCACTGGCGTGGCGTCACTCGCGCTTCTCCGACACTGCCGCCGCCTTCTCCGGCGCCGGAGGACAGGCCGTTCCGGCCGGCACGCCATTGCACCAGGCCGGCCGGATCGAAGCCGAGATCCAGCCCTTCAACGGAGACTACCGTCTCGCCGTGGGGACCATCCGTGCATTCGCCGAGACGCTGCGACGCCATCCGGCCGTCGCGGATGTCCGGATCCTGAAGATGCCGCTCGACGACAGTTCGAAGCAGAACCTCTCGGGCTCCACGGCCACTCGCGCGGAGAACACCGTCGGCGCCCAGTTCGAGGTCGTGTTGGTGCTTCGGGACGGAGGCGCACCTTGAACCGGAACCCCTACGCCCCCCTCTACCTGCCCGGTGCCCTGCTTGCCGCCGTGCTGGTCGTGAGTGCCATTGCGATCGGTTACGCCGACAGGATGGTGGACGAGGCCGAGCGTGCACTCGACACGAAGCGGCAGACGTTGTCCGGAGCACAGCGGAAACACGCCAACGCGGGCGTCGAGAAGGACATCCTGCAGCGCTTCAGGGACACCTACGCCGCGCTCGAGAGGATCGGGTTCGTGGGGGCGGAGCAGCGCATCAACTGGGTGGACGGCCTGCGCATCGCAAATCGAGAATCGAGTCTCTTCGGGGTCGAATACCAGATCGGCCAGCAGGAAACCTTCGCGGGCACTGCGGAACTGGGGGTGGGCGACCTGCCAATGCGGCAGTCCATAATGCGGGTGAAGTTTCCCCTGCTCCACGAGGGCGACTTGATGCCGTTCTTCCGCAATCTGGCCCAGCAACGCTCCGGCGTGTTCGTCATGAACGCATGCGAACTCACGCGCCTGCCTGCCAACGGCGGACAGGCTCAGCCGAACCTGAACGCCGAGTGTGAACTCGCGTGGATCACCGTCACCGACCCCAGGAGCGAAGGAGGCGCTGCACCGTGAAGCTCATCGCCGCCCTGCTTATGGTCTTTTCCGTGTCCGCCGTCGCCGAGGACGGTCTCGGCCGGCTGTTCTTCTCGCCGTCCGATCGCACCCGGCTGGATGCGCAGCGTTCGGAGGCAATCGCCAATGCGAACCGCCCGAAACCCGTGGTCACGGAGGCTCCGGCGGAAGTTGTGCCCAGCCCGCGGACCCTCACCCTCAACGGCATCGTGCGCCGGCCCGACGGCGAAGCCACCGTGTGGATCAACGGCAAAGCCGTCGATGCCGTCGCTGCTGGCAGTCCCGTCCAGCCCGGCAGCCTGGGACGCGCCGAAGCCGGTGTGCGCCTGCCGGAGTCCCGCAAGCCCGTCCGCCTCAAGGTCGGACAGAGCATAGAAACCGGATCGGGGGTAGTGGAGGAACCCTACCTTCGGCGGCGCACCGCGCCGGAGATTGAGGAAGTGAACGAGCCGTCGGGTGCGGACGAGGCCGTGGCGCAACGCGGGCGGAATCGGTGACGCGATGAGATACACCCAGTGCCCAAGCGTACGTCGCGCAGCCCGTTGTGGGCGGCGCGGGCAGACTGGCGTTGCGCTTTTCGTCGTGCTCGTACTGACGGGCGCAGTCGCGGTCGTGGCGGTGCTCAACTTAATGCGGGGTCCAGCGGCGCTGGACCTCGCTCGGGAGCAAGCCACACAAGCAGCGCTCGCGCGTGCGAAGCAAGCGCTGATCGACTACGCAGTCGCCAAGTTCGACGAGGACCCCCTGAACTTCAGGACCGAACTCGGAGAGAACCCGAGCGCCGGCGTTCCATCCTTTCCCGGTCTGCTGCCCTGTCCGGACAGCGAACCACCCCCGGCCGCCAACCTGCCGCCGAACGATCGCGAAGGTCTTGCAGATGTCCTGGAATGCGGGTCCGCGTATGTTTCCGTCCTGGGAAGATTGCCCTGGCGATCTCTAGGTTCTGAGCCGTTTCGTGACGGTTACGGCGAATGCCTGTGGTACATGGTGTCGGGCCGCCACAAAGGCGGGCCACAGATTGCGAACATCATGTTCAACTGGGATTCGCAGGGCCAACTGGTCGTGTTCGACCGCAACGGCGTCACACAACTGGCAGGGGGCCCTCAAAGACCGCCGGCGGCCGCGGCAATCATCGCCCCCGGCCCCCCTCTCGAGACCGATCCGCGGCAGGACAGGACGCCGACCCGTCCAGACATGGTTTGTCCGGGGAACTCCATCAGCACGAACTACCTGGAGGGCGCGCTAGACAAGAACAATGCGATCGCGGCAGCGACGCCCGATCTCTTGTCGCAACTCATCAACTCATACGTCGATCCGGTTTCGAAGAACATGCTGGTAAACGACCGTATCGCCTTCATCACACCCGACGAAATCTTCCGGGAAATCGAGCAACGCAAGGCCATCGTTGGCACGCGGGCCGAGCCGGGCGTGTTGAGACAGTTCACTCGTCGGGTTGCGGAGTGCGTGGCGCAATTCACCCGACAGCAGAGCCCTTCGGGCGACAGGCGAATTGCCTTTGCGGGAAGGCTCGACCTTCCCGCGTCGGGTTTCCAGTACCGCAACCAGGCAGAGTACGTGGACTACGCTGCTGGCAATGCGCAGCGGCTACGCGGCCGGGTACCATTCACGGTCGGCAATACCCATTACGTACTCTCCGGAAGAATCACGAACCAGTTGATGGCCGGGTGCGGCCACTGGACGACGTCGGGATTCGAGCATTGGTACCGCAATTGGAAGGACCATCTTTTCCTCGCCGTGGCGCCCGATTTCGATCCCGAGAACACCAACAGCGGCAACACTCGATGCGCCGGCGCGTGCCTCACCGTTGGGACCACGACGAACGTCGCCGCTGTCGTGTTCTTCGCAGGATACCGTCGGACGACACCGGTACAGACTCGCGCCGCGGCCGCGGACCGCAACCGTATCCAGAACTACCTTGAAGGCATCAACGTCGAGCGATTCCAGGATCCGAACTCCGGTGACAACTTCATCACTGCAGACACCTCCGGAGCGTTGACGAACGACATTGCATACTGTCTTGTGCTGCCGAATCCGGAGTCACCCCAACTCGCCGATATTCTTTCCGTAGTGCCTTGTTGAACATGCGCGCTTCTGCTCGTGGTTTCTCTCTCATCGAACTGGCGCTGGGACTCGTGATCGTCGCGACCCTGCTGTCGGCCTTGCTCGTGCCACTGGCGACTCAGATGGACCAAAGGCGAACTGCGGAAACCCAGACATTGCTCGAACAGGCCAAGGAAGCGCTTCTTGGGTTCGCGGCGGGAACGGGACGGCTTCCGTGTCCTGCCACCGAAGGTACCAACGGAGCGGAGGCAGTGGTGGACATCAATACGGGGGCCTGCACTAGGCAGCGCGGCTTTCTGCCGGCTGCCACGCTTGGCCTCTCTCCAGTGGACAGCGCAGGGTTTCAGACGGACTCGTTTGGAGGAGATCTGAACCGCATACGTTACGCGGTCTCAGCAGCGAACAGGGCTCCTTCCGTGACGAACAGGCTTTACACCATGACCAATGGACTCCGCGGTGCGGACGCGGCGCAGCTTATCGCCGGGGATCCCCAAGGCTTGAATCTGACGGTTTGCTCGACTAGGTCGGACAACCCGTCGACTTGCAGCGCCGGACTCACTCTTGCGAATCAGAATGTCGTCGCGGTCGTCTTCTCCGTCGGAAAGAGTCGGGCGGTACGCGCCAACACTGCAGATGAGGACGAGAACGAAGACATCACTCCGGGCAATCAGATCTTCGTGAGCCGGGGCTACAGCGAAGCGGCCGATCAGCAGTTCGACGACATCCTTCTCTGGATCCCGCCGAGCATCCTGATCAGCCGACTCGCCGCCGCGGGACAGCTTTAGGGTCTCATCGGGCCGTCGGGCCGCACGCGAACATCACCTCCCCGTCCACGTTTCGCTCGAGACGTACGTCGTACCCCGCCCCGTGTGCCAGCCGGCGGCACTGATACAGGCCCACGCCCAGCCCAGTCTCCGACGCTATCGGCAGCACGAACAGCAGGGGCACGAGTTCTTCCGCCACGGCGCTGCCGTCGTCCACGACCTCCAGCATGCACTGCGACGCCGCTGCCGCGGGCACCAGCCGCACGCGAATGCGTGAGCACAGTCCGTGTCGACGCTTCTCCAGCGCGTTCTGGATGAGATTGTCCGCGACGCTGTCGAAGACCTCCTCGTTGACGAAGCGCTCATCGTCCACCGCATTCTCGAAGTCCAACGCCTCGTGCGCGTACCTCGTCATCAGCCCGCGCCACCAGAGCGCAGCCGGCCTCGAGGCCTCCACGGCCGGTCGGCGGGCATCCAGCTTGTCCAGCGTCGTCTGCAACCGCTGGGTGATCTGCGGCAACTGGCGCTGGATGAGTCGCAGCAGGGCCCGGGGATCGGTGTCGTCGCCGGCCTCGGCAGCAGCACACAGAGACCGGAGCGACTGCAGCAGGTTCTTGACGTCGTGGGTGACGCGCGAGCCCGTCTCGTAGATGGCCTGCAAGTAGGCGAGCGTGCGCTGCGCCTGCTCGCGGCGCTTCGCCTCGTGGTAGTCCCCCATCAGACGCGCGAGCAGCCCCATGTGCACCATCATCCCGGGGCTCGGTCGCCAGCGGCTGTAGAGCGTGAGCGTCAAACCCTCGAGCTCGAACGGCGTGCCGAACGTGCCCATGTCGCCCAGCCGCCCCTCACTCGAAGCCGTGCGCCATGTGACCCCGGAAATCCACGACAACGCCACGAGTTCGGACGCCGCGGACGCGATGAATGCGTCCGGATCGCTCTCGCGCTCGGCAAGGCCGGCAAGGCTCAGCATCCACCGTTCGAACGGCATGCCCAGGCTGAGGAAATAGCGCGACAGGAGCTGGCCCACGCCGGCAAACCCCCCGCGGGGGTCCCACAGCCAGGACAGCCCGACGGTGAGCGCCGCAATGCCGAGCACGGTCTGGAGCAGCGAAGCGGCGTAGGTCTGCTGGCTGATCTGCTGGACGAAGAGCGCACCCAGTACCAGCACCACGACCATGAGGAACAGCATCACGCTGTAGACGAGATCCACCGGGTAGCGAAGCACGTCCCGTCGCGCATCCGCGGGCACGAACAGGATGCCCAGCAACGGCAGTGGCAGAACGTAGCGCACGAACATGACGACGAATCCCTGGGGCTCGAAGGTCCCGGTGATGCGCGGGACGACCCAAACGAGGAGCACCGTCAGCAGGTAGACGGCTGCAAGCACGGGTGCAAGGCGCGGCCGCAGCGCTCGCATGCCCGGCACGTTGCCGCCGATGAGCGAGAACAGCGCCGCGATCCACAGCGCCAAGGACCACCAGGAACTCCACATGGCCAGGACGGTGCCGCCCACGACGATGAGGATCGCCCGCGCGGGAACGAGCTTGTCGGTGCCCTGCCACACGGGCTGCCAGAGCAGGAACAGCCCGAAGTGCGCGAGCAGGAAGGCGCGTGACGGCCCCGAGCCCACGCCCACCATGAGCCCCATGTGCAGCACGATCAGCATGAGCCCCAGGGACAGGTTGGGGCCGAGCCAGGGCGCGCGTGCCATGCCGACCGCGCCGGACGACCGTCCAGGGTCGTCCGGCGCCGAGCTTGAGTGTGCCGGTGTCATGCCGTTACGCTAACACCGCCATGACCGATGCGACCACTCAGCCCGCCCGCGCCACGCGCATCCTCACGCTCGCGGGTCTCGCATGGCTCGAAGCCAGGCGCACCCGGCTGCTGTGGGCGGCGCTCGCGGTCTCGGCTCTGGCGGTCTCGGTCAGCCTGTTCGCGCGGTCGCTCGCGCTCACGGAGAGCGTGCGGCTCCAGATATCGTTTCTGGCTCCGGGCGCGCGCCTGGGCGCGGTGCTCCTCACCTGCCTGCACGTGCTGTCGAGCATGTTGCGCGAGTCGCAGGATCGCGTCTCGGACCTGCTGCTCTCGCTGGAACTGCCCCGCGGGGAGTACCTCGTCGGCAAGCTCGCTGGTTACCTCGCGGTCGCAACGGCCTTCGCGGTTTTCCTCGGCGCTCCGGTGCTGATGGTGGCGTACGGTCCTGGTGCCGCGATCTGGCTTGCGTCGCTCGTCCTCGAGTGCTGGCTCGTGGCTGCCGCCGCGTTGTTCTGCGCGGTCACGTTGAACCACATGCTGCTTGGCACGGCGTTCGTCATGGCGCTGTACCTCCTCTGCCGGACCATGACGGCCATCGTGCTGATCGCGACCGCGAGCCCCTTTCGCGGTGAGGACCTGTGGCATACCGGCCTCGCCCATGCCTTGCGGGGCCTGTCCTGGCTGGTTCCTGACCTCGCTGCCGCGACCCGAACGGCATGGCTGATCGATCCGGGAGGCGTCCCGTCCTCCGTCGCTGCGGTCATGGCGCAGATGGCGATGGGCGTCGGGTTGTTCCTTGGTGCCGCCATGGTGGACCTCTATCGGCGGAACCGGTGATGGGCTCGATCCGGGCAGAGCGTCCCTGGCGCAGCGTGCCGGCGGGCACGGCCGCGTTCACCGCACTCTGCGTCGCCGCGCTGATTGCGCTCCGGGCGGCGGAAACCGGCTCGGCTGCCGACGCGAGAGGCCTGCCGCCCCCGCCCGACAGCGACGTGGTCACGGTGCTCTCCGGGGGCGACACCGCAGGCGCAGGTTACGCGCTGACCCTGTACCTCCAGGCCTTCGACAACCAGCCGGGTGTGAGCCTGCCCTTCGCGAGTCTGGACTACGGCCGGGTCGAGGCGTGGCTGTCGACCGCGCTGGCGGTCGATCCCGCTTCCCAGTACCCGATGCTCATGGCCACGCACCTCTACGGGCAGGTGCTGACGCGCCCGGACAAGCAGCGGCGGATGGCCGAGTACGTCTACGCTCGCTTCCTCGAGGACCCCGACCGCCGGTGGCCCTGGCTGGCTCACATGGCCATCATGGCGAAGCATCGCCTCGGCGACCCCCGGCTCGCGATCCGTTACGCGGACGCGCTTCGCGACCACGCGAACGGAGCCTCGGTGCCAGCGTGGGTGCGACAGATGCACATCTTCCTGCGAGAGGACGTCGGCGAGATCGACAGCGCCCGGGCGCTGCTCGGCGGCCTGCTGGACAGCGGTGCGGTCACCGACCCTCAGGAGTTCGCGTTCCTGTCGCAGCGACTGAAGGCCATGGGCAGTGTCGGGAATTCGTCACCCGTGACGAAATGAACACGGCATACGTCGGCGCCACGGAGTCCTGCACCCGGATCGCTTCCAGACAACGTCAGAACCACCGCCGTCAAATCATGCGCTTATGCGAATTCGGCATCGGCGTCGCATTGATGGTCGGACCGGGAATCTCCCGTTGGAGTGATTCTTGGGCGTGGCACGGAACTCGCGACGAGATCAAGGGGATTTCCCGAACTTGACCGACGGCCGGAGACCATCCATGCGTCCCATACGCTCACAACACGGCTTCACCCTCATCGAAATCGCGATCGTCCTGGTGATCATCGGGCTCCTGCTCGGTGGCATCCTCAAGGGCCAGGAACTCATCACCAGCGCCCGCGTGCGCAATCTGATTTCCCAGCAGGACGGCATCAAGGCCGCCTTCTATGGCTTCCAGGACCGCTATCGGGCTCTGCCGGGCGACTACCAGTCGGCCAGCCAGAACCTGGGAGGCGCGGGTGCTGCGCAGAACGGTAATGGCAACGGTCGTATCCAGGACGCCGCGGCCGGTGGCGCCGGGGCGATCGACGAACAGAACCTCGTTTGGGACCACCTCACCCGGGCCGGATTTCTCAACGGCAACTTCACCTATGCCGCCGGCGCCCCGACCGACGCCAGCACCCCGAAGAATCCCTATGGCCAGTACATCCAGCTCATCTACGACGGCGTGTACTTCTCCACCGCCAGCGCCACGCCGCCGCAGCGCCACAACCTGAAGACCGGTCCGCAGATACCGGTGGAGATCGCCGCCGAGGTGGACCGCAAGACCGATGACGGCAACGCAGGGTCCGGCTCGTTCGTGTTCTCGGCGTTCGCCGGGACGGGCACCGCGCCGTCGCGCACAGCCTGTTCTACCGATGTGGGCGTATGGGTTCTCCAGGGCTCGACGGACGTCAACTGCGGAGGGGCCACGCTGCTGTAGCGCCCGCGCGAATTCCGCCTGTGAGGAAGGGGGGCGTCGCCCCCCTTTTTCTTTTCCGGCGGTGGTAGTGCCGGCCAAAATTCTCCCGTTTTGGCATGTTCTCTGCTCCTTCGACGAAGACGTCCAGGGAAGAAGACATGTCGTTGCACCCCCGCGAGAGCGGCTTCACGCTGATCGAAGTCGCCGTGGTCATGATGTTGTTCGCACTGTTGGCAGGGGTGGTCCTCGCAGCCAACGAACTGATCCTTTCGGCGCGCGCCCGCGCGCTCAGCGCGGATCTCGACGCGTATCGCACCGCCCATTTCGGCTTCATCGACCGTTATCGCGCCATGCCCGGCGACATGGGTACGGCCGTCCGGGACATTCGCGGGGCGACAGGCAACGGCAATGCCGATGGCCGCATAGAAGCCACCGGGGCGATGGACGAACCAACCCTGGCATGGGAACACCTCTTCCGCGCAGGCTTTCTGCAGGGACGCCAACGCGCCGACCGGCCGGCGCCGGTCAACGTCTTCGGAGCGCCGGCCCGCGTCGAGTACGGCAGCCGCTTCGCAGGCGCCACGGCGGCCCGCCACAACTTCAACACCGGCAACCTCGTTCCCGCCTCCGTGCTCGCGGAAATCGACCGGAAACTGGACGATGGCTTCGCCACGACCGGCGCCGTGCGCTTCTCCTACGTCGACACCGTGGGGGCGCCACCCGCGCCCGAGCGATGCTTCGACACCCTCGCGGTCTCGTCCGGGTCCTGGCGGATCGGCACCAGCGAGGAAACGAACTGTGGCGCCACCTGGCTGCTCCCCTGATCGCCCGCACGGTGTTCCCCCGGTCGGTGCGGCTGACCGTGCCTCAGCCCTGGAGCAGCAGCATCTCGGCAACCGCCAGGTCCGACTCGCGCCCTCGCAACACCACCACGTCGCCCTCGCTCATCACGGTATCGGAAGTGGGATCGAGGCTGCGGATGTTGCGGCGGCGGATCGCCGTGACCTCGACACGCGCTGATTCCAGGCGCAGATCGCCCAGCGACTTGCCGATCGCTGCCGCCCCGCTTGGCAGCAGGACGGAGTGGAGCCGCAGCGGCTCCGTGTCATCCTCGCCCTCGTCCGACACCCCGCGGAAGAACCCCCGGAACAGGCTGTAGCGCTGCTCCCGAGTGAGCCGGATGCGCTTCAGCACACGGTGGAGCGGCGTCCCCAGCAGCATCAGGGCGTGGGACGCCAGCATCAGACTCCCTTCCATCACTTCCGCGACGACCTCTGCGGCACCGGCGGCCTGGAGCTTTTCGATGTCCGTGTCGTCGACGGTCCGGACGACGACCGGAAGGTCCGGCCTGGCCTCGCGGACATGAACGAGGATGCGCAGCGCGGACGGCGTATCCGCATAGGTGATGACTACGGCCGCCGCGCGCATCAGTCCCGCCGCCATGAGCACCTCCTTGCGGCCGGCATCGCCGAAGACCACCGACTCACCGGCAATCGCGGCCTCGCGGATCCGCTGGGGATCGAGGTCCAGCGCGATGAACTGCCGAGCCTCCTGTTCCAGCACCCGCGCGAGATTCTGGCCGGTGCGGCCGTAGCCGCAGATGATGACGTGGCCCTGGACGCCCATGGATCGCACGGCGATCTCGTGGAGAGCCATCGCGCGCTGCATCCACTCGGAGCGCACCCAGCGCTGCACGAGGCGATCGCTGTACTGGACCACGAAGGGCGAGATCAGCATCGAGAGCAGCAGGGCCGCAAGGACGGTCTGCAGCCAGCCCGCAGGAACCACCGAGAGCTCACCCGCGCGCGACAACAGCACGAACCCGAACTCTCCGGCACCTGCGAGCGCGAGGCCGACCCGGATGGCCGTGCCGGTCCCGGCACCGAAGGCCCGTGACACGCCGGCCGCAATCGCCGCCTTCACGACGAGGAACGCCGCCACGAGACCGACCACCACGAAAAGATGATCCCAGACCACTTCCAGATCGAGCATGGCCCCCACGGTCACGAAGAACAGCCCGAGGAGGATGTCCCGGAACGGCTTGATGTCCTCTTCCACCTGGATCCGGTACTCGGTCTCCGAGATGAGCATGCCGGCGACGAAGGCACCGAGGGCGAGGGAGAGACCGGCCTTGTCCGTCAGCCAGGCAAGCAGCAACGTGAAGAGCAGCACGTTCAGCACGAACAGTTCGGACGACTTGCTGCCGGCCACGAGCGTGAACCAGGGCCGAACGATGCGCTGCCCGAGACCGAGCAGCAGCGCGAGCGCCGCAACGACCTTGACCGCGGCCAGGCCGAGATCGACCCAGAGGTTCGCGGCGGGGGCTGCGAGCGTGGGCAGCAGGATGAGCAGCGGCACCACCGCGAGATCCTGGAACAGTAGCGCCCCCATGATCTGGCGCCCGTGGACGGAACCCAGTTCCAGCCGGTCGGCCAGCATCTTCCCGAGAATCGCCGTGGACGACATGGCGATCGCCCCACCGAGCGCGACGCCCACCTGCCAACCACCGCCCGTCAGCACCGTCACCGCGAGAACGGCACCCAGGGTAAGGATCGCCTGCGCGCCGCCGAGCCCGAACACGAGCGCACGCATGGTCATCAGCTTGGGCAGGCTGAACTCGAGACCGATGGAGAACATGAGGAACACCACGCCGAACTCGGCGAGGTGGCGCGTGCTTTCGTGGTCGGCGAGCCAGCCGAGCGCATGCGGGCCGATCCCGATGCCGACGAGGAGATAGCCAACGAGCGCGGGGAGATTGAACCGGCGGCAGACCACCACCACGGCGACGGCCGTGGCGAGGAGAACGAGGGCGGTGCTGAGCGCGGTGTCCATGAGCGGAAGAGTCGGCGCGGCGCAGGCCGCATTCGCCGCTCGACGTCAGGGTCGGCGCAGCGGGCCGCGAGATGTCCGTGGCATGCGTCGGAGGCTATCACGCCGCATGTCGCGTCGTGGCGGAATCGGGTGTGCGAGGCTCGCCGGACGGGTCCGAGCGCATGCATGCGCCGGTATACTCCGCGCATGAAACCTGCTCTGGGCAAACTCTCGCCCGAAGAAGCCATCGCCTTGGGCCGGCGTGTTCTCGACATCGAATCGCGTGCCGTCGCGGCGTTGTCCGAGCGCCTCGATGCGTCGTTCGCGGACGCCGTCCGGCTCGTCCTCGCCTGCGAAGGA
>ERZ1066136.579-NODE-579-length-25590-cov-12.319561_pt1 | contig 25590 bp, 21 predicted proteins | sample MGYA00382783_ERZ1066136 | MGnify/ENA primary metagenome ERZ1066136 (study PRJEB33369, sample SAMEA5778366) | biofilm metagenome | biome: Industrial cooling water; feature: Water cooling tower basin; material: Biofilm | place: United Arab Emirates | collected... | reverse complement strand
GCGCCGTGGCCAGCGCCGCCAATGCCGCGTCACGCTCGCGGCCCTTGGCCGGCAGGAAGCCGTGGAAGGTGAAGCCGGTGCCGCCGGTGTCGCCGGCCACGCTCAGCGCCGCCAGCGCGCTGCTGGGCCCGGGCAGCGGCAGCACGCGGTGGCCGGCCGCGGCCGCCGCCGCCACGATGCGCGCGCCGGGGTCGCTGACGGCCGGCGTGCCGGCGTCGCTGACCAGGGCCACGCGCTCGCCCGCGGCCAGCCGCGCGAGCACGGCGCCGCTGGCCTCGGCCTCGTTGTGGGCGTGCAGCGCGATCAGCGCCAGGCCCGGGCGGCCCAGCCCGTAGGCCTGCAGCAGGCCGCCGGCCACGCGCGTGTCTTCACAGGCCACGGCGTCCACCAGCGAGAGGACGTGCAGCGCGCGCAGCGTGATGTCGGCCAGGTTGCCGATGGGCGTGGCCACGACGTAGAGTGCGCCGCGCTCGTGGCGCTGCGCGCCGGCCAGCTGGGCAGCCGCGGCGTGCAGCAGGGAGGGGTCGGTGGCGGGCAAGACGGCGGCCGCTTCACGCGGCGAAGAAGGCGAGGACCGCGCGCTGCAATGGTTGCAGCGCCAGGGTCTCGTGCTCGTGCAGCGCCATTATCGAGTGGCGCGCGGCCCGGGTGCGCGCGGCGGCGAGATCGATCTCGTCATGCGCGAGCGCGACGGCACGCTGGTGTTCGTGGAGGTGCGAGCGCGCGCCGGGCACAGCCACGGCGGCGCCGCGGCCAGCGTGGGCGCGGCCAAGCAGCGCAGCCTGGTGTTCGCGGCGCGGCACTACCTGGCGCGGCTGGCCAGCCTGCCGCCCTGCCGCTTCGACGTCGTGGCCATCGACGGCGAGCGGCTGGAATGGCTGAAGGGCGCCTTCGACGCCGGTTGACCGGTCGGATGGCCGCACCAGGCCCCGCCAGGCCGCCGGCCTATGATCCCGCGCATGCTCGAACAGCGCATCCAGCAGCACATCTTCGACAGCGCCGACCTGCAGTACCGCTCGTCCGACACCCTGGCGCGCCCGGTGGCCGAGGCCGCGGGCGCGCTGCTGGCCGCGCTCACGGCCGGCGGCAAGGTGCTGGTGGCCGGCAGCGGCGCCGGGGCCGTGCTGGCGCCGCACCTGGCGCGCCTGTTCACGGGCCGCTTCGAGCGCAACCGCCCGCCGCTGGCCGCGCTGGCCCTGGCCGCGCACCCGCCGCAGGCGGCGCAGGAGGTGCGGGCCCTGGGCCTGCCGGGCGACGTGCTGCTGTTCATCGACGATGCCGAGCGCGACGGGATCGCCGTCATCACCGCGGCGCAGGCCAAGGACATGACCATCGTCGTGCTCGCGGGCCGGAGTGCGGGCGCGTTCTCGGAACTTCTGGCCGAGACCGATGTCCTTGTGGCACTGCCGCACGAACGCGGCGCCCGCGTCACCGAGCTGCAGCTGCTGGTGCTGCACTGCCTGTGCGACGCGGTCGATTTCCAGCTCATGGGAGACCCTGAATCGTGATGCCCGCCCTGCGCCGCCCGCGCGCCGTGTCCGCCGCCGTGCTCGCCGCCGCCCTGCTGTCGGGCTGCGCGGCCGTGCCTCCGCTGCTCGTGGGCAGCGCCGTCGTCGGCGGCGGCCTCATGGCCACCGACCGCCGCACCGCCGGCATCCAGCTCGAGGACCAGGGCATCGAGTTCCGTGCCGCGGCCCGCGTGCGCGAGCTGGCCACCCTCGGGCAGATCAGCGTCAACAGCTACAACCGCGTCGTCCTGATCACGGGCGAGGTGCCCAGTGCCACCGAGCGCGCCCGCGTCGAGGAGGCCGTGGCCCGGGTCGAGAACGTGCGCGGCGTCGTCAACGAGCTGGTGGTGGCGGGCAACAGCTCGCTGTCCTCGCGCTCGGCCGACACGGTGCTGGCCACCAAGGTCAAGGCCACGCTGGTCGACGCCAAGGACCTGTCGGCCAACGCCTTCCGCGTGGTGGCCGAGCGTCGCGTGGTCTACCTCATGGGCCGCGTCACCCCGCGCGAGGCCGAGCGCGGGGCCGAACTGGCCAGCCGCGTGAGCGGCGTGGAGCGCGTGGTCAAGGTGTTCGAGATCGTCAGCGAGGCGCAGCTGGCGGCCGAGTCGGCGCCCGTGAGCCCGGGCGCCCAGGCGCCGGCGCCGGTGGGCACGGCCGCCGCGGCGGTGCCCGCGACCCCGGCTTCGGGCCCGGGGCGGTGACGGCTGGCTTTACAGTGAAAATTGCCAGCCGTGGAACCGGTCTGGCAAGTCATTGATTTCAAAGGGTTTTGCTGACTGGCCCGTGGATTGCTTGGTTGAGCCCATCAGCGTCTTGGCTGAATCCAAGCTTCACTCGAAAGGGCCAGTCACCATGAAACTCCATCGCACCTTGATCGCCGCGGCTGCGTTGGGCGTCGGGATGTTCGCGCTGGGTTCGGCGCACGCCTCCGCCATCATCTACAACAACAGCGACCCGACTCAGGCGACCGTTGCGCTCGGCGTCAACACCGACGGCTCGCTGAACCTCTCGACCGGCAACATCACGACCAACGCCAGCGCCACCGGCCTGGCCTTCCGCTTCCCCGACGGCAGCTGGCGCGATGCCACGGCGCCGGGTTGCCTGTGCGAAGGCTGGGGCGTGTCGGTCGGCGCCACCGCGGCGACCGGTGTGGCCGGTTCGGCCAACCGTGACGACGGCACCTTCAACCTGACCTCGGCCGCCAGCGGCGTCAGCACCACCGGCATCACCACGACCTCGTCGCTGACCAGCTTGCCCGGCCTGTCGGTCAAGCAGGAGTACCGCGTGGCCGCCGCCACGTCGTCGCTGTTCGAGGTGCGCGTCACCATCAGCAACAACACGGGCGCTGCCGTCGACAACGTGCGCTACGTGCGCGTGATGGACTGGGACGTGCCCAACACCGAGTTCGCCGAGCTGGTCACCATCCGCGGCACGGCCACCACCACGCTGCTGGAGCGGTCGCACAACAACGGCTTCAGCCGCGCCAACCCCTTCCAGGACGACGGCGAGATCGCCTCGGGTGGCTGCGGCTCGACGACCAACCGCGACTTCACCGACTGCGGCCCCGCCGACCACGGCGCCTACTTCCGCTTCAACTTCGGCGGCCTGGCCGACGCCGCGAGCTACAGCTTCAGCATCTTCTACGGTGCCGCTGCCACCGAGAGCGCGGCCCTGGCCGCCGTGGGTGCCGCCGGCATCGAGCTGTACTCGTTCGGTCAGTCGCGTGGCAACGGTGCCACCGGCTCGCCGGCCACCTTCATCTTCGGCTTTGCCGGCGTGGGTGGCACGCCCGTCGAGCCGAACCCGGTTTCGGCGCCGGGCTCGCTGGCCCTGGCCGGCCTGGGGCTGCTGGGTCTGGGCGCGCTGTCGCGCCGCCGCAAGGCCTAAGCCATTCGTCACGACCGCCGCCCGGGCCCGGCCTTGGTGGCGGGCTGCGTGCAGGCATGATGAACCCCCGGTCGGTCGACCGGGGGTTTTTTGTTTGGCCCACCGAATCACCACGAGTCCGATGCGTCGCCCTGCCCATCCCATCCCGCCCCGCGCGGCCCAGCCCCGCGGTCTGATCGCCTGTGGCGTCATCCTGGCGTTGAGCCTGTGGGCGGGCGCCGCCGGTGCCGGGCCGCTCGGTGCCCAGGGTGACCCGGCGCGCACGGGTGAACAGGCGGGGCCGGGCGACGCCGCCTACAGGCAGGCGATCGACGCCATGGTGCGCGAGGACTGGGCCGCGGCGGATCGCGCCTTCCGCGAGTCGCTGCGCTTGCAGCCCCAGGCGGTGCCGGCCCGGCTCGGCCTGGCGGAACTGGCGTTCCGCAAGGGCGACCTGGCGCAGGCCGGTCGCCACATCGACGAGGCCCTGCGCCTGGACCCCGAGCGCTCCGAGGTGCTGGCCGCCAAGGGCCGCCATCTCGCGCTGCAGGGCAAGCTCACCGAGGCCGCCAACACCCTCGCCAAGGCTGCCGAGCGCGACCCCCGGGCCATCCGCCCGCGCATGGACCTGGCCGACATGCTGGTCTCCCGGGGCGAGCATCGGCAGGCCCTCGACCTCTACCGCCAGGTGCTCGCGATCGACGGCCGCCATGCGGGGGCGCGCTTTGCCCTCGGCGTGGCGCTGCGCGAGACGGGCGACCGCGAGGCGGCCGTGCGCGAGCTGCGGGCGGCCATCGGCCTGGCCCCGGAGGCGGTGCGTGCGCACGTCGAGCTGGCGCGCACCGAGTTCCAGCGCCGCCGCTTCACCGAGGCGCTGAGCGCTGCCGAGGCCGCCGTCGCCCTGAAGCCCGCGCCGCTGGAGGCCTGGCTGGTGCACGCCGACGCGCTCGAGGCCACCGGCCGCGTCGACGAGGCCCTGCGCTCCCTGGGCAGCGCCGCCCAGGCGGCGCCCCGCGCCGCCGCGCCCCACCTGCGCACCGGCATGATCGAGCACCAGCGCGGCCGGCTCGATGCCGCCGAGCAGGCCTACCGCCGGGCGCTCGACCTCGACCGGCGCCAGCCCGTGGCGCTGAACAACCTCGCGGCGATCGCGCTGGCCCGCAAGACCGGCCTCGCCGAGGCCGAGGGCTGGGCGCGCGAAGCCACGCGCCTGAACCCGCGCGCGGCCCATCTGCAGCACACCCTGGGCGAGGTGCTGCGCGCCCAGGGCAAGTCCGCCGATGCCCTGGTGGCCTACGAGGCGGCCGCGTCGCTGCTGCCCGGCGACGCCCGGCTGGCGTTCCACCACGGCCGGGCGCTGGCCGAGGCGGGCCAGAAGGGCCGCGCCCGCGAGGTCGTGCGCGCCGTCCTCGAGAAGGACCCCAACTTCGCCGACGCGGCCGACGCGCGCCGCCTGCTCGAGACCCTGTAGCCCGCGCGCCCCGCGCGGCGCGCCTCAGCCCTGCTTGAGGCGCGCAATCAGGCTGGACGTGTCCCAGCGCCGCCCGCCCTGGGCCTGGATCTCGGCGTAGAACTGGTCCACCAGCGCCGTCACCGGCAGCTGGGCGCCGTTGCGGCGCGCCTCGTCGAGCACGAGGCCGAGGTCCTTGCGCATCCAGTCCACCGCGAAGCCGAAGTCGAACCGGCCCTCGAGCATGGTCTTGCCGCGGTTGTCCATCTGCCAGCTCTGGGCCGCGCCCTTGCCGATGACGTCGAGCACCGCCGGCATGTCCAGCCCCGCGCGTTGCCCGAAGGCCAGCGCCTCGGCCAGGCCCTGCACGAGGCCGGCGATGCAGATCTGGTTGACCATCTTGGCCAGCTGCCCCGCGCCGCTGGCGCCCAGCAGCGTGCAGGCGCGCGCGTAGGCCATCACCACCGGCTGCGCCGTGGCGAAGGGCTCGGCGTCGCCGCCGCACATGACGGTGAGCACGCCGTTGACGGCGCCGGCCTGGCCGCCCGAGACGGGGGCGTCGATGAAGTGCAGGCCGCGCTCGCGCGCCGCGGCGTGCAGCTCGCGCGCCACCTCGGCCGAGGCCGTGGTGTGGTCCACGAAGACGGCGCCGGGCTTCATGCCGGCGAAGGCGCCGTCGGGGCCCAGCACCACGCTGCGCAGGTCGTCGTCGTTGCCCACGCAGGCGCACACGATGTCGGCGCCGGCCGCGGCCTCGCGCGGGGTGGCCGCGTGCGCGCCGCCGTGCTCGGCGGCCCAGGCCGCGGCCTTGGCCGCGGTGCGGTTGTAGACGGTCACGGCGTGCCCGGCCTTGGCCAGGTGGCCGGCCATGGGGTGGCCCATGACGCCCAGGCCCAGGAAGGCGACGCGGCGGGGGGTGGTGCGGGTGGTGGTGTTCATGGCGCGATGCTGCCACGGCCGGCCGCGGCGGGCCGGCTGGCGGCATCGGCGGCCGGCAGGTGCTGCGGCGCCGTCACGCCCATGCTCACGTACAGCGCCGTCACGGCCTCGACGCTGAGCTCGGCGCGCACCACCCAGCCCTCGGGCACGAACATCAGGCCGCCGCCCACCGGCACGGGCGCGGTCGGCACCATCACGGGCACGCAGCGGCGGCCGTCCACCATCACGGCCTCGGCCGTGGTCTGCAGCGCCAGCACCACGCAGCCGGGCTCGGCGCGGCCGCCGAAGCTCACCCACACGGGCTGCATGGCGCGCGTGCCGTCCTCGTCGCGCTGCGACAAGAGCGAGACGAAGCGCTGCACGAGGTCGTACACGTTGCGCACGAGCGGGATGCGCCGCACCACGGTGTCGACCACGCTGGCCAGGCCGCGCTGGAAGCCCAGCTCCACCAGCAGGCCCAGGCCCAGGATGGCGGCCACGATGATCGCCAGGCCGATGGCGTAGCCGATGATCTCGGAGCCCGTGACGCCCAGGCCGATGCCGCCGAGCAGCTCGCCGAAGGCGCTGCGCGGCCCCACCCACTGCAGCAGCAGGCTGATCGCCCAGGCGAACACCGCCACCGTGGCCGCCAGCGGCAGCGCCGCGAGCAGCCCGGTGACGAACAGCCTGAGCAGATGGCGCGTCGCGCGCCTCATGCGGCCCGGCTCACACGACCTTCAAGTGTTCGGTGCCGGCGGCGAGGTCGACGTTGCGCGCGCGCGTGCTCTGCAGCTTGATCTGCAGGCGCAGGTCGTTCACCGAGTCGGCGTTGCGCAGCGCGTCTTCGTAGCTCACGTGGCGGTTCTCGTAGAGGTCGAACAGGCTCTGGTCGAAGGTCTGCATGCCGAGCTCGCGGCTGCGCTTCATGAGCTCCTTGATCTCGGCGATCTCGCCCTTGAAGATGAGGTCGCCCACCAGCGGCGTGTTGAGCATGATCTCCACCGCGGCGATGCGGCCGCGGCCGGCCTCGCGCGGCAGCAGGCGCTGGCTGACCATGGCCTTGAGGTTGAGCGAGAGGTCCATCAGCAGCTGCTGGCGGCGCTCCTCGGGGAAGAAGTTGATGATGCGGTCCAGCGCCTGGTTGGCGCTGTTGGCGTGCAGCGTGGCCAGGCAGAGGTGGCCGGTCTCGGCAAAGGCCACGGCGTGCTCCATGGTCTCGCGGTCGCGGATCTCGCCCATCAGGATGACGTCGGGCGCCTGGCGCAGCGTGTTCTTGAGCGCGGCCTCCCAGCTGTCGGTGTCGATGCCCAGCTCGCGCTGCGTGATGATGCAGTTCTTGTGCGGGTGCACGAACTCCACCGGGTCCTCGACGGTGATGATGTGGCCGAAGCTGTTCTCGTTGCGGTGGTCGACGATGGCCGCCAGCGAGGTGCTCTTGCCGCTGCCCGTGGCACCCACGAAGATGACCAGGCCGCGCTTGGTCATGGCCACTTCCTTGAGCACCGGCGGCAGGCCCAGGCCCTCGATCGTGGGCAGCGTGGCCGGGATGGTGCGGAACACCATGCCGACCTGGCCCTGCTGCACGAAGGCGTTGACGCGGAAGCGCCCCACGCCCTGCGGGCTGACGGCGAAGTTGCACTCCTTGGTGCGCTCGAACTCCGCCGCCTGCTTGTCGTTCATCACGGCGCGCGCCAGGGCCAGCGTGTGCTGGCCCGTCAGCGGCTGCGGGCTCACCTTGGTGACCTTGCCGTCCACCTTGATGGCGGGCGGGAAGTCGGCCGTGAGGAAGAGGTCGGAGCCGTTGCGGCTGATCATCAGCCGCAGCAGGTCGTTCACGAACTTCGATGCCTGATCACGTTCCATGGTGGAGCTGCTCGGTTAGTCGGTTGTTGGGCCAAGCCACCGCCGCGGAACCGGCTTTGCCGGGCCGCTGGCGGGCGGCCCCCTCGGGGGGTAGCGAGCGCGAGCGAGCTTGGGGGCTCACGGTCACCCCGGGAAGTTCTCGGGGATCTTGGCCTTGGCGCGGGCCTCGGCCGGGCTGATGAGGTTGCGGCGCACGAGGTCGGCGAGGTTCTGGTCCAGCGTCTGCATGCCCAGGTTCTGGCCGGTCTGGATGGCGCTGTACATCTGGGCGATCTTGTTCTCGCGGATCAGGTTCTTGATGGCGCTGGTGCCGAGCATGATCTCGTGCGCGGCCACGCGGCCCGAGCCGTCCTTGAGCTTGCACAGCGTCTGCGAGATCACGGCCACGAGCGACTCGGACAGCATCGCGCGCACCATCTCCTTCTCGGCCGCGGGAAAGACGTCGACGACGCGGTCGATGGTCTTGGCGGCGCTGCTGGTGTGCAGGGTGCCGAACACCAGGTGGCCGGTCTCGGCGGCGGTGAGCGCGAGGCGGATGGTCTCGAGGTCCCGCAGCTCACCCACGAGGATGGCGTCGGGGTCTTCGCGCAGCGCGCTGCGCAGGGCGTTGTTGAAGCTCAGCGTGTGCGGGCCGACCTCGCGCTGGTTGACCAGGCACTTCTTGCTCTCGTGCACGAACTCGATGGGGTCCTCCACCGTGAGCACGTGGCCGTACTCGTTCTCGTTGAGGTGGTTGACCATCGCCGCCAGCGTGGTGCTCTTGCCCGAGCCCGTGGGCCCCGTGACCAGCACCAGCCCGCGCGGCTTGAGCGCCAGCTCGGCAAACACGCGCGGCGTGCCCAGCTGCTCCAGCGTGAGGATCTTGCTGGGAATCGTGCGGAACACCGCGCCGGCGCCGCGGTTCTGGTTGAAGGCGTTGACGCGGAAGCGCGCCAGGCCCTGGATCTCGAACGAGAAGTCGCACTCCAGCGTGTCCTCGTAGTGCTTGCGCTGGGCATCGTTCATGATGTCGTAGACCATCGCGTGGACCTGCTTGTGGTCCAGGGGCTCGACATTGATGCGGCGGACGTCGCCGTGCACGCGGATCATCGGCGGCAGGCCGGCCGACAAATGCAGGTCCGAGGCCTTGTTCTTGACGGAAAAGGCCAGCAGCTGGGTGATGTCCATGCGGTGGGGAGGCCGGGCGTCGGCGGGGGGCGTCGGCGCGGCAGATTAGGCTCGGGGCATTATGGAGACCATCGGAACGCGGCTGCAAGCCGTGAAGGGGCGCATCGCGGCCGCCTGCGGGCAGGCGGGCCGTGATGCCAACAGTGTCACGCTGCTGGCCGTGAGCAAGACCTTCGGCCCCGAGGCCGTGCGCGCCGCGCACGCCGCCGGCCAGCGCGCCTTCGGCGAGAACTACGTGCAGGAGGCCCTGGCCAAGATCGAGGCCCTGGCCGATCTGCGGCCGCAGCTCGACTGGCACTTCATCGGCCCGCTGCAGAGCAACAAGACACGCCTTGTTGCAGAAGCCTTCGACTGGGTGCACTCGGTGGACCGGCTCAAGATCGCCCAGCGCCTGGCCGAGCAGCGCCCGGCCTGGCTGCCGCCGCTGAACCTGTGCCTGCAGGTCAACGTCAGCGGCGAGGCCAGCAAGAGCGGGGTCGCCCCGGCCGAGCTGCCGGCCCTGGCCGCGGCGGTGGCGGCGCTGCCGGCGGCGCGCGTGCGGCTGGCCGGGCTCATGAGCATCCCGGAGCCCACGGCCGACGTCGCCGCGCAGCACGCCGCCCACCGCCGCCTGCGCGAGCTGCGCGACGCCCTGCGCGGCCAGGGCCTGGCGCTGGACACGCTGAGCATGGGCATGAGCGCCGACCTCGAGGCCGCCATCGCCGAGGGCAGCACGGTGGTGCGCGTGGGCACGGCCATCTTCGGCGCACGCTGAACGCCGCGGCGGCGGGCGGCGCCGCCTCAAGTTCGGCCCCCCGGCGCCGAAACTGACGCGGTGATGCGTCATCCCTTCGCGCCCCGCCCATGAACGAGCCCGCCGCCGCGGGCCCGCTGCGCCGCGTGCACGCGGCGCTGATGCCCGACTACAACCGCGCGGCCGCCGTGTACTGGTGGACGGTGGTGCTGGCCGGTGCGGTGGCGCTGGGCGTGGCCCTGGCGCACCTGGCGGCGCAGCCGCCGGCCCTGTGGCTGCAGGTGCTGGCCGGCGCGGCCATCGCCATGCTGGCGGGGGTGTTCCCGGTCCGCATCCCCGGGGTGAAGACCAGCTTCGCCGCCGGCGAGATCTTCATCTTCCTGCTGCTGCTCATGCACGGCCCGGCGGCCGCGGTGCTGGCGGCGGCGGGCGAGGGCTTCGTGGGCTCGTACCGCACCAGCAAGCGCTGGACGAGCCGGCTCGCGTCGCCCGCCATGGCCGTGCTGGCCATGGGCGCGGTGGGCCTGGTCCACCAGTCGCTGGTGGCGCTGGCGCCGGGCTCGGCGCCGCTGCTGATCATCGCCACCATGCTGTGCGCGCTGGGCTACTTCGTGCTCAACGCGCAGCTCGTCACGGCGGTCGGGCGGCTCAAGCGCGGCGAGAGCCTGCTGCATCGCAGCGTGTTCGACAGCTTCGGCTGGGTGAGCCTGGCCTACGCGGGCAGCGCCGCGCTGGCGTCGCTGCTGTTCCTGGTGTACCGGCAGTCGGGGCTGGGCGTGCTGGCGGCCATGGTGCCCATCCTGGGCATGCTGCTGGCCACGCTGCACTACTTCTTCCGCCAGCAGGAAGCCGCCGAGGCCGCGCGCGCCGCCAGCGCCGAGGCCGCGGAGCGCGAGCGCGAACTCGCCGCGCGCCACGTGCGCGAGCTCGAGGCCAGCGAGCGCCGCTTCCACAGCGCCTTCACGCACGCCAGCATCGGCATGGCGCTGCTGGGCTTCGACGGCCGCGTGCTGCAGGCCAACGAGGCGCTGTGCGCGCTGCTCGGGCGCCGGCGCGACGAGCTCGTCGGCCAGCGTTTCCAGGCCCTGGCGCACGAGGCCGACCGCGCCGCGCTCGAGGAGCGCCTGGGCCTCGTCAACGAGCGCGAGTTCGAGGGCTTCGCGATCGAGATGCGCTGCCGCCACTGCGATGGCCATGCCGTGTGGGTGGCCACGCACTGCAGCTTCTTCAGCGAGCCCGGCTCGGGCGAGGCCTGCCTGATCCTGCAGGTGCAGGACATCACCGCGCGCCGCAAGGCCGAGGAGGACCTGCACCACCTGGCCTTCCACGACAGCCTGACCGGCCTGCCCAACCGCCGCCGCTTCCACGAGATCCTGGGCCAGACCGTGGCCACGCACGCCGCCAGCAGCGCCGCGCGCGAGCCCGGCAACGGCTACGCGGTGATGTTCCTGGACTTCGACCGCTTCAAGCTCATCAACGACAGCCTGGGCCACGACGCCGGCGACGCCTTCCTCGTGCAGGTGGCGCAGCGCATCGTCGACCACCTGCGCCCGCACGACGTGGTGGCGCGCCTGGGCGGCGACGAGTTCGCGGTGCTGGCCCGCCACGTCGACGAGGAGCGCACGGTGGTGCTGCTGGCCGAGCGCCTGATGGACGCGCTGCGCCGGCCGTTCTTCGTGGCCGGCACCGAGCTCATGACCAGTGCCAGCATCGGCATCACCTTCAGCGCCCTGGGCTACACCAGCGCCGAGGCCGTGCTGCGCGACGCCGACACCGCCATGTACAAGGCCAAGGGCGCGGGCAAGGCGCGCTACGCGCTCTTCGACGCCAGCCTGCACACCGAGGTGGCCGACCGCCTGCGGCTGGAGGGCCAGCTGCGCCACGCCATCGACGACGGCCGCCTCTCGGTGGCCTACCAGCCGGTGTACGAGCTGCCGCGCGCCGGCGGCAACGAGGGCAGCGCGATGCCGCGCCTGGCCGGCTTCGAGGCGCTGGTGCGCTGGAACCACCCCGAGGACGGCACGATCTCGCCCGGCCGCTTCCTGCCCATCGCCGAGGAGGCCGGGCTCATGGTGCGCGTCACGGACTTCGTGCTGCACTGCGCATGCCGCCAGCTCAAGGCCTGGCAGGCCACCTCGCCCGCGCACGCCCAGCTCACGATGAACGTCAACATCGCCGGCCATGACCTCGCCCACCCGGCGCTGGTGGCGCGCGTGTCGCGCGCGCTGGTGGAGTCGGGCGTGGCGCCCGAGCACCTGTGCATCGAGCTCACCGAGAACATCCTGATGTCGCGCGTGGAAGGCGCCCTGGGCACGCTCCAGGACCTCAAGCGCCTGGGCGTGATGCTGGCCATCGACGACTTCGGCACCGGGTACTCGAGCCTGTCGCACCTGTCGACGCTGCCGCTGGACTGCCTGAAGATCGACCGCAGCTTCGTCGCCACGCTGGGCGCCGGCACGGCCGAGGAGGCCGTGGTGCGATCCATCGTGCTGCTGGGCAGCAGCCTGGGCAAGGCCGTGGTGGCCGAGGGCATCGAGACGCACGAGCAGCTGCAGCGCCTGCGCCGCCTGGGCTGCCGCTACGGCCAGGGCTACCTGCTGGGGCGGCCCATGAAGCCGCACCAAGTATCCTCGGTGCTCGCGGTGGACACGGCGACCTCTGCGCCGCGGCCCGCCACGTCACCGATGCCATGGGCCAGCCCCACGATCCACTGAACGCCATCGCCCCGCCACCCTGGCGGCGCGTGCACGCCGCGCTGATGCCCGACTACAACCGGCGCGCCAGCGCCGCGTGGTGGGCGGGCTTTGCGCTGGGCCTGGTGGCGCTGCTGTGGGCCGCGGTGCAGACGGCCCAGCTGGGCGTGGTGGTCGCCGGCCAGGCCGTGCTGGCGCTGCTGCTGGCCGTGCTCGCGGCGCTGTTCCCGGTGCGCGTGCCGGGCACCCGGCACAGCTACGCGGCGGGCGACATCCTCATCTTCCTGGCCCTGCTGGCGCTGGGCCCGGCGCCCGCGGTGCTGGTGGCGGCGGGCGATGCCTTCGTGGGCTCGCTGCGCAGCTCCCGGCGCTGGACGAGCCGCCTGTTCAGCCCGGCCTCGGCGGCGCTGGCCATGTTCGTGACGGGCTTCGCCCTCGAGGCCGCGCTGGCCTGGGGCGAGTCGCGCGGCCTGGGCGGGGTGGCGCTGCTCATGGCGGCCACGATGGCGCTGTCGCTGCTGTACTGCCTGATCAACGTGGCGCTCGTCACGGGCGTGCTGCAGCTCAAGCGGGGCGAGCCCTTCTGGCAGCCCGCGGCGCTGGTGGCCAACTACCACTGGGTGGCCCTGGCCTACGCCGGCAGCGCCGCCATGGCCGCGCTGCTCTTCGTCACCTGGCGCAGCCACGGCCTCACCGCGCTGCTGGTGATGCTGCCGCTGCTGGGGCTGCTGCTGGCGACGCTGCACTTCTACTTCCGCCAGCAGGAGGCGGCCGAGCAGCTCAAGGCCGCCGGCGCCGAGGCCGCCGAGGCCGCCGAGCAGGCGCGCGCGCAGGCCGCGGCCAGCGCGGAGCGCGAGGCCGAGGCCGCGCGCGAGCACCTGCGGGCGCTGGAGCGCAGCGAGCGCCGCTTCCACAGCGCCTTCACGCACGCCAGCATCGGCATGGCGCTGCTGGGCTTCGACGGCCGCGTGCTGCAGGCCAACACGGCGCTCGGCCGGCTCCTGGGGCGCGAGCCCGCGGCGCTGACGGGGCTGCGCTTCGCCGATCTCGTGCACGCCGACGAGCGCGGCGAGGTCGAGCGCGCCCTGGGCCTGGCCGCGGGCAGCGAGTTCCAGGCCTTCGCGCGCGAGCTGCGCTGCCTGCACGCCGGCGGCGGCAGCGTCTGGCTGGCGCTGCACGCGAGCTTCTTCACCGAGCCGGGGGCCGAGGAGCCCTGCCTCATCCTGCAGGCGCAGGACGTGAGCGCGCGCCGCGCCGCCGAGGCCGGCCTCGAGCACATGGCCTTCCACGACCCGCTGACCGGCCTGCCCAACCGCCGCCGCTTCATGGAGTGCCTGGCCAGCGCCGTGGCGCGCAGCCGCGGCGACGCCCGCCACGCCTGGGCCGTGATGTTCATCGACTTCGACCGCTTCAAGCTCGTCAACGACAGCCTGGGCCACACCGCCGGCGACGAGCTGCTGCAGCAGCTGGCGCGCCGCGTGCAGGAGCGCCTGCGCCCGGCCGACACGGTGGCGCGGCTGGGCGGCGACGAGTTCGCCATCCTCATCGAGAACCTCGAGCACGAGCGCGACGCCGTGCAGCTGGCCGAGCGCCTGATGGAGGCGCTGCGCGCGCCCTTCCGCGTGGCCGGGCAGACGGTGACCAGCAGCGCCAGCCTGGGCATCACCTTCAGCGCCTTCGGCTACGACAACGCCGAGGCCGTGCTGCGCGACGCCGACACCGCCATGTACCGCGCCAAGGCCGAGGGCCGCGCGCGCTACGCGGTGTTCGACAGCGCGCTGCACGAGGCCGTGTCGCAGCGCCTGCGGCTGGAGGGCGAGCTGCGCGAGGCCGTGGCCGCGGGCGCGCTCACGGTCGTCTACCAGCCGCTGTTCCAGCTCGGCCCCGACCGCCGGGCGCACCGGCTCGTGGGCTTCGAGGCGCTGCTGCGCTGGCGCGCGGCCGACGGCACGCTGCGCGAGCCCGCCGAGTTCCTGCCCGTGGCCGAGGAGGCCGGGCTCATGCGCGGCGTCACCGACTTCGTGCTGCACTGCGCCTGCCAGCAGCTGCGCCAGTGGCAGCGCTCGGCGCCCGACCTCGCCGAGCTGCACCTGAGCGTGAACCTCGGCGCCCAGGACCTGCGTCACGCCGACCTGGTGGCGCGCGTCTCGCGGGCGCTGGTGGAGTCGGGCCTGAAGCCCGGGCACCTGACGCTGGAGCTGACCGAGGACATCCTCATGGACACGCCCGCGCTGCCGGCCGCGCCGGCGCAGGAGACCCTGCGCGCCCTGCGCGCCCTGGGCGTGCAGCTGGCGGTGGACGACTTCGGCACCGGCTACTCCAACCTCTCGCGCCTGTCGCGCCTGCCCATCGACAGCCTCAAGATCGACCGCAGCTTCGTGCGCGAGCTGCGCGAGGGCGCCGATGCCGATCAGGCCGCGGCCGTGATCGCGGCCATCGTGCAGCTGGGCAGCACGCTGCGCAAGGCCGTGGTGGCCGAGGGCATCGAGAGCGCCGAGCAGGTGGAGCGCCTGCGCGGCCTGGGCTGCGAGCTGGGCCAGGGCTTCCACCTCGCGTCGCCGCTGGCCGCGGGCGACGCCACCGACTGGCTGGCCGCGCGCGGGCGGCCCCTGCATTGATCAGCGCCGCGCGCGGTTCATCACCACCATGCCGCCCACGGCCAGCGCGCCGCCCACGAGCAGCGGCGCCTCCAGCGGCTCGCCCAGCAGCAGCGTCGAGCTCAGCACGCCGAACACCGGCACCAGGCTGATGTAGGCCGCGGCGCCGCCCGCGCCCAGCGCGGCCACGCCGTCGAAGTACCAGGCGTAGGCCAGCACCGTGGCGCCGGCGGCCATGAACACCATCGCCGCCCACACCAGCGCGCTGGCCTGCAGCGGTTCGGCCAGCTGCGCGGGCCCTTCCACCGCCAGCGAGGCGGCAAACAGCAGCAGCGTGCCCGCCGTCGCCGTGGTGGAGATGGTGGTGAGCGTGTCGATACCCGCCAGCAGCCGGCGGCCCATCAGCGTGTAGGCCACCCAGCAGGCCACGCAGCCCAGCAGCAGCCACTCGCCCAGGCCGAGGGCCCCCGACAGCAGCCGCCAGGGCTCGCCGCGCGTGAGCACGGTGGTGGCGCCCAGCACCGCCAGCGCCATGCCGGCCACGATGGCGGCGTTGAGCCGCTCGCGGAACAGCCAGGCCGCGATCAGCGTCGTGAACACCGGGTTGACGGTGACGATCAGCGCCGCGCGGCTGGCCGGCACGTGCTGCAGGCCCCACATGAAGAAGGCCGTGTAGCCGAACACGCCCACGCCGCCCGCCGCGGCCAGGCCCAGCCACTGCCGGCGCGACAGCGCGCGCAGCGGCGCCAGCCCGCGCCCGGCCAGCCGCCACCACAGCGCGAACAGCAGGAGCGCGAGCGCGAAGCGCCAGGCCCCACCGGCCAGCGGCGGCAGGGCCTGGGCGATCAGCCGGCCGGCGGGCCACGAGGCGCCCCACAGCGCCGCCATGCCCAGCAGCTTGAGGTGCACGCCGGCCGTGCCGGCGCCCGACGGGGTCGCCGTGATCAGCGCACCAGCAGCACCGGGGTGCCGCACTGGGCCAGCACCTTGGTGGCCACCGAGCCCAGCACCAGGTTCTTCAGCGTGCCGTGGCCGTGCGAGCCCATGACGACGAGGTCGAACTTGCCCTTGGTGGCGCTGTCGGAGATGACGTCGGCCGCGGGGCCTACCTTGCCCACGAACTCGGCCTTGATGCCCTGCTTGCCGAAGAAGCTGCGGATGGGCTTGAAGACCTTGTCGGCGCTTTCGTCGTAGTAGCCCTTGAGCGTGGCCTTGTCGAGCACGGCGGCGGCGCGCGGCGGCACGGCGGGCACGGCGGTGATCACGGTGTACTGGTGCTGCCCGCCCAGCCAGTCGTCGTGGGCGGCCAGGTAGGCCAGCATCTTCTTGGTGAACGAACTGCCGTCGACGGCGACGAGGACCTTCATGTGTGCTTCTCCTGCAGCGGATGGGGTTTGTCGTGGCCGCGAGTGTCGCATCGCGGCCGGCGCGCGCCGCTTGACCCTGCTCAGACCGTGATCGTCTTGAGCGCGTCGAAGCCCGCGTCCTCGCCCTTCTTGGCCAGGCCGCGCGCCTGGCTGAGCACGCGGCTGGGCGCGCGGCCGGCGCGGGGCACGGCGTAGTCGTGGCGGCAGTGCAGGTGGCCGTGCAGCCAGAGGTCGGCGCGCACGATCAGGTCGTCGTCGGCGTTGCAGAAGCTCGCGGTGCCGGGCTGCGGGCCGTAGCGCGGGTCGGCGCTCCTGAGGCTGGGCGCGAAGTGCGTGACGACCACCGTGCGGTCCACGCCCGGCGCGGGGCGTTCGAGCTGCTGCGCCAGCCAGTCGCGGCAGCGCAGGCCCTCCTCGCGCACGGCGGCGGCGTCGAAGGGCTGGCCGTGGCGCGTGGCGCGCATCACGCGCTGGAAGTAGGCCGCGGCGCGCTCGGCGCGCGCGCGCTGCGCGCTGCCGAAGAGGTCGAAGTCGCTCCAGCGCGTGGTGCCCAGGAAGCGCACGACGCGGCCGTCGGCGGCCGTGTGGCGGTGTTCCTCCTGTTCCAGGAACACGAAGCCCAGGCTGCCGATGACGCGGCGGAAGCCGGCCAGGGCCTCGTCGACGTCGCGGCCGTCGAACTCGTGGTTGCCGGCCACCACCAGCACGGGCACGGGCCAGCCGCGGAAGCGCTCGTAGCCGGCCCAGGTGCTGTCGATGTCGCCGGCCAGCACCAGCAGTTCGGCGCCGGGCGCGGGCTCGGGGTCGAAGGCCTCGGTCTCGAGGTGGAGGTCGGACAGCAGCTGCAGCTTCACGCGGGCGATGCTGCCACGGGGGCCATGGGCTGCCAGTGCACCCAGGCGCCGTGCGGGTGGGCCTCGGCGAGGCGCTCGTCGACGCCGCCGGGCCAGGTGGTGCAGCGCAGCTCGACCTGGAGCTGGGGGCGCGGCGGCTCGAAGCGCAGCCAGGCCACGGGGGCCTCGGCCGTGGCCGTGGCGCCGGCGGCCTGCATCTGCGCGCGGATGTCGGCCTGCTCGGCGGGCGCGATGTACTGCCACACCACCGAGTGCATGAGCACGAAGACCTCGCCGCGGCGGCGCTGCGCGAGCTGCCCGCGCACGAAATCGGCCGCGCGCAGGGCCTGCACCGGCCCGGCGCGGCCCAGCAGCGGCGTGACGGCGGCCACGGCGGTGCGCAGGCGGGCCAGGCGCTCGTGCTGGTCGGCCCACACGAAGGACGCCAGGCGCAGCGTCTCGCCGGGCTGCAGCAGGTCCACCGGCGCGGCGTCGCAGCCGGCGCGGCGTTCGATGCGCAGCGGGGCCTGCAGCGGCGGTGGCGGGCCGCGCCACGCGGTGGCCAGCGTCAGCGCCGCGGTCGCGTCGCCCCAGCGCCAGGCGGCGCCCGCAGGCGCGTGGTGGAAATGGTCGCACCACAGGTTGAGCCCGGCCGAGGCGCCGATCTCGGCCAGCTGCAGCGGCCGCTGCAGCCGCGCCGCCACGTGCAGCAGGCCGGGCAGCAGCGCGGCGCTGCGCATCACCTCGTTGGTCTGGGGCGCGCGGGCCAGGGCGCGCTCGACATGCGGGCGCTCGCCGTGCCAGGCGCGGGCCAGGGCCTGCACCAGCGCCTCGTCGTCGACTGGCCCGGGCGCGGGCGGCCACAGCGCGGCCCAGGGCCCGCGCCCGAGCAGCGCCAGGTGGTGCAGCGCACCCAGCCAGCGCAGCGAGACGGCGGCGGCCAGCGGGTCGCCATCCACCGCGGCGAGCGCGGCCAGCGCTTCGGGCTCGCCGGCCAGCCAGCGCCGCGACAGCGCCAGCACACGCGCTGAAAACGGCGACGCGCCGGCCGCGCACCATTCGACCTGACGGTCGAAGGCGTGCAGCAGGCGCGTCCGGGGGTCGTCGCTCAACCGGGCGTCAGAGCTGCTCGAGCCGCGCCTCGATCTGCGCCTTGGTGGCCGGCAGCGCCGCTGGCAGCTTGCTCTCGAGCTGCTTGAACAGCTCGGCGTGCAGCGTCAGCTCCTGCTGCCAGGCGGCCTTGTCGATGCCGATCACGGCGGCGAACTGCTCGCGCGTGAAGGCCAGGCCGTCCCAGCGCAGGTCTTCAAACCGCGGGCTGGTGCCGAACACGTTCTCGGCGCCCTGGGCCCGGCCCTCGATGCGGCCGACCATCCACTCCAGCACGCGCATGTTCTCGCCGTAGCCGGGCCACACGAACTTGCCGTCGGCGCCCTTGCGGAACCAGTTGACGCAGTAGATGCCGGGCAGCTTGGCGCCCTGGGCGGCGAGCTTCTCGCCCAGGCCCAGCCAGTGCTGCACGTAGTCGGCCATGTGGTAGCCCACGAAGGGCAGCATGGCGAAGGGGTCGCGGCGCACGGCGCCGTTGCCGCCGGCCATGGCGGCCGTGGTCTCGCTGCCCATGGTGGCGGCCATGTACACGCCCTCGACCCAGGTGCGGGCCTCGGTCACCAGCGGCACCGTGGTGCTGCGGCGGCCGCCGAAGATGAAGGCGTCGATGGCCACGCCCTCGGGGTTGTCCCACTCGGGGTCGAGCACCGGGTTGGCGGTGGCGGCCACGGTGAAGCGCGCGTTGGGGTGCGCGGCCTTGGCGCCCGTCTCCTTGGCGATGGCGGGCGTCCAGTCCTTGCCCTGCCAGTCGATCAGGTGCGCCGGCGGCGTGTCGGTCATGCCTTCCCACCACACGTCGCCGTCGTCGGTGAGCGCGACGTTCGTGAAGATGACGTCGCTCTTGAGCGAGGCCATGCAGTTGGGGTTGGTGTGGTCGTTGGTGCCGGGCGCGACGCCGAAGTAACCCGCCTCGGGGTTGATGGCGTACAGGCGGCCGTCGGCGTGCGGCTTGATCCAGGCGATGTCGTCGCCGATGGTCGTGACCTTCCAGCCCTCGTAGCCGGCGGGCGGCACGAGCATGCTGAAGTTGGTCTTGCCGCAGGCGCTGGGGAAGGCGGCGGCCACGTGGTACTTCTTGCCGGCCGGCGTGGTGACGCCGAGGATCAGCATGTGCTCGGCCAGCCAGCCCTGGGCGCGGCCCATCGTTGACGCAATCCGCAGCGCGAAGCACTTCTTGCCCAGCAGCGCGTTGCCGCCGTAGCCCGAGCCGTAGCTCCAGATCTCGCGCGTCTCGGGGTAGTGGACGATGTACTTGGTGGGGTTGCAGGGCCAGGGCACGTCTTTCTGGCCGGCGGCCAGGGGCGCGCCCACGGTGTGCACGCAGGGCACGAACTCGCCGCTGTCGCCCAGCACGTCGAGCGCGCCGCGGCCCATGCGCGTCATCGTGCGCATGCTCACGGCCACGTAGGGGCTGTCGGTGAGCTCCACGCCGATGTGCGCGATGTGGCTGCCCAGCGGGCCCATGCTGAAGGGCACGACGTACATCGTGCGGCCCTTCATGGCGCCCTTGAAGAGGGCCTTGTCGCCGGTCTGCAGCAGCTCGCGCATGGCGGCCGGGTCCATCCAGTTGTTGGTGGGGCCGGCGTCGTCCTTGTTCGCGCTGCAGATGTAGGTGCGGTCTTCCACGCGCGCCACGTCGGACGCGTCGCTGCGCGCCAGGAAGCTGCGCGGGCGCTTGACCGGGTCGAGTTTCATCAGGGTACCGGCGGCCACGAGCTGCTCGGTCAGGCGCTGGTACTCCTCGGCGCTGCCGTCGCACCAGTACACGCTCTCGGCCTCGGTGAGCGCGGCGATCTGCGCCACCCACTCGACGAGGCGGGCGTGCTTGACGTAGGCCGGCACGTTGAGGCGCAAGCCTTCCATCGCGGGACGGTTCATGGTGGATCCAATCATGGTGAAGTGAGGAACGGGGGATGCGACATCGGGCCAGGGCCGCGGGCGGCGGCCCTCGCCGGATGCGGCGTGGGGCGGGCATTGTCGGATCTCTGTAATCGGCCCGTAACCACCTGGGGATGGGGCGTCATGCAAGATCCGCATGGAGCGATGCGCGCCGGCGAGCCGCGCTGACGCGGGGCTGGCGCCCGGCGCCACAGCCTGTGCAGCCCGTCACGGCGCGGGGCCTGCGGCCCCGCATCCGGGCCGCCGAGACCTGCGTACCTGCGGGCATGAAGCACCACCCCGCCCCCCCGGCCCGCCCGGTCGCCCGCGCCGTGCAGACGCTGTGCGCCGCCCTCGCCGCCGCCGCCCCGCCCGCCCAGGCCACGCACGGCGCCGCCGACACCACGCTGCCCACGACCATCGTGGTGCAGGGGAACTACGACAACGCCGTCGGCAGCCACGACGCCGCCAGCGCCGGCACCGTGCGCCGCGAGGCCGTGCTGGCGCGCGCGCTGCAGCGCCCGGGCGACGTGCTGGAGTTCGTGCCCGGGGTCGTCGTCACGCAGCACTCGGGCGAGGGCAAGGCCAACCAGTACTTCCTGCGCGGCTTCAACCTCGACCACGGCACCGACTTCGCCACGCGCGTGGACGGCCTGCCGGTCAACATGCCCAGCCACGGCCACGGCCAGGGCTACAGCGACCTGAACTTCCTGATCCCGGAGCTGGTGCAGCGCATCGACTACCGCAAGGGCCCCTACACCGCCGCGGTGGGCGACTTCGCCGCCGCGGGCTCGGCCGACATCCGCCTCGTCACCACGCTGCCGGCGCCGCTGGGGCTGGTGACGCTGGGCCGCGACGGCCACCGCCGGGCCGTGGCCGCGGCCTCGCGGCCGCTGGCCGAGGGCGTGTCGCTGCTCGCGGGCCTGGAGCTCGCCGCCGGCGACGGCCCCTGGACGGTGCCGCAGCGCCAGCGCAAGGCCAGCGGCGTGCTCACGCTGGCCGGCGGCACGCGCACGCGCGGCTGGCAGCTGTCGCTGCAGGGCTACGGCCAGCGCTGGACGGCCACCGACCAGGTGCCCGAGCGGCTGCTGCAGCCCGGCACGGGCTTCGGCCGCTTCGACTCGCTGGACGCCACCAGCGGCGGCGACAGCGCGCGCCACAGCCTCGCGGGCGAGTGGCACGAGCACGGCGAGCGCGGCAAGCGCTCGGCCTCGGCCTGGCTGATCCACAGCGACCTCGACCTCAACTCCAACTTCACCTACGCGCTGGAGCGCCCGGACGACGGCGACCAGTTCAAGCAGCGCGACCGCCGCCTCAGCGCCGGCGGCGAGCTGGCGGGCAGCGTCGACCACGCGCTCGGCGGCCTGCCCGCCACCACCACGCTGGGCCTGCAGCTGCGCCACGACCGCATCCGCAACGGCCTGTACGACAGCGTCGCCCGCGCCGTCACCGCCACCGTGCGCGAGGACCGCATCGAGCAGACGAACACGGCGCTGCACCTGGCCACGGCGCTGGAGCTCTCGCCCGCCGTTCGCGCCGTGCTGGGCCTGCGCGCCGACCACCTGAGCGCGCGCGTCGACGCGCTCACGCTGCCGGCCAACGGCGGCCGCGCCAGCGCCACGCAGTGGTCGCCCAAGGCCACGCTGGTGTGGGCGGTGACGCCGCGCACCGAGCTCTCGTTCAACGCCGGCCGCGGCCTGCACAGCAACGACGCGCGCGGCATGACCACGCGCACCGACCCGCGCAGCGGCGAGCCGCTGGCGCCCGTGCCCACCTGGGTGCCGGTGGACGCTGCCGAGATCGGCCTGCGCACCGAGGCCGTGCCCGGGCTGCAGAGCTCCGTCGTGCTGTGGGGCCTGCGCTCGGCCTCGGAGCTGGTCTACGTGGGCGACGCCGGCGGCAACGAGCCCAGCCTGGCCAGCCGCCGCCGCGGCATCGAGATCAACCAGCGCTGGACGCCCGCGCGCGGCGTGGTCGTCGACGCCGATCTGGCCTTCAACCACGCGCGCTTGAGCGACGGCTCCCGCATCCCCAACGCCGTCGACCGCGTGGCCGCGCTGGCGCTGACGCTGCGCGACGTGGCCGGCCTCGACGCCAGCCTGCAGTGGCGCTACCTGGGCTCCGCGGCGCTGACCGAGGACAACACGCTGCGCTCGCGGCCGGCGTCCACCGTCAACCTGCGCCTGGCCCGGCGCCTGGCGCCGCGCGTGACGCTGGCGCTGGACGTGAGCAACCTCTTCGACCGCGCCGTCGACGACATCCAGTACGCCTACGAGTCGCAGCTGCCCGGCGAGGCCGAGCCCGTGCTCGACCGCCACCTGCACCCGGCCGAGCCGCGCCGCGTGCGGCTGACGCTGCGCACGGGGTTCTGAGCCCCATGCGCCGCGCCGGGGCCCGCCCGTTTCGCCGCCACGCCGCGCCGCTGCGGGCCACGGCCCTGGCCGTGGCGCTCGGCCTGCTGAGCGCCGCGCCCGCGCGCGCCCACGACACCTGGCTTGCGCCGCTGCCCAGCGGGGAGCGCGGCGAGCGCGTGCTGGCGCTGGGCACGGGCGAGCGATTCCCGCAGCACCAGGGCCCGGTGCCCGTGGAGCAGCTGGCCGAGGCCACCTGCCACGGCCAGGGCGCGGCCGCCGGCCGCCCCTGGCCGCTGCGCTGGGCGGCCGACCGCCCCGACGCGCTGTGGCTGCGCACGACACGGCCGGTGCCCGCGCTCGCGGCCCTGGACTGCCGCGTGCAGACGCGGCCCACGGCCCTGGAGCTCGACCCCGCCCTCGTGCCCGCCTACCTCGACGAGGCGCGCGCCGACGCCGCGCTGCGCGAGCGCTGGCAGGCCTTGCAGGCCCAGGGCCGGCCCTGGCGCGAGCGCTTCCGCAAGCACGCGCGCTGGATCGACGCCCCCACCGGCCGCGCCGACACCGGCGCCGCGCCCCCGCCACCCCTGCCGCTGGACCTGGAGCTCACGCTGCCCCCGGGCGGCCCGCAGCGCGGCGACCGCCTGCGCGCGCGCCTGCTCTGGCAGGGCCAGCCGCTGCCCGGCCACGCGCTGGAGCTGCGCAACGACCTCAGCCCCGTGGGCCTGTGGCTGCGCACGGATGCCGAGGGCGTGGTCGAGCTGCCGCTGCCGCTGGCCGCGCGCTGGCTGGTGCGCAGCATCCTGCTGCGCCCCGCGGCCGACGAGGCCTGGGACAGCGACTTCCTCGGCGTGAGCTTCGACGTGCGGCCCGCGGCCGCGCGCTGACACCGGTTCATTCGCCAACGCCCGCCGCGTCTGCGGCGGGACCCAGACCCCCGACGACAAAAGGCCCGGCCCACCGGGGCCGGTGGGCCGGGCCTGGGCCGCGCACCCCGCGGGGTGCGCCAGCCGTCAGTTCACCGGTTCGGGATCGGCCGTCTCGCTGGTCGGCGGCGTCACGCCGTCCAGGCGGCGCGGGTCGGCGCGGTCGTCGGCCGGCAGCGAGGCCGTGAACTGCACGAAGGCCGTGGTCGAGGCCGTGGCGCTGGCGGGCACCGTGTCCTCGGCCACCGGCGGAGCGGGCGGCTCGGCCTCGTAGGGGTCGTCGCCGCAGGCGGCGAGCAGCCCGAGGCTGGCCAGGGCGGCCAGCAGGGCCGCCCGCGGGCGGGGCAGTGGCGTGTTCATGCGGGGTGTCTCCTGGTGCCCTGGCGCTCAGCGGCTGCCCGGCAGCGGGTGGTTGAGGTACGGGAAGCCCGGCAGCAGCGGCACCACGGCCTGGTCGACCGCGTCGTGCAGCCTGAACGCCGTCGCGCCCAGCGGCACCTTCGAGGGGTTGCAGTCGGCGCCGAAGCCCAGCGCGTTGCCATTGCCGTTGGCCATGCACAGGCCGCCCATCACCGCCACCAGCGCGATGTCGACGACGTCGTCCTTGGGCCGGCGGCCGTTGGGGAAGCCCGCGTTGTCGCTGCCGCCGGCCAGCAGGTTGCCGACCACGCCCAGGCGGTTCTGCATCTCGAAGGGCACCGGCGCGATCGCCGTGTTCAGGCGCAGCATCTCCGAGGCCACCACGTTGCGCGGCTGGTTGACGCCGGCGATGCCCGTGAGGAAGGTCGTCACCAGGTCCGTGCGCGGGAAGTTCGTCGGCGCGATGTTCGGCAGGCCCAGCGCGATCTCCAGCAGCGCCGGCAGCGTCGGGTTCGTCACGTAGTCGGCGAACTGCGCGTCGTTGCGCGGCGCCGAGGCGTTGAAGCGGTCCTTGTCCTTGAGGCCGATCACGACCTCGTTGACCAGCGGCATGCCCAGGCGCGACACCTGCACCCAGGCGCCGCCGGCCTTCTCGGCCTGCTGGTGGCCGGCGGCCGGGTTGGGGTTCACCAGGCGCGCCTGGCGCAGGCTCGCGGTGGTCCAGGCGCCGATGACGTCGTCGCCCGTCTCGCCGGCCTTCAGGCAGCTGCGGTGCACCTCCAGCGCCAGCGTGGTGACGTTCTTGTCGCCGATGGTGTTGGGCGCGGCGCCGATGAGCGCCGGGTCGGTGATCACGCCCACGGGCGCGTTGACGAGGTCGAAGATGGTGCCCAGGTTGACCGCGAACGGGTCCTGGCGCTGGCCCACGAACACGCGCGCCGGCTGGCTGCAGCCCGGGATGCTGGCGGTGTGGATGTGGCGCGCGGCGTAGGTCGGGTAGTCGGCGATGGTCTTGACGCCGATGTTGTCGACCGGCTTGTCGAAGACGGTGGTGCCGGTGCCGGTGTTGGTGACGGCCTGGGCCATGCCGCGGCGGCGGTCGCCGCGCACCACGGTGAGCGTGAAGGTCTCGGCCAGGTTGAGGTTGGCGTCGCGCACGTTGGAGACGGCACCGGCCTGGATCAGCGGGATGGCGACGTTCTTGCCGCCGATGGGCAGCGCCACGCCCGCGCCGCCGGCCGCCAGGCGGTTGCTGAAGCGGAACTGGAAGCTCAGGTCCTCGCGGCTGTCGCCGTTGTGGTCGACGTGGATCTCGTACAGCGCGTTCGGATCCATCGAGAAGTAGTTCGGGCCGCCGTAGGCGTCCTGCAGCGGCTGGTAGTTGGCGATCAGCGTCACGTAGTCGGCGCGGCCGGGCTCGTAGCTGCGGAACAGGTAGAAGTCGGTGGCATCGACCTTGGGCGTGGTGGTGATCGACGGCGCCTCGCGGTGGCTCGAGGCGGACGCGCCGCCGGCCAGGGCCAGCAGTGCGGCGGCCACCAGCGGGGCGGCCTTGAACAGGGGTTGACGCATGGGTTTGCTCCTCGGGGTGTGAAGACGGGGCGCCGCGGCCCGGTGCGGGCTCGGCGTGCCGGTCCATACGCCCGGTGTGCGGGCCCCGGATGCACATGCACCCGGGCCGCAGTCGGCCATGCATCCGCCGGCGCGGCGGCCGCGTAGGGGGTGGGTCGCGGGCGCCGGCGCGCCCGCGGCGGGCTCAGGGCGCGGTGTCGCGCAGCGTCTTCACCCGGGTGCCGGCGGCCGGCGCGGCATCGCCCGCGCCCTGGCCGTTGAGGCGCCGCAGCAGCGCCTCGGCCCCGTCCAGCGCCGCCAGCGGCTGCGCCAGCGCGGCCCAGCCGCCCTCGGGCATGGGCACGGGCGCCAGGCGCCACACGCGGGCCGCCCGGCGGTCGGCCGCGGTGGCGGCGCGG
>ERZ1066136.576-NODE-576-length-25693-cov-17.706529_pt1 | contig 25693 bp, 18 predicted proteins | sample MGYA00382783_ERZ1066136 | MGnify/ENA primary metagenome ERZ1066136 (study PRJEB33369, sample SAMEA5778366) | biofilm metagenome | biome: Industrial cooling water; feature: Water cooling tower basin; material: Biofilm | place: United Arab Emirates | collected... | reverse complement strand
TCCTGGATGGTGGCTTCGACGCGCTACACGGAGCCGCATACGGAACTCCCCGGATTTGACCAGCCTTTCGCGCCCCTTGCGATCACCCGCAGCTATCCGGAAGTCGAAGGCGCGGCCTGGCTCGGCACGGACCAGGTCGTGCTGAGCATGAGCGGAGCCGAGGAAAAGGCGGCGCTTGTGCTATACGCCTTCGGCCACCATTCGAAGGCCCTGGGCGTTGTGCGCGCGATGCTCGAGGATGTATCCGGGGGTGCCGCCAACCCGGTGCCTGTTGACATCCCAGGGACCGACTACTTCGTGGGCGGGGCGGTCGAGTCCTTCGCCCTCAGCGGCGGCGGACACCGGGTGTACGCGACCAGCAACGGAAACGGCGTCGTGGTCGAGCTGGAGGTCCTGCCCGCAAGCAGCCCGGTGCTGACCCACCTGTCGAACTTCCAGAGCCCGACGCACTTCGTCGAGACCCAGGATTGCCGGCCCTACGTGTGGCCCGGCTTCGGGCCCCTGCCCGTGATCCTGGTGCCGCGCTTCCAGCAGACCCTGCTGCTCCTGCGCGCCAGTCAGCCGGCAAGCGGCGGCTGAGCTTGGGCGTGCTCGCCTTCCCGGTCGCCTGGGCCGATCCCCGCGGCTGCCGGGGGCTCCCACCGCAGGGGATTGAGTGCGGCCCGCATCCGCGCTTGCCACGGGCCCTGCGATCGACCCCTCGGGGCTCGGGGAGGCCCGGGGGCGAGTCTGGTCGGCGCCTGGTCCCGCTCGCTTCCGCCGAAACGGCGGCCGCCGGGCCCTGGCGTGCGGGTCGGATGGGTGCTTCCGATCGCCGCGGGCCTGGGTTCGGCCCGTACGGCTCTGCCCGGTGCTCGGCCGCTGCCGGGCTGCCTTGGGGCCGCGGGGGGCGAGGGGTACACTGGGCGCAGAGACCCCCTTCCCGGATTCGACCTCATGGGACGCCAGTGGCTGGCCAAGAAGAAAGAGATCAACGCCAACAAGCGCGCCAAGATCACCTCCAAGTTGGTGCGTGAGATCACCGTCGCGGCCAAGATGGGTCTGCCCGACCCGGAGATGAACGCGCGCCTGGCCGTGGCGGTCGAGGCGGCGCGCAAGCAGTCGGTCAGCAACGACGTGATCCAGCGCGCGATCAAAAAGGGCGGCGGCGGCGGCGGCGATGGGGCCCAGCTCGAGCTGGTGACCTACGAAGCCATGAGCCCCCAGAAGGTGCCGGTGATCGTCGAGTGCCTGACCGACAACCGCAACCGCACGGCGCCGGACATGCGCTCCCTGTTCCGCGACGGGCAGTTCGGAGCCAAGGTCATGTTCTATTTCAACCAGGTCGGCCTGATCGTGGCCACGCACCCCAAGGGCGACCTGGACCGCGAGACCGCGGCGATCGAGGCCGGGGCCCAGGACGTGGTGCCCTGGGAGCCGGGCGAGGAGGGCAGCATCGGGGCGCGCTTCGTGACCGACCCCCAGGACCTCGACCCGGTCACCAAGGCGCTGCGCGCGGCGGGCTGGTCGGTGACCCAGTCGGAGTTCGGCTATGTGCCCAAGGAGCGCATGGAGCTCGACGAGGCGACGCGCCAGGCGCTGGAGAACTTCCTGGAACACGTCGACGACCACGACGACTGCCACCGCATCTACACCGGGGCCGATTGAGGGGGCCCGCGGACCGGGTCGCCGCGGCTTGCGCCCGCAGGCGGCGGCGACCGCGGGCGCGCACCGGCCGCCAGGATCGGCAGCCAGCACCGGGCGCGCACCTGACCGACCCCGGAGGCTGCCGTGTGAGGGCGCGCCGACAGATCGCCGCGGGCTGGGCCCATCGACCTCCTGCCGCCGCCGTCCGGCCGCATCCGGCGCCGCTCGGAGCGCGCGCCGCGGGCCGATCCAGGGCCGATCTCGGGCGGATCCGCGGCCTGGCTAGGGCGGCCGAATCCGGGGCGCGCCCCCGGGCGATACCTTGCCCTGTCCGTGCCCATCCCGGTCGCTTCCGATGCCCCCTGCAGCCCCCGACACCCGCACCCCGACGCCGATCCGCGCCGTCGGGCTCGCCAAGCGCCTGCCCTCCGGCGGCCGCGAGCTCGAAATCCTGGCCGCGGTCGACCTGACCATCGAGGCCGGCGAGCTGGTCGCGATCGTGGGGCCCTCGGGCAGCGGCAAGTCGACCTTGCTCGGACTCTTGGCGGGCCTCGACCGCCCCAGCGGCGGCTCGGTCGAGCTGCTGGGCTCCGAGCTCGCGGGTCTGGACGAGGACGCCCTGGCGCGCCTGCGCCGCGGCCGGGTCGGCTTCGTGTTCCAGTCCTTCCAGCTGCTCGGCAACCTGACCGCGGAGGAGAACATCTCGCTGCCGCTCGAGCTGTGCGGGGTCCCGGGGGCGCGCCAGCGCGCGCGCGCGGCCCTGGCCGAGGTCGGCCTCTCGGAGCGCGGGCACCACTACCCCTCGCAGCTCTCCGGCGGCGAGCAGCAGCGCGTGGCCGTGGCGCGCGCCTTCGCCGGCGACCCGGCGATCCTGTTCGCCGACGAGCCGACCGGCAACCTGGACAGCAACACGGGCGAAAAGGTGCTCGAGCTGCTGCTCGAGCTGCGCCGCCGGCGCGGGACGACGCTCGTGCTCGTGACCCACGACGCGGGCATCGCCGCGCGCGCCGAGCGCCAGATCCGCATGTTCGGGGGGCGTATCGTCGAGGACCTGCGCCGCGAGCCAGCCCATGCCTGAACCCGAGCGTCTTGGAACCGTGCTCCTGTGCGGAGCGAGCAGCGGCATCGGTTTGGCCGTGGCCGCCCACCTCGCGCCGCGCTGCCGCCGCTTGATCACCAGCTCGCGGCGTCCGGCGGCCCACGGCGAGTGGGTGCCCGCGGACTTGCGCCGGGTCGAGCAGATCGAAGGCCTGGCGCAACACCTGGAGGGCGAGCCCTTGGATGCGCTGCTGTTCCTGGGCGGCACCTGGGAGCGCGAGGCGTTCAGCGAGCGCTACAGCTTCGAAGAATGCAGCCCCGAGGAGATCGGGGACGTGCTGGCGGTCAACCTGGCCGCGCCGATCCACCTGATCCAACGCCTGCTGCCCAACCTGCGCGCCGCGCAGGCCGCCAAGATCGTGGTCATCGGCGCAGCCCTTTCCGGGCTCGATGGCCAGGCGCGCCCGGAGGTGGCCAACGGGGCCTCCAAGCACGGCCTGCGCGGCATGGTGCAGGCCCTGCGGCAGACCCTGAAGCGCCAGCGCATCGGCATCAGCCTGATCCACCCGGGCTGGGTCGCCACCCCGGAGGTGCTCGCCGATCTCGAGGCCGCGGGCCAGGATCCCGAGCGCACGATCCCGCTCGAGGACCTGATCCGCGTGATCGATTGCGCCCTGGCGCTTTCGAACCGCAGCAACCTGACCGAGGTGGACCTCACCAACCAAGGCTGATGGCGCCCCTCTCCGCAGCCTGGCGCGCGATCCTGGCCGAAGCGCGCGGCGCGCGTTCGCGGCTGCTGTTCTTCGCCGGCAGCCTGGCGGTCGGGGTGGCCGCGGTGGTGGCCGTGGGCGCCCTGGTGCTGGCGTTCCGCGCCGGGCTCGAGCAGGAGTCGCGCAACCTGCTCGCCGGCGACCTCGAGGTCTCGGGGCGCCGGCCCTTGCCGGCGGAGCTCGACGCGCTGCTCGCCCCCTGGCCCCATGCGCGCTCGGACGTGCGCGAGCTGGCCGCGCTGCTCGTCGCCGGCGAGCAGAGCCGCCTGGTGGAGCTCAAGGCGGCCGGCGAGGGCTATCCGTTCTACGGAGCCCTGCTCAGCGAGCCCGCGGGACTCACGCCGGCGGAACTGGGCCGCGATCGCGCCCTCTTGGCGCCCGAGCTCGGGCCCGAGCTCGGGCTCGAGATCGGGCAGCCGTTCCTGCTCGGCGGAGCCGAGTTCCGCGTCGCGGGCTGGCTGCTGGACGAGCCCGATCGGCTCGAGTTCCAGATGGCCCTCGGGCCGCGCGTGTTGATCGGTTTGGCGGGTTTCGAGCGCACCGACCTGGGCCTCGCCGAGAGCCGCATCAAGCACAGCGCGCGCTTTCTGTTCACACCGGCCCTGGATCCCGCTGGATTGGCCGCGGCCAAGGCGGCCCTCGATCGGGGCCTGCCGGATGCGGCCTACTTCAAGATCCAGACCCATGCCGAGGCGCAGCCGGCGCTGCAGCGCTCGCTCGGCCAGGTGCAGGATTTCCTCGGGCTGGTGGCGCTGCTTTCGCTGCTGCTGGGCGGCATCGGCGTCTCCCAGGTGGTGCGCGCCTGGCTGGCCGAGCGCCAGCGCGCGGTGGCTTTGCAGCGGGCCCTGGGCCTCGCGGCGCGCGAGATCGCCGGGATCTACCTGGGCAACGTGGCCTTGCTGGCGCTGTTCGGCTGCCTGCTCGGCGGCCTGCTGGGCCTGCTGGCGCCGTTCGTGGTCGCGCCCCTGGCGCCGGATCTGTTCCCGCCGCTGGGCTGGGGGCTCTTGCAGCCGGCGGCCCTGCCGGCGGGCGTGGGCCTGGGCCTTTCGATCGCGCTGCTGTTCAGCCTGCTGCCGCTCTCCAGCGTGTGGAGCGTGCCGCCCGCGGCCGTCCTGCGCGCGGAGGCGGCGCCGCTGCCGCCGCCCGCCTGGATGCGCTTCGGCGCCCCGCTGCTCCTGGCCCTGGGGCTGTTCGCCAGCGCCTGGTCCCAGGCCGGCGATTGGCGCTGGGCGGCGGGCTTCACCGGCGGGGTCGCGGCCCTCGCCGGGCTGGCCTGGCTGGCCGCCCGCGGACTGACCGCGGCGATCTCGAAGCTGCCCCGCGGCCGCCTCGGGCCGACGCTCGAAAACGGGCTGGCGGCCCTGGCTCGGCCGGGCGCTGGCACCGCGGGCGCGCTGGTGGCCCTGGGCCTGGGCGTGATGGTGCTGGTCTCCATGGCGCTGATCCAGGGCGGCCTGGCGCGCGGACTGCGCGAAGCCCTGCCCAGCGATGCCCCTTCGGTGTTCCTGCTCGATGTGATGCCCGATCAGTGGGCGCAGGTCGAGGCCGGGCTCGCGCAGCGCTCCGCCACCAACGTCCAAGCCCAGCCGGTGGTGATGGCGCGGCTGCGCTCCGTGGACGGGGTGCCGGTGGCCGAACTGGCGCGGGCCCGAGAAGACCAGGGGCGCTCGGCCTGGATGTTGAGCCGCGAGCAGCGCCTGACCTGGGCCGAGCGGCTGCCCGCCGACAACACGCTGATCGCCGGGTCGCTGTGGAGCGATCCCGAGCGCGCCGAAGTCAGCGTCGAGGCCGACTATGCCGCCGATCTGGGGGCGAAGATCGGCTCCGTGCTGCGCTTCGACGTGCAGGGCCTGCCGTTCGAGCTGACCGTGACCAGCCTGCGTCAGGTCGAGTGGCAGAGCTTCGGGATCAATTTCTTCTTGGTGGTCGAACCGGGAGTGCTCGAGGACGCGCCCCATTTCCGCTTGGCGGCGGCGCGCCTCCCCGACGTCGCCAGCGAGTTCGCCCTGCAGACCGAACTCGGCCGCGATTTGCCCAACGTGACCCTGCTGCGTGTGCGCCCGCTGCTCGAGAAGCTGGCGGCCGTCACCAACCGCATCGCCGCGGGCGTTTCGGCCCTGGGCTCGTTCACGGCCTTCACCGGCCTCTTGATCTTGATCGGCGCCGTGGGCGCCGGCGCCCTGCGCCGCAGCCGTGAGGCGGCGCTGCTCAAGGTGCTGGGCGTCACGCGCGCCGGCGTGCGCGCGCTGTTCGCGGTCGAATACGCCCTGCTCGGCGCGGTCGCCGGGCTGATCGGCACCGCCGGGGGATACGCCCTGGCGGCGGCGTTCCTCGCCCGCACCCCCGGGCTCGAACTCGAGCTGCCCTGGTCCGCGGCCCCGTTGTACGTCGGCGCGAGCGTGCTGGCCGCAACCCTGGCCGGCCTGGCCGCCAGCCGGCGCCCGCTGCGCACGCCGCCGATCGAGACCCTGCGGGGCTGATCCAGAGTCGGGGCCCAGCCCGAGCGAGCGCTGCCCAGCTTGCAGCGCAAAGCGCCGTGCAGCGCGCTTCCCGGCGGGCCGGCTCAGCGCTCCGCGGCGCTCGACTCCGCGCGCGCAGCCACGTCCAGGATCCGCGCGGCGATTTCGAGCGGCCGGGTCCAGGGCAGCTGATGACCGGCGCCGGGGATCTCGATGCGCTCGAGACCCGCGACCGCCGCCGCCAGGGGCAGCGAATGGATCGTCGGGCTGACCACCTGATCGTCCGTGGACACCAGGGAGACGATCGGCATGCGCAGCTCGCCGTAGCGCGGCACCAGAGCCTCGAGGTCCGGCTCCAGCCGGCGGATATCGCGGGCGTTGTGCACCAGATCCCTGGGCCGCAGGGCCAGCGCCAGGGCCGCGCGCTCGAGGAATCCGGCGGCCACCGGCTCGGGGGCGAAGGCCTTGGCGACGCTCGCGTCCCGCGAGAGCGACCCGAGGGCACCGGCCGCCAGCTGGGCGCACAGCGGGCCGATCCCCGGGGCCGCCAGCAGGTCGTAGCTGCCGGGGTAACCGCTGCGCCAGGGGTGGCTGGGCGCGTTCAGCAGCACCACGGCCTCGACCCCGGCGGGCCGTTCGAGGGCCCAGGCCAGGGCCACCGCGCCGCCGAAGGAGAAGCCGCACAGGGTGATGCGCTCGACCCCCGCGGCCGCGACCGCGCCCTGCAGCAGGCGCGCCTGGGAAGCGAGGCTCAGGTCCGGCTCGGGACGCTCCGACCAGCCGTGCCCGGGTCGATCCGGCACCAGCACCCGCCGTCCTGCGCCGACCAGGCCCTCGATCAGCTCCGCGGGCCATTCCCCGGAGTTGCCGAAGGCGCCGTGCAGCAGCACGATCGCGCGCTCGGACCTGGGGCCGAGGTCCAGCAGGTGCAGGCGCGCGCCCTCGACCTCTGCCCAGCTGCCCCGAGCGGGAAAGCGCGCGGCGGCGCGCGCGCTGCTCAGCCCAGTCCAGCCCAAGCCCAAACCCGCCAGCGCGCCGGCGATCAGGCCCGCGCGGCGGAGCCAGGGGCAGAGGCGGCGGGCAGCGGGGCTCAAGCGGGTGGGGGGCGTTGGCGCGCCGGAGGCCCCGGCGGATTCCCCACAGGCTATTCGCGGCCAGCGCGTCCGCGGATGCCCCACAGCGCGTGCCCCGCGCGGGGCGGCAAGTTTGCCTGCCTGCGCTGCCCGCGCGTCCTCTCCCCGAAAAGCGCGCGCCCCGGCGGGTCAAGGACCGGCCGGGGCGCGCGGGCTGCCTTCAGGGCGCGGAAAGGGGCCTCGCCCCGGCGTCCGCGCCTCGGGGCCGATTCAGGGGCAGATCGTCAAGCGCAGGCCATTCGAGAGCGCCAAGAGGCCCGGCTGGCTGGGCTCGAAGGCCAGGCCCTGGGCGAAGATCGAGGTGCCGGCCCAGATCGGATTGTTCGGGATCGCGGCGCTGAACACGGCGCCGGCCGGGGCCGGGTTGGCGCCGAAGACGCCGAACAGGCTGCCCACGTCGAGCAGCACCACCGCATCGCCCAGGGGCAGGTTGCCCGGGGCCGCGGCGAGGCCGATCGAACCCGTGTCGTTGAAGGCGTTGGTCAGCACGAAGCGCGCGATGCCCCCGACGTTGGCCGAGCCCTGCCCGGTGAGGACCAGCTCGTTGGCCGCGGCCGCTCCGTAGCCGTAGCCCTGGTAGCCGCAGCTCGCCGGCGGCAGCACCAGGCGCCAGCCGATCGATTGCCCGCCCGCCAAGCCGGCGCCGACGATCGTCAGGCCGTCGGCGGAGATCGCCAGGGGCAGCGACAGCACCGCGTTGCCGACGTTGATGCCGGCGTTGGTGGCCACCGTGTTCAAGTCGACCATGCCGGTCGCGGCGGTCCACAGGAAGCCGCGCCCGAACAGGGCCGGCCCGAAGGGCCGATCGAAGCCCACGGCGATGCGGCCGTCGGCGCTGATGCCGGTGACCGAACCGCGGAAGGTCGGCTGCAGGTGCCCGAGGTCGATCACGCCGGTGCTGGCGTTCCAGAGGTAGGCCTGGAAGTTGTTGGAGGAGACCCCGATGCCGCCCACCCATTCGCCGTCGGCGGAGACCGCGCCCAGCTCGCCCAGGGGCGCTCCACCGGCGCTGCTGATCAGGGTCTGGACCCCGTTGGTCCAGAACGCGCCCTGCCGGAAGCCGGTCGGCCCGTCCTGCCAGCCGACGACCACGTCGCCGTCGAAGTCGGTGGCGTTGGCGCGCGTGCTGCGGTTCGGCACGGTGGTCCCGAGATTCACCAGGCCCGTGGCCTGGGTCCAGCGGATCGCGTTGGCCGAGCCGGCGCTGATCCAGCCCAGTCCGACCGCCTGCCGCCCATCCCCGGACAGCCCCCAGCCGCTGGAGGTCTCCGCACCGGAGGACGCGCCCAGTCCGCCAAAAGCCGACCAGGCCCCGACGGCCGCGTCGTAGCGCGAGATCTCCGCCAATCCGCTCTGCGGACCGAGCGAGGTGCCCGAGAAGTACCGTCCGTCGTAGGAAAGCGTCGCCGAGCCGCCGACCCCGTTGCCGGCCGCCAAACCGCCCACGAATTGCACGCCGCCGGCGGGGGTCCAGCGGAAGTATTGGGACAGGTTGTAGCCCGCCACCACCGAGCCATCGGCGCTGACGGCGCTGGGGGTCAGCGAGTTGCCGAGGATCGTGAAGCTGCCCTGCGCCCAGAGCGGCGCAGAGAGCAGCGAGAAGCCCAGGGAAGCGAGGAGGCGCGGGTGCATGGGGCGTTGCGGTGTGGCGGTTTCGGGGGGGCTGGGGGGGCTGGGTGCGTCCATCTTCCCGAGCCTCCGGTGGCCCGCAAGGTGTCTCCGGGGATTTCCCTGGGGAAACTCGGGGGCGGCCCCGGGGCCGGTCGCTGCCCACCCCGCCAGCGTTCGGGGCGGCCCTACGAAGGCGGGCGTCCGGGGCGATCGGCCCGGGTCAGCCCGGGTCGGGGGCGCCCGGGGACCGATTCACCGCAGGGAAACCGGGCGCACGTCCTCGGGCGAGCGGGGGAACAGATCCGGGCCCGGCTCGCGGGTCCAGATCGTGTTGGCGATCTTCCAGCGTCCGTCGACCCGCACCATGTCGAACACGTCGATGCCGCGGTGCGTCTCCTGCCCGTCCAGGGCAAAGCGGTAGGGGACCCAGACGACCGCGATCGGCCCGCGGATCAGCACCGTGGGATCCCAGTAGGTCTCGTTGGGCACGCCCCGGCCCTGGGCCAAGGCGTCGGTCAGCTCCTGCTGGCGGCGCTGGCGCAGCTCCCAGGAGCCGTCCTTCCAGATCTGCGTGAAGGTCATGCCCTCGCCGATCACCTCGGCCCCGTAGGCGGCCGCATCCCGGCGTGCCATGGCTTCGAAGAAGCGGTCGATGGTGGCCAGGATCTCGGCCTCGGCGGCCGGATCGACCTCGGCCCCGGCGACGGTGGGGGGGCGGGTGGAAGAGCAGCCGGAGGAGAGCAGCAGGCCGGAAAGCAGCGTCAGGGCACGGATCGACATGGCCGCAGGCTAGCGGACCGGGCCTTCGGTGCAAGCCCCGACGTCGCGGGCCCAGGGAGCCCGACCGGCGCCCCGAACGAGGTCCCGTCGAAGGCCCCGGGACCGCTGCCCGGGGGCTGCCGGGCGGCGCCGGGGCCGTCCCGAGCGCCGCCGGGCGCAGATTGGGAGCGGTAGGGGCTGGACAAAGTATCAAAGCCTGATACATTGAGGCTGTGCTGCGGATCTCTCTCGATAGTCCGGTCCCGATCCACGACCAGTTGGTCGCCGAGCTGCGGCGCCTGATCGCCTGCGGAGAGCTGGCGGTGGGCGACGAGCTGCCTCCGGTGCGTCAGCTGGCCGCGGACCTCGGCATCAACCTGAACACCGTCGCGCGCGCCTACCGCGAAATGACCGCCGCGGGCCTGTTCGCCTCGGGGCGCGGACGGGGCACGCTGGTGATCGCCACGGAGGAGCGCCGCAGCGGCCGGCAGGTCGAGGAGCGCCGCCGGGTCGAGGCCGGTCTCGCCGCGGCCCTGGCCGACGCCAAGATCGCCGGCATTTCTCGGCAGATGATCGAATCCATGCTGGCGCGCCAGCTCGAGCGCCTGTGGACGACCCCTTGACGACTCCAGCAACCCGGAGATGTGCCCATGTTCACTCCCTATCTCGAGCGCGGCGGGCTGTTCATGCTCCTGTTCGTTCCGCTGATGCTGCTGCTGCCGCTGCTATTCGTCCTGTGCGTGCCCCAGCGGGACCGTGAACCGGGGCGCATCCAAGCCGCGCGGCGCGGCCTGGGCCTGCTCGTCGCCGGCACCGCGGGTGTGCTGCTGGCCTGGCTGCTGGTGCTCTGGCTGGGCTCGGGCGAGCCCTGGGCGCGACGATCGGCCAGCCTGGCTTGGGCGGGTTTTTTTCCGCTGTGGTTCGGCCTGGCCATGCCGCTGCTGCGCCTGAAGCACCCCGCCTTCGGCGAGATCCATGCGCAGGGCTCGACCGCCAACCTGCGCAGCGCCTCGCTGGGCAATCGCGAGCGGCAGAGCCCGATCACACGGCGCCATTGGGTGCTCTCGGCCCTGGTTTTCGCGCTGGCCACCGGGGCGATCGCAGCCCGCGGGCTGCGACCCTTCCCGCTCGATACGGATGCCGCTGCCGGCGTTCCCAGCGCGGTGCAGCCCGCCGCGGGCGCGCCGGCTGAATACGACACCGCCAGCGGGATGCAGCCTGCCGATCCGGAGCGCCGACGCTGGCTCCTGACCCTGTTGGTCTATCCGCTGGCCGTGGGCATCTCCCTGCTGACCGTGCCCAGCAGCATCCGGCGCACCCTGACCGAGCCGGAGCCCCTCGATGGCGCGGGATCGCCCGAACTGCGCGATCTCTACCGCCGGCAGCGCGACCGCCGCGCCCTGGGCCTTTACTGGGGCGGCGCCCTGATCCTGCCCGGCTGCATGGGGCTGCTGCTGGCCCTGCCCCTGTGGTGGCCCGCCGGCGGCGCCACCTGGGGCCTGGTCGGCGGCATCGCAGGCACCCTGCTCGGACTTGCCGGTGCGGCCTTCGGCGTCCACACCTCCCTCGAACGAGCCCGCATCCAGCGGGTCCGCGCGCGACTCGAGGGCCGGGCGCCGAGCGCTTGAGAATCCCCTGGAGAATCCGCGACAGCGGTGGAGGGCGGGCCCACTCCGGCCGGCCGCTGTGCTGGCCGCGGGGCCTCGCCCTTGGCGCCGGACCTCCAGGCCAACCCGCCCCCTGGCCGAGCTCGCCCACCGCAGGCCGCGGCGGTGCGATCCGCCCCTGGTGCTCGCGGGCAGCAGCGAGGTGCTTGGGCCGCTTCGCCTGGGTTTCCCGGAAATCTGCGGAGATCCGCTAGCCGCGGGAGTTCCACGAGCCCCTGAACGGAAACGGTTGCGGCCCGTGCTCCCGGGCGGCGCTGGCCGGCCCAGTCCGATGAGGACTGCGGAGGCCGGCGGTCGCAGGCCCGGCGGAGGCCTGTGCCTTCCCGCGGCGGCGCCGGTCTGTTCGCGTGCAGTGCGCGCCGATCTCGGGCAACCCGGGCATCCCGCGGAGGCCGGGGTCGGCTCCGATGCGGGCCTCTGGTAGCCTCTGCGGCATGAGCGCAGCGCGCACCCCCCCCGGACTGTTGATTTCCCTCGTTCCGGTGCTCGCGCTGGTGGGCCTGCTGGTGCTGAATGTGCAGGTCTTCGGCTCGGCGGACAACCAGATCGCGCTGGTGGCGGCCACGGCCGTGGCCGCGCTGCTGGCTTGCCGGGTGCTGAAGCAGCCCTGGAAGGAGCTCGAGCTCGGCATTCGCCACACGCTCGACGTGTCGATGTCGGCGATCTTGATCCTGCTCGCGGTGGGCATGCTGATCGGCGGCTGGGTGCATTCGGGCACGGTCCCGCTGCTGATCGTCTATGGGCTCGACCTGATCTCGCCCAGCGCCCTGCTGGTCACGGCCTGCCTGGTGTGCTGCGTGGTTTCGCTGGCCTCGGGCAGCTCCTGGACCACGGCGGGCACGGTCGGCGTGGCCCTGGTGGGCGTGGGGCAGACCCTGGGCATCGACGCGGGCATGACCGCCGGCGCGGTGGTCTCCGGGGCCTACTTCGGCGACAAGATGTCGCCGCTCTCGGACACCACCAACCTGGCCCCGGCCATGAGCGGGGCCACGCTGATGGAGCACGTGCGCCATATGGTCTGGACCGTGACTCCGGCGCTGCTCGGAGCCCTGGTCGTGTATTGGTTCGTCGGTCAAGGCCACGCCGCGGGGCCGGAGGTGCTGGCCCGCACCGACGCGGTCAAGGCGGTCCTGGCCGAGCGCTTCGTGCTCTCGCCGGTCCTGCTGATCTCCCCGGCCCTGGTGCTGGGCCTGGTGATCGCCAGCTTCCCCGCGATCCCGGCCCTGGTGATCGGCTCCTTCGTGGCCGTGGCCCTGGGCGTCCTGATCCAGCCCACGCCCGAGGGCGGCTGGCTCATGAGCCTGCAAGGCCACGTGGCCGCGCTCTACGGCGGCTACAGCTTGGAGGCTTTCCCCGCGGGCTCCGAGGGCGTGCGCCTCGCGGCCGAAGAGAGCATCGCTGCGCTGCTCGATGGCCGCGGCGGCATGAAGAGCATGCTGGGCACGATCGCGCTGATCTTCTGCGCCCTGTCCTTCGGCGGCGTGATGGAGCGCTCGGGCATGCTGGGCGCCATCGCCAACGCGATCCTCAAGCTCGCCAAAGGCACCGGCTCCCTGATCGCTTCCACGATCTTCATGTGCCTGGGCATCAACATCCTGGCCTCCGACCAGTACATGGCCATCGTGGTCCCCGGCCGCATGTTCCGCCAAGCCTTCCTGGACCGCCGCCTGCACCCCAAGAACCTCTCCCGCGCCCTGGAAGACTCCGGCACCGTCACCTCCGCCCTGGTGCCCTGGAACACCTGCGGCGCCCAGATGACCGCCGTCCTCGGCGTCGCCACCTTGAGCTACGCCCCCTGGGCCGTGCTCAACTGGCTCTGCCCCCTGATCTCGATCCTCTACGGCTACCTGGGCTTCAAGATCACCAAAATCACCGACGCCGAAGCGCACCAATTCGAAGGCCAGCCCGTCACCGCCGCAAGCTAGCCGGCTCTGCGCCTCTCGCCGAGCCAGCGCATGACCTAAGGCTCCCGCACTCACCCGCCCGGGCCCCGGCGCTGTCAACGGTTGCCGTGCTCCACCTGGCTCCGACCGCCATCGCCCGCCCGGAGCTATTCACCTTGAGCGCACCGCTCACTGGTTGGATTTACGCACCGAACGGCATGGTCGGGGGCCATTTCTAATGGAATCTTTACCCCATACCGCAGCAGCTGGCCTAAAGTACCCAAGGTGTCGGGGTTCTACTCGACCGGTCGCCTCGACCGGTCGCCTCGACCGGTCCCTTCGTCGAAAGATAGCTTCTTAGAAAAGAAACTCGCAAACATGAAGCTCCTCCGACTGCTCTCCTGCGTGTTGCTGATTCCGCTCTGCGCCATCCTGATGGCTGCGATTTCCGTGCCGAACTCGCCCGCGACGACTCCGCAAACGTGGACGGTCACTAGCGGGCCGACCCCCGCGAATTTCCCGTGGCCACCGAATTTTCAGCAGGGGCCGGGCTTCGGGATTCAGGGACGCATCGAGCCGCCCTTGGCCGCCGGAGTCACCGGTGGCATCACTTCGGCCAAGCTGACGAATTGCGATGGGACAGGCGACGTTGCCCTGAGCGCGGACTGCTTCATGGGGGGAGCCGGCGGAGCTTCGTTCACCGCGCAGATCAAGGCCGGTGCCGGCTGCGCGGGCACGAATTGCGCCACGGTCGAGGTCTGCTACACGCTCAGCAACGGAGGCACCGAGTGCGTCCGATTTCACAACCCGGTCAAGCGCGCAGCGGCCGTAGTGGATTTCGGTGCCAATGCGCAGCTCCCCATCGGCACACCGGTCCTGGCCAATCTGCGTGTGGTCGGAGTCAGCGGCGAACTGCTGACATCCTACACCGGTTCCGTGTCTATCTGGCCCAGCGCCCTGGGGGCGGCCCGCGTCCGGATCGATGGAGCCTTTGGTGTGCACAGCGTGCGCGTGATCGATGGGCTGGCGAGCTTCACCATCGAAGCGGTCGCGGGAGCTTCGGGAGACACCGTGATCCTGGATCTGATCGGAGACGGCCGCATCGATCCGACCCGCGCGGGCATCACGATCCTGTAGTCTCCGTCGCAGGAGCTCGCTGAGTTCACGTTCCTGGAAACGCCCTTCCAGGAACGGGGATCACAAGTTCGGCCAGAGTCTGGTCAGCGGTCGGCCGGGTTGGGGAGGCTGGCGCTGGGCCGGCGTTGCTGCGGCGCTTCAGGGAACCTTGAGGGCCCGGCCGTTGGTGAAGCGCAGCAGGCCGTTCCAGGTCACGAGGCCCTGGGTGTGGATCAGCAGGCCGGGGGTGGTGGGGGTTTGCAGTTGGACGGTCAGGTTGCCGGAGGCGGGCACCGGGCCGAGGTAGATGGCTTGCACGCCGGCGAGCTGGGGCCAGAGCTGGCCCCAGGTGTCGATCGGGACCGTCGGCAGGCCCGGGGCGGTGTTGTAGGCCAGCCAGGCGGGACCGCCGGGTTGGCCCTGGAAGCTCGCGCTGAACAGGTTGCCGCCGAGGGGCGTGAGCTGGTGTGCGGGCACGGCCCCGGCGCCCGCGGCCGGCCACAGGCCCAAGCTCTCCCACACGTCGCCGCTGGTCACGGTTTCGCTGCTCGCGGCCGGGGCGAAACCCGGGGCGGTCGCGCCCAGGGCGTAGGAGCCGCTGGGCAGGGGGAATTCGTAGTAGCCGTCCACCGCGGAGGTGGTGAATTGCCCGTTGCCCAGGGCCACCGTGCCGCCGGCGATGCGCGCCGAGGTGCCGATCGCGGCGTTGTAGAGCACGCCCTTGAGCGTGCCCGCGGCACCGCCTCCGGAATTGAGCTTCTGCTGCACGCTGCTGCGCAGGGCGCCGAGCTGCGCATAGAGGCCATCGCCGGGGCAGGCCGTGGAGGACACGTCGCGGTGCCCGTAGATCGTCGGTTTGCTCCCGCCGAAGCCGGCGTAGAAGGCGCTGCCCAGGGGATTGATGCCCTTTTGCGAGCATTTCCAGGCGAACAGCTCGGCGTAGGCGTTGAGCAGCGTCGCGATCGGCAGGTTGTTGTAGGGCGGATGGAAGTAGCCCAGCGCGCACACGCCCATCGAGCCGCAGTTGAAGCCATCGTGGGCGCCCTTGACGTCGTCGCCGCCCGCGCGGCCCTCGAAGATCCAGCCCTGCTTGGCGATCAGGTAGTTGTAGCCGATGTCGCACCAGCCATTGCTGGCCATGTGGTAGACCTGGATCGCCTTGACGTTGGCGGCCGCCTGGTTCCAGGTGCTGACTCCATAATCCGCCGTGGAAGCGGAGTGGTGCACCGCCAGGTGCGTGACGTTGCAGTAGCTGGGGCTGCAGTTGGAGGCATTCGCGCCCCAGGTCGCGCGGCTGTAGACCAGCGGCTTGGGGTAGGCATCCGCGGGCGGCTCGAGCAGGCCATCGCCCGGAGGGGCGAAAGCGGGCACCGGCTGGGGCGGGATCCAGACGACCGCCAGGGCCTCGAGCTGCGCCGGGCCGAACAGGGTCAGCGTCAAGCCCGCGGCGATGCCCTCATAGGCATGCAGCAGCCCGCTGACCTGCGCCATCCCCGCCGGGCGTTCGCCGCCGACCCGATCCGGGGCCTGGTCCTGATCGATCAACACCGGATGGATGCCCAGGCTCTGACCGGCGCCGTCCCAGAGCTCGCCGTAGGCCTCCCCCGGCGTCCCCAGGAACCAGACGCCCACCGAACGGGCCGGCAGCGGCGCCTCCAGCCGCAGCTCGAGCGATTCCCCGAATCCGAGCCTCAGCTCCGCCCCATCCTGCGCTCCGGCCTGCGCCCGATCCAGCGCCTGCCCGCTGGCCGGCGCCAGCCACTGCACCTGGGCCTGCTGCCCGAGCGCCAGGTTCGCAATGCAACCGAGCGCCAGGACCGGGGCGAATCGGGTCAGGTATCGGAAGCGAGGTGTGGGCATGGCGTTGGTCTCCGGCGGCAGGCAGGGATCAACCTGGACCAGCGCATCGATCCCGAGATTCTTTTTTTTCGTGCAGTTTCAGATGCAGGACGTTCGGGCGCTCGAAGCCCAAAGCGCTCGCGAGTGCACGGCGAGGGTCTGGACCGCACCAGGGGCCCCGACCAAGTCTGGCGCACGACAACGCTGGCGTTGGCCGGCGGTGAAGGCCGGCTGGGCCCTGGCCGAGCAAGGAGGCGATCGCGGCCAGGCTCTCTCGGCCACAGCGCCGGGTCGAGATCCCACCAACCTCGCCAGACCCTGTGCTCTCAGGGTGCCGGATTCGGCGCGGGTTCGCCGCGCTGGATGCAGGCGGCGCAGACCAGGTCGCCGGTGACGTTGACCACGGTGCGGCCCATGTCGAGCAGGCGGTCGACGCCCAGGACCAGGGCGATGCCCCCGGAGGGCACGCCAACCTGGTCCATCACGATCATCAGGAGCGGCAGGGAGCCGCCGGGGATGCCCGCGGCGCCGACCGAGGTCAGCACACACAGGGCCACGACGAGGATCTGCTGTGTGATGGAGAGGTCGACCCCGAAGACCTGGGCCACGAACAGCACCACGGCGCCCTCGAACATGGCCGTGCCGTTCATGTTCATGGTCGCGCCCAGGGGCAGCACGAAACCGGCGATCCCAGGCGAGATGCCCAGGTCGGACTGGGCGATGCGCAGGGAGGTCGGCAGGGTGGCGCTGCTGGAGGATGTGCTGAAGGCGGTCAGCATCACCGGCAGGCAGGCCTTGAGGTAGGCCAGGGGGGAGCGGCGTGCGACCAGGCTCAGGAGCAGCGGGTACACGATCAGCACCTGGATCAGGTAGCAGGCCAGCACGACGACCACGAACAGGCCCAGTTTTTCGAGCAGCCCGAGCCCGAAGCGCGCCACCACCGAAAACACCAGGCAGAACACCGCCGGTCCGGCCAGCCGCATCGCGAAGCCCACGATCGCCACCATGGTGTCGTTGACCGCGTCGAGCAGGCCGATCAGCCGCTCGCGGCGCTCGGCACCGATCTGGGTCAGGGCGGCGCCCACCAAAAGCGCGAAGACCACCAGCGGCACCATCTGCATGTCGACCACGGCCTTGAGCAGATTGCGCGGCAGGAAGGAGTCGAGCACCAGGTTGACCTTTCCGACCAGCTCGGTGGGGCGCGAGTCGTTGCTCTTGGCGGCCAGGCTTTCGGTGTCGCCCTCGAAGTCGCGCATCAGCTGCTGCTGCACGTCGGCGGGGAAGCCGTCCCCAGGCTGGGCCAGCTCGAGCGCGCCGATGCCGAGCACCGCCGCCGAAGCCGAGGTGATCAGGAACAGCCCCAGGGTGCGCCCGCCGAGGCGCCCCAGGCGGCCCAGATCGCCCAGACCCGCCACGCCCGTGGCGAGGGAGGCGAACACCAGCGGCAGCACGACCACGAACAGCAGCCGCAGGAACACCTGCCCGATCGGGTAGGCGATCAGATCGATGCCGCGCTTGAGCCACAGCTGGCCCTCGGGCGAGCCCGCGACGGCCAGATTGGCGGCGATGCCCGCCAGCACGCCCAGGATCAGCCCGAGCAGGATCGTGGTCTGGGAGCGGGAGCCGGCGGCCATGGTCGGCGCAGCATAGCCCGGGGCGGCGATGCCCAGTCCGCGGGGCGGCGGATGGCGCCGCCCGGAGCTCCCCGGCACCGCGGGGATCTGCGCTGCAAGCCCATGCGCCGCGACCCGCGCCGGGGCGCGTCCCCGTCCGGGACCCGGCCCGGCGCCAGCGCTGGCTCGGCGCCCGGCGGGTGCGTCCGCCCCCGCCGCCCTGCTCTCAGAACACGTACTTGACCGCCAGGAAGCCCAGGGCGCCGATGACCACCAGCAGCACGGTCGCCAGCTCCAGGTACTTGTCCAGGTAGTGCTTGACCGTGGGGCCGAAGAAGAAGATCAGCGTGCCGACCAGGAAGAAGCGCGCGCCGCGGCCGGCGATCGAGGCCAGCACCAAGGTCAGCAGCTCGACTTTGAAGATGCCGGCGGAGATGGTGAAGACCTTGTAGGGAATCGGCGTGAAGGCGGCCACGAAGATCGCCGGGAAGGCGTTGCCCTCGTACTTCTTGGCCACCGCATCGAAGTTGTGCTGGGTGAAGCCGGGCACGTGCTCGAAGAAGAAGCTCGAGACCTGGTCCCAGAAGACCATCCCGATGTAGAAGCCCAAGACCCCGCCCAGCACCGAGGCGACCGTCGAGACCAGGGCGTACCACAGGGCGCGCTTCGGCTTGGCCACCGAAAGCGCGATCTGCAGCACGTCGGGCGGGATCGGGAAGAACGAACTCTCGGCGAAGGACAGGCCCGCCAGAGCCCAGGTGCCGCTGGGGTGATCGGCCCAGGAGAGGACCCACAGGTAGAGGCGCTTGAGCGGGCCCGGGCGACGGGCCTCGCCGGCGGTCGATTGCGGGGGCGTCGGCTGGGAGATCATGGGGGGGCGGCAGCGCGGGGGGGCTGGAGGCTGGGGGTGGGCGGCACGATCCGTGGCGCCGGCCGCGGCGGGGGGCCATGCGGCGCACGGGGCTGCTTGGGCACGGCTGCCCGCGCGGCGCTGGCGCGCTGGGGCGACCCGGGTGGGCGGGGCAGACACGCCCAGGGGGCGGGCCGGGGCGGTGCGGCGCGAAAAGATACCCGGCCCCGGGGGCCGCGGGCCCGGCGGCCCTCCCAAGCGGGGGGAGCGTCTGGGCGCCGGCTTGTGGCCAGGGGCGCGGCGTTCTTTACTGGATTTCGATGGAGCCGGCCCCTCACCGACGCAGAGCCGCGCGCCGAGCCTGGTGGCTCGGCCTGGCCGCGGCGTTGCTCGGCTGCTTGCAGGTGCTGGGCGGCTGGTCGGCGCGCTGGCATGCCCACGACGGCTTCGAGCGGCATGTGCACTGGTCCCCGTCCTGGGCTGCGGCCTGGGCGCCGCTGGAGCACCGCGCAGCGCAGCCCAGCTTGGAAGGCGCGAGCGCGGAGCGGGCGACCCGGCGAATCCTCGTGGATGAGGAGCTCAGCGTGCGCTTGCCCGAGCTGCTGCTGGTCGCCGCGGAGAGCAACCTGCCCGAGGTGCCCCCGGCGGTGCTGTGCTCGGGCCTGCCCGAATCCATGGGGCCGATCCGGCTTGCGGCCACGGTCGCGCCCCCCAGGAATCGCCAGCGGGTGGGGCCGCGGGGCAGCGCGCCCCCCGATCGGCCGGGGACCGGCGTCGAGCGTTTGGTCGAGCGCGGCAGCGCCCTGCGGCTCTGAGCGCGGGGGGCCCGCCGCCCTGGCGGGCCTTGGTGGTGTGCGCGCCGTCCCCCGTGGAGCGCGCGATCTTCCCCGTTTCCCCGCGCCCATTCGACCGTGTCCCGCCTCCACTCCAGCCCGATCGCCCTGGCCGCCGCCGTGTGCCTGTTGGGCGCTTGCCGGCCGCCCGCCGCCACCGATGCCCACGGGGACCACGGCCACGCCGGGGACCACGCCGCCCACGGCGAAGAAACCGGGGCGCTCGAACCCTGGCGCCACACCCATTTCGGCGCCGAGCAGCTGCTCTACCTCGAGCACGGGCCGCTGATCGCCGGGCAGCCCGTGCGCTTGGCGGTGCACCTTTCCGTGCTCGCCACGGGGGCGGCCGCGGAACGGGGCGGGGTCCTGGTCGAGCTCGGCCCGGCGCGCTACGCGGTCGAGGGGCCCGCGAGCCCGGGCCTGTTCCTGCCCGCGGGCACGCTGCCGCCGGCCGGGGGTCAGCCGTTGCGCGTCGCCTATGAGCGGGACGGGCAGCGCCAGATTTTCGACCTGGGCAGCGTGCCGGTCTTCGCCGACGAGGCCGCGGCGCGGCGCGAGCGCGCCGCCGCCGAGCCCGAGCCCAGCGGCGTGGCCTTCGCGCTCGAGCAGCAGTGGCTGGTGGGCCTGCGCACGGAGTTGGCCGGCCCTGGGGAGCTGGTCGAGCGGCTGCGCCTGCCGGCGCGCCTGCGGCTCCCGGAGGGCGGCGAAGCCGAGGTGCGCGCGCCAACGGCGGGGCGATTGGTGGCCGAAAGCGGCGTGGACTGGCCCCGCAGCGGTCAGCGGGTCGAAGCCGGTCAGCGCCTGTTCGCGATCGAACCGACGCTGCTGCCGGGCGAGCACAGCCAGGCCAGCGCTTTGGAGCTCGAGCTCGAGCTCGAGCGGCTCGAGGCCGAGCGGCGCCTGGCGGCGGCGCGCCTGGCCTTGGGCTTCGCCGAGCGCGAGCTCGAGCGCCAAAGCGCGCTGCGCGGCGAGGGCCTTTCCACCGAGCCGGAGCGCCTGGCGGCGGAGCGCGAAAGGGCGCGCGCTGTGCAGGAGCTGGACCAGGCGGAGGGCGCGGCCGAGGCCCTCGGGCGCCTCTTCGACCCACAGCGCCGCGGGCGCGGCCTGCGGGTGCCGGTCGAAGCGCCCTTGAGCGGGGAGCTGCTCTGGGAGGGGCTGCCCCCGGGCCAGACGGTGGCCGCCGGGGAAAGCCTGCTGCGGCTGCTCGGCCCCGGGCCCCTGTGGGTCGAGGCCCTGCTGCCCGAACGGGAGCTTTCGCGCGTCGACGCGCCGCCGCCCGCGCGCCTGCGCCTGCCGGCGCTCGCGGGCCTGATCCTCGAGATCCCCGCGCCCCAGGACGCTTATCTGGCGCCGGAGGTCGATGCGGCCACGCGCTGCCTGCGGCTGCGTTATCCCCTGCCGGCGGATCAGCGCCTGCGCCCCGGGCTGCTCGCGGACCTCGAGCTGGAGCTCTCGCGGCGCGCGGCCGCGCTGTGCGTGCCCAGCACGGCGCTGCTCGAGGCCCAGGGCCTGACCAGCGTCTATGTGCCGCTCACGGGCGAGCGCTTCCAGCGCCGGTTCGTTTCCGTGGGCCTCGACGACGGCCAGCGGGCGGAGATCCTGGCGGGCCTTGCGCCCGGGGAGCGCGTGGTGGTCGCGGGCGCCTACCTGCTGCAGCTGGCAGCCAGCGCGCCGGCCGAGATGGGCCACGGACACGCCCACTGAGCGCGGCCATGCTGGAAGCCTTGATCCGCTGGTCCCTGCGCCAGCGCTTGTTGGTGCTGGCCTTGGCCCTGTGCGTGAGCGGCGTCGGCGCTTTCGTGGGCCTGTCCCTGCCGATCGACCTGCTGCCGGACCTGACCGCGCCGACCGTGACCGTGCTGGTCGAGGGCGGCACGCTTGCGCCGCGCGAACTCGAGCAACAGGTCAGCTTCCCGATCGAGGCGGCCATGAACGGGGCCAGCGGCGTGCGCCGCGTGCGCAGCGCCACGGCCCTCGGCATCGCCGTGGTCTGGGTCGAGTTCGACTGGGACACCTCCGTGGCCGCCGCGCGCCAGAGCGTGGCCGAGCGGCTGGGGCTGCTGAGGGGCAGCCTGCCCGACAGCGTCGCGCCGCCCCGGATCGCCCCCGTGTCCTCGATGCTGGGGGAGGTGCTGTTCCTCGGCCTGGTCTCCGATCGCCACGACGCCATGGCCCTGCGCCGCACGGCCAACGTCGCCGTGCGCCGGCGGCTGCTGGCCCTGCCGGGCGTTTCGCAGGTCACGCCCACCGGCGGCGAGGTGCAGCAATACCAGGTGGTGCTCGAGCTCGAGCGCCTGCGCGCCGAAGGTGTCGCCGCGGCCGAGGTGCTGAGCGCCCTGGCGGACAACAACCGCGACCTCTCCGCGGGGGTGCTCGAGTTGGGTTCGCGGGAACTGATCGTCGAAGGCCTGGGCCGGGTGCGCACGCTCGCGGACCTCGCGCAGATCCGCGTGGCCGAGCGCGCCGGCCGGCCGATCGCGATCGCCGACCTCGGCAGCGTGCGGCTGGGGCCCGCCCCGCGCCGCGGCAGCGGCTCGGTCTCCCGGCGCGGCGCCGACGGTCAGATCCGGCAGCAGCCCGCGGTGATCCTGGCGGTGCAAAAGCAGCCCGGGGCGAACACGCTCGAGCTGACCGCGCGGCTCGAGCGCGAGGTGCGCGCGATCCAAGCCGGGCTGCCCGCGGGCATGGAGCTGTGCGCCGATCTGTTCCGGCAAGCCGACTTCATCGAGGCCTCGGTCCACAACACCGCCGCGGCCCTGCTCGAAGGCGCCGGCATCGTGGTGCTGATCGTGCTCGCTTTCCTGGCCTCCCTGCGCGCCAGCCTGATCACCCTGGCCGCCCTGCCGATCTCGGTCCTGTGCGCGCTGCTGGCCCTGTCCGCCTTCGGGGCCGAGATCAACACCATGACCCTGGGCGGGATGGCGATCGCGATCGGCGCTTTGGTGGACGACGCGATCATCGATGTCGAGAACGTGGTGCGCCGGCTGCGCGAGAACGCGCGCGCCCCGGCCGGCGAGCGGCGTCCCGTGGGCCGCGTCGTGCTCGCCGCCAGCCTGGAGGTGCGCGGCTCGATCCTGCTGGCGACGCTGATCATCCTGCTGGCCTTCGTGCCCCTGTTCGCCCTGGATGGCATCGAAGGCCGGCTGCTCGAGCCGCTCGGCATCGCCTTCGCCGTGTCCCTGGCGGCCTCCCTGATCGTGGCTCTGACCCTGACCCCGGCCCTGTGCGTGTGGCTGCTGCCCGGCAGCGCCAGCGTGCGCCAGGGCCGCGAGCCGGCCCTGATCCGCGCCCTCGCGCGGGCCTACCGGCCGCTGCTGCGCTGGTCGCTGCGCCACCCGCGCTCCCTGCAGGCCGGCGGATGGCTGCTGCTCTTGGGGGCGCTTCCGGCGGCCCTCGGCCTGGGGCAGAGCTTCCTGCCGCCCTTCGACGAGGGCGCTCTGGTGGTCTCGGTCACGACCCTGCCGGGCACGTCCCTGGCGCAGAGCGAGGCCCTGGCCCAGCGGGTCGAGCGGCAGCTGCTGCTCGGGCCCGAGGTGGTCTCGATCGCGCGCCGCACGGGCCGCGCCGAGGAGGACGAGCACGTGCAGGGGGTCGAAGCGAGCGAACTCGAGGTGCGCCTCGACATGCGGGCGCCCCTGGCCGCGGGCCGGCCGCAGCGCTCGCGCGCCGAGCTGCTGGCGGCCCTGCGCGAGAACGCCGCCGAGGTGCCCGGGGTGGCCCTGGCCTTCGGGCAGCCCATCGGGCACCGCATCGACCACATCCTGTCGGGCACGCGCGCCGCCTTGGCGGTCAAGGTCCAGGGCCCGGACCTCGAGGAGCTGCGCCGTCTGGGCCTGGAGGTCGAGCGTTTGCTGCGCGGCGTCCCGGGCCTGGTCGACCTGAGCCGGGAGCAGCAGTCCGAGGTCGACAGCCTGCGGGTCGAGTTCGAGCGCGGCGAGCTGGCGCGCCATGGCCTGTCGATCGAGGCCGCCGCGCTGGCCTTGGAGCTCGGCACACGCGGCCGGCGCGCCGGCCAGGTGCTCGAAGGCATCGAGGCCTACGACCTGGTGCTGCGCACGGGCGCGGCTCCCGCCGAGAGCCGCGAGCAGCTGCAGGCGCTGCCGGTCGAAACGCCGACCGGCGCGCGTCTGCCGCTGGCGGCGGTCGCCACGATCCGCGCCGACCGCACCCCGAACTTCATCACCCGCGAGAACGTGCAGCGCAAGCAGGTGGTGATGGGCAATCTGGCCGGGGGCGACAGCGGGCGGGTGGTGGCCGAGGTGCAGCGCCGGCTCGACGCGGGGCTGTCCTTGCCGCCCGGGTATTCCGTGGAGCTCGGCGGACAGTTTCAGAGCGCCCGGGCCACGCAGCGCCGGCTGGCTTGGATCGGGACCCTGGTGGTCGTGGCGATCGCCGTTCTGCTGCAGGCCAGCCTGCGCTCCTGGCGCGACGTGGCCCTGGTGCTGGCCGGGCTGCCCATGGCCCTGGTGGGCGGGGTCGGCGGCGTGTGGCTTTCGGGCGGCGTGCTCTCGGTGGCTTCGCTGATCGGTTTCATCTGCGTCTTCGGCGTGGCCGCGCGCTCGGGCATCATGCTGGTGGCCCACATCCGCCAGCTCGAGCGCGAGGGAATCCGGGACCTGGCCGCCGCGGTCGAGCAGGGCGCTTTGGAGCGTCTGGCGCCGATCCTGATGACCAACCTGGCCGCCGGACTGGCCCTGGTGCCGATCGCCCTGCGCGCCGGCGAACCCGGCAACGAAATCTTGGCTCCGATGGCGCTGGTGATCCTGTGCGGGCTGGGCTCGGCCACCCTGCTGAGCTTGGCGCTGCTGCCGTCCCTGTTCCTGCGTTTCGCGCGGCCCGCGCCCGCCCAGTCCCCGGAGGCTCTCGATGGGCTCGATTGATCCCCGCGGTGCGGTGTTCCTGGCCGGTCTCTTGTGCGCCTGCCAAAGCGCTCCCGATGCCGGACCGGACCGGGCCCGGGCGCGGGCCCTGATCGCCGAGCGCAGTGCGCAGCCCGAGATGCACGATCCCGACCGGCCGCTCGACGCCGAGCAGCAGGCCGAGCTGATCGCGGAAGCGGCGGCGGACGGCCTCGAGCTGCGCGAGGCCCAGCGCCTGGCTCTGCTGCTCAATCTGCGCCTGCAGGCGGGCTTTGCCGAGCTGGGCGTCGGTCGGGCGGACTTGGCCCAGGCCGGGCTGCTCCAGAATCCGAGCTTGGGGCTCGCGTTCCTGTGGCCCAGCGGCGGCGGCCAGACGCGCTACGGCTTCGACCTCCTGCAAAGCGTGTCGAGCGCCTGGGAGCTCGGGGACCGTCGGGCGCAGGCCCAGGCCCTGCTGGATCTGCGCATCCTCGAGCTGTCGCGCTTCGCCGGCGAGCTGGTGGCCGAGACCAAGGCCGCCTTCCTGGAAGCGCTGGCGGCGCAGGCGGCCTCCGTCGCCGCACAGGAAGACCGGGCGGCCGCCGAGCGGCTGGCCGCCCTGGCCGAGCGGCGGGCGGCCCTGGGCGAAGTCGACCGCCTCGACGCGGGGCTGTCGCGCGCGGAGGCTCAGTCCGCGAAGCTCGCGGCCGAGCGCGCCCGGCTCGAGGTGGCCCTGACCCGCCAGCGGCTGGCGGGCCAGCTTTCGCTGGGGGCCGGCCTCGGGGACGTGCTTCTGATCGCGCCCGATCCGGCGCCGGTGGCCGCAGCGGCTCCGCTCGGCTTGGAAGCGGTGCGGCGCCTGGATCTTTGCGCGCTGGATGCGGCCCTCGCCGCCGCGCGCGCCGAGCTCGAGCTCGAACGGGGCCGCCGCCGCCCGGCGACCCAGCTCGGCGTGAGCGGCGAGCGCCCCGAGCGCGGCAGCGCCATGACCTTCCTGACCGGCCTCGCCGCTTCGATCAGCCTGCCGATCTTCGACCAGAACCTGGCCCAGGTGGCGCGGGCCGAGGCGCAGCTCGCCAGCCTTGAGAAGCAGCGCGCGGCGCTGGCGGCGCAGGTCGAGCTCGAACTCGAAGCCGCCGAGCGGCGCCGCGCGGCGGCCGCCGCGGCCTTGCTCGAGATCGAGAACGGCCTGCTGCCGACCGCCGCCGACAACCGCGCCTTGGCGCTGCGGCTGTTCGAGCTCGGCGAGCGCGACCTCGGCGCGACGCTCGCGGCCGAGCGCGCCTGGCTGCGCGCGCGGCGCCTCGAGGTCGACGCGCGTCTCGAGCTCGGCCAAGCGGAACTGGCCCTCGAGCGCGCCCTGGGCGCCAGTCTGGAGGCGCTGTGAACCGGAGCCCGAACAACAGCCCTGCGCTCCGGCCGCCGCCGGGCCAGGGGCTCGACCGGGGCGCGCGCCGTTTCCCGCGGGCATCGGGGCCGGCGGCGGCGCGGGTCCGGATCGAGCGCGGGTCCGCGGCGGGGAAAGGTTTTCCGCACCGCGCGCGGATTCCGGGCTGGCACAGGTGCGGGTGCGGGCGTCCGACCCGCCGCGCTCCGCTGCCGCCGCCCGGGCACCCGGGCGAGCCCGAGGCGCCTCCGGCGCGGGGGCGGGCGCGGAG
>ERZ1066136.575-NODE-575-length-25720-cov-7.583129_pt1 | contig 25720 bp, 24 predicted proteins | sample MGYA00382783_ERZ1066136 | MGnify/ENA primary metagenome ERZ1066136 (study PRJEB33369, sample SAMEA5778366) | biofilm metagenome | biome: Industrial cooling water; feature: Water cooling tower basin; material: Biofilm | place: United Arab Emirates | collected... | reverse complement strand
CACCGCATGCGGATTGCCCATGGACACCGCGCCGATGTCGCGCGTCGCGCCGGGGACCTCCAGCGGATAGGTCACGGCCTCGCGATCGGCAATGAAGGGGATGCGCGCCGGGGCGAGCACGGGCACGCCCATGTCAACGGTGACGGTGCCGTCGGGCTCCAGCCGCGGCACGATGACGCCGGCGGCCGTGCCCACGCGAATTTCGCGCTTGTCGGTGAGGCCGTGGTCGTGCACGTAGCGCACGAAGCAGCGCGCCCCGTTGCCGCACTGCTGCACCTCGCCGCCGTCGGCGTTGAAGATGCGATAGTGAAAGTCCGTCCCCGTCTCGCGCGGGGGCTCCACCACGAGGATCTGGTCGCAGCCCACGCCGAAGTGCCGGTCGGCGAGCCAGCGCAGCGCGTCCGGCGGCAGACCGAACGGGGTCTTCGTGGCGTCGAGCACGACGAAGTCGTTGCCCGCGCCGTGCATCTTGGTGAACCGCACCTTCACGCCGGAGCCCTCCCGGCGGGCAGGGGCGCGAGCGCCTTCTCCATGACGTAATCGTCCATCACGAAACCGCCGCCGATGTCGACGACCACTTCGCGGGCGACCTCGAAGCCGTTCTTGCGATACGCGCCGATGGCGGAAGCGTTGTTCCTGTTGACCTGCAGGTAGAGGCGGCGCGCGCCCTTCGCGCGGGCCTCGTTCTCCACGTGCTGCAGGAGGAGGGACCCGAGGCCCCGGCCCCGCTGGTCGTAGCCCACGTAGATCTTGTCGAGCTTGATGGCGTCTGCGCCTGAACGCTCGTACTGCGCAAACCCGGCCAGCGTGCCGTCCTGCTTGAGCACGTCCCACCAGGTGTCGGGCAGCCCGATCTGCGCACGGATCGCGGTCTCGTCGTAACGCTGGGCGAGCATGTACTCGATCTGGGCCTCGGTGATGATGCTCGGATAGTGCCTGCGCCAGGTGTCGCGCGCCAGGGAGACGAGTGCGGGGACGTCCGCGTCGGCGAGCGGGGCGATGAGAAGGTCGGGGGCGTTCATGCGGGGGCTTCCTGGCGCGGCAGCGCTCCGGGGCAGAGGTTCTTGAGGTCGCGCCACAGGCAGCGGTCCATCACCGTCCAGACGCCCGCGGCCACGGCGCGTTGCGCCGCGGGGACATTGACGATGCCTTCCTGGACCCACAAACGCCGCGCACGCGTGGCGATGCAATCGTCGACCACGCCGCCGACGGCATCGGCCGAACGGAACACGTCGACGAGATCCACGGAGAAGGGAATCTCGGCAAGGCGGCCGTAAGCCCGCTCTCCGAGGACCTCACCCACCAGCGGACGCACGGGCACGATGCGATAGCCTGCGCCCTGCAGCGCCCGGGCAATGCGGAAGCTGGGCCGGTCGGGATGCGGCGAAAGCCCCACGACGGCGATCGTGCGCACGCCGGCAAGCGCCGCGCAGATCGCGTCGGGATCGGGATTGCGGAACGTGTCGGCCGTCATCGTGGCGTCGGTCGGGGCGTCATGGAGGCGTCAGTAGAAGCGGGCTTCACCCTCGGGCCGGGTCTTGAAGCGCTTGTGCAGCCAGAGATATTGCTCCGGCATTTCGAGGATGCGTTCCTCGATGAAGGCATTCATGCGCCGCGTGTCGGCCTCGAAGTCGCCGCTGGGGTAATTGTCCCATGCGGGATAGGCCCGGATCACGTACCCGCGCCCGCCGGGCAGCTGGCGGATGATCGCGGGTACCACGGGCGCGCGCAGCAGCTGGGCGATGCGCGGCAACGCCGTCACCGTCGCGGCGTTTACGCCGAAGAACGGCACGAAGATCGAGTCCTTCGCGCCGAGGTCCATGTCGGGCGAGAGCTGCACCGAGAACCCCTCGCGGTAGCCGCGGATGATGGCCTTCACACCGTCCTGCCGGGACACCATGCGGGTGCCGTTGAATCGCGAGCGCACGCGCAGCAGGAATTCATCGAAGGTCCGGTTCTTCTGGTGCGCATAGACGGCGAGCCCCTTGTACCCCAGCGTGAGGCGGATGCCTTCGAGGTCCAGCGCCACGAAGTGCGGCACGAGCAGCAGGAAGCGACCGTCGGCGGGCACGTGATGCCAGTCCTCGATGCGGACGATGCGCCGCAGCCGGTCGGGCGACGCAAACCATGCGATGGAGGACTCGAGCACCGCACGACCGAAGCAGCGGAAATGCGCGCGCACGACGCGCTCGCGTTCGGCGGCCGACCAGGCGGGGAAGCACAACGCCAGGTTCCTGCGGGCGACCGACCTGCGCTCCTTCGACAGGAGGAACAGGAGATCGCCGAGCCGGGCGCCGAGAGGGGCGAGCACCGGCAGCGGCAGCCAGTGCAGCAGCCAGAGCAGCCCCAGAACCAGGCGGACGGCCAGATCACTCATGCCGCGGGCCCGGCGCCGGGTGCAGTGACGCCCGCCGGCACCTTGTAGCGGTTGTAGCTCCACAGGTACTGCTCGGGACAGCGCCGGATCAGCCCTTCGAGCAGCTCGTTCAGCCGGGCCGGGCCTTCGTCCCCGTCGAGATCCGCGGTCACCTCCTCGAAGCTGAGCGCATAGCCGGCGCCCTTCGGCAGCCGCCGGGAGAACGCCAGGAGTACCGTGCAGTTGCGCGTGCCCTGAAGCCTGCCGGCCAGCGTCATCGTGAACGCCGGCCTGCCGAAGAACGGCGCCCATGCCCCCTCGCCGGACCCCGGCACGTGATCGGGCAGCAGTCCGACGGCCTCCCCGGAGCGCAGCGCCTTCAGCATCTGCCGCACGCCCGCCAGCGTGGTCGGCACCACGCGCCCCTGGCCGCGCACCCGGCCCTTCAGCATGAGCGGTTCTAGCCAGCGCATCTTCGGCGGGCGGTAGAGCACGGTGAGGGGCATGCGCAGCGAGGTGTAGATGGCACTGACGTCGAAGCACCCCAGGTGCGGCGTGAGGAACAGCAGCCCCCGGCCCTCCCCGAGCGCGCGCTCGATGAGTTCCCAGCCGTGGCACTCGACGACCAGGGAGGAGACCTCGTCATCCGGACGGAACCAGACGGCGAGCAGTTCGAACATGCCCTTGCCGATCTCGCGGGCGACCCGACGGGTGAACTGCGCCTCGGTCTCCCCGGGCGGGACGACGCCCGCCCTGCGCACATTGTCGGCAATGCGCGCTGCGAAACGCGGTGACGCGCGGAGAGTGATCAGCCCGGCCGCGGAACCGATGGCATGGAGCCAGCGCAGGGGCAGGCGCGCAGCCAGTCGGAACAGCGTTTCGAGCATCAGGGCGGTTTTTCGGATTGGCAGGGAATCTGCTACTCTCGCCCGTCACATTCCATTCCAATAGCGAAGGTTCGCCGGACATGAGCGAGTTTCTGTTCACATCGGAGTCGGTCTCCGAAGGACACCCGGACAAGGTCGCAGACCAGATTTCCGATGCGGTGCTGGACGCGATCTTAGCGCAGGACCGCTTCTCCCGCGTCGCCGCCGAGACCCTGGTGAACACCGGGCTCGTCGTGATGGCCGGCGAGATCACCACCAACGCCATGGTGGACTACCAGCAGGTCGCGCGCGACACCATCAAGAGCATCGGCTACGACAATACCGACTACGGGATCGACTACCGCGGATGCGCGGTCCTCGTCGCCTACGACCGGCAGTCACCCGACATCGCGCAGGGCGTGAACGAGGGTCAGGGCATCGACCTCGACCAGGGCGCCGGGGATCAGGGCCTCATGTTCGGTTACGCGTGCGACGAAACGCCGCAACTCATGCCGCTGCCCATCCATCTCTCGCACCGTCTGGTCGAACGCCAGTCCGAGTTGCGCAAGGACGGCCGCCTGCCGTGGCTGCGGCCGGACGCCAAGTCGCAGGTCACCCTGCGCTACGTCGACGGCAAGCCGCACTCGATCGACACCGTGGTGCTGTCCACGCAGCATGCCCCCGAGATGCAGCACAAGCAGATCGAGGAAGCGGTCGTCGAGCAGATCATCAAGCCCGTCCTCCCCGCCCATCTCGTCAAGGGCCAGATCCGCTACCTCGTGAACCCCACGGGCAAGTTCGTGATCGGCGGTCCGCACGGCGACTGCGGCCTCACCGGACGCAAGATCATCGTGGACACCTACGGCGGAGCCGCGCCCCATGGTGGCGGCGCATTCTCCGGGAAGGACCCCTCCAAAGTCGACCGCTCGGCGGCCTACGCTGCGCGCTACGTCGCGAAGAACGTCGTGGCTGCCGGCCTGGCGACCAAGTGCCTCGTGCAGGTGTCCTACGCCATCGGCGTTGCGAAGCCCACCAGCGTCATGGTCACCACCTACGGCACGGGCAAGGTGTCCGACGAGAAGATCTCCGAGCTGATCGGCCAGCACTTCGACCTCCGCCCGAAGGGTATCGTCCAGATGCTCGACCTTCTGCGCCCGATCTACCGCAAGACGGCCGCCTACGGTCACTTCGGCCGGGACGAGCCGGAGTTCACCTGGGAAGCCACCGACAAGGCCGAGGCGCTCAAGGCCGCGATCTGATCCGCGCGCCTGCCGCCCCAACGAAAAAGCCCGCGATCGCGGGCTTTTTCTTTTCGTGCGTGGGGCGCGTTACCGGGCGAACGAACGCTTGCGCACCGGGGCGTCGCCTTCGTGCCGGGCGCCGGGTGCGCGTTCGAAGCGCTGGCCCGGCTTGCCGTGGGCATGGGGCGGACGCTTTCCGCCGCGACGCGCACCGGGGGCCGGCGCACGGCTCGGATCGGGACGACGCGGTTCGAGGCCGGGCAGCGTCTCCACCGGAATCCGCGATTCGGTGTAGCGCTCGATACGACGGATCTTCGGCGAGTCGCCGGCCTCGGCCAGCGTGACCGCTACGCCGCTGCGACCGGCCCGGCCCGTGCGGCCGATACGGTGCACGTAGTCCTCGATGTTGATCGGAAGCCCGTAGTTGATGACGTGCGTGATGGTCGGCACGTCGATGCCGCGCGCAGCCACGTCGGTGGCGACGAGCACGCGCAGCCGGCGCTGACGCAGGGCCATCAGTGTGCGGTTGCGGACGCCTTGCGGCATGCCGCCATGGAGCGCCGACACCGCGTGACCGTCGGCCTGGAGCGATTCGGCGAGGCGTTCGGCGTCGTGCTGGGTGGACGTGAACACGACGGCCTGATCGATCGTCGGATCGGAGAGCAGGCGGTCGAGGAGCTTGTCCTTGTGCGCACGGCCGTCCGCCCAGTGGAGGCGCTCAGCGATGTTGCCCTTCGATGCCGTGGCCGTCGCGACCTGCATGCGGCGCGGTTCGCGCATCAGACCGGAGGCGAGCTGACCCACCTTGCCGTCGAGCGTGGCCGAAAACAGCAGTGTCTGGCGGGCCTGGGGCGTCGCGGCGGCGATCGCCTCGATGTCCTCGATGAAGCCCATGTCGAGCATGCGGTCGGCCTCGTCGAGCACGAGCACTTCGACGCTGGCGAGATGCAGTTGCCCGCCCTGCAGCAGGTCGAGCAGCCGACCCGGCGTCGCGACGAGGACGTCGAGCGCACCGCGCACCGCACGGATCTGCGCACCGTAAGGCACGCCGCCAACGACGCTCGCGAAGCGAAGGCCCCGCACGGTCTTGGAGTAGGTCTCGCAGGCGCGGGTGATCTGCAGGGAGAGCTCGCGGGTCGGCGACAGGAACAGCGCGCGGGGACCGCGACCCGCCGTGGACCGGGCGTTCGACTGGAGCAGGCGATGCAGGGTCGGGAGCACGAAGGCAGCGGTCTTCCCGCTGCCGGTCGCCGAGGAGACCATGAGGTCCTCGCCCGCGAGGGCGGCGGGGATGGCTGCCAGCTGGACGGCGGTCGGCTCGGTGTAGCCCGCGACTTCGACGGCGCGCAGGAGGCGCTCGTCGAGCCCGAGGGCGGCGAACGCGGAAACGGCAGGAATGGCGGAAACGGCGGGCTGGTCGCTCATGGCGACCGGGTCTTCTGAATGCACGGAAACACTCCGGAAAAGCACACGACACCGCCGAAGGGCGGAGCCGCTGGGTGAGTCGCGGGGGGCGACGGCATCGCCGCCGACCCGATGCGCCGGCAGCGAGGCCGGACACGTGCAGTCAGAGGGGATGAAGGATTCGAGTGATCCCGCAAGAGCGGGAGGTCAAGCGAAGGTCTTGGATACTACCCCGGGATTGTGCGACGCAGCAAGCGTTTTCTTCGAAATCGCTTCACGACACCGCTCTGACCGACCCGGACTAGCCGTTCGGGCGGCCCTCAAGTCCTGCGGAACCTGGCCGATAACGTGTCGTCGAAGTGCAGCCCCGACCGGTTCGCGGTTGGTCGCGGGCAATCTTTCGTCATAGAATTCGGTCTCTGCTTCGAGGAGCGTTGCAACGGGAGTCCTTCCCGCCAGGCTCGAGGCGGCCTCCAAAGGCCATTTGCAACGGCGCTCGTTGATCCGCGACAGGCTCGCGGGAAACGAGCGACCATTTCCGTCCCGGCTCCCGTCCTGCCTGTCGCCAGACCAGGAGTGACTTCATGTCTGCCGTGACCCAACTCAAGCCCACCGTCGACTACGTGGTTGCCGACCTGGCCCTCGCCGATTGGGGCCGTCGCGAAATCCGCATTGCCGAAACCGAGATGCCCGGCCTGATGGCCATCCGCGAGGAGTATGCAGCCTCGCAGCCGCTGCGCGGCGCCCGAATCACGGGCTCGCTGCACATGACCATCCAGACTGCCGTGCTGATCGAGACGCTCCAGGCGCTCGGCGCCGACGTGCGCTGGGCGTCGTGCAACATCTTCTCGACGCAGGACCACGCCGCTGCGGCCATCGCCGCCAAGGGCACGGCCGTGTTCGCCGTGAAGGGCGAAAGCCTCGCCGACTACTGGGACTACACCCACCGCATCTTCGAATGGCCGGACGGCGGCTTCTCGAACATGATCCTCGACGACGGCGGCGACGCCACGTTGCTGCTGCACCTCGGCACTCGCGCCGAGAGCGATCCCGCGCTGCTCAACCACCCCGGCAGCGAGGAGGAACAACACCTCTTCGCGTCCATCAAGGCGAAGCTCGCCCGCGACCCCAAGTGGTACTCCACCCGCCTGAAGCACATCAAGGGGGTCACGGAAGAGACCACGACCGGCGTGCACCGCCTCTACCAGATGGCGAAGGATGGCCTGCTGAAGTTCCCTGCGATCAACGTGAACGATTCGGTCACGAAGTCGAAGTTCGACAATCTGTACGGCTGCCGCGAGTCGCTGGTGGACGGCATCAAGCGCGCGACCGACGTGATGGTGGCCGGCAAGATCGCCGTGGTCGCCGGCTACGGTGACGTGGGCAAGGGCTCGGCACAGGCGCTGCGCGCGCTGTCCGCTCAGGTGTGGGTGACGGAGATCGACCCGATCTGCGCGCTGCAGGCCGCGATGGAAGGCTACCGCGTGGTGACGATGGACTACGCCGCCGACAAGGCCGACATCTTCGTGACCGCCACCGGCAACTTCCACGTGATCACGCACGAGCACATGAAGAAGATGAAGGACCAGGCCATCGTCTGCAACATCGGTCACTTCGACAACGAGATCGACGTCGCCTCGCTGTCTCAGTACCAGTGGGAAGAGATCAAGCCGCAGGTCGACCACATCATCTTCCCCGACGGCAAGCGCATCATCATGCTGGCCAAGGGTCGCCTGGTTAACCTCGGCTGCGGTACCGGCCACCCGAGCTACGTGATGTCCTCGTCGTTCGCGAACCAGACCATCGCGCAGATCGAACTGTTCCAGAACACCGACAAGTACCCCGTGGGCGTCTACACGCTGCCCAAGCATCTGGACGAGAAGGTCGCCCGCCTGCAGCTGCGGAAGCTGAACGCGCAGCTCACCGAACTCACCGATGCGCAGGCGCGCTACATCGGCGTGGAGAAGGCCGGCCCCTACAAGCCGGATCACTACCGCTACTGAGCGAACGGCGCAGGCCGCAACGCATGAAGCACCCGCGCCCGGACCGGATGGTCCGGGCGTTTTTCTCTGACGAGACCGCGCCCGTTCGAGGGCGGCTCGTGTGGCCGCCGGCGGAGCCGGAAGCCGCGCTCACGCAGGATGCTCCCCGACCATGACCCAGTCCCCTGACGCTGCCGTTCTCGCCCGCCGCACCGCGCGCGGCGGGCGCATGTTCAGCTTCGAGCTGTTTCCGCCGACGACCGCGGAAGGCCTCGCGAAGCTCGCCCTCACCGTCGGGCAGCTGCGGCAGCTGGAGCCCGAATTCTTCTCGGTGACCTATGGCGCGGGCGGTTCCACGCGCGAGCGCACGCTCGGCGTCGTGCGCAATCTGCTCGACCAGGGCCTCGCGGTCGCGCCGCACCTGTCGTGCGTCGCCGCAACGAAGGCCACCGTACGCGAACTGCTCTCGGACTATCGCGCGCTCGGCATCCGTCGGCTCGTGGCGCTGCGCGGCGACCTCCCGTCCGGCATGGTGGAAGTGGGCGAGTTCCGCTACGCCGCGGATCTCGTCGCGTTCATCCGCGCCGAGTTCGGCCGGGATTTCCACATCGAAGTGGCTGCCTACCCCGAGTACCACCCGCAGGCGCCGTCTCCCGAGGCGGACCTGCGCAACTTCGTCGCGAAGATGAACGCCGGCGCGGATTCCGCGATCACGCAGTACTTCTTCAACGCCGACGCGTACTGGTACTTCCTGGAACAGTGCGTGTCGATGGGCGTCACCGCACCCGTGATCCCGGGCATCATGCCCATCTCCCGTTTCACGCAGCTCGCGCGCTTCTCCGACGCGTGCGGCGCGGAGATTCCGCGGTGGATACGCAAGAAACTGGAGAGCATGGGCGACGACTCCGCCAGCATTCGCGCGTTCGGGCTCGACGTCGTGACGCGCCTGTGCGACGACCTGCTGCGGGGCGGCGCGCCCGGGCTGCACTTCTACACGCTGAACCAGGCCGGCGCCGTGACGACGATCTGGCAGCGCCTGGGCCTGTGAGCGCCACGCCTGCGCAATCGCCCCGCCTCCGCGCCGCGGCGGTTCGCGATGCGGCTGCGCGCATCGACCCCGTCTTCCTGCACAGCCCGCAGTTCGTCTCCGAGCCGCTGTCCGATGCGCTCGGGGCGCGTCTCACGGTCAAGCTGGAGACGCTCAATCCGATCCGTTCCTTCAAGGGGCGCGGCGCCGACAACCTCGTCGCGCTGCTCGCCGAACGCCGTGAATCGCGACCGCTGCTGTGTGCGAGCGCCGGCAATTGGGGTCAGGCTCTCGCGTATGCCTGCCGCAAGCGCGCTCTGCCGCTGACGGTGTTCGCCGCGGTCGGCGCCAACGCGCTCAAGCTGGAAAGGATGACGGCGCTCGGCGCCACGGTCATACGGCAGGGGGCGGATTTCGATGCCGCGAAGGATGCCGCTCGCGCGCACGCGGATGCGACCGGCGGCCTGCTGCTGGAAGACGGCCGCGAACCCGAGATCACCGAAGGCCACGGCACGCTGGCCGCCGAGCTCACCGACCATCTGGGCCCCTGGGACGACATCGTCGCGCCGCTGGGGAACGGCGCGCTGCTGAACGGCATCGGCCTGTGGATGAAGCACGCGGCGCCCGGTACGCGGGTCGTCGGGGTGTGCTCGGCAGGCGCCCCCGCGATGCGCGACAGCTGGCTCGCGGGTCCTGGCGCCCCCGTCGTCACGACGACCACCGCCGAGACGATCGCCGATGGCATCGCGGTGCGCGTGCCCGTGCCCGAAGCGGTGGCGGACATGCATGGTCTCGTGGATGCCGTCGATCTGGTGACCGACGACGACGTGATCGAAGCCATGCGGCTTGCCCACCGGCACCTGGGAATCGTGCTCGAGCCGGCGGGCGCGGCAGGCCTCGCCACCCTCGTCGCCCATCCGGCGCGGTATCGCGGCCGCGACGTCGCCGTGGTGCTCTGCGGTGGCAATCTCACGCAGGAGCAGATGCGGCAGTGGCTGGGGTGACGGCCTGCGACCGCACGCCTGCGACCGGCCGCGACGACGAGTCGGCACGGTGCCGTCGCATCGCGCGCTGATCTTCGGTGCGCAGGGTCTGGTGGGTTCGCGCCTGCTGGCGCAACTCGCGGCCCACCACGCCTACGCGCAGATCGAAGCCCCGGTGCGACGCCCCCTCGTCCCCCTGCCGCCCCGCGTGCGTGCGCCCTGCATCGACTTCGACCGTCTCGACGACTTCGTTCCCTCCGCTTCGCCGGACCACGTGTTCTGCTGCCTCGGCACCACGCTGCGCAAAGCGGGATCGCAGGCGGCCTTCCGCCGCGTCGATCACGACCTCGTGGTCGCGATCGCCCGGCTCGCGTTGCGCCACGGCGCGCAGCATCTCGTCTTCGTGTCGGCGCTGGGGGCGAACCCGGTGTCGCGCGTCTTCTACAACCGGGTGAAGGGCGAGGCGGAGGCAGCCGTGTTCGCGCTGGGTCTGCCGAAGGTCACGGCGCTGCGGCCTTCACTGCTCGCGGGGGATCGCACGGAATCGCGGCCAGCGGAACGCGCCGGACTCTGGTTGGCGAAAGCAGTCGCGCCCCTTCTTCTCGGGCCGTTGCGGCGCTATCGGGCCATCGAGGCCGATGCCGTGGCTCGCGCGATGATCGCGATCGCCCTCGCGGGCGTCCCGACGGGCGCGGTGGAATCGGAAGCGATCGCGGCACTGGCCGCAACGACGTCCTGAGAAAACGCAAACGCCCGGCCGAAGACCGGGCGTTTGCGCGGGGAACTGAGGATCAGGCCGCGCGCTTCTTCTGCTGCGCAGCCGCCTTGTGCATGTGCGCGTACGCGTCGTGCGCTGCGGCTTCGGCGTCACCCACGTGCACCGGGTAGCCGATGTCGGAGAGCACGGAACCCAGCGCGGACAGGCACAGCATCACGTTCTCGGGACGGCACGAGTAACCCATCGTGCCGAAGCGCCAGATCTTCCCGGCCAGGGGCCCGAGGCCCGCGCCGATCTCGAGGTTGAATTCATTGAGCAGGCGCTTGCGGACTTCGGCTTCCTGCGCGGCGACGCTGTCCGGCACGCGGACGGCGTTCATCTGCGGGATCTGGCTCTCTTCGGCCACCAGGAACTTCAGACCCATCGCCTCCAGCCCGGTCTTGAGCGCGACGTGATGACGACGATGACGCGCCCAGCAGTCGTCCAGCGTCTCCTCCCGGATCAGCAGCAGGGCTTCGTGCAGGGCGAACAGCGAGTTCGTCGGCGCGGTGTGGTGATACGTGCGGGTCGTCGCGCCCCAGTAACCGAGCAGCAGGTTCATGTCCATGAACCAGCTGTGGATCTTGTCCTTTCGGGCCTTCACGTGCTCGACGACGCGGTCGTTGAACGACACGGGCGACAGTCCCGGCGTACATGACAGGCACTTCTGGCTCGCGGAGTACACGGCATCGATGCCCCACTCGTCCACGAGGACCGGGCAGCCGCCCAGGGACGTCACGGCGTCGACGATGGTGAGAGCGTCGTAGCGGTGCGCGATCTCCACCAGTGTCTTGGCGTCGGACAGACAGCCCGTGGACGTCTCGGCGTGCACGAACGCGACGATCTTCGCATCCCGGTTGGCTTTCAGCGTGTCTTCGAGGCGCTGCGGATCGACGGGGGTACCCCACTCGTGCTCGATGACGACCGGGGTGCCGCCGCAGCGGATCACGTTCTCCAGCATGCGGCCGCCGAACACGCCGTTGATGCACACGATGACCTTGTCACCGGGCGCCACCATGTTCACGAAGCAGTACTCCATGCCCACGGAACCGGGGCCGGACACGGGGAAGGTGAGCGCGTTCTTCGTCTGGTAGGCGTAGCGGAGCAGGCCCTTCAGCTCTTCCATCATCTCAACGAACACCGGGTCCAGATAGCCGATCGCCGGCTGGCTCATGGTGGTGAGCACTCGCGGGTGGATCTCCGTGGGGCCGGGGCCCATCAGCGTCCGCTGGGGCGGATGGAATGAGCGGATTCGCTTGGTCGGTGCGTATTGGTTCATGGTGTCGCTCCCAGCAGGTGAGTTTCCGTGAAAGATTTCGTCTTCGCCGCGGGACTTCACCCTGACCGGCTTTCGTTGATTGGCTTCGTTGAGGATCTCGACCGCTTCGATCTGGCCTTCCGTGACGGCCTCGACCTCCATCGCCCAGCGCGCGGGCACGTACCCGGACTTGACCCAATGGCTGACGACCGCCCGGTCGAGCTTGAGCCGACGCGCAACCTCGGCCTGGCTACCGAACAGACTGACGAGACGTTCCGCGCAGTTCATGGCAGGACAACGAATTTGAAGTGGATGTCACTCTGCCTTATCAAATTCAGTTTGACAAGCCGCGCGCACCAAGCGGCTGCTGACGGCGCTGTGTATCCGCGGAAAGTCCGCCGCGCCGCTCGACGGCAGAGCGGCCCCGACCTTGGAAGAGTGAGTAGTGGCTTACGCGCCCGACCAGACAGGGCCGGGCGGCCTCAGCCCGCCTGGACGATCTTGAGCGGGAACGTGCCCGACGCAGGCAGCTCCGGCACGTCGAAAGCGAGATCCCCATCAGGATCGGGAGTGCCGGTCGGAGTCAGGCTGGCGAAGTCGTACAGGCGGTCATCGCCGAGATGAGATGGAACCACGTTGCGCAGGCTGCGGCTCATGGTCTCGATGCGGCCGGGAAAGCGCCGGTCCCACTCGGCGAGCATCGCCTTGATCTGCTTGCGCTGGAGGTTCTCCTGCGAACCACACAGGTCGCAGGGAATGATGGGGAATTCCCGAACCCGGGCGTATTCCTCCAGATCCTTTTCGGCCACGTAGGCCAGGGGCCGGATCACGATGTGCCGGCCGTCGTCGGAGACGAGCTTCGGCGGCATGCCCTTCAGCTTGCCCCCGTGGAACATGTTCAGGAAAAGCGTCTCGAGCATGTCCTCGCGGTGGTGCCCGAGGGCAATCTTGGTGGCGCCCAGTCCGGAGGCCACGCGATAGATGACGCCGCGCCGGAGGCGGGAACAGAGCGAGCACATGGTCTTCCCCTCGGGGATGACCCGCTTCACGATCGAGTAGGTGTCCTGCTGCTCGATGTGGAACCGGACGCCGCGGCCTTCGAGGTAGCGCGGGAGGATGTCCGCCGGGTAGCCCGGATGCGCCTGGTCCAGGTGCATCGCGATCAGCTCGAAGTCGACCGGGGCGCGCCCCCGTAGCGACAGCAGGACGTCCAGCAGACCGTAGCTGTCCTTGCCACCGGACAGGCAGACCATCACGCGGTCGCCCGACTCGATCATGTTGTAGTCGGTGATGGCCTCGCCCACCTGGCGGCGCAGCCGCTTGGCGAGCTTGTTGTCCTCGTAGGCGGCCTTGCGGTCGCGGTCCGCGGCGGGAGGGCTGCTGTCCATGGTGTGTTCCTGTCCGGGCATCAGAGGTGGACGCTGCGGCCGCCGTCCACGTTGAGGATCTGGCCGGTGACGTAGGGGGCGTCCTCCACGAGGAATCGCACCGCTCTCGCGATGTCGTCGGGCTCGCCCACGCGCTTGAGCAGGGTGGTGTTCACGATGCGATGCCGCGCGAGGTCGTCCGACCAGGCCTCGTCCTCGGGCCAGAGGATGGCCCCCGGCGCCACGCCGTTGACCCGCACCTCGGGGCCCAGTTCCCGCGCGAGGGACCGCGTCAGCGCCACGAGCCCGCCCTTTGCGGCGTTGTAGATCACGTAGTTCTTCATGGGCCGGTCGGCGTGAATGTCCACGATGTTCACGATGCACCCCTCGGTCTTGCGCAGATGCGGCGCGGCCGCCTGCGACAGGAACAGGGGCGTCTTCAGATTCGTCCCCATCAGGTCCTCCCACTGCTCCTCGGAGAAATCGCCGACGGGTGTGGGGAAGAAGCTTGACGCGTTGTTCACGAGGACATCCAGGCGCCCGAAGTGGCCGACGGTTTCCGACACGAGCGTCGGCAGATGCGCGACGTTGAGCAGGTTCGCCTGGGTGATGGCCACGGACTCGGGCCGCAGGCCGTTGAGTTCCGCCTGCAGTTCGCGCGCCTCGTTCACCGAGGACCGGAAGTGCACCATCACGCGGGCGCCGCGGGCGTGGAGCATCCGGCAGATTGCGGCACCGACCCGTCGGGCACCGCCGGTGATGAGGACGACCTTGTCTTGCATGGGAATGGCGGCGGACACGCAAGTGGACCGTGCGGCGTGAGCCGCGGCCGCGATTCGCGCGGGGACGCCGATTGGAGTTTAATGGCCGCATTCTACGCCACCGCTCCGCCGTCTCCGCCTTGCGCGCCCGCGCCCTCCTCCACGACCTCGCCCCGTCCGACGACGCCCGGGCCCACAGCGCCCGGTTGTCCGTGCTCATTCGCGACGCGATTGCCCAGGCGGGCGGCTGGATGCCGTTCGACCGGTACATGGACCTCGCCCTGTACGCCCCCGCCCTCGGGTACTACGCCGCCGGCAGCCTCAAGTTCGGCGGCGCCGGGGACTTCGTCACGGCGCCGGAGCTCTCGGCGCTGTTCGGCCAGTGCCTCGCCGGCCCCGTGGCGCACGCGCTTCGGGACACGGGCGGCGACGTGCTGGAACTCGGGCCGGGCACCGGCCGGCTGGCCGCGACGCTGCTTGCCACGCTGGCGGAGGACGATGCGCTTCCCCGCCGTTATCTGCTCCTGGAGCCGAGCGCCGACCTGCGCGAACGGCAGGCCGCTCACCTCCGGTCGACCCAGCCCGCCCTGGCCGACCGCGCCGTATGGCTCGATACGCTGCCCGACACCTTCGACGGCATCGTGATCGCCAACGAAGTGCTCGACGCGCTGCCCGTGCGTATCGTCGAGTGGAGAGACGGCAGCCTCCACGAGGCGGGCGTCACGATCCGGGACGAAGGTTTCGCCTGGGCGCTCTGCCCGCTGGAGGATACGGACCTCCGCACGGAGGCCGCCGCACTCTCCGTCCCGCCGCCCTATCGCAGCGAGTTCAACCTGCGCGCATCCGCGCTGGTCGCGACCCTGGCGGAACGCCTGCATCGCGGCGCCCTGCTGTTCGTGGACTACGGCTTCGGCCGGGCCGAGTACTACCATCCGCAACGCAATGCCGGGACGCTCATGTGCCACTACCGGCATCACGCGCACGACGACCCGTTCCATCTGCCCGGTCTTCAGGACATCACGGCCCACGTGGACTTCACGCGCGTTGCCCAGGCAGGGATGAAAGCGGGACTCACGCTCGCCGGCTACACGACTCAGGCACACTTTCTCATCGACTGCGGCATCACGGATCGGCTGGCCCGCGTGTCGCCGGCCGACGCGAAGGCCTACCTGCCCCTGGTCGCGGGCGCGCAGAAGCTCCTCGCACCGCAGGAGATGGGCGAGCTCTTCAAGGCGATTGCCTTCACCCGCGGCCTGGCCGCACCGCTGCCCGGCTTCCGGAGTGGCGACCTCACGAGGCTGCTCTGATGCAGGACGTCCTCCGCACCCCCGACGAACGTTTCGCAGATCTCCCCGGCTTCGACTACGAACCGCACTACACCGAGGCGCTCCCGGGCTTCGAAGGGCTACGGATGCACTACACCGATGCCGGGCCGCGCGACGCCGGGACGGTGTTCCTGTGCGTCCACGGCGAGCCCACGTGGGCCTATCTGTTCCGCCGCATGCTGCCGGTCTTCACGACGGCGGGGCACCGGGTGGTCGCGCCCGACCTTTTCGGTTTCGGCCGTTCCGATAAACCGGTGGACGACGCGTGGTACACGTTCGAGCGGCATCGCGATGCGCTGCTTGGCTTCGTCGACGCCCTTGATCTCCGGGACATCTGTCTCGTCTGCCAGGACTGGGGCGGCCTGCTCGGGCTGACGCTTCCCATGACGCGCCCCGAGCGCTTCACGCGGCTGCTCGTGATGAACACCACGCTCGGTACCGGCGACGCGCCGCTGTCGCCGGGCTTCCTCGCGTGGCGCGCCTGGGCGGCAGAGCACCCCGACATGGAGGTCGGCAAGCTGATGGGCCGGACCTGCCCGCACCTGACTCCGCAAGAGCGTGCGGCCTACGACGCGCCGTTCCCCGACCTTCGATACAAGGCGGGGGTGCGGCGCTTCCCGGCGATGGTGCCCGACCATCCGGACGCGCCCGGCGCCGCTCTTTCCCGTCAGGCACGCCAATGGCTTTCGCATTCGTGGGCCGGACAGAGCTTCTTCGCCGTGGGCATGACCGATCCCGTGCTCGGCCCGGCGGTCATGGCCGAACTCCGCCGGCATGTGCGCGGCGCCCCCGCCGCGATGGAAGTGCCCGAAGCCGGCCACTTCGTCCAGGAGTGGGGCGGGCGCATCGCGGCCTCCGCCCTGGCTGCGTTCTTCCCTTACTGAGCCCACCACAACGCCATGAGCGCCACCGTCTCCCTGCTGTTCGGCGTGCACGCCCACCAGCCCGCGGGCAACTTCGCCTCCGTCGTCGACGAGGCGCACGAGAAGTCCTACGGTCCGTATCTGCGCACGGTGTACCGGTATCCGCAGTTCAGGTTTTCGGTGCACTTCAGCGGCTGGCTGCTCGACTACCTGCTCGTGCACTACCCGGATGACATGGCGCTGCTGCGCGAGATGGTCGCCCGCGGCCAGGCCGAACTGTTCGGCGGCGGCGACATGGAACCCGTGCTCGCGTCGATTCCGTACCGGGACCGCGTGGGTCAGATCACCGCGCTCTCCGACCGGCTCGAACGCGCGTTCGGCCGCCGTCCGCGCGGCGCCTGGCTGACCGAGCGCGTGTGGGAAGCCACGGTCGTCCCGGCGCTCGCCGACTCCGGCATCGAGTTCGTGACGGTGGACGACTACCACTTCGTGTGTGCGGGCCAGCCGCTCGACGCGCTCACGGGCCACTTCACCACCGAGGAGGACGATCGCCGTCTCGACCTCTTTCCCATCTCCGAGCAGTTGCGATACCGCATCCCGTTCGCGCCCGCGGACGAAACCGTGCGCTACCTCGAGTCGCTCGCGACGCCCGGCCGGGCCGTCGCCGCGATCTACTTCGATGACATCGAGAAGTTCGGCATCTGGCCGGAGACCTACGACTGGGTGTACGGCAAGCGCTGGCTGGAGCAGTTCATCGAAGGCGTGCTCGCCTCGCCCGTCATCACGCCCGCGCATTTCGAGACCGAGCGCGCGGCGGCGCCGACGCGCGGCATCGTGTACCTGCCCACCACGTCCTACCTCGAGATGGGCGAGTGGTCGCTGCCCGCCGCGAAGGCCGATGACTACGCGGCGCTCGTCGCGCACCACAAGGATCACGGCACGTACGACCGCTTCAAGCCCTTCCTGCGCGGCGGGATCTGGCGCAACTTCCTCTCGCGCTACCCCGAGGCCAACTGGATGCACAAGCGCATGCTCGGGCTGTCGGCGCGGGTCGCTGCACTGCCGCAGGCGCAGCGCACGGACGCGATGCTGGATCTGCTCTATCGGTCGCAGGCCAACGACGCCTATTGGCACGGACTGTTCGGCGGACTGTATCTGCCGCATCTGCGCCGCGCCGTGTGGAACGCCGCGATCGCGCTGGAACACCTGCTCGATGCTGTAGACGCCCGCGCGCCCGCCGAGGCGCGCGACGTGGATCACGATGGCTGGACGGAGATTCTCCTGCACGACGCGGAGGTCCAGGCCGTGGTGCGCGACGATGCGGACGCTGCGCTCGTCGAGTTCGCGTCCTATGCGCTGGCCCACAACTTCGGCGACACCCTCACCCGGCGCCGCGAGCACTACTACCGCCACATGGATGCGCAGGAACAGAGCCAGGCGCAGCACGGCGGCATCGCCTCCGCGCACGACCGGGTCGCGTTCCGTCATGCGATCGGCCCGGCCGACATCGTGCCCGACACGCGCCCGCGCACGAGTTTCCTGGACACCTGGATCGAGGACGCCGGGACATCCGAATACATTCCCACCTATGCGCGCGCCGCCGCGACGTCGCCCGCGTGGCTCGCGAAGTCGGGCCGTGCGTGCATCGACAAGCACTACGTGGTGGACGGCCCGTCGGTCGTCGCGCACTACCGCGTGCAGTGCGATGTCCCCGGCTCGCTGCGCGTCGCCCTGCACCTCGCGATGCCGAGCTGCGACGGTTTTCTCGGACGCATCGTGCGTAACGGCGCGGTCGTCGGCGGCTTCGGCACACCCATGCTGCACGGCACCATCTCGTCGCTTCGTCTGGAGGACGGCGTTCTCGGCGGCGCCGTGGACGTGGACGTGTCCCTCCCTGCGGCCATGCGAACCGAACCCGTGCACTCGGTGTCGCAATCGGAAGCGGGCTTCGAGAAGATCATGCAGGCGCTCGCCTTGACGCTGGAATGGAACCTGCCCACCGGGACACACGCGCTCTCGATTCGCCTTGGCGTGCAGCGCGACTGACGGTCCGTGGCACTTGCCGCGCATGCCGGGTGCAGATTGCGAATTGTTGCGCGCCCTCCGCTCAGGCGGGAGGGTTGTTCTCCGAGAGCGGCAGGCGCATGATGAAGTCGAGCGATGCGATCCGCGTCGGGAGTTTTCCGGATGGAACGGCTCTGGCTTGCGGGTGTTTCGGGTGCCGTGTGATCTCGGCACGTTGCAGGGGTCGGTTACGACCAAGGAGGTGATGCGCTCCGGCAGGTGTGGAGCACGGAAGAGAACGCGTTCACTGGCTCACGTACCAAGGGGCACAGCGGGTGCCCGTTTTCCGATGTCAGACTCCAAGGAGGATTCACGTATGCAAACTCCGCTGCAGATCACATTCCGGGACGTACCGCATTCCGACGCGATGGAAGCGAACATCCGGGAACGAGCCGCGAAGTTGGAGTCGCTGTTCTCACCGATCATGGCGTGTCACGTCAAGGTCGGGCTACCGCACAAGCACAAGCACCAGGGCAAGAATTTCTGCGTCAGTCTGGACCTCCGGGTGCCGGGCGCCGAGCTCGTGGTGAACCATCACCAGCACGAGGATGCCTACGTCGCATTGCGCGACGCCTTCGACGCCGCGAAGCGGCAGCTCGAGGATCACCACCACAAGGTCCGCGGGAGCGTGAAGCACCAGCTGGGCGGGCGCGCGATGGCCGCCGAGCTCCTGGCCGAGAGTCCCTCCGCCGATACCTGACGACCCTGACGCCCGCCTTGCGCGGGCCGTCACGACACCGGAGGCGGCCCCAGAGGCCGCCTTCGTGCTTTCCGGGCCTCGCGCCCCGTCCTGCCGCACGCGATGTGCGGCCATAATGCGGGTCCGATTCCGGAGGAGACGACCCCATGACCGCCCGCAGGAAGACCCCCGAACAGCTGCGCTCCAACCGCTGGTACGGTCCGCAGGATCTGCGCAGCTTCGGCCACCGCTCGCGCACGCTGCAGATGGGCTACACGCACGAGGACTACAAGGGCAAGCCCGTCATCGCCATCATCAACACCTGGAGCGACGTGAGCCATTGCCACTCGCACTTCCGCCAGCGTGTGGAGGACGTGAAGCGAGGCGTATGGCAGGCCGGTGGTTTCCCGCTCGAGATGCCCGCCATCACGCTGGCCGAGACGCTGCAGAAGCCCACCACGATGATGTACCGCAACTTCCTCGCGATGGAAACCGAGGAGCTTCTGCGCTCCTATCCCGTGGACGGCTGCGTGCTGATGGGCGGCTGCGACAAGACCGGCCCCGGACTGCTCATGGGCGCGGTCAGCATGAATCTGCCCGCCATCTTCGTGCCGGCCGGACCGATGCTCACCGGACGCTGGGCGGGGAAGACGCTGGGCTCCGGATCCGACGTGTGGAAGTACTGGGACGAACTGCGTGCCGGCAACATCACTCCGCGTGACTGGAAGGACATCGAGGAGGGTATCGCGCGCTCTCCAGGCACGTGCATGACGATGGGCACGGCGTCCACCATGACCAGCGTCATCGAGACCCTCGGCTTCAGCCTGCCCAACGCCGCCGCGATCCCGGCGCCCGACTCCAATCATCCGCGCATGGCTTCGCTCAGCGGCCGGCGCATCGTCGACATGGTGTGGGAAGACCTCAAGCCGACCGACATCCTGACACCGAAGTCCTTCGACAACGCGATCCGGGTGCTGATGGCACTGGGCGGGTCCACCAATGCGCTCATCCACGTGATCGCGATGGCCGGCCGCGCCGGCATCGAACTGTCGCTCGACCGCTTCGAGGAGATCGGCGCACGCAGCCCCTATCTCGTCAACATGCGGCCCGCCGGCAAGTACCTCATGGAGGACTTCTACTATGCGGGCGGTCTCGTGGGTCTGCTCGAAGGCATGCGCGATCTGCTCGATACCGGGGAGATGACCTGCACCGGGCGCACGCTGGGCGAGAACATCGCGGGATCGCGCATCTACGACGACGACGTGATCCGCACACCCGCGAATGCCATCCGGCCCGACGGCGGCCTCGTGGTCCTGCGCGGCAACCTCGCGCCGGACGGCGCCGTCATCAAGTCGAACGCCGCGGACCCGAAGCTCCTCCAGCACACCGGACGCGCCATGGTCTTCGACGACTACAACGACATGGCCGCGCGCATCGATTCACCCGATCTCGACGTCGACGCGGACTCCGTCCTGATCCTCCGCAACGCCGGTCCGCTCGGCGGCCCCGGCATGCCCGAGTGGGGCATGCTCCCGATCCCGAAGAAACTGCTGAAGCAGGGTGTGCGCGACATGGTGCGCATCTCGGATGCGCGCATGAGCGGCACCAGCTACGGCACGTGCGTGCTGCACGTGGCGCCGGAATCCTGGGTCGGCGGCCCGCTCGCGCTCGTGCGGACCGGAGACCTCGTCGAACTGAACGTGCCCGCGCGGACGCTGAACCTGAAGATTTCCGGCGAAGAGTTCGCGCGCCGCCGCTCCGAGTGGAAGCCGAATCCTCCGCGCTACGCTCGCGGATACGGCGCCATCTTCAGTCAGCACGTGTCCCAGGCGAACCGCGGCTGTGACTTCGATTTCCTGGAAGGTACGGCGCCCACGCCGGAGCCCGAGATCCACTGACGCGCGCGGCGGGTCGAACGGCCGCAGTCGGAGGCACCGGACGCGATCGGTCCCACGCCCGTTGGCGTTCGGCACACCGTCGATTGCGACTGCCTGCGTGCAACACGACGCGTAGCCCGGGCCCCGCCCGGGGGCGGTGGCTTTTCGTTCGATGCCGCCCGGGTTTCACGGGGGGATCCCCGGTGACGACGCGAGCGAGGCGTCATGCCTCACCGCAGCCCGTACACCTCGCACATAGCCGATACGAAGTCGTCCATCCGGTCCTGGGGCAGGCCATCGATGCCGGCCGCGCCGGCACGGCCGCCGCCTCCGAACCGCTTCGCGACGTCCATGGCACGCTGCGGAGCATTCAGGGGCGCACGGATGCTCACCGTGAACGCGCCTTCGCCGGGCGTGAGCACCGCGTGCGCGTGGTCCGGTGCGTCGCGCGCGACCGCATGCGCCAGCGTCCCGGACACGCGCCGCGACCAGGGTTCGTCCGGCAGCACGATGACGACCACCCCGTTGGCGGCGCTGTACGGGGTGACGCCGCGCGCGAGGGCCATGTCCTCGCGCATCGCGGCCTCGAGGCGCGCCAGGGTCGGATCGTCACGCGCGAACGCCAGCGGATCGCGAAACGGCCGCATCCTGCGCGACAGCTGCGCCGGGTCCACCAGCAGTTCGCTCACCTCGTCGCCATAGGCGTTGTAGTTGAGGCACTGTCCGAGTCGCCGAAGCACGTCCGTCTCGGCGGCGGAGAACCCCGACGCCTCCGCGAGCGCCTGCGCCACCGTCCCGAGGTTGTCGCCGAAGGCCCCTGTGATGGCCCAGCTGCGCTGGGCGCCCTCCAGGTAGCGGTCCACCAGAAGGCTGGTACACACGGTGGACTCGGTGTCGATGCGGGACTCGAACGCGGGGTGCGAGGGGATCTCGCCCGGCGCGTGATGGTCGAACCAGAGGATGCGCGCGCCGGCATCGAGTGCCCGCCGGGCTGCCTCGGCGTTGCGCTCCAGCGAGATGTCGAGCACCGTGAGGACGTCCCCCGGGCATGCATCGACCCGGCCGAGCAGCGCGATGTCGCGCTTCACACCGGTGACGAGTGTCGCCTCGCGCGGATCGGCCAGTCGCAGCTGCTGCAACGCGCACAGACCGTCCGCGTCGCCATTGAAGATGTCATAAACTTTCATCACTCTCTCTCCGGGGTGCACCGCCTGCCCGGCGGGTCCGTGCCCTTGCGGAGCCAGATCCCCTCGATGACGCGCGCCTCCCACACCGCCGCCCGCCCCTCGGCGCTTCTGCAATTCTCGATCCTAGGTTACGTGGGGATCGTGCTCGTCGCCAGCTTGTACCCCTTCACCGGCGGTCGGGTGCCCGAGATGCCCTGGCTCGTCACCCAGTTCACCGAGTGGCCGCGTTACTACACCTACACGGACATGGTCATGAACGTCATGGCCTACCTGCCGTTCGGCCTGCTCCTCACGCTTTGGCTCGGCATGCGGATGCGCATGATGCCGGCCGCAAGCTACGCCGTGGTGACGGCGGCGCTGTTCAGCCTGCTGGTGGAGGTCGTCCAGGCCGGGATGCCCACCCGGGTGCCCTCGGGTCTCGACGTGTTCTGCAACGCCACGGGCGCGCTCATCGGCGCCTGGATCACCCTCCTCTCCGGCACGCGCCCGCGCGGAGCGGGTCCGGTCGCCCGCTGGCGGGCGCAGGCGATCATCCCCGGCGCGGCGGGCGACGCGATGATCGTCCTGCTCGTCCTGTGGGTGGTGATGCAGTTCAAGCCGGACCACTGGCTGTTCGCCCTGGGCGACGTGCGCCACCTGTCCCTGTCCCCCGACCACCCGAGTCTGCCCGACGGGTATCGGACGTTCGAAATGGCCGTCGCGGCAGCGGGAACCGCCGCTCTCGCGGGCGCCGTCGGCTTCGTGACGCCCGGGCGCCGCTGGCCCTGGTTCGCGCTCCTGCTCCTCTCCGGCCTGGTCCTGCGCAGTCTGGCCAGCCTGCTCTTCTTCCGTACCGGCACGCTGGTACAGTGGATGACCCCAGGCAACCTGGCCGGCCTCGCGCTCGGCCTCCTGCTGGCCGCCGGCATCCTGCGCCAGGGCATCCGGGTCGCCGGTCTCGCCGGCGTGGCGGCCACGGTGATCCTCGCAATGCTCGTGAATGCGGCGCCCACGGCCGAACTGGCCCATCCCCTGCCCGTGGAACTCTGGCGACAGAGTCACCTGCGCAGCGTGGCCGGCGCGGCGCAGGCCCTCGCCGTGCTGTGGCCTGCCCTCGCGGTCTGGACGACGCTCACGGCGCGCACGTTCGCCCGGTAGCCGCTCCCGGGGGCGCCCCGGCCGGCGTTTCCTTCTAGAATCCGGCCGTTCCCTTCCGCACGGCGCCTCCGCATGAGCTACTACTCGCACCACGTCTTCTTCTGCTGCAACCAACGCGACGACCCGAACCGGTCGTGCTGCGCCAACCACGACGCCGCTGCCGTCCGCGACTACGCCAAGGCCCGGGTGAAGTCCCTGGGGCTCGCCGGCCAGGGCAAGGTGCGGGTGAACATGGCCGGCTGCCTCGACCGCTGCGAGGAGGGGCCGGTGCTGGTCGTCTACCCGGAAGAGGTCTGGTACACCTACGTGGACCGCAGCGACGTGGACGAGATCATCGACGAGCACCTCGTGAATGGCCGGATCGTCGACCGGCTGCGCCTGCCGTGATCGCCGGGGCCGAACGCCACGTCATCGACGGACCGGCCGGACAACTCGAACTTTCGGTGCTGCGCCCGGCGGCCGGGCCCGCCGGGCTCGCCCTGGTGGCGCACCCGCACCCGCTGTACGGCGGCACGATGGAAAACAAGGTCGTCCAGACGCTGACGCGCACGCTGCACGGTCTCGGCCACGAAACCTGGCGACTCAATTTCCGAGGCGTCGGCGCGAGCGAAGGCACCTACGACGACGGCCGGGGCGAACTCGACGACTTCCGCGCACTGGCCGCACACGCGCGGCAGGCGCGCCCCGAGTTGCCGCTCGTGCTGGCGGGTTTCTCCTTCGGCGGCTACGTGGTCTCCCACCTCGCCCGGGAACTCGGCGCGCGCCATCTGGTGCTCGTGGCGCCGGCGGTGGGCCGGTTCCCCGTGAGCGACGTCGCGGACGACACCCTCGTGATCCACGGCGAGACGGACGACGTGGTGGCGCTTTCGGACGTCATGGCGTGGGCCCGGCCGCAGAAGCTCCCCGTCGTGGTCATTCCGGGCGCGGGCCACTTCTTCCACGGCGACCTTCTGGTGGTCCAGTCGATCGTGCGGCGGCATCTGGTCTCGGCGGAGGCGGCATGAGCGGGCAACTGGTGGTGAAGGCGCTCCATATCGTGTTCGTCACGTCATGGTTCGCGGGGCTGTTCTACTTGCCACGCATCTTCGTGAACCTTGCGATGGACGACACACCGCCCGTGCGCGAGCGGCTGCTCGTCATGGCACGCAAGCTCTACCGCTTCATGACGATCCTCGCCGTGCCGGCGCTCGTCTTCGGTCTGTGGCTTTGGCTGGGCTACGGAATCTCGGGCGGCTGGATGCACGCGAAGCTCGCGCTGGTGGTGGTGCTGCTCGGCTACCACCACGTGTGCGGGCGGCTGCTGAAAAAGTTCGAGGCCGGCAGCAACCGGCGGTCGCACGTGTGGTTCCGGTGGTTCAACGAACTGCCCGTGGTCGTGCTGCTGGTGGTCGTGCTGCTGGTGGTCACCAAACCCTTCTGATCCGCGGGGAATCGGATGCGCCGGATGACCTGGCTGCGCGCGGCGCTCCTCGCGGCACTTCTCGGCGCGGGCAGTCTGCCCGGGCACGCGGACAGTCCACCGGCCGCGCGCATCCTGCTGCAAACTTCGCTCACCGCGGGGCTGGCCCACCACGAGGCCAGGCAAGTCTGGGAATCCCTCGCGATCGGCGACGACCTCACCCTCCAGCGGGAGCCGGACAATCCCCACGACGCCAATGCCGTCCGCGTGCTCTGGCGCGACCGGATGCTCGGCTACCTGCCCCGGCAGGACAACACCGACGTGGCCCGCCTGCTGGATCGCGGGCAGACCGTCCAGGCCCGCATCCGGACGATCGCCCGCTACCGCAATCACCGCCGAAAGCTCGAGATCGAGCTGTTCGCCCCTCTGACGGCCGGCCCGACGCCCCCTCCGACGATCCGCTGAACCCGTTCCGGACCTGCCGGAACGCGAGGCCCGAGCGGCGTTTCCCGGCATCCAGGCCTAAAGCGGACGTCCCGGAGGCCGTTGTACGAAGGCGGCTCGCATGCCGAAATCCTTCAAGACCGTACCGGGAGTGCCATGGGTCTCGCCAACCTCACCATCCGCGCAAGACTGCTTCTGCTCGCCGCCATCGGCGCGATCGGCGTGGTCGTCGTCTTCGGCGTGTCTCTGTTCGAGGAGCGGCGCCTGCTCATCGAGGACCGCAAGACCAAGACCCGGCACGTGGTCGAGGTGGCCCACGGCATCCTCGCGCACTACGAGTCCCTGGCGAAGTCCGGGAAGATGCCGGAGCCCGACGCCCGCAAGGCTGCGGCGGAAACGCTGCGGGGCCTGCGCTACGAGGGCAAGGAGTACTACTGGGTGCACGACCTCGACCACAACGTCGTCATGCACCCCACGAAGCCCGAGATGGAAGGCACCAACAAGGCCGATCTCAAGGACCCGAACGGCGTGTACCTCTACCGGGACATGAACGTCCTGGTGAAGCGCGAGGGGCAGGGCTTCGTGTCCTACCACTGGCCCCGGCCCGGCGCCAGCGAGCCGGTACCCAAGCTGTCGTTCGTGAAGCTCTTCGAACCCTGGGGCTGGGTGGTCGGGTCCGGCATCTACATGGACGACGTGGACGCCATCTTCTGGCAGTCGGTCCTGCGCCTGGGCGCGATCAT
>ERZ1066136.572-NODE-572-length-25884-cov-7.467498_pt1 | contig 25884 bp, 27 predicted proteins | sample MGYA00382783_ERZ1066136 | MGnify/ENA primary metagenome ERZ1066136 (study PRJEB33369, sample SAMEA5778366) | biofilm metagenome | biome: Industrial cooling water; feature: Water cooling tower basin; material: Biofilm | place: United Arab Emirates | collected... | reverse complement strand
GACCTCGCCTCTGCCGAAGCGCTGAAGTTCAAGGAAGGCGATGGCCCGGCCTATGCCTTCCACGCCCAGACCACCGACCGGCTGGTGCTGGCGGCGAGCGACGGGCGTTTCTACACGCTGATGCCCGATCGCCTGCCCGGCGGGCGCGGGCTGGGCGAGCCGGTGCGGCTGATGATCGATTTCGCTGAAGGCACCGATATCGTCGCGCTGTTCACCCACAAGCCGGACGGCCGCCTGCTGCTGGCCGCCAGCGATGGCCGCGGTTTCCAGGTGGAAGCCGGCGAACTGCTCGCCGAAACCCGCAAGGGCCGGCAGGTGATGAGCCCCAAGCCCGGCGCGCGGCTCGCCGTGGTGCGCTGGATCGACGCGGCGGACGACATGGTGGCGGTGATCGGCGAGAACCGCAAGCTGCTGGTCTTCCCGCTCGCAGAGCTGCCACAGCTGCAGAAGGGCCAGGGCGTGGCGCTGCAGAAATACAAGGATGGCGGGCTTTCGGATGCGCGCACCTTCGTGATGGCCGATGGCCTGTCGTGGCCGATGGGCGGCGGTTCGGGGCGGGTGCGCACCGAAAGCGATCTGACCTTCTGGAAGGGCGCCCGCGCCAGCGCCGGGCGGATGCCGCCCACCGGCTTCCCGCGCGACAACAAGTTCACCTCCTGACGCCTCGCCAGCAGCCCCGCGGCAGGCTAAAGGGGCAGCATGACAGGCATGGTTGGCATCATTCTCATCGGCGTTTTGAACGTCCTCATGTTCGCCTGGTTCGGCTACCAGTTTGCCCAAGACAAGGCGAACGTGTGGAAGCGCAAGCGCCCGCCGCAGGATGGCGACCAGTCGCCGCCGCAGGGCTGACGCGCCATGGTGGTGATCATCCTCATCCTCGCCTCGCTCGCCGTGGCCGGCTTCATCATGCTGTCGGACACCAAGAAGAACGACAATTTCGCCGCGCTGGAGAAGAAGGCCAGCGAGACGCCGCCTGACGAACCGCAGGCCTGAGCCGGCGGGCTGACGCATGATCTGGCTCCTGCTCGCGCTTGGGCTGCTGATCCTCCTCCTCGCCATCGCCAGTGCTGGCACGGCCAGGCCGCGCCGCCGCCGGGATCACGGCGGATCGGGCATTGTCATGCTCGATGAAGCGCCGATCATCGGACCGGAGGACAGCGGCCTCGGCCTTGCCGACGGCTTCGTGCATGTCGACAGCGATGAGGACGATGAGCGCCGCTTCCGTCCCGGCGGCGGCGAGTTCGGCGGCGGCGGCGCCAGCGGCAGTTGGAATGAAGACTCCAGCAGCGATGGCGATGGGAGCGACTGAAGCGGACTTGCAGCGCGACGCCAGATGATATAATCATGATATCATCTTTTTCCAGAAGGAGAAGGGGGGAGTCGCTGATGGACACCAAGGATCGCACCACCGCCAGCCGGGAACTGCCGGGCGCCGGCAGCAACGGGCTCTTCATGCTGCTGGTGGCACTGCTGCTGTTCGGCGCCATGCTGTGGAGCTTCTTCACCGGCATGGCCACCGGCACGCTGGGCGGCGTCATGCTCGGCGTGGCTCTCAGCTTCGCCTTCCTGTTCGTGGTGGTCGGCCTCTACAGCCTGCAGCCCAACGAGGCGGCGGCCATCACCCTGTTCGGCGATTATCGCGGTACCGATCGCGTGCCCGGCCTCAGGTGGACCTGGCCGTGGATGGGCAAGAAGAAGATCTCCTGCCGCGCCAACAACCTGATTTCGCAGCAGATCAAGGTGAATGATCTGCGCGGCAACCCGATCGAGATTGCCGCCCAGCTGGTGTGGCGCGTCACCGATACGGCGCAGGCGCTGTTCGATGTCGATGATTATCGCAGCTTTGTCGCCGCCCAGGTGGAAGTCGCGGTGCGCACCATCGGCGCGCGCTACCCCTATGATGATTTCGAGCACAAGGAAGTGACGCTGCGCGGCGATCATGACCGCGTGTCGGGCGAACTGCGCGCCGAACTGATCGAGCGCCTGAGCGTTGCCGGCATCACGGTCGATGAATGCGGCTTCACCCATCTGGCCTATGCGCCGGAAATCGCCGGGGCCATGCTGCGCCGGCAGCAGGCCGCCGCCGTGGTCGCCGCGCGCGAGACGCTGGTGGCCGGCGCGGTCGGCATGGTCGAGATGGCGCTGGCCCAGCTCAGCGAAAAGCAGGTGGTGGAGCTGGACGACGAGCGCAAGGCCGCCATGGTCTCCAACCTGATGGTGGTGCTGTGCGGCGAACGTGACACCCAGCCCGTGGTGAACGCCGGCAGCCTCTATTGATGCCGTGAGCCAGAAGAAAGCCTTTCCGCTGCGGCTCGATCCGGCGCTGTTCGCCGCGCTGGAACGGGCGGCGGCGACTGATCTGCGCAGCGTGAATTCACAGGTGGAAGTGCTGCTGCGCGAGGCGCTGGCCAGGCGCGGGGTGAAGGTGCCAGTGACGCCGCCGCTAAAGCGCGGGCGGCCGCCGGCTCAGGACTGAGCCGCCAGGTCCAGCATCGCCGCTATCCTCGCCACATCATCCGGAAACCCCGCCGCCACCCAGGCCCGTTCAAACGCCCCCAGCCGCTTTGCCACCTCTGGCCCTGGCGCCACGCCACGGGCGATGATGTCCTTGCCCGATGCCGGCAGCTTCGGGCGCTGCCAGCCGATGAGCGGCCTGGCCGCATCGGGCTCCCCGGCGATCAGCAGCCGGTCCGTCACCGCTTCGGCGCCGTCGGCATAGGCCGCTGCCCAGTGCGGCGGCGGCCCGGCGGGCTGCACGGCGCGGGCGATGCGCGCGCGTTCGGGATTGGAAAGTTTCAGTCGGGCCCCCACGTCGGCTGCCGTGCGCGGATCTTCGGGCAGCAGGCTCGCCAGCCGCCGTTCCCAGGCCGGTGCCACGCCCGCCGCGCCTTCGGCGGCGATGGTGCGGGTCAGCACCGGCAGCCGTGCCGCGTCCAGTTCGGGCAGCACCGGGCGGAAGATGCCGGCCTCCAGCATCAGCGCGACAATTGCCGCCGGACCGGGCAAGCCGAGCAGCAGCCGCAGTTCCATGGCAATGCGCTCGCGGGAGAGCGCCATCAGGTCATTGGCGCGGGCGCGGCAGGCCGCCAGGCCATCGGCATCGATGGCCGCAGCAAAGCGCGCGGAAAAGCGGAAAAAGCGCAGGATCCGCAGATGATCCTCGGCGATGCGCTGCAGGGGATCGCCGATGAAGCGCACCCGCCGCGCCGCCAGATCGGCCTCGCCGCCCCAGTAATCATGCACCGCCCCGCCCGGCAATTCGGCATAGAGCGCGTTGATGGTAAAATCGCGCCGCGCCGCATCTTCCTGCCAGTCATCGGTGAAGGCGACCTCGGCATGGCGGCCGAAGCTGAGCACATCGCGGCGCAGGGTGGTGACTTCCGCCACCAGGCCCTCTCCCACCGCCGTCACCGTGCCATGGGCGATGCCGGTGGGCACCGCCTTCAGGCCGGCCGCCGCCAGCCGCTGCATCACCTCCTGCGGCGTGAAGCGCGTGGCCAGATCGACATCGGCGCCGGCAATGCCCAGCAGGCCATCGCGCACCGCCCCGCCAACGAGGCGCGTGCTGCCGGCTTCGGCGTCCAGCGCCGCCAGCAGCGCCTGGCCGGCCGGGCTCGCCACCCAGTCAGGTGTTGGCAGCCGCATCACAGCCGCTCCAGCCGGCGCGACAGCGCGACGATCATGCCGGCGGTGGCGCCCCAGATATAATGGGCTTCCGGGCCGGCGTGACGGATCGACCAGTAATGGCGGGTCTGGCCCTGCCACTGGCCAGACTGGCGGAGATGATTGGCGGGATCGAGCACATGGGCCAGCGGCACGTGGAACAGCGCGTCGACCTCGCCGGGATCGGGCCGCAGGTCGAGGCCCGGCGGCACCACGCCCACCACCGGCGTGATCAGGAAGCCGGTGCCGGTGCGATAGGGATCAAGGGTGCCCAGCACCTCCACCGCCGGCGGCGGCAGCGCCACTTCCTCGTGCGCCTCCCTCAGCGCCGTTGCCACGGCATCGGCATCGCCTGCATCCTGGCGGCCGCCCGGAAACGCCACCTGCCCGGCATGGCGCTTCAGATGGGCGGTGCGGCGGGTGAACAGCAGCTGCGGTTCCGGCTCATCGGAAATCGCCATCAGCACGGCAGCGGGCGTCAACCGGTCAGCCGGGGGCGGGCCTTCGCGCATCAGATCCCAATCGCCGTGCGGCTGCGGCGTGAATGGCTGGCCCAGCAGGCTGCGGACGCGATCTAGAGGCATATGGCCAGCGGCATCAACGGCCCACGAACGGGAAGAAGGCGCCACCGCTCCACAGGCCGGGCGGCTCGGCGGCTTCGGCCAGCGCCAGATCGGCGAGGCGATAGAAGGTGGCGCGATTGACCAGCGCCATGAGGCCGCCGCGCACATGGAGATAGGGGCGCGGCGTGCCATCGCCGTCCACCCGCACATCCAGCGCATGGTCCGGCCCGCAGGCCACCACCTCATCGGTGTTGAGCCGGAACAGGATCTGCCGCGCCGGCCCCTCGCCCTCGCTGTCGGCATCCACCGCGATGAACGGCGCATCCTCCACATCGATGTCGAGCTTTTCCACCGGTGTCACCAGCACGTGGCTGCCGTCTGCCTCACGGCGCAGGATGGTGGAAAAGAGCTTCACCAGTTCCCGGCGGCCAATCGGCGTGCCGGCATGGAACCAGGTGCCATCGGCGGCGATGCGCATGTCGCTATGCCCGCAATGCCGTGGGTGCCATTGCTCCACCGGCAGCCGCTTGCCGGCCCGGCACAGGGCCAGCAGCTCGGCAAAACGATCAGCAGGTGATTCGGCGCTCACACTGCCCTAGATAGGCGATGACACGGTTCAGGCAACCGTGGTCGCGCCCAAGGCGCTAGGCAACCTTGGCCGCACCCGCCCCCGGTGTCGCGGCCTCCACCCAGCCAATGCGCGGCAGGCCGGTGGTCGGCCCGCGCAGCAGCAGGCGATCATGATCCACGGGGCCGGGCAGTTCCCACTGGCGGGTGGCGGCGGCGGTGAAGCCGAAGCGGCCATAGAAAGGCGCGTCACCGATCAGCAGCACCGGCGGGCTGTCGGCATCGTCGAGCGCGGCAAGGCTGGCGCGCATCAGCATCGAGCCAATGCCCTCCCCTTCGCGATCCGCCGCGACCGCCACCGGCCCCAGCAGGATCATCGGCAGCCGGCTGCCCGCGACGCTCTTCAGCCGGATCGGCCAGCATTGCAGGCTGCCCACCAGCCGGTCGCCATCCATGGCGGCAAAGCTGTAATCGGGCAGCGGCGCCGCGCCATCGCGCAGGCGATAGGCGGTGCGGTTGTGGCGCGCCGGGCCGAAGCGCTGATCAAGCAGGGATTCGATGGCCGGCAGATGGGCCGGCTGAAGCGGAAGAATGTCGATCACGGAAGCGATGCTCTGCTGCGAGGAAATGGGAAACGCGAACCGGCACTGCGCGAACACACGCGCAGTGTCAGATTCGTCGGTCAAGGCGCAGCAGATGCGTCATGGCCGCATGCATAACAGCAGGGCGATGACGATTCAATGAACGCCTGCCGGTAATCATACAGGCGCTATTCAATGCCTGCATCAATGCAGGCGGCGATCCAGCCCGGCGATGGCTTCGTCGGTCAGGCGGGTCTGCAACTCCTTGTCCGCCTTGGCCGTGATGATCGCGGCGGCGGCCTTCGTCACCTGCGCGGCCACTTCGGCCTTCAGTTCGGCGGCGGCCGCGCGTTCGGCGGCGGCGATGCGCGCCTCCGCGGCAGCGCTGCGGCGGGCAATGGCCTCGCTGGCGGCGACTTCGCTGGCCTTCACCAGCGCGTCGGCCTCGGCTTCGGCACGGGCGCGGATGGCGGCGGCTTCGGCTTCGGCAGCGGCGGTCTTGGCCTTGGCATCGGCCAGCAGGGCTTCGGCCTCGGCGCGCAGGCTCGCGGCTTCGTCCAGCTGCTTCTTCACGCCGGCAATGCGCTCATCCAGCGCCTTGGCGATCAGCGCCGGTGCCTTGAACACCAGCACCGCCAGCACCAGGAAGATGGCGACGCCGGTATAGACCCACTGTTCGGCGCCCAGGCCCAGCAGCGTCGGCTCGGCATGATGGGCTTCGCCGCTGGCAAGCGTTTCGGCGGAAAGCTGTTCTTCGGCCATCATCGCGTCCTTACGCCTTCAGCGCCTTCGCCACGTCGGCGGGGGTGACGCTGATGCCGGCCAGCTTGGCGACCGCTTCGCTGGTGAGATCGGCCACGGTGGCGGCCAGGCCGTCGCGGGCAGTGGCCCGGGCGGCATCGAGCCGGGCCGCGGCAGCTTCGGCATCCGCGTCGAGCCGGGTGTTCAGGTCCTTCAAGCGCGCATCGGCGGTCCTGGCGGCCGCCTCGCGGGCGGCATTGACCTTGGCCTGCGCCGCTTCCTGCGCCTGCTTCATCGCTGTTTCGTGCGCGGCGCGAATCCCGTCGGCCGCACCCTTGGCCTGTTCGGCCCGGTCAAGATCGCCGGCCACCTGAGTTTCGCGCGCGTCCAGCACCTTGCCCACCTTGGGCAGGGTGGGGCGGACCACGGCGAAATAGAGCACGGCGAAGATGACGCCGAACCAGAACAGCTGGGACGCGAAATTGGCGGTATCGAACTGAGGCACGGTGCGGTTTCCCGGCGCTGTCGGAAAAATCGTTGTCGGTTGGTCAGGCGGGCGCCGGTTTCAGGCCGGCGCCCGTTGCCCGGATCAGCCGAAGGCCAGCGCCAGCGCGACGACGGCGGCGATCAGGCCGAGCGCTTCGGTCACGGCGAAGCCGAAGATCAGGCGGGCGCCCAGCTTGTCGGCAGCGGCCGGGTTGCGCAGCGCACCCTGCAGGAACATGCCGAAGATGATGCCAACGCCGATGGCCGCGAAACCAGCACCCATGGCAGCAAGGCCAGCACCGATCAGCTTGTAAGCAGCGACTTCCATTGTTCGTCCTTTGCGTGTTGTAAGAGGTTGACTTAGTGGAGGTTTACAGCGTCGTTCAGATAGATGCTGGCAAGCAGCGCGAACACATAGGCCTGCACGACGGCGATCAGCAGTTCCAGCGCGGTGAGCGCCACGTTGACGCCCAGCGGGATGATGCCCAGCCCGATGTTGACGGCGCCCAGCGACACCACGAAGCCGCCGAACACCTTCATCAGCACGTGGCCGGCCGTCATGTTGGCGAACAGTCGGATCGCCAGCGTGAAGGGCCGCGACAGGAAGGACAGGAACTCGATCAGCGCCACTAGCGGCGCCACGAAGATCGGCGTGCCTTCCGGCAGGAACAGCGAGAAGAAGTGCAGGCCGTGGCGGGCAAAGCCGACGATCACGACCAGCGTGAAGACGATCATGGCCAGGCCAAAGGTGACGGCGATGTGGCTGGTGGGCGTGAAGCTGTGCACGAACGGCACCATGCCGAGCAGATTGCAGGCCAGCACGAAGATGAACACCGCGAAGATCAGCGGCGCATAGCGCAGGCCATCCTTGCCAACATTCTCGCGCAGCATGTCGCGAATGAATTCATAGAGATACTCAACCGCCGCTTGCATGCGGCCTGGCACCATGGCGGGCCTGGCGGTGCCGATGAACAGGAAGGCCGAGATCGAGAGCAGCGCGATCAGCATCCACAGCGACGAGTTGGTGAAGGCCAGATCGGTGCCACCAATCGCGAACGGCGCGATCGGCTCGATCTTGAACTGCTCCATCGGATTGGCCACGGCCGTCTAGTCCCCGTCAGTGGTTTCGGCGTCGAGTTTCTTCTGCCGGCGCAGCGACTGGTAAAGCCCGGTCGCAAACCCCAGCAACAGCATCAGGATCAGACCCCAGGGCCCGGTATCCAGCTGCCGGTCGATGAACCAGCCGATGAACCCGCCTGCCAGCATCGCCCCGATGAACTCGGAAGCCGCTTGCCAGCCGGCATTCTCGCCCTGCTTGGCGCCGTCCTTGCGACCGGCTTCGGCATCCCTGGCCGCAGCGATGCGGCGCGAGAGACTGTCCTCGTCGGTCTTGCGGTCGGCCAAGGCGAAAAAACCCCTGTCGTCCTACCTTCGTCAAAGCCATCGGCCGGGTGCGGCAGATGGCCCCGCCGGCCAAGGCCTGCGGGACTTGGCGCGCGTCCTAGAGGGGCCGGCCCGGGGTGTCAACCGTTGTGCAGTGCACACTGGGTTCAGGCCGTCGCGACCAGCGCCTCGGCGGCCTGCAGGTCCACGCTCACCAGCTGGCTCACGCCCGGCTCGGCCATGGTGACGCCAAACAGCCGGTGCATCCGGCTCATCGTCACGGCATTGTGGGTGACGATCAGGAAGCGCGTGCTGGTCTCGGCGGCCATGCGGTCGAGCAGGTCGCAGAAGCGTTCGACGTTGGCATCGTCGAGCGGCGCATCCACCTCGTCGAGCACGCAGATCGGCGCCGGATTGGCGAGGAACAGCGCGAAGATCAGCGCGGTGGCGGTGAGCGCCTGTTCCCCGCCTGACAGGAGGGTGAGCGACTGCAGCCTCTTGCCCGGCGGCTGCGCCATGATCTCCAGCCCGGCTTCCAGCGGATCATCGCTTTCGATCAGCGCCAGCTGCGCCTCGCCGCCGCCGAACAGATCGGTGAACAGGGTACGGAAATGCGCGTCGACAGCCTGGAACGCGGCCTGCAACCGCTGCCGCCCCTCGCGGTTGAGGCTGCCGATGGAGCCGCGCAGCCGGGCGATGGCGGTGTCCAGCTCGGCCTTCTCGGCGGCGGTCAGCCTGGCCTGCTCGTCCAGTTCCTTCAGTTCGATGTCGGCGCGCAGGTTGACCGGCCCCAGCCGTTCTCGCTCGGCGGTGAGCGTATCGAGCGCGGCGGCAAGGACGCTCACCTCGCCCGGCTCCGTCGCGAAACCGAAGCGGCCCGGCAGCAGCGTCGGCGGGCACTGGAAGCGTTCGCCACACAGGCGCTCGATCTCCTGCCGCGCCGCGTCCTGGTGCTCGGCTTCGGCGCGCATGGTGGCGCGCAGCTCGCGGGCTTCGGCCACTTCGGCTTCGGCAGCACGCAGCTGGCTGCCCAGCGCTTCGAGGGCGCGCTCGGCCTCGGCCAGCCGGTCGGCGGCGGCGGCCCGGGCGGCATCGGCGGCTTCGGCGCGGGTGGCGAGGCTGGCAATCTCCTCTGCCAGCGCCGCCGAGCGCGCGTCCAGGCTGGCGCGCTCCTCCTCGGCAGCGGCGCGGCGCTGTGCCAGCTCGGCGCGCTGGCCCTCGCTCTGGGCGGTGCGGCGCTGCCAGTCGGCGCGTTCGGCGGCGATGGCGGCCCGGCGGGCGCCGGCGGCATCAGCCTCCCGGCGCCCGCTGTCGAGCGCGGCGCGGGCCGTGGCCAGGGCAGCGCGCGCCGATTCGCTGTCGCGGCGGCAGCCGGCGAGCGTTTCGGACAGCAAGGCCAGCGCGTCTGGCTCCGGCACGGCGGCACGCGCGGTGCGCGCCTCCTCGGCAAGGCGGGCGGCCTGCGCCTCGGCCTCGGCGGCGCTTGTGGTCAGGCTGGCGGCCTCGCCGGCGGCGCGGGCAGCCGCCGTCTCGGCCTGCGCCAGCCGGCCGCGCGCCTCGCTCAGGCTGCGGGCGGCGACGTCGCGTGCCTGCCGGGCGGCGCGTTCGGCAGCAGAGGCTTCGGCAGCGGTGGCTTCGGCAGCGCGGGCGGCGGCCTGGGCGGCCTCAACGGCAGCGCCGGCCTTCGTGCGCTCGGCCTCCAGTTCCGCGGCGCGGCGGCGGGCGCGCAAACGGGCGGCGGCAGCATCGCTGCGGCCGCCAGCGTCCACAAGCCCGTCCCAGCGCCAAAGTTTGCCGTCGCGGCTCACCAGGCGCTGCCCCGGCTTAAGGGCAGCCAGCAGCGCAGCATCGGGCAGGCCGTCGACCACGCCCACCTGTGCCAGCCGGCGCGCCAGTTCGGCCGGCGCGTCCACCTGTGCCGCCAGCGCCGTCACCCCGGCAGGCAGCGCTGGATCATTGCTCGCCGCCACCCCGGCAAAGCGGCGCGGCGCCTGCGAATCGGCCGGGCCGGCGTCCATATCCTCGCCCAGCGCGGCGGCCAGCGCCGCCTCGTATCCGGCCGCTGCCACCAGCCGATCGGCGATGCGCGGGCCCTTGCCGGTGTCGGCGGCGAGACGCCGGGCCAGCGCCTGGGCTTCGGCGTCAAGGCTGGCCAGCGTCGCCCGCGCTGCCGACAGCGCGGCGGCCGCTTCCCCGCGCGCCGCTTCCAGCGCCGGGCGCGCGGCTTCGGCATCGGCAACGCCAGTCTCGCAAGCGGCAACCGCATCCTGCGCGGCGGCAACGGCGGCCTGCAACGGCGCCAGATCAGGCGCCGGGCCCAGCCGCGCCAGCCGTTCGGCCAGCGCCCTCGCCTCGGCTGCGGCACGGGCGGCGCGGGCCTCGGCAGCGGCGGCAGCCTCGGCGGCAGCGCGGGCGCTGGCGGCGGCGGCGGCGTGGGCGGCCATGGCCTCGGCCAGCGCGGCTTCGGCGGCGGCGGCTTGCGCTTCGGCGGTGACAACCGCGGCTTCCGCAGCCGGGCGATCCCCCGCCAGCAGCGCCAGCCGCTCGGTCAGCGCCGCATCCTCCGCCGCCAGACGGGCCTCGGCCGCAGCGGCATCCTCGGCCAGCGCAGCCTCGCGCGCACTGTCGCGATCAAGGCTGGCCAGCGCGGCGACCAGCGCGGCGTCGCGCCGGGTGTTTTCCTCAGCCTGCGCCTCGGCGAGCGCGCGGCGCTGGCGCACGGCCTGCGCTGCCGCTGCCGCCTCGGCCTCGGCCTGGCGCAGCGGCGGCAGGCCGGCGCTTGCGGTGGCGGCCTGTGCGGAAAGGCTGGCGGCCAGGCGGGTGCGCTCGGCCGTCAGGCGTTCGGCGGCAACGGCGGCCTGGCGGGCGCGTTCGCTGGCGGCCATCGCCTCGTGCCAGCGCGCGAGGGTGAGCGCGGCTTCACCATGGCGGATGCGATCGGACAGCTGGCGATAGCGTTCGGCGGATTTGGCCTGCCGCCTCAGCGTGTTCGCCTGCGCCTCCAGGCCCCTGATGACATCGTCCAGCCGCGCCACATTGGCTTCGGCGGCGCGCAGGCGGATCTCGGCCTCGCGGCGGCGCACGGCCAGGCCCGCGATGCCGGCGGCTTCCTCCAGCAGCTGGCGGCGTTCGGCCGGCTTGGCGGCGATGATGGCGCTGATGCGGCCCTGGCCAACGATGGCCGGGCTGTGGGCACCGGTGGCCGAATCGGCGAACAGCAGGCGGATGTCCTGTTGGCGGGCATCGCGGCCATTGAGGCGATAATCCGATCCGGTGCCGCGCTCGATGCGGCGGGAGACTTCGATTTCCTCACCCGCGCTGCCGGCCAGCTGCAGGGTCACACTGGCAAACTGGCGGGCGGGCCGCGCGGCGGTGCCGGCAAAGATCACATCGTCCATGCCGCCCGATCGCATGGACTTGGGGCTGGCCTCCCCCATCACCCAGCGCAGCGCTTCCAGCAGGTTGGACTTGCCGCAGCCATTGGGGCCAACAACACCGGTCAGCCCCGGCTCGATCAACAGGTCGGCCGGCTCGACAAAGGACTTGAAGCCCGCAAGGCGAAGGCGGCGGAACTCCACTTAGCGAAGGGCGGCCTGCAGCCGGGGTTCCAGATCGGCCCAGGTGAACACGCCTTCCTGCACCGTGCCGTTGATGATGAAGCTTGGCGTGCCGGTGAGCTTATATTCGTTCACCGCCTGGTTCCGAAGATCGTTCACCGCCTTCAGCTGGGCCGGATCGGCAAGGCACTGATCGAACTTGGCGCGCGGGATGCCGCGCAGCTTCACATAGTCCGCCAGCCCGCCCAGCTCGGCGAGCCGGGCAATCGCCTGTTCCTCGCTCAGGCCGGCAAGGCTGGCCTGGGCTTCCTTGGGGATGCGGCCGAACGGCTCGGTCCAGCCGGTCTGATCGGCGAAGAAGCCATCGAGCAGGCCGAAGAAGGCGCCGGCGCCCTGGCAACGGGCCAGCACGGTGGCGGCATAATCTGGGCCGTTCAGCACGAAGTTGCGGAATTCATAGGAAACATTGCCGCTGGCGACATATTTGGACTTGATCGTGGCGGCCGCCGCCTCGTGGAATTCGCGGCAGTGCGGGCAGGTGAGCGAGGCGAACTCCAGCAGCTTCACCTTGGCATCCGGGTTGCCCATGCGGAAACCGCCTTCCGGCGTGGCAGCCACCACCTCGGTCCAGTTCTGGCCGGCCGGCGCGGCGACAGCGGCCGGGGCGGACGCATCGCCAGCCGGCGCGGCGCTCTTGTTGTCACCGCAGGCGGCCAGCGCCAGGGCAAGGATGGAAACAGCGAACAGCGGGCGCATCAACAGGGGGCGCATCAGGGGTTCCTTCTGGCGGTGGGGGCGGCCTTCACGGCGGCGATCAGCAGCGGTTCCAGCGCTGCCCAGTCGAACACATCGGCCTGCATCTTGCCGTTGATCAGGAAGCTGGGCGTGCCGGTGAGGCCATGGGTCTGCACAGCATCGGTGCGGATCGCCATCAACTTGTCCATGCCCGGCTTGGCGGCAATGCAGGCATCATAGCGGGCGCGGGCAATGCCGGCGGCGGCAGCGAATTCGGGCAGCTTGCCGGCGACCGCCATGGCCGGGCCTTGCCTGTCGGCCGGCAGGCCCTGGATACGCGTACGCTCGGTCTCCGGGATCTGGGTGAACGGCGTCATCAGCTCGTCTTGCCTTGCATAGACGCGGTTGACGAAGGCCCAGGCCTTGGCGGCCGGCTGGCACTGCACCAACAGGCCGGCCATCAGATCGACGCCATTCAAGCTGAAGGGCCGGTATTCATAGCTGATCTGCCCGGCGACAAGCCCGCGCGCCCTGAGGCCCGGCAGGCCGGTTTCGTGGAAATGCCGGCAGTGCGGGCAAGTGAGGCTGCCAAACTCGACGAGCTTCACCGGCGCGTTGGGGTTGCCGATCAGGATGCCGCCAGCCGGCGTGCTGGCAACGCGCGTGGACCAGTCGGCGGGCGCGGCAGGGCGCGATACGGGCCGTGCCGGCGCCGCAAGCACCGGCGCGGCGAGCAGAATCAGCAGCGGAAAAAGGGGCAGCAGGCGCATGATCCGGATTTAAGGCCGCGCCCGGCACTTGTCACCTGTCGCGATGGCGCCGGCGCTCAGCGGATCTTCGGCAGGCCGTTCGAGGTCGCCAGCGCCTGCGCCAGCGATTCGAGCGTGGCGCGCAATTCCGGGTCGGCGATGTCCTTCAGGGTGGAGCGGGCGGTATCGGGGATCGGCGCCGGGGGCGGCGGCGGGGCCGGGGCGGCGGCCATCAGCTCGCCCTGCTCGATGGCAAGCCGCGCCACCGCGGCATAGCCGAGCACGCGGTTGGCCCGCTCGATCAGCTGCGCCTCGACATGGCGGAGCATCGGCGCCACCGCGCTGGTGGCGGCAATCGCCAGCGTGCCCTGCTCCTTCTGGCCACGCGGGAACCTCAGGCGCAGCGGCCTGCAATGGCGGGCATAGGCCGGGCCGACAATCTCGGGCCAGCGCTCGATCAGCAGGCTCTGGGTGAAGCCGAAGCGGCGGAAGACCTGGCCGCCCACGCTGCCCACCAGATCGGCAATCGGGCGCGGCCGCAGCGAGCGCACCGGCTCTGGCCTGGCGGCGGCGTCTTCCGGCTTGCGGGGCGTTTTCGGCATCGCTCGTCTCTGCCATAGACGCTGCGTGAACGATAGCTGGCCCCTCGCGCTTCTCGACTGGTATCACGCCCATGCGCGGGCGTTGCCGTGGCGCAATCCGCCCGGCGCTGTCCTGCCCGCCGATCCCGATTGGCCCTACCGCGTCTGGCTTTCGGAGATCATGCTGCAGCAGACGACCGTGGAGGCCGCCACCCCCTATTTCCAGCGCTTCACGGCCACCTGGCCGACGGTGACGGCGCTGGCGGCGGCGGATGACGAGGCGGTGATGCAGGCCTGGGCCGGGCTGGGCTATTATGCCAGGGCGCGCAATCTCCTCGCCTGCGCGCGGGCCGTGGTGGCGCAACATGGCGGGCGCTTTCCCGGTTCCGAAGCGGCGCTGCGTGCCCTGCCCGGCATTGGCGACTATACTGCGGCGGCGGTGGCGGCCTTCGGTTTCGGCGCCGATGCCGTGGTGATCGATGGCAATGTCGAGCGTGTCATCACCCGATTGTTCGCGATTGGCCAGCCGCTGCCCGGCGCGCGGGTGGCGATCCGTGCCACGCTCTCACCGCATGTGCCGGCAGCCTGCGCCGGGGATTTTGCGCAAGGCCTGATGGATCTCGCTCGCCGCGTCTGCACGCCGCGCGCACCCCGGTGCCTCGCCTGCCCGATTGCCGGCGCCTGCGCGGCGCGGGCGGCCGGCAACCCGGAGGATTATCCGGTCAAGCCGGCGAAGAAGGCGCGCCCCACGCGCCAGGGCACCGCCTGGTGGATCGAGGCGCAGGGTGCGGTGCTCACCGTGGTGCGGCCGGCGAAGGGCCTGCTCGGCGGCATGCGGGCGCTGCCCAGTTGCGACTGGCAGGGGCCGGGCGCGACGCCGCCCATCCAGGGCGACTGGCAGGCGCTGGGCGTGGCGCGCCACGGCTTTACCCATTTCGAGCTGGAGCTGGCGGTGCTGGGCCTGGTGCTGCCAAAGCGCCCGGCGCTTGACCTGCCGGGCGCGGTATGGCTGGCGGTGGACAAACTTTCAGGCCTGCCCACCGTGTTCATGAAGGCGGCGCGGCTGGGCATGGCCGAGCGGAAAGAGGCAGCATGACGATGTTCCATGATGTTCCCATCACGGGCTTCACCGGTGGGCGGCTCGACCGCGCCGACGAGATCAGGCGCGATCCCGCCGCGCTGATCGCCATGCGCGCCCGCCCCGATGCCCGCTGGCTGGTGCTCGACAGGCTGAACCCGGTGGTGCGCGCAGGTGAGCAACCGTCGATCCTGTGGGCCTATCGTTCAGATGTGCCGCACGATGCGCTGTCGATCTTTCTCGGTGTCGATGGTGACGCGCCGCGCTTTGCCGCTGCGGCGCCATCCGATGAACTGGTCGCCGATTTCGGCGGGCAGCTGATGGATGCACGCGCCGCCGGGGCCCTGCTGCCGGCGCACGAGGCGGCGATCGTGGCGCAGGCGCGCAGCATCATCGACTGGCACCAGCGCCACGGCTTTTGTGCGGTGTGCGGCGCGCCCACCCAGCTCGCCAAGGCCGGCTATGCCCGCCAGTGCACGGGCTGCAAGGCTGAGCATTTCCCGCGCGTCGATCCGGTGGTGATCATGCTGGCCGTTAGGCAAGGCCACGCCCTGATCGGCCGCCAGCCGCGTTTCCCCAAGCGTTTCCTGTCCGCCCTGGCCGGCTTCGTGGAGCCGGGCGAGAGCCTGGAAGAAGCGGTGCGCCGCGAGCTGTGGGAGGAAGCCGGCATCACTTGCGGCCGCGTGCGCTATCTCGCCAGCCAGCCCTGGCCCTTCCCGTCCAGCCTGATGATCGCCGCCTTCGCCGAAGCAGATGGCTTCGAAGTGCGGCTCGACACCGAGGAGCTGGAGGAAGTGCGCTGGGTGACGAAGGACGAGGTGCGCGCCGCGCTGGCCGGCGACGGCGATTTCCTCAGCCCCCCGCCGCTCGCCATCGCGCACACGCTGCTGAAGAGCTGGGTGGAGGAGGCCTGACGCCTCAGGCCGGTTCGCGTTCGCGCACCAGTCGGGTCGCGTCTTCGGGCGGCATCGGCTTGCCGAACAGATAGCCCTGCGCCTGGGTGCAGCCCAGCTGCCGCACCAGTTCGAAGGCCGCGCGGGTTTCGGTGCCTTCGGCCGTGGTGGCCATGTCGAGGCTGGCGGCAAGGCGCACGATGGCCTGGATGATGGCGCTTGCTTCATCGCCCATGGCAGCGGCCCGCGAGACAAAGCTGCGATCGATCTTGATGCGCGAGAAGCGCGCCTTCCGGAGCGTGCCCAGCGAGGAATAGCCGGTGCCGAAGTCATCCAGTGCAAAGCTGACACCCAGCGCCGTCAGCCGTGACAGCACATCGGCAATCGCCGGCTTGTCGGCCAGGAACAGGCTTTCGGTGATTTCCAGCTCCAGCCGGCGCGGGGCGATGCCGTGGCGGGCCAGCGCCGCGGCGATGAGATCGGGCAGCGCGGCATCCTCCATCTGCACCGCCGACAGGTTGACCGCGATGCCGATCTGTTCGGGCCAGCGCGCCGCCTCGGCCAGTGCCGCCTCGATCACCCAGCGTCCGATGGCGATGATCTGCCCGGTCTCTTCGGCCAGTGGCACGAAATCGAGCGGCGGCACCAGGCCCAGTTCGGGATGATGCCAGCGCAGCAGCGCTTCAAAGCCAGTCACCTGCTCATCACGCGCATCAACGATGGGCTGGAAGGCCAGCGCCAGCTGCCCCTGTTCCAGCGCCTCGCCCAGATCGGCCTCCAGCCGGCGGCGCTGGGCCGCGGCTTCAGCCATCGCCGCATCGTACCGCAGGGCCGCGCCGCGCCCCAGCTCCTTGACGCGATACAGCGCCAGATCGGCGCATTTCAGCAGCTCTTCCGGCGTGGCGGCATCAACTGGCGCGCAGGCCCAGCCCACCGAAGCCCCGATCACCGCTGAGCCAGCCGCGTCTTCATCGCCCAGCGGAAACGGCCGCGCCATGTCGCGCACGATGCGCTGCGCCAGCCGTTCTGCGCGCAGCGGATCGCCATCGGGCAACACCACGGCAAATTCGTCACCGCCCAGCCGCGCGATGGTGGCAGGGTGGCCCTTCCCGCCTTTCAGCAGCGCCTGCAGCCGCTGCGCCACCTGCCGCAGCAGCAGATCGCCCGCACCATGGCCGAAGCAATCATTCACTGCCTTGAAGCGATCGAGATCGACAAACAGCAGCGCCGCCGGCTGGCCACTGCGCACGGCATCCTGCACCACATCGTCCAGCGTTTCGCGGAACAGGCTGCGGTTGGCCAGGCCAGTGAGCGGATCGAAGCGGGCGAGCTGCGCGATGCGTTCATGGGCCCGCCGTGCCTCGGTCACGTCGCGGCCCACCCCGCGATAGCCGGCAAAAGCCCCGCCGGCATCAAACTTGGGCGTGCCCGACAATGACCACCAGCGGACATCCCGGCCCAGCGGCACCGGCACCACCAGATCGCGGAACGGCTGGCGGGTGTTCAGCGCATGGGCCAGCGCCGCCGTGCTGGCGCCGCCGTGCACCGGATCGAGCAATGCCAGCAGCGGCTGCCCCGCGAGATCGGCGGGTCGCCGCCGCGCCACATCGGCAAAGCGCGGCGCGACATGGGCGAGCCGGCCCAGCGCATCCAGCTCCAGCAGCCAGTCCGACCCGTTGGCTTCATATTCGTTGAGCAGCAGGCGCACCACCTCGCCCTGTTCCTGCAGCTCCGCCTCGCTCTTCAGCCGCGCCATCAACGTCCAGCTGTTCACCAGCACGGCCCTGAGCTTGATCAGGCAGAAGCTGCCCAGGCCGAGCGCGAACAACGGGTGATCGAGCGGCGCGCCGGGCGGCAGGGACGTCCACATCGCCCCGGCAATCACCGTGGTGACGCCCAGCACCGCCACCGGAAGGCACGCCGCGCAATTGGCCACCGCGCCCAGGAACAGCATCGAGAAGATCATCAGCATGGCCTGATCGCGGGCGCTCAACGCCGGGGCGAGCACCAGCAGCAGGCCGGCCCAGCACAGGGCGAACAGGATGATCTCGGCCGTCACCAACCAGAAGCGGCGTTGCGGCACCTTCAGCGGCTCGCCCCGGCGCCGGCGCAGCGAGACCGCGCGCAGCCCCCACCACAGCGACAGCCCCACCAGCCCGGCCAGCCAGGGCGCCAGCGCCGGAAAGGCCACGGCATCACCGAACGCCGCCAGCACCACCAGCAGATTGATTGTCAGCAGCGACAGGTTGAAGGGCAGATTGCCGGCCAGCTGCGCCAGCTGCTGGCCACGCACGCCAGCCCAATAGGCGTCATCCGCCTGCGACAGGCCGACAAGCTGCCGCCAGCCGAGATCACGCGTGATCGGCACCGGCGGCACCAGCATTGCGGTCATGACCGTTGTTCCCTGCAGCGCATCATGCCGCATGCAACGGCCGGCACCGGCGCTGCTTGAGCCGACGGCGGCGATTCACCGCTTGGCAGGGGCGACGTTGTTCCATACTTGTTCACCCATGGAGCCTGCCGCCATTCCCGATTCCACACCCGCCGGCCTGCCGCCCTGGCTGGCCGGCCTCAACGCCCCGCAGCGGGAGGCGGTGACCACCACCGAAGGCCCGGTGCTGATCCTTGCCGGCGCCGGCACCGGCAAGACGCGGGCGCTCACCGCGCGGCTGGCGCATATCCTGTGGAGCCGGCTGGCCTTCCCATCCCAGGTGCTGGCCGTCACCTTCACCAACAAGGCGGCGCGCGAGATGAAGGAGCGCACGGCGGCGCTGCTCGGACCGATGAGCGAGGGCCTGCCCTGGCTCGGCACCTTCCACGCGCTGTCCGCCAAGATGCTGCGCCGGCACGCCGGGCTGGTGGGACTGACCAGCGACTTCACCATCCTCGACACCGATGACCAGCTGCGCCTCTTGAAGCAGGTGATCGCCGAGGCCGGCATCGACGAGAAACGCTGGCCGGCCAAGCAGTTGATGAGCCTCATTGACCGCTGGAAGAACCGCGGCCTTCTGCCATCCGAAGTGCCGCCGGGCGAGAGCCACGCCTATGCCGACGGCTATAAGGGCGGCGGCGCCGCGCTCTATGCCCGCTACCAGGAGCGGCTGGCGGCGCTCAACGCCTGCGATTTCGGCGATCTCCTGCTGCACATGCTGGCCATTTTCCGCGCTCATCCCGACGTGCTGGCCGAGTATCGCAACCGCTTCCGTTACGTGATGGTAGACGAGTATCAGGACACCAACAGCGCCCAGCACCAGTGGCTGAAATCGCTGGTGAACGACAGGCGCAACATCGCCTGCGTGGGCGATGACGACCAGTCGATCTACAGCTGGCGCGGTGCTGAAGTCGCCAACATCCTGGCCTTCGAGCGGGATTTTCCGGGCGCCCGGATGATCCGGCTGGAGCAGAATTACCGGTCCACCCCGCATATCCTTGCCGCCGCCAACGCGCTGATCGCCCACAACCGCGGCCGGCTCGGCAAGGCGCTGTTCACCACGCATTCGAGCGGCGAGAAGCTGGCGGTCACCAGCGTGTGGGACGGGCCGGAGGAAGCGCGGCTGGTCGGCGACGAGGCAGAGCGGCTGGCGCGCGAGGGCGTGTCATTGAACGACATGGCGATCCTGGTGCGCGCCCAGTTCCAGACCCGGCTGTTCGAAGATCGGTTCATCGCCATCGGCCTGCCCTATCGCATCGTCGGCGGTTTCCGCTTCTATGAGCGCGCCGAAGTGCGCGACGCGCTGGCCTATCTGAGGCTGGTCCATTCGCCCGACGACGCGCTGGCCTTCGAACGCATCGTCAACGTGCCCAAGCGCGGCCTTGGCGACAAGGCGATGGCGACGCTGCATGCGGTGGCGCGCAGCCTCAACTTGCCCTTGCCGCGCGCTGCCGCATTGGCAGTCGAGCGCGGCGAGCTGACCCCGGCGGCGCGGCGCGCGGTGCAGGGCTTTCTCGCTGATGTCGCCCGCTGGCGCGACGCGGCAGGCACGCTGTCCCATGTCGAACTGGCCGAGATGGTGCTGGAGGAATCGGGCTATGTCGCCATGTGGCAGGCCGAGAAATCCACCGAAGCCGATGGCCGCATCGAGAATCTGAAGGAACTGGTGCGGGCGATGGGCGATTATCCCGGCCTCACCGCCTTCCTGGAGCATGTCGCGCTGGTGATGGACAATGATGCAGCCGGCGATGGCGAGAAGATCACCATCATGACGCTGCACGCCGCCAAGGGGCTGGAGTTTGATCATGTCTTCCTGCCCGGCTGGGAGGAAGGTGTGTTCCCCAGCCAGCGGTCATTGGATGAAGGCGGCACCGCCGCGCTGGAGGAGGAGCGGCGGCTGGCCTATGTCGGGATCACCCGCGCCCGCCAGCGCGCCCACATCATCAACGCCGCCAACCGGCAGGTCTATGGCCAGTGGACGGCCGCCCTGCCCAGCCGCTTCATCGCCGAACTGCCCGAAGCGCATGTGGAAGCGCGCTCGACGATGAGCGGCGGGCCCAGCCTGTGGCGCGCCGCGCTGGCCGGCGGCGACCCGTTCGCCGATGTGGGGCGCGGCACCGGGCGCGGGCCGGGCTGGGACCGGGCAAAGAGCGGCGGCAACCAGGGCGGCTGGAGCCGCGATTTCGGACCCCGCAGCGCGGCACCGCCGAAGGAAGCGCGGGTCAGCGCCGTATCACTGGCGCCATCGCCCAGCTGGCGGCGCGGCATGCGTGCCTTTCACGCCCGCTTCGGCGAAGGCGACGTGGTGCACGTGGATGGCAACAAGTTGGAGATCGATTTCGGCGCCGCCGGCCGCAAGCGCGTGCTCGACAGTTTCGTGACGCCCGTGAAGTGAAGCTGGTGCAGTGACGCCGGTGAGTGAACGCGTCAGAGCGGTTCAGACTGGCCGGTCACGTCCCGCCCGGTGAGCAGGATGCCCAAGTCGCGCATCACGCCGGGGGTGAGATACATCAGGCCCATCGCGGCAAAGGCGAAGCACTGGAGCTGATCCCAGTTGAGATATTCGCGCGCGAAGAAATAGGCGCCAACCACGATGAATCCGTTGAAGCGGGCGAAAGCGGACATCAGCAGCGCGCCCAGTGCCCAGTACCAGTTGATGCCCAGGCTCCAGCCCACCCAGGCCATCATCATCATGGCAATGCCCATGGCGGCCAGCGTCAGGGCCAGCACAAATCCGGGAAGGGCACGCAACATACTCATGGTGAGCAGATAGATACCATTGCCACCCCGAGTCGGCCAAGCGCCTGCGGCATTGCTGCACGGCGAGCTGATGGCTATGCGGGATGAATGCCCAGCTTGCCGCCTCCACTGAAGATCCGCGATTATCGCGCCTTCTGGGCCGCACGCTTCTTCGCCACTGTCGCCGGTATGATGATGGTGATCGTCATCGGCTGGCAAGTCTATGATCTTGCGCGCGAAACCATGAGCCGCGATGAAGCGGCCCTGCTGCTGGGCTTCATCGGCCTGGCGCAGTTCCTGCCGCTGTTCTGCCTGGCGCTGGTGGTGGGGGTGATCGCCGACCGCGTCGATCGCCGTCACATCGCCCGTGCTGCCGTAGCCCTGGAAGTGCTGTGCGCCGGCGTGCTGGCCGCATTCGTGCTGAACGGCGCCCACGCCGCGACCATGATGGTGGCGCTGTTCGTGGTGGCGGCACTGCTCGGCGTGGCGCGCGCCTTCCAGGGCCCATCGATGGCGGCGCTGGCCCCCAATCTCGTCCCGCGCGAGCTGTTGCCGCAGGCGATCGCGCTGAACAGCATCTCCTGGCAATCGGGCGCCGTGCTGGGCCCGCCGCTGGGGGCCTTTCTCTATGCCGTCTCGCCGGCCACCCCCTATGTGGTCGCCACGATCCTGTTCGCCCTCACGCTGGTCTGCCTGATGCTGATCCGCCCGGTGCCGCGCCCGGCGCCATCGCCGCTCACGCCCTGGCGCAGCCTTGTCGAGGGCATCGCCTATGTGCGGCACAACCGCGTGCTGCTGGGCGCCATCAGCCTGGATCTGTTCGCCGTGCTGCTGGGCGGCGCCACGGCGATGCTGCCGGTCTATGCCCGCGATGTGCTGCATGTGGGCGTGGAGGGGCTGGGCCCGCTGCGCGCCGCGCCATCGGTGGGCGCCGTGGTGATGGCCTTCCTGCTCGCCGGGCGGCCATTGAAGCGCCATGTCGGCCCGATCATGTTCGGATCGGTGGCGCTGTTCGGGCTGGCCACCATCGTCTTCGGCCTGTCCACCCTCTATCCGCTCAGCCTGGCGGCGCTGGTGGTGCTGGGCGCGGCTGATGCGATCAGCGTGTTCGTGCGCGGCAGCCTGATCCAGCTGCACACGCCCGACGACATGCGCGGCCGCGTCTCCTCGGTGTCGGGCCTGTTCATCTCCGCCAGCAACGAACTGGGGGAGATGGAATCGGGGATGGCGGCGCGCTTCTTCGGCGCGGTGCCCTCCGTGGTGGTCGGCGGCATCGGCGCGATCATCGTCACCATGCTGTGGGCCTGGCGCTTCCCGGAACTGCGCACCGCCGACAGGTTCGATGTGCCAGAGCCCGCGCCACAACCGGCAAAGACCGGCTGAGCTTTCCCCAAGTTTTTCCAGCGTTGGCGCGGGCACTGCCCCGGCCTAATGTGCGAACAAAGGAAAGGGCACCGCCATGAAGGCCAGCAACATCCTCGCCACCATCGGCAACACACCGCACATCCGCATGGGCAAGTTGTTCCCGGATGCCGAGGTGTGGATCAAGTCGGAACGCACCAACCCCGGCGGCTCGATCAAGGATCGCATCGCGCTCGCCATGATCGAGGCGGCCGAGGCCGACGGCACGCTGAAACCCGGCGGCATCATCGTTGAGCCGACCAGCGGCAACACCGGTATCGGCCTGGCCATGGTGGCGGCGGTGAAGGGCTACAAGCTGATCCTTGTCATGCCCGAATCGATGTCGCTGGAGCGGCGGCGGCTGATGCTGGCCTATGGCGCCAGCTTCGATCTCACGCCGCGGGAGAAAGGCATGAACGGCGCCATCGCCCGCGCCATGGAGATCGTCGCCACCACGCCCGGCGCCTGGATGCCGCAGCAGTTCGAGAACCCGGCCAATATCGACGTGCATGTGCGCACCACGGCCGAGGAGATTTACGCCGATTTCGCCGATGCGCCGCCTGCTGCCATCGTGACGGGGGTGGGCACCGGCGGCCATATCAGCGGCGTGGCGCGCGTTCTGAAGGCACGCTGGCCGGCTTTGAAGGTCTTCGCGGTGGAACCGGCGGCCAGCCCGGTGATTTCCGGCGGCTCCCCCTCCCCGCACCCGATCCAGGGCATCGGCGCCGGCTTCGTGCCGAAGAACCTCGAGGTGCCGCTGCTCGATGGCGTGGTGCAGGTGGATGCCGGCGACGCCAAGGCCTGGGCGCTGCGGGCGGCGAAGGAGGAGGGCATGCTGGTCGGCATCTCGTCGGGCGCGACGCTGGCCGCCATCGCCATCAAGCTGAAGGAACTGCCGGCCGGTGCCCGTGTGCTGGGCTTCAACTATGACACCGGCGAACGCTATCTTTCGGTGCCGGAGTTCCTGCCCGGCGGCTGAGGGACAAGTTCCACCACGACGATCTCGGCCGGCGCGCCGATGCGCATCGGCACCCAGGTGGTGCCCAGCCCGGCCGAGACGATCATCCCCTGCCCGCGCGCGTTGCGGAACAGCCCGCGCTGGTGCGCGCGATAGAATTCGCCCATGCGAAACCGGCCCAGCCCGGCGATCTGCCCGCCATGGGTGTGGCCAGCCAGCAGCAGATCGACATTGGCCGGCAGGTGCCGCCACAGCACCGGTTCATGCACCAGACCGATCAAGGGCTTGCCCGGGATGGCCCCGGCTGCGGCGCGCTGGAAACCGGTAATGCTGGCCTGCCCCAGGATGAGATCATCGGCGCCCACGATCTGCAGCGGCCCGACATCCACCAGCTCGCCGGCCAGCAGCTTCAGGCCAAAGCGCTGCATCACACGGCGGATCCACCAGGGGTCATCATGGTTGCCCGGCACGCTCCACACGCCGAGCGGCGCCGAAAGCCGGGTGAGCGGGCGCAGCGCCGCTTCCAGCCGCATCTTCGGGTTGATCAGCTTGCTGGCATGGAAATCGCCGGTGATCACCACCAGATCGGGCCGCAGCGCGTTGGTTTGCTGGACGATGCGGGCAATGCGCGGCTCCGGCATGTCCCAGGCGCTGCCGTGAATGTCAGACAGGTGGACCAGCCGCAGCGGGCGCGACAGGCCGGGCAGCGCCACCCGGTAACGCGTCACCCCCGGATCGGCGATCGCTCCCAGATAGCCGGCCAGCACGATGGCAAGGCCGATCCCGATCAGCCACAGCAGAACCGCGCGGCGCGACATCAGCCCGCCGCCCGCGCCTTGTTTTCCTTCTCCTCGGCCAGGAATGCCTTGAAGGGATTGAGTTTTTCAGCCGGCTTGCCGGCGGCGAGGCGGCGCAGCTGCTGGTAATACCAGGCCTGCGCGGCAAAGCCGTTGATCGTGCGCACCAGCTTGAAGGGCGATGCCGGGCCGAGCCAGCCGGGACCAATGGCAAGGCGATCCTCGAAGCGCGGCAACTCCTCCGACGCGCCGGCGAGCAGATCGGCCACGCACTCGGGCTCGGCGCACAGCGGCCGGCCAACCCCGACCAGCGCGATGCCGCTGGCCACAGCATCCTCCATCGCGGCCAGGCTGCGCAGGCCGCCCGTCACCATCAGCGGCGGGGTGCGCAGCCGGCCGCCAGCGGCGGATACCGCCGGCGTTTTCGCCTGCATCAGCGCGCGCGCCAGCTGCACGAAATAGGCTTCGCGCTGGCGGGTCGACTGCTGCTTTGGCTCCTCGCGCGGGGTCAGCCCGTCCATGTCCATCATCGCCGGCTGTTCATAGGTGCCGCCGGACAGTTCGAGGCAATCCACCCCCAGATCGGCCAGCCAGCCGGCGACGATCAGGCACTCATCAAAGGCAAAGCCGCCCTTCTGGAAATCGGCGCTGTTGAGCTTTACCGACAGGGTGAAATCCGCGCCCACGGCGGCACGCACCGCCTTCACTGTCTCGACAAGGAATCGCGCCCGGTTTTCGAGGCTGCCGCCCCACTCATCATCCCGCCGGTTGGCGAGCGGGGAGAGGAACTGGCTGATCAGGTAGCCGTGCGCGGCGTGGACCTGCACGCCGGTGAAGCCGGCATCACGAGCAATGGCGGCGGCAGTGGCCCAGCGGGCGATGAGCTCGCTTATCTCGGTTTCGGTGAGCGGGACCGGCATGCCGAACTGGCCGCCGGGCAGCGCCAGCGGCACGGCGGAGGGCGCCTTCGGGTGCGGGTTGACGGATTTTTGCGTCTGGCGGCCGGCGTGGTTGATCTGCACCCAGGCCTGGCAGTCCGCCTCGGTCGCAGCCGCCGCCCAGTGCGCCCAGGCCGCCTTGCCCTCGGCCGACAGCGGGCCATCGACGATGACATTGCCGGGCCGTTCGAGATGGCCGCGATCCACCAGCACGTTGCCGGTGATGAGCAGCCCGCAGCCACCGTGCGCCCAGCGCCGATACAGCGCTTCGTGCGCCGCGTTGGGCAGGCCATCCTTGAAGGCCAGCCCCTCTGTCATCGCTGCCTTGGCGATGCGGTTCTTCAGGCGCTGGCCGTTGGTCAGAGTGAACGGCGCGGCGATGGACATGAGAGACCCCCTGTTTTGCCGTCAGGGTGCCGTGCCGTGGGCAGAGGCGCAAGCCACCTTCTCCCCTCCCGCAAGCGGGAGGGGAGGTTGATCAGGCCGCCTTCTTCGCCGCCAGCGCGTAGAAGCTGTCGCCGCGGGCGGCCATGTCGCGCAGATATTGCGGCGGCGCGAAGCGTTCGCCGTGCTTCTGGGCCAGCCGGTCGAGCGTGGCCACCACGTTGGCGATGCCCACCGTGTCCATGTGGCTGAACGGCCCGCCGGTGAAGGGCGCGAAGCCCCAGCCGAAGATGGCGCCGAGATCACCGTCCTGCGGGGTTTCCAGCACGCCTTCGCCCATGCAGCGCGCGCATTCGACGAGCTGGCGATAGAGCAGCCGTTCCTTCACCTCGGCCGGCGACGGCTGGTCGGCGGCGAGGCCACCGGCCACCGTGGCGCTCAGTTCCGGCCACAGGAACTTCTTCCCGCCGCCTTCGGGATAGACATAGAAGCCCTTGGCATTCTTGCGGCCGAAGCGGCCCAGCTCGTTCATCGTCTCGATGACGCTCTCGCCGGGGCCGCCCTTGTATGCGTCGCCCAGGTCCTTCTTCGTCTGCTGCGCGACCTTGTAGCTGAGGTCGAGGCCGACTTCGTCGTTCACCGCCAGCGGGCCGACCGGC
>ERZ1066136.571-NODE-571-length-25889-cov-13.591430_pt1 | contig 25889 bp, 20 predicted proteins | sample MGYA00382783_ERZ1066136 | MGnify/ENA primary metagenome ERZ1066136 (study PRJEB33369, sample SAMEA5778366) | biofilm metagenome | biome: Industrial cooling water; feature: Water cooling tower basin; material: Biofilm | place: United Arab Emirates | collected... | reverse complement strand
CGGGCTCGGGATGCTCGCCGCGTGGTCCGGCCTCACCCTCGGTGCCCGGCTCGGGGGCCTGGGGTCGCGCGGCTCTGCCGCCTCGCCAGCGGGCGGCGCGGGTGATGGCGACCGAGAGACTCCCGAATCCAAGGACGTCGACCGGTGACCCCGCTGCTGGTGCTCGCCGTCGCCGTGGGCGGAGCCCTCGGCGCCGTGCTGCGTCACCTCGCGGCAGTGGTCCTCACGTCGGGGAGTCTCTCGGGCCGCGGCCGCATTCCGTGGGGCGTGCTCGCGGTCAACGTCGTAGGGTCGTTCATCGCCGGGCTCGCGCTGGGCCTGCCCCTCGACCCGACCTGGAAGCACATCATCCTGACCGGATTCTGCGGCGGCCTCACGACCTTCAGCACGCTGTCGGTCGACACCCTGCAACTGATCCTTGACGGCAAGCGCCGCGCGGCCGCGGTGAGCGTGCTGCTCAACCTCGCGCTCGGCATCCCAGCCATGCTCCTCGGCCTCGGCCTCGCGGCTAGCCTCCGATTGGGGTGACTCCTTGGTAGGCGCCGCGGTTGTACTCCAATAGTCCGCCGACAGGTCTAGATCAGATGGCGTTCGGCTTGGTGTGAGTCGCTCCGGGCGCGCTCCCGCTACTCAAGAGCTGATCAGCGACCGACCTCAAATCAAGAACTCACGCCCACAGGCAATCGCCGGTTCAGATGTAGCCTCAACATTGCCTACAAAAGGAATCAGGGAACCTCACATTCGCGAGATTCCCTGCCCCTAGTTGGTGCGCCCGATAGGCGCTTCCTGAAGTGTACATCGTCCGGTTCCTCAGGCCTAGGAGGTCCGTATCGCCATGAGCGAAGTCCTTACTCTTCTTCCTGAACGACTCTTGGAACAAATCGAGCCTTGGACGCCTTGGGATCGTCGCGCCTGGGAGCCGGGTACCGCCCTGACGCTTAGGGAACTCTCGGAAGCGATCGCTTGGGTTCCAGAGGGCGTGCTTTCGTCAGGCTCGGTTGATTGGTTCAGGCAGGAGACACGAAGTCGAATCGGACAAGACAGCGGGCTCGCCGCTGGTGCAGTGCGGCAGCAGTTGGACGAAATCCTGCGGTCACCCATCCGGGCTGAAAGCCAAGCGCACAGGAGATTCGACGAACTCATTCGTTTCCTGTCCAAGTCCTACCTTGAGAACTGGAGGGAACAGTGTGCGATGAACCCTGACCTGGTCAACCTGGAACGAGCATCGAGACACATCTCTTCGCACGTTATCGATACGGGCTACAGCCCTGACTGGCTTCGAAAGAAGACTCAGCAACTCATCAGAGACAAGGCGAGCGCGCTAGACATTCTGGACGAATACATCGAACTCACTCGCCAGAAGCCCAAGCTTTTTGATGGCTTCGTGTTGGTTCACAATGCTCCGGATCTGCAACTGCTTGTGAAGCAAGAGAATTGGGTATCTCACGCGGAGACGAAACATCGACTTGAGAACGCCGGGGTCGAGGTCAGCGAACTCAACTTTGTAGGGTCCTTGTGGTTCAAGGTCCCGGCGCTCGACGAACGCTCAGCGGCAGAAGAGGTTGAGGAGCGCCTGCAACGCGTCGTAGTCCGGTCCAGCTTTCGGCGGGGCTCAGGGCGGATCGAGTTCGGTTCGAACTTCTACACGCGTCAGGGTCCGATGCGATTCTCGCAGGCCCGAAGGGGAATCGAGATGCCAAACTTGACTCAGGCGGTCTACGCTCCGCCCTCAGACGATGCGATAGCAGCCGCGCTTGACGATGCACTTCAACTTGCCTCGCCGATCTTGTCGGCAAGAAGCACCAGCGCCGTCGCCGGCGCGTGGGCGGCAATCGAATCTCTCCTTGTCACAGGACACGACTCGTCCGATCGCTTGATCGGAAGAGCAATCGCTGCAGATCGCGCCTCAACAGTGGTGACCGCGAGTTGGCCTCGCGCTGAACTCACCCGCCTTGCGTACCGAGTGTTGGGTAACTCGTCAACGAATCCAGCCCTGAAGGGGGAACTCGAGGTCACGAAGTCTGCCAAGTTGCTTCTTGCCAACACGGTGTTGACTTGGATCGAGCGTGGTACGCCGTTTCACTTCAAGGATGCTCGCGACCGTTGCGCCGAATTGCGAATGCAGGCCCTGGTTCGAAATCCTTACGCGGTCTTGGGTCGAGTGAAGCGATACACGACAAGCTCGTTCCGACGGCTCTACCGGCAACGAAACATGATCCTGCACGGCGGATCGGTGCGCCCGATTGGAGTAGGAGCTACCTTGCGCACTGCCGGTCCGCTATTGGGCGTGGTTATCGATCGGCTTACTCAAGCACATGCGCAAAGTGGCTTCAGGCCTCTTCAGGCCGTAGCCCACGCAGAAGTTGCAATTGCGTCAACCCGAGATGGCACGAGTTCGTACCTATCAACGCTTTCAGGGCCTTAATCTCCGAGGCCTTCAGTCTTTCGTCCACGCAGGCCCCTCTAGTCGCGACTCATGTCCGACGAACGCGACCCACCTCAGCTGACGCAGAACTCCAGCACTCCGCGCAGCGGGCGCGCGTGCAGCTGGTACTGCGGCAGCACGCCCGGTCCGCAGGCGGCCGTGCCCGCGCCGTGCTGCGCGAGGTCGAGCACGATGTGGGTGCGGGCATCCCGAACCAGCAGGTGATCGTGCGTCGTCGCGGCGAGGGTCTCGGTCGACCACGGGCGCACGGTCAGCGCCACGCCCTCCGGGGCAACGACCTCGAGCGCCGACGATGCGCCACTCGACGACGACACGGCCAGCCGGGCCCAGCGCACATCGGCGCGGGCCCCCGACTCTTGCGGTCGCACCGTGCGCTCGAGCATGCCGTCGAGGGTTCGGGAGAACCAGCCCCAGTGCGCGGCCTGGCCCGTGTCGGGGTAGGCCGGGCCGGGGCCGCGGCCGAACCAGCGCACCTCGTCGACGAGGCCGGGCAGCGCGAACGAGACGCCCGCCCGCGCCCAGCGCAGGTCGACGCCCTCGGGCGCGACGGGCTGCAGGTCGAGGGCGAGGCGCAGCGCTCCGGCCTCGGCGGTGAAGACCCACGTGGCGTCGAGGTGCCAGTCGAGCGCGGCCGCGCCGATGCGCGTCACGACCTCGACGCGGTCGGGCGTGCGGGTGAGCGTCACCAGGCGCGAGCGCAGGCGGTCGAGACCGAGCGCGGCCCAGCGGTCGGCATCGGAGGGCGCGCCGCCGGTGTCCCACCCGGCGCCGCGGTCGTTGTCGATCGGGGCGCGCCACAGCTCGAGGCGCCAGTCCTCCACCGGCTGCGAACCGAACGCGGTGACCGCGCCGGTCGCGTCGTCGATCACGAGGTCGTCAACCGACAGGATGCCCGCCGCGGGCAGCGCCGCCGGCCGAGCATCGTCGACCCCGACCGAGACGGTCTGCGCGCGCGCGACCACCCAGCCACGCGGTGCCCACACCGTGTCGTCGACCTCCGAGGCCTCGACGGACACGACCACGCCCGGCGTGCGCGCGTGCTCGAGCAGCGCGGCGGGCAGGGGAAGCTCGACCGAACCGCGCGGCGGCACCGGCGCGTGGGCGATGATGCCCGCGCGGCCGACGGCCGCAGCGTCGGGGTCGAGCCCGTCGGCGTCGGTCACCGAGGCGGCCGACTCGACGCGCCAGCTCAGCTGGTAGCGACCGGTGTCGGTGTGGTCGAGACGGCTGCGCACGCGTAGAACGCCGGCCTCCGCATCCAGGTCGAGAACGACCGGCGCGAAGACGGCCGCGAGGTCGGCGAGCTGCGCGCGGGGCGTGCGGTCGGCGGCGATGAGGCCGTCGATCACGAAGTTGCCGTCGTGCAGGGGCTCGCCGAAGTCGCCGCCGTAGAAGGTGCCGACCCCGCCCCCTTCAACAGGGCGGTGGATGCCGTGCTCGAGCCACTCCCACACGAACCCGCCCATCAGGCGCGGGTAGCGGTCGAACAGCTCCTGGTACTCGGTCATGCCGCCGGGGCCCGTGCCCATCGCGTGCACGTACTCACAGAGGACGAACGGCATGCCGCGGCGCCGCTCGTGCAGGGCGGCCGCGTCGGCACCCTCGGGAAGCGTCACCCACGGGTCGTCGCCGAGCGGCGGCTCGAGACCCTGGCCGATCAGCTCGACCTCGGCGTGCGAGGCGTACATGCGGCTCCACACGTCGACGTCGATGCTCGCCTGGTCGCCCTCGTAGTGCAGCGGGCGGGTGGCATCGCGGCCGCGGATCTCGTCGGCCATCGCGGCGAGGTTGCGCCCCACGCCGGCCTCGTTGCCGAGCGACCACATGATGATGCTCGGGTGGTTCTTGTCGCGCTCGACCATGCGGGCGGCGCGGTCGCGCAGGGCGGCCTCCCACTGCGGGCCGTCGGTCGGGTTCTCGCGCCAGCCGACGTCGCCGAAGCCGTGCGTCTCGAGGTCGCACTCGTCGATCACCCAGAAGCCGAGCGCGTCGGCCAGGTCGAGCAGGTCGGGGTGCGGCGGGTAGTGCGAGGTGCGGATCGCGTTCACGTTGTGCCGCTTCATCAGGTGCAGGTCGCGCACGAGCGTCTCGTACGGCACCGCACGCCCGACGTCGGGGTGGTGCTCGTGACGGTTCACGCCGCGCAGCTGCACGGGGGCGCCGTTCACCTGGAAGACGCCGTCGACGATCGACACCGTGCGGAAGCCGATGCGGGTCTCGACGGTCTCGCCGCCCGCCTCGGCCGGGCCGCTCGAGACCCGCAGCGTGTACAGCTGGGGGCTCTCGGCCGACCACGGCTGAGCATCCGCGACCGCGACCTCGACGCCGACAGGCACCGTCAGCCCCAGCTCGACGATCTCGATCTGCACCGTCTCGGCCGCGATCGGGGCGTCGGATGCGGCGCGCACGTCGACCCGCAGGCTCGCGCCGCTCGGCGCCCACGCCGCCACCGCGTGCACATCGTCGATCGCGAGCGCGGGCCGCGCCCGCAGGGTCACCGAGCGGATGATGCCGGGGTTCCACCACTCGTCCTGGTCTTCCAGGTACGACGCGGCGCTGAAGGTGTGCACGCGCACCACCAGAACGTTCGAGGCCGCGAGCAGGTCGCCGACCTCGAACACGGTCGGCAGGCGGCTGCCGCGCGTCGAGCCGACGAAGGTGCCGTTGAGCCACACGTCGCCGGCGCCCTCGAGGCCCTCGAAGCGCAGCTGCGCCCGGGCCGGCGCAGCCAGGAATGCCGCGTCGAGGGTGAACCGCAGCCGATGGTCGCCGATCGGGTTCTCGTCGGGCGGGTTCGGCGGGTCGAGCGGAAAGGGGTACTTCACGTTCGTGTAGGCGGGCGCGCCGTGCGGCCCGCCGACGGTGGCGTCGTGCACCGGCATCGTGAAGCTCGAGGGCACCGCGATGCTGCCCCACGCGCTGTCGTCGAATTCTGGATGCTCGACCGAGCGCCCGGCCGCGTCGAGCCGCGCCTCGCGCGCGCTCGGCGCCCAGCAGAACCGCCACATGCCGTCGAGCACGAGCACCGGCGCATCGGTCGTGACGGTCGCCACCGGCGCGAGCGCTCCCGGCGCCGGGGTCACCGCGTCGAGCGGGTGGGGCTGGGCGGGGCGGGTGACGGGCGGGAGGGCATCCACGGTCATCGGGCAGTGACCTCTCGTGCGGCGCTGACCTCTCGGAAGCGCAGCGTGCGCAGCTGGAACGGACGGAAGGGCAGCTCGATGCTGTCACCCTCCGTGGCCGCCACGAAACCGGCGGCGTCGGGCTCGAGCGCGCGCTCGAGCAGGTCGGTGACCTCGATGCGGCCCGCCGTGCCGTCGAGCGTGATCGTCGTGCGGGCCTTGCCGCCGCGCGACTCGTACAGCCGAACGACGAGGTCGCCCGAGCCGTCCTCCGCGAGCTTGACCGTCTCGACGACCACGGCCGGGTCGCTGCTCGTCACGAGCGGAGCGATCGGGGCCGCCGCGCGCAGCCCGCGGAGGGGGACGGCGAGGTCGTAGCCGAGCGCGACCGCGTCGCCGATGGTGGCTCCGGGCGCGATGCGGAAGCGCAGCAGGTGCTCGCCCTGATCGCTCTCGGGGTCGGGGAAGAGCGGGGCGCGCAGCAGCGAGAACCGCACGGTCGTCGTCGTGCCGCCGTCAGCGCGGGTGTCGCGGCCGACGTCGTAGCCGTAGGTCGAGTCGTTCGCGATCGCGACGCCGTAGTCCGGCTCGGCGAGGTGCACGAAGCGGTGCTGGCAGGCCTCGAACCGCGCGGCGTCCCAGCTGGTGTTGGTGTGGGTGGCGCGGAAGAGGTGCCCGAACTGTGTCTCGGCCGCGATGCGGTCGGCGTGCACGTCGAGCGGCATGGCGAGCTTGAGAATCGTCGAGCGGGCGCGCCAGTCGATGCGGTTCTCGATCTCGAGCGCCGCAGCGCCCGCGCGCAGGATGAGCCGCTGCTCGATCGTGCTGACGGGCTTGTCGCCGCCGCCGATGCGGCGCACGGTGATGACGGTCGCCTCGTCATCGGATGCCCGCACCCGGCGCTCGTCGACCTCGAGCAGCTCGGTGACTGTGCGCTGGTAGTGCTGGTCGAGGTCCCACGCATCCCACAGGTTCGGCAGGTCGCGGTGCAGGCGCAGCACGTTCGCGGGCTGCCCGGGCGCGATCGCCTCGCGCCCGTCGGCGTGAGCGATGAGCGAGGTGACGAGGCCCCGGGCATCCACGACCGCGCGGATGACGCCGTTGTCGAGCACCGTCGCGCCGTCGGCGCCCTCCGTCGCGGTGACCGCGGGATGCGATGCCGCGAGCGGCGCCGCCCCCAGAGCCGGCACGCCCTCGCGCGCGAACGGTGAGGCGTTCACGACGAGGTCGTGACCCGCACCTTCGGCGGGCCCCGAACCGTCGTGAGCGACCCCGGCGAGCGCCGCGAGCGCCGCGAGCGCCGCGCCGATGATGCCCTCGAGCGTCTCGGTCACGGCCGCGTGCCGCTGCTCGGCCTCGCGGTGCACCCAGGCGATCGAGCTGCCCGGCAGGATGTCGTGGAACTGCAGCAGCAGCACCGTCTGCCAGGCGCGCTCGAGCTGCTCGCGCGGGTAGACGTAGGCGTCGGCGCCGCCGCGCGTGCGGAGGGCCGCCGTCGCCGCCCACAGCTCGGCCTGCCGCAGCAGGGCCTCGTTGCGGCGGTTGCCTTGCTTGGTGCGCAGCTGCGAGGTGAACACGCCGCGGTGCAGCTCGAGGTACATCTCGCCGCTCCACACGGGCGCCTGCGGGTACTCGGTCTGGGCATCCTCGAAGAATTCACGGGCGGTGCCCATCGTGACGCGCGGCGAGCCCTCGAGGTTCGCGGTGCGGTGCGCGGCCTGGATCATCTCGCGGGTCGGCCCGCCGCCGCCGTCGCCCCAGCCGAACGGCACGAGCGAGGTCGTCGCGCGGCCCTTCTCGCTGAAATTGCGCTCGGCGTGCGCGAGCTCTTTGCCGCTGAGCTCGCTGATGTAGGTGTCGACGGGCGGGAAGTGCGTGAAGACGCGCGTGCCGTCGATGCCCTCCCACCAGAAGGTGTGGTGCGGCATGGTGTTGATCTGGTTCCACGAGATCTTCTGCGTCACAAACCAGCGCGAGCCGGCGGCCGCGACGATCTGCGGCAGGGCACCCGAATAGCCGAACGAGTCGGGCATCCAGGCCTCCTCGCACTCGACCCCGAACTCGTCGAGGAAGAAGCGCTTGCCCGCGATGAACTGGCGGGCCATCGCCTCGCCGCCGGGCATGTTCGTGTCGCTCTCGACCCACATGCCGCCGACGGGAACGAACTGCCCCGCAGCGACCTTCTCGCGGATGCGGGCGAACACCTGCGGGTGGTGCTCCTTCATCCAGAGGTACTGCTGGGCGCTCGAGCACGAGAACACGAAGTCGGGGTGCTCGTCCATGAGGTCCATGACGTTGGTGAACGTTCGCGCGCACTTGCGCACGGTCTCGCGCAGCGGCCACAGCCAGGCCGAGTCGATGTGCGCGTGGCCGGTGGCGAGAATGCGGTGGGCGCTCGCGCTGGCGGGCTTCGCGAGAGCGTCGGCGAGCGCGTCGCGCCCGGCCTGCGCCGTGGCCGGGATGCCCTCCGGGTCGAGCACGTCGAGCATGTCCTCCAGCGCGCGCAGAATCTCGTGGCGCCGCGACGAGCCCTCGGGCAGCTCGTCCATGAGCCCGCGCAGCGTCCAGATGTCGGCGAGCAGGTGCCAGACGGTCTCGTCGCGCAGGGCCACCTCGAGCTGCTTGAGCTCGTACAGCGGCTCGTCGGGCGCGGTCTCCCACAGCCCGTACGGCGTCGGGTCGAAGGTGTACTCGCCCGCGACGTCGGGGTTGGCGGCGGCCTCGATGAGCACGTCGATCTGCCGCTCACCGGGCGCGACCGGCAGCCACGAGTTGAGCGGCGCGATCGACTTGATGAGCGTGCCGTCGGGCCGGTAGGCGAGCCCCTCGGCCTGGAAGCCCGAGCGCGAGCGGTTGTAGCCGAAATCGACGAGCACCTCGATGCGCGTGCCGGCCGGCGGCTCGGGCAGCCAGGCGGCGGGCACCTCGCCCGTGACGCGCAGCCACACCGTCGACCACGCGCGGCCCCAGCGCCAGCCGAGCGGCACCGGCTCGAACGGCTGCCCGACCGCGGTCTCGAAGGGCACGGGCTCGCGCTCGACCTGCCACGCGGTCGCGGCGAGCGGATGGGCATCCCGGTACAGCGCCGGCTGCAGATGATCGCGCACGAAGCGATCGAGGCGGGCGACGACGAGGGCGTGGTCCTTGTGCATGGGCGCTTTCTGCTGACGGTGGTGACGGGTGGGTGAGAGAGGTCTAGTGCTCGGGCTCGATGATGAGCAGCCACGAGGTGACGGGGTCGTCGCCGAGCACGGCAAGGCCATCCTCGATGAGCTCGACGCCCGACATGCGGCGCACATCGCCGTCGGCGAGGTCGCGCACGCGGTAGGTCGCGTTGGGCTCGAGACCCTGCAGGCGCACGCCCGCGGGCCGCACGCCGCCGTCGAGCACGAACACGGCGAGCAGCACGCGGCCGTCGGGGTGGCTCACCTGGATGCCCGGCGCGCGCTCGCCGAACCCGCCGCGCTCGGGGCTCGTGGTCAAGGGCTGCAGCACGCCGTCGCGCACGAAGGGCACGAGATCGGCGCGGAACAGCGCGACGTGCTCACGCAGCCGTTCGAGCAGCTCGGGCCGCAGCTCGGGCAGCCGCAGGCTCACGCCGAAGCGGTGCACCATCGCCGCGCGCAGCATGCGATCGAACTCGTCGGTGCCGAGCGTCGCCCAGTCGCGCCGCGCGGGCGGGTAGTCGCCGCGCCACTGCGACCACGACCAGTGCAGGATGCCGATGGGCGGCAGCAGGTGGCGCACGCCCCACAGCACCTGCAGGTGGTGCTCGGTGTAGTCGGGGTCGCTCAAGAAGAAGCCGTGCACGTGGCGGGCGAGGCCCAGGTCGATGCGCAGCCCGCCCGACGAGCACGACTCGAGCAGGATGTCGGGGTGCCGCTCGCGCACCGCGTCGAGCACCGCGTAGAGGCCCTCGTAGTGCCGCAGCAGGCCGTCGCCCGCGCCGTGCCCGTGGTCGGTGCGCGTGCAGCCCGCGTCGGGGTCGATGTTGAAGTCGAGCTTGATCCAGCGCGCGCCCGTCGTCGAGATGAGCGCGCTCATCGACTCGAGCACGTGCTCGCGGCCCGCGGGCGAGCCCAGGCAGACGTAGCCCAGGAAGGTGGGGTCGTCGGTGTCGAGCGACTCGGTCTGCACGCGGTACGAGGGGTCGGCGCGCCGCGCCTCGACGCTGTGCGCCATCGCCTCCGGCCGCGCCGCCCGCAGCAGTGAGTGCGCGCCGACGGCCTCGGCCTCGATCCACATGCCCGGCAGCACGCCCGCGTCGCGGATGCTCTGCCCGAGCGCGGCGAGGCCCGAGGGGAATCGCGCGGTGTTGACGCTCGCCCAGTCGCCGCGCTGCTCCTGCCAGTAGCTCGTGGGGTCGGCGGCGCCGAACCAGCCCGCGTCGACCGTGGCCACCTCGATGCCGAGGTCGGCGGCCACGCGCGCGTTCGCGGCGATGACCTGCTCGTCGACCTCCTGGTCTTCGTACGGCCACCAGTGGTTCCACTCGACGGGCACCGCGTCGGTGAAGGGGGTGCGGGGCAGCCAGTCGGCGGCGACGGCGCGCTGCAGGGCGACGGCGGCCGCATCCAGCGTCGGGGCGATCGTCAGCACGACGCTCGGGGCGGTGACGCTCTCACCAGGAGCGAGCTCGACGAAGAACTGCCAGGGCGAGATGCCCGCGGTGACGAGCCCCCCGGCCATCGCGTGGATGTGCCAGTTGCCGCTGTAGGCGGGCGCGACGGTCACCGCCGCGCGCGGCTGATCGCCGCCGGGCACCGGTCGGGCCGTGCGGGCGAGCGGTCCGCGCTCGAGGCCGAGCCACGGGATCATGCCGTGCGAGCTGCGGCCCGACCGGCTCTCGAGCACGAGGTGATGCCCGGCATGGCCGGCGAGCGGGCGGAACTCGTCGCCCCACGCGCTGTGGAACCCGTGGGTGCGCCAGTCGGCGCCGACCGCGAGCGACAGCGGGTCCATGCGCGTGATGGTCACGGGATGCTCGCCATCGTTGCGCAGCACGAGCGCGTGCTCCCACACGGGCTCGCCGGCGACGCGGCGCGCGCTCCAGGTGGCGTGCAGCTGGTGCTCCGCATCCCGGCCGCTCGTGGCCAAGGCGCCCGTGATCGTGACCCGATCGGCGGCGGTGGTGATGTGCGGCGCGCGCCAGGCCTCGACAGGCCGACGGTCGATCTCGACCAGGAGGGCGGGGGAATCGCTCAGAATGGTGTCAGCGAGCGCGACCGTGACCCGGCCGCCCTCGTCGGGCCGGGCGCGCAGCACTGCGTCGGTCATGCGGTCATCCTCACCTGTAGGCTTTACATCATACCTAAAGGGGTGTCGTGCGCGGCACCCCCGGCGGCCCTCCACCAGCACCCTCCGTCGAAAGCGTCCGTCTGTGGCATCCTCCTCCCCCGCCGACTCGGCGACCATCCCCTCCGCTCCGCTTCGCGTCGGCATCGTCGGCCTGGGCATGGGCTCGGTGCACCTGGAGGCCTTCGCCGGGCTTCCCGGCGTCGAGGTCGTCGCTCTCGCCGGCAAAGAGGTCGAGCGCCGCACGCAGCTCGGTGCCCAATACGGCGTGCCCGTGCTGCTCGACGACTGGGAGGCGCTCGTCGCTCTGCCCGACCTCGACATCGTGAGCATCGCCACCCCCAACGCGCTGCACCACCCCATCACGATGGCCGCACTCGCCGCGGGCAAGCACGTCTTCTGCGAGAAGCCGCTCGCGCTCGACACCGCGCAGGCGCGCGAGATGGTCACCGCCGCGATCGAGCACGATCGCGTGCTCGAGGTGGCCTTCAACCACCGCCGCCGCGCCGACATCCAGTACGCCAAGCGCTACCTCGACGAGGTCGGCATCGGTCGCATCTACCACGCCCGCGCCTCGTGGAAGCGGCGGGCGGGCATCCCGGGCCTGCGCTCGTGGTTCACGAGCAAGCGCATGGCCGGCGGCGGTGCGCTCATCGATCTCGGGCCGCACGTGCTCGACTCGCTGCTCTTCTTGCTCGGCGAGCGCAAGGTCGTCGCCGTGAGCGCCGTCGCGCACGGCGAGCTGGGCCGCGCCGGCTACGGCGCGATGGACCGCACCGAGCAGATGGCCGGCACCTCCTACAACGGCGCCACCGGCGCCTTCGAGGTGGAAGATCTGGCGAGTGCGCTGTTCCGGTTCGACGACGGATCGAGCGCCGCGTTCGAGATCACCTGGGCCGGCCACACGGCCGACGACGAAGACATCTCCATCGAGCTGCTCGGCGTCGACGGCGGGCTGCGGGTCTTCGTGCCGCGCTACGCGAGCGACGACACCGTGCGCATCTACCGCGATGTCGCCGGACGCCCGGTCGACATCGCGCCCGAGGTGCACGTGCCCGGCGGCGAGCACCCGATCGTCATCGCCGAGTTCCTCGACCACGTGCGGTCGGGCCAGTGGGAGCACCACCGCGGCGAGTTCGCCCTGCACCGCACCGAGATCCTCGACGCCTGCTACCGCTCGGCCGCCGAGGGCCGCGAGATCCGACTGGAGAGCTGATGACCGCCACCGCCCCCGCCGCCGGCGCGCCGCTGCGCGTGACCGTCTGGAACGAGAACCGGCACGAGAACTACCCCGACTCGCTCACCGCGAAGCTGTATCCGACCGGGATGCACGGGGCCATCGCCGCCGGCCTGACGAGCCTGCTCGGCGACGCCGTCAGCGTGCGCACCGCGACGCTCGACGAGCCCGAGCACGGCCTGCCGCAGTCGGTCGTGGATGACACCGACGTTCTGCTGTGGTGGGGCCACGAGGCGCACCCCGAGGTCGACGACGCCGTCGTCGACCGGCTCCACGACGCCGTGCTCGGCGGCATGGGCATCATCGTGCTGCACTCGGGCCATTACTCGAAGATCTTCAAGAAGTTGATGGGCACGACGTGCTCGCTGCGCTGGCGCAACGACGGCGACCGCGAGGTGGTGTGGACGGTCGACCCGACCCACCCGATCGCCGCCGGGGTTCCCGACCCGCTCGTGATCGAGGCGCAGGAGATGTACGGCGAGTTCTTCGACATCCCCACCCCCGAAGAACTCATCTTCATCTCGTCGTTCTCGGGCGGCGAGGTGTTCCGCTCGGGCTGCACGTGGACCCGCGGGCACGGGCGGGTGTTCTACTTCTCGCCGGGCGACCAGGAGTATCCGGTCTACAACGACCCGAGCATCCACCGCGTGCTCGCCAACGGCGTGCAGTGGGCCGCCCCCACGCGCCGCGGCCCCGCCATCGACGCGACCTTCCACGCGCGCGGCTGGTTCGACTCGGCGCAGTAGCGCCGGTCGGCACGACAGCTCGCGAGGCTGGGCGCTCGGGCAGCCCAGCCCCGCGAGGTCTGCAGTGCCTAGCGGCTGACGCCGACCTGCAGGCCCTGCATGATGTAGCGCGAGGCGAAGGCCAGCAGGATCAGCGGGATCGACGCGGTGATGAACAGGCCCGCCGAGACGAGCGGCTGATCGGTGAGGAAGCGCTCGCCGATGCTCGCGAGGGTCGGGGTGAGCAGGCGCATCGACTCCTCGGGGATGAGGATGAACGCGAAGATCAGCTCGTTCCAGACGCCGAGGAACTGCAGCACGGCGAGGGTGGCCAGTCCACTCGATCCCATCGGTCGAACGATCGACCACATGATGCGGAAGAACCCCGCACCGTCAATGCGAGCTGCCTCGATGACCTCATCTGGTATGCCTCGGAAAGTCAGAGTCAAGAAGAACGTTGCGAACGGCAGGCCCGTTGCCACATAGACGAGGATTAGCCCCCAGTAGGTGCCCACGAGATCGAGGCGCGCGAGCATCAGGTATACGGGGATGATCAAGACGGGTGCGGGAAGCAGCATGACGGAGACAAACGTCGCGGTGATGTACTTCGTGCCCGGCACCGGCAGCTTCGCCAGCGCAAAGCCTGCGAGAGACGCCAACAGAAGCACAATCGCTACGGCAGTAGTGCTGACGAACATGCTGTTCAGGAACGCTTGTCCTACGCCGTAGGTCTGCGCCAAACGAAGGTAGTTGTCGAACGTCCACTCACCGGGAAGCCCAAAAGGGTCTTGCAGGTAGTCGGCGTTCGGCCGCAGCGACGTGATGATGACGAAGTAGAGCGGGTACACGATCGTGGCCGCGACCACGACGAGGGCGATGAAGATCGGCCACTGCGTGCGGCTCGACGAGATGCGCTTGCTGACGACGACGTCGTCTTCGACGACGGCCATGTCAGTCCTCCTCCTGCAGCTTGAACACCTTGTTCTGAATGAGGGTCAGAATTCCGATGAAGAGGAACAAGACGACGGCCAGGGCCGCACCCGAGCCGAGATTCGTGCTCGAGAATGCTCGCAGATACACGAGATAGTCGATCGTCGTGGTGTCAAAACCCGGCCCACCCGCGGTCATCACGAACACGAAGCCGAAGAGCGACGTGAACGTGTAGAGCACGTTGATGATGAACACGAAACCGAGCACGCGCCGGATGTTCGGCAGCGTGATGTACCAAAGGCGCTTCCACCAGCCCGCGCCGTCGATCGCTGCCGCCTCGAAAACGGCCGGATTGATCGACGTCAGGCCGGCGAGCAGCAGCAAGGCCTGGTACCCGAACCCTGCCCAAACCAGGGCAAGAATGATGATGGCGATCGCGGTGCCGCCGTTGGTGAAGAACTGGATCGGCTCGATGCCGAACAGCCCGAGCGCCTGGTTGACGCCTCCGTAGTACCCGAACGCGTTGCGGAACATGATGCCGATGACCGCGACCGAGAGCACGTTCGGCAGGAAGAAGATCACGCGGAAGAACTTCCAGCCGCGCACGCGCTCGAACAGCAGCACCGAGACGATCAGGGCCGCGAAGATCACGAGCGGCACCGAGATCAGGAACTTCAGGTTGTTGAGGAAGACCTGGTGCACGATCGGGTCGTTGAACAGCGCGATGTAGTTGTCGAGTCCGCGCCACTCGTAGGTGAGGCCGTTCGTCTTGGTGAACGAGATGAAGAGCGCGAATCCGACCGGGAAGGCCATGAAGCCGACCACGATGAGGAAGGCCGGAAGAACGGCGAGCAGACCGACGACACGGTCACGCCGGCGGATGCCTCCGGGCTTGCGGGGGGCGGGGGCCCCGCCCGTGGGCGCCGCCGAAGCGGCGCCCACGCGCGAGGTCAGAGCGGCTGAGGTCACTGGTTCGCGATCTCAGCTTCGTACGACGCCTTCAGCTGCGCGACCGCGTCCTCCGGCGTGATGGTGCCGAGGAAGACACCGGCGTTCACGCGGTAGAAGAGGTCGATCGTCGCCTGGGGCATGACCGAGTCGAAGGCGAAGGTCACGCCATCGGTCGCGGCCGCGAGCTGCTCGAACTGCTGACGCAGCAGCGGGTTCTGGATCTTCGACGGGTCGCCGTCCTTGTGGTTCGAACCCTGCGTCTGGTACAGCTCCACGAACACGTCCTGGTTCTCGGCCTGGGCCAGGAACTTCAGGAACTCCGCGGCGAGCTCCTTGTTCTCGGAGGTCTCCGAGATCGAGATCGCGATCTCCGGCCCACCGGCGCCGATGGCGGGGTAGTCCGAACCCTCGAGCACGGGGATGAAGAACGAGCTCACGCCATCCTCACCGAACGCGTCGAGCATGTTGTTGTTCTCCCAGCTGCCGACGAGGTAGTAGGCGCTCGAGCCGTTGACGAAGCCCGCGGTCGACTCGCCGTTCGACACCTGGCCGGCGTCGGGGTTGGTCAGGCCGCTCGCGCCCCACTCGGCGAAGGCCTCGTAGGCGCGCACCATGGCGGGGTCGTCGACGGGGATCTCACCCGCGTACATCTGGGTGAACACTGTCTCGCCGAGCTGACCGCCGACGAGCGCCGAGATCATCCACGCACCGACGTAGCCCTCGAGGTTCGCGACCCAGAAGCCGTTCTTGTCGGTGTTGTCGACGACCTGCTGACCGTTGGCCATCAGCTCTTCCCACGTCGCCGGGGGGTCGCTCGGGTCGAGGCCGGCCTCTTCGAGCACCGCGTGGTTCTGGAACACGGTGAAGAGGTTGCCCGCGCCGTACGGCATGCCGAGCAGGCGGCCGTCGGCCGAGAAGCCCTCGCGGTTGACGTTGACACCGGCGAGGTTGTCGAGAACCTCGGGCCCGAGCAGCGGGTCGAGGTCGGTGAAGAAGTCGGCGAACGAGATGGTCGGGCCGCCCGCGTACTGGATGCGGATGTCCGGGCCGTCACCGGCGATCGCGGCAGCCTGGAACTGCGCGCTGTTCGCGGTGATGTCGCCGCCCTGCTGCACGACCTCGATGCTCACACCGGGGTTGGCCTCCTCGAACGCGGCGGCCATCTGGTCGATGAACGAGTTCTCGAGGTCGGGGTCGCCGTTCTCGAGCGTGCGCCCGAGAATTCCGGTGTCCCAGATGAGCAGCTCGCCACCGGCCTCCTCAGCCGGCTCGGCGGGCGCACAGGCCGCGAGGCCGGCGACGAGGCCGACGGTCGCGACGATCGCCGCTACCTTCCGTGTTGACATTGCTGTGTCCTTCCTATGGGGGCACACGGCCGGATGGCCCGGGCCGCTTCGGGATTCGCGCGCAGCGCGACGGCACGTCCCCGGGCCGTCGATGCTGCCGCGAGCTTCGGGCGGGCGGGGGAGCCCGCCGAAGGCCGGGAGGGGCGCGATGCGGACGGGCGCAGGCGCGAGGCGCGGCGGGCAGCCGGGGTGCTCTCGAGCGTCTGCGACATCATCGTCCGTTTCTTTCGCGCGGTGGCAGAGCCACGTTGGTGACGCCATTACATCATACCTAGACACCGGATGCGCAAGTGCGGTTGCCCAATCGTTACCGTGTTCGCACTCACGGTGGGGTGTAACGTATGATGTAAAGGTGCACCGCGCGGTGGCGGGCACGGGCGACGCGCCCGCTGCTCCCGCGGCGGCCCACCCCCCCGACCACATCGCGAAGGCGGCAAACGGCTCATGAACATCGACTCCGTCGACTTCTTCTACGCATCGATGCCCGAGGTGACTCTCGAGGCCGACGGCAGTCAAGACGCCCTGCTCGTGCGCGTCACGGCCGACGGGCACGTCGGCTGGGGCGAGTGCGAGGCCTCCCCGCTCACCTCCATCGCCGCCTTCGTCACGCCCCGATCGCACGGCGTGTGCCAGCCCGTCGCCGCCTCCGTGCTCGGCGAGCGCCTCGACGGGCCCGACGACATCCTCCGCATCGCCCGGCTCGTCGGCCGCAACAGCATGGACCTCCTGCAGGCCGGACACACCTGGTCGGGCATCGAGATCGCGCTGTGGGATCTGCTCGGCAAGGCGAGAGAGGTACCGGTCTGGCAGCTGCTCGGCTACGAGCGCTCGCACGCCAAGCTGCCCTACGCCTCCATGCTCATGGGCGACACCCCGCAGGGCACCCTCGACCGGGCACGGCTCGCCCGCGCCAACGGCTTCCGCGCGGTCAAGTTCGGCTGGGGCAGCTACGGCACCGGATCAGCCGCCGACGACGCCGACCACGTCGCCGCCGCTCGCGAAGGCCTCGGCGACGACGCGCAGCTGCTCATCGACGCCGGGCAGATCTGGGGCGACGACGTCGACGCCGCCGTCGCGCGGCTCGAGGCCCTCGAGCGAGCCCACGCCACCTGGCTCGAAGAGCCCTTCGTGCCGCACGCCTTCGTGGCGCACGCCGCCCTCGCCTCCCGCGCGCGCACCGTCGGCATCGCCGGCGGCGAGGGCGCGCACACCGTGCACATGGCGACCAACCTCATCGACTACGGCGGAGTGCGGTTCATCCAGGTCGACGCCGCCCGCATCGGCGGCATCGGGCCCGCCAAGGCCGTCGCCGACCACGCCGTGCGGCACGGCGTGACCTACGTCAACCACACCTTCACCTCGCACCTCGCGCTCTCGGCATCGATGCAGCCCTACGCCGGGCTCGCCGACCACCGCATCTGCGAGTACCCGGTCGAGCCGAAGCCCGTGGCCCTCGCCATCTCGAGCAACCACATCCTGCTCGACGAGAACGGCGAGGTGCGGGCCCCCGACGCGCCCGGGCTCGGCATCGACGTCGACCTCGCGGGTCTCGTACCGTATCTGCGGCACGTCGAGATCTCGATCGACCACGAACGCGTGTACACGAGCCCCGAGGTGCCCCATAGGGTGAGGGAAGTCGTCTAGGGAGCAGGAGGCTCGCGCATGGCAGAGATCGTCGCCGATGCCGATCGTGCCGCCGGCTATGCGATGCGCGGACTCCAGGCCCGAGTCATCGACGGCGTCGGCCGACAGATCATCGGCGGTCAGTATCAGCCCGGCGACCTCCTGCCGAAAGAGGCGGAGCTCACAGAGCAGTTCGCCGTCTCGCGCACCTCGGTGCGGGAGGGCATGCGCGTGCTCGCCGCGAAAGGGCTGGTGGACATCCGCCAGAAGATCGGCACCCGGGTGCGCCAGCCCGAAGCGTGGAACGTCTTCGACAGCGACATCCTGCGCTGGCACAGCGAGGTCGGCCGCGGTGACGAGATCATGCGCAACCTCGTCGAGGTGCGGCAGATCATGGAGCCCGCCGCCGCACGTCTCGCGGCGGGGCGCGCCACGATGGACGACCTGCGGCGCATGGACGACGCCCTCGCCGACATGGTCGCCAACTCGACCAACCGCGAGGGCTACGCGCACGCCGACGTCGAGTTCCACCTGGCCGTCTACGCCGCCTCGCACAACGTGCTGCTGCGCCAGTTCGGCAGCGTCGTGGCCGACTTCATGTACGCCTCGTTCAACGTACAGCAGGCGACCGCGGCCGACGACGAGGTCTTCCTCGAAGACGCCGAGACCCACGCCGCCGTGTTCCACGCCATCAACGGCGGCAACGGCGAGCGCGCGGCCGACGCCATGCTGCGCGTCGTGCTCGACGGCAAGAACGCCCTCATCAAAGCCCTCAGCGAGCAGCGCGACGGCGCGTCCTGATCCGGGTTCGGTCATGAACGGGGGCGAGGGATGACCGCTCAGCCCGCCGTGACCCTCGAGCGCGGCCCCGTCAGCGCGCGCGTGCTGCCCGACGAGGGCGGCGTGCTCATCGACCTCCTCGTCGACGGTCGCCCCGTGCTGGCCTCGACGCCGTGGGCCGCCGGCGTGCTGCCCGCCCCGACACCCGATGCGGCGGTCGCCCCCACCGAGGCCGACTGGGTCGGGCGCTGGCGCGGCGGTTGGCAGCTGTGCTTTCCGACCGCCGGCCAGCCGAACCCGCGCGCCGCCGTGCCCGAAGGCTTCCACGGCGCGGCATCGCAGGCGCCCTGGCTGCAGGTCGCGCGCACCGCCGACTCGGTGGCGCTCGGCTGGGCCGACCGTCACGGCCTCAGCGCCGAACGGCTCTGGCGCCTCAGCGACCGCGGTGCGGTCGTCGCCGTGCGGGTGCGCAACGACGGCGCGACGAGCAGGCCGCTCGCCATCGCCGAGCACCTCATCCTGGGCGGCTCGCTCCTCGCCGCGCCGCTCACGGTCGCGGTGCCGCCCGGCGCCGAGCTGCGCGAACTCGACTACGCGGGCCTGCCGACCGGTCGCCGCGACCCGTGGCCGGGCGACCCCGGAGAGCGCTGGGCCGTGGTCGATGCGGCGACCCCCGCACGGGTCGTCGCCCTCGAGGGTCTCGCGCCGCAGCGCGTCGACCTGCGCGGAGCGCACGCGTCGGTCGTCGTCGAGTGGCAGGGCGAGGCGCTGCCCCACGCGCTGCTGTGGGAGGAGCTCGCCGTCTCGACCGACGAGCCCTGGAACGGACAGGTGCGCGCCCTCGGCATCGAGCCCACCTCGACCCCGCACGGCGCCGGCACCGCGCTCGACGAAGGCATCGTGCACCTTCCGCCCGGGGGCACGCTCGCCTGGAGCGTCGCGCTCGACGTGACGTGGGCATCCGTCGACCCCCACCCGACCCGCCACCCCGAATCGGAGGCATCATGACCGACCCCGCCCTGCGCACCCTCGTGACCGGCGCGGCCAACGGCATCGGCGCCGCGATCGCCGACCGCCTGCGGCAGCGCGGCGACACCGTCATCGGCCTCGACCGCGAGCCCGGCGACGGCATCATCACCGCCGATCTCGCCGACCCGGCCGAGCGGCGGCGAGCGGTGGATGCTGCGCTCGAGCGGCTCGGCGACGTCGACGTGCTCGTGTGCGTGGCCGGAGTCTTCCGCCGGGGGTCGATCCACGACAGCGGCTTCGACGACTGGCGCGCGGTGTGGGCCGTCAACCTCGACGCACCCCTCGACCTCATGCGCATGCTGACCCCGGGCATGGTCGCGCAGAGCTTCGGCCGCATCGTCACCATCACGAGCGTGCACGCGCGGCAGGCGCAGCCCGGCTGCCTCGCCTACGACGTGTCGAAGGCCGGGCTCGAAGCGGCCACCCGCTCGGCGGCGCTCGACCTCGCCGCGCACGGAGTGCTCGCGAACGCGGTCGCCCCGGGCTTCGTGCGCACCCGCATGAGCCTGCTGCCCGACGGAACGGACGAGACCGACACCGATGCATTCCGTCAGCAGTATGTGACGAGCGGCAAGCTGCCGCTCGGGCGTGCGGCGCTGCCCGCCGAGATCGCGCCGGCCGTCGACTTCCTCAGTTCGCGGGCCAACACCTACACCACCGGCCAGGTGCTGACCGTCGACGGCGGTCTCACCATGACGTTCTAGGGGCGCGCCATGATGCTCGACGGTCTTGGCTTCCCCGAAGCGCTGCGCTGGCACGACGGCGCCCTCTGGTTCAGCGACATGTTCCGCTCCCGGGTGGTGCGCTGGCGGCTCGATGCCCACGGATCTCCCGCGGAGACGGTGATCGACAGCGCGAGCGGCGGCCCGGTCATGCCGGGCGGGCTCGGTTGGTTGCCCGCCGCCGACGGGCGCCCGGGTGACCTGCTCGTGGTCGACTGCCTCGAGCGGCGGGTGCTGCGGGTGCCGCTCGATGCCGAGGCGCGCCCGATCGGCGCTCCGACCGTGCACGCCGACCTCCGCGGCGTGATGTCGCATTCCGCGAACGACATGCACGTCGACGTGGATGGCACCGCCTGGGTGGGCGGCTACGGCTTCGACCCCGAGGCCGATGAACCCGCGGCATCCCCGCTCGTGCGCGTGCATCCCGACGGCGGCATAGACACCACGGAGGCGACCTTCGTCTTCCCGAACGGGTGCGAGCGCAACGCCACAGGCGCACTGCTGGTCGCCGAGACCTTCGCCGACCGCGTCTCGCGGCTGCCGCCGCGGCGCCCGGAGCTCTCCGATGGCGATGTGTCGCCGTTGTCACATGACAACGGCGACACATCGCTGGTGCGGTTCGCCGCGGGCAGCGGGCCCGACGGGTTGTCGATCGCACCCGACGGCACCGTGTACGTCGCGCTCGCCTTCGCGGGCGCGCTCGCGCGCGTCGACCGCGCCGCGGGGCCGGATGCGGAGCCCGCGATCGTCTACCGCGCCGAGCCGATCGCCTCCGGGCCGGGGGCGGGCCCGCTCGGCGTCTACGACTGCGCGGTGCTGCCGGGACCCGCGGTGCCCGACCCCGCGCACCCCGAAAGTCGCCGAATCGCCGTCGCGATGGCGAGCCTCGACGAGCCGCTCGCCGAGCGCGTCGACACCGGTCGCATCGTCGTCCTCGACCTCGAGACCCTCTCGTGACCGCGGCCCTGCAGCCCCTGCTGCACGACGAGCTCGTCGTACTGCGCGCCCCCACCCAGGTGTGGTCGGCCGCCGACGGCGCGATCGGCGCCGCCCCCATCCACGGCATCGCCCACAGCGACGTGCGCGTCGTGCGCGGGCTGCGCTGGCGCATCGGCGGCCATTCGGCCGAGCACCTGCAGACCGACGCCGTGAGCGCCGACCGCGTGCGCATCCACGGCCTGCTGCGGCACCTCGACGACCCCACCCCCGACCCCGGCGTATGGGTCGTGCTCGAGCGCACGGTCGACGCGACCGGTGTCACCGAGACGCTCACCGTGACCACCCGGCACGACGAGCCCATCGACACGACGGTCGAGTTGCGGCTCGAGCCCGACGCGACCCTGATCGACCAGCTCAAGCAGGGCCTGCCGCCGAGCCCGCGCATCGCGATCGAGCTCACCGGTTCGGGGGCGCGGTGGGAGGGCGAGCACGTCACCGCCACCCTCACCACGAGCACGCTCGCGCTCAGCGACGACGCCGGGGCGCTCGTCCTGCGTGCGCGGCTCGTCGTGACCGCGCGCGGCTCCGCCTCGGTCGCCTGGCGCCTCGACGTGCACGACGCGATCGGTGCCGTGCGGGGAGCAGAGCAACCTGTTCCGTGGGTGCGGCCCGTGGTGCAGCATCCGGATGCCCGCCTGCAGCGCTGGGTGCGCCGCGCCCTCGACGACCTCGACGCACTGCGGCTCGAGGCCGTGGCCGTGCCGGGCGAGCAGTTTCTCGCCGCCGGAGCGCCCTGGTTCTTCACCCTGTTCGGCCGCGACTCGCTGTGGGCGGCGCGCCTGCTGCTGCCGCTCGGCACGGGGCTGGCCGGCAGCACCCTGCGCGTGCTCGCCGCCCTGCAGGGCTCGATGCGCGACGACGACACGGCCGAAGAGCCGGGCAAGATCATGCACGAGCTGCGCCGCCAGACCCTCGTGATCGACGGCGACGTGCAGCTGCCGCCGCTCTACTACGGCACGGTCGACGCGACCCCGCTCTGGGTGTGCCTGCTGCACGACGCCTGGCGCGCGGGCCTGGCCGACGACCCCGTGCGCGCCCTGCTGCCCCACCTGCGCGCCGCCCTCGGCTGGATGCGCGACCACGGCGACGCCGACGGCGACGGCCTGCTCGAGTACATCGACCGCTCCGGCCGCGGCCTCGCCAACCAGGGCTGGAAAGACTCGGGCGACAGCGTGCAGTGGCACGACGGCCGCCTCGCCCGCGGTCCGATCGCCCTGTGCGAGGTGCAGGCCTACGCCTACGAGGCGGCGCGCGGCGGGGCGGCAGTGCTGGATGCCCTCGGCGAGCCCGGCGAAGGCGACGCCTGGCGGCTCTGGGCCGAGCGCCTGCGCGCCGCCTTCCACGAACGCTTCTGGGTGACCGACCCGGCGCGGGTCGGAGAGCTCGGCCCGTACCCGGCGATCGCGCTCGATGCCGAGAAGCAGCCGGTCGACTCGGTGACGAGCAACCTCGGGCACCTCCTGGGCACGGGACTGCTCGATGCCGAGCAGGCGGCCCTCGTCGCCCGCCGACTGGCCTCCCCCGCCCTCGACTCGGGCTTCGGCCTGCGCACTCTCTCGACCGAGGCGGCCGGGTACTGGCCGTTCAGCTACCACGGCGGCTCGGTGTGGGCGCATGACACGGCCATCGCCATCCAGGGGCTCGTGCGCGAGGGGCACCGCGATGCGGCCGCATCGCTCGCCGAAGGGCTGCTGCGCGTCGCCGACGCGGTCGACTACCGCATGCCCGAGCTGCACGGCGGAGACGGCCTCGACGTCACCGGGCGACCCATCCCCTACCCGGCGTCGTGTCGCCCGCAGGCGTGGTCAGCCGCGGCCGCCATCGCCGTGCTCGGCGCCCTCCGCTGAGTCGAGCCCGGCACGCCGCTCGGCGAGAGCGCGACGCACTGCCGGGCCGAGCACGACCGCTGCGATCGCGACGAGCACGACGACCATGACGCCGAGCACCGCGAGGGTCAGGCCGAGGATCGTCGAGAGCTCCACGCGCCCAGCTTCCCACGCCGCGGGCAACGCGGGCAGCGCGGGCAGCGCGGGGGCACGCTGACAGGCTCAGAGCAGCGTCGCGGCCAGGAACGCCAGGTAGGCGGCGAGCGCCGACCACGCCGCCGTGTCGACCAGGCGCTTCGGTGCGCGCAGCAGCACCAGCAGCGCGGTGGCCGCGAGCAGCGCCCAGCAGACGGAGTGCCCGAACCGGATCACCCACTGCTGCAGCCCCTCGGTCGTCGCGGCGCGCTCGGGCACCACGAACAGCCACAGCACGGCCAGGCCGACGCTGACGATCAGCCCCCCGACGGCGAGCGCGGTGCGGTGGCGCTCGACGAACCGGGGCGGCGCGGCGGCATCAGGAGCAGTCATGACCCCAGGCAATCACCGGGGGCCGGCGGAGAGCATCCACCGGTCGGTGGAAAGTGCGGGGCGAAGGATGCCCGCTCAGCGGCCCATGCGGCTGAGCTGCGCGACCACCTGCCGGGCGACGTTGCGCCCCGCGCGGTTCGCTCCGATCGTCGAGGCGGCTGGGCCGTAGCCAGCGAAGAACACGCGGGGGTCGCGGCCCGAGCGGTAGCTGTCGACGGTCACGCCGCCCTCCTTCTCGCGCAGGCGCAGCGGGGCGAGGTGCCGCAGCTCGGGGCGGAAGCCCGTGGCCCAGATGATCGCGTCGGCGGGCTGACGCGTGCCGTCGTCCCACACCACCGCGTCGGGCTCGATGGCGGAGAACATCGGACGGAAGTCGAGCACGCCGCGGTCGATCGCGGCCTGGATGCGGCGCGTGCGCGGCACCCCGGTGCCCGACACGATGCTCGGCAGGGCGCGGCCGGCGCGCGCGGCGTCGTCCTGCTCGGCGACGGCCTTCTCGCGGGCCTCGAGGTTGAGCTCGACCTCGTCGATGAACTCGGGCGGTCGCCGCGTCGCCCAGGTGACGCTCGCCGCGTGGGGCTCGAGCTCGAGGATGAACCCGATCGCGCTCGTGCCCGCGCCGACGACGATCACGTTCTGCCCGGCGAAGTCCTCCGCCGCGGAGTAGTCGGCCGTGTGCACCTGCCGCCCCGCGAACCGGTCGCGGCCGGGGTACCACGGCACGAAGGGCGAGCCCCACGTGCCCGTCGCGTTGACGATCGTCGAGGTGCCGAGCTCGAGCGGGCCGTTCTCGGTGGTCAGCCGCACCAGCAGGTCGCGCCCCTGGTCTTCGACGTGGGTGACGGATGCGGGGCGCACGACCTGCAGCCCGTAGTGCTGCTCGTACCGCGCGTAGTAGTCGGCGACCACGTCGCGAGCCGGAGCGTGGTGGTCGGCGGTGGCGAAGCTCAGCCCGAGCTCGTCCATGCCGGGCAGATCGTTGACCCGGTGCGCCGAGCCGAGGCGCAGCGCCTCCCAGCGGTGCTGCCACGCCCCGCCGGTGCCCGGGCCGCGGTCGATGAGCACGAACTCCTGGCCGGCCTCGAGGCCGAGGCGGCGCAGGAAGTAGGCGACGGAGAGGCCCGCCTGACCCGCCCCGATGACCACGCAGGAGGTCGTCAGCTCGGGGGTCGTCACTCGCTCAACGCTACCCGCTCGCGGGCGCGATGCGGCAGGCGGCCAGAGACTCGAATATGCCCGTGCGTGCTAAACTTCGGCACAGTTTTTCCACCGTCCCGACTCGGCATTCTGGGGTTCTCCCTAGCTCACCCGACGACACACTGTGAGGGGGTCACGCATGGGGCGCGGCCGACAGAAGGCGAAGCACACCAAGGTGGCGCGGGAGCTGAAGTACTTCACTCCTGACACCGACCTGACGCAGCTCGAGCGCGAGCTCGCTGCGGCGGCGCACGCCGACGAGTACGAAGACAAGTGGGCGCACCTCGTCGACGACGAAGACGACGACGAAGACGACCTCGACGCCGAGCAGGGCCCAGCAGCGCAGACCGCGTAAGCCATCACGTGGCATGGAGGTGATCCGTTGAGGAACAAGGGCTCACTCCCGGCAGCGGGTCTTTCGCCGTTGCAGAGACTGATCGTGGAAGGTCGCGCGGTACTACCGACGCGATCTCTGAACGATCTGCCTCACCCTGTCGAGGGGCCCAGCCTGACGGCAACTCTCGAAGAACAGCGCAACTCCGACAACCGCTGAGAAAGCCGAGACCTCACGGTCGCTCTGCGAGCATCTGCTGCAAGGCACCGATCACGTCGAGGCGCCATCGAAAGTCAACCTTGTCAAGCTCGGTGGCGAGCCCGTCTGCGCTGAGCTCGGCACGATCAACTGACTCAGCTATCGCCACGGGAAGCGGAACGGCCGCGAAAGACTCCTCTTCGACGTTGTAAGCGAGTGCTCGCTCATCGCACTCCGCTCCGAATCGCTCCCACGCCGCGTCAAGTCGTTCCTCAAGCACCCGCGCCTCATGGTCTCGCATCGACCTGATCCACGCCTCGACTGAACCCAATGCCATCCGACTCGGCGACTCGGGTGGAAGGGCAACAACACCCATCACTCCAGTTTTCTTGATCCACACGTGGTCTCCCCTCCGCAGGCCGTCGTGGGTTGCCCGCCCCTTCGAACTACGTCGCGTAGGCCCCGACGAGCTTCACGGCCCCGCCGTCGACGCCCTTCGCACCCTGCTCGAACCCGGTGAGGTCGTGCGCGGTCGTCGAGACGCGGCCGGCGACCCACGCGGGCACGCCGCGGCTCTCGAGCGCGCGGATGACGGAGCTCG
>ERZ1066136.568-NODE-568-length-26032-cov-15.110983_pt1 | contig 26032 bp, 17 predicted proteins | sample MGYA00382783_ERZ1066136 | MGnify/ENA primary metagenome ERZ1066136 (study PRJEB33369, sample SAMEA5778366) | biofilm metagenome | biome: Industrial cooling water; feature: Water cooling tower basin; material: Biofilm | place: United Arab Emirates | collected... | reverse complement strand
GCCCTGCGCCGCCCCCCCGGCCTCTCAGGCGGGCGCCCGGGGACGCCGACCTGGGCGCAAAGCGGGGCCAAGCCGCGCCCGGGCGAGCCGCCGACACAGGGGCAGCCCGCCGCTGGGGTTGTTGAGCTCCGCCCTGGCTGCGCTGCGGGCGGCCCGCCCGCGCTGCCGCGCCGCGCGGGCGGGCGCCGGTAGGGCGCCGATCCGCTGCGGACCGATCGGGTGCGGACAGCGCGCGGGGGCCGCCGACCCGGGCGGGCGCCGCGGCGGGTTCCGGGGCCGGGACGGCTCGAAACCGCCTCCCGGGGGCTAAACTGCCGAGTTCATCCGAGCCCAGCAGGTGTCGACGGACCGCCTCCCGCGCCCGCGCACCGACCGCTCCCAGCCCGCCCCGCTTTGCCTTGAAGGCCCTGTCCTCGAGCCGCGTGATCGAAGAGGTCCGCAACATCGCCATCGTCGCCCACGTCGACCACGGGAAAACCACCCTCGTGGACCAGATGTTCCGCTACGCCGGCACCTTCCGCGACAACCAGGACGTTCCCGAGCGCGTGATGGACTCCGACGCCCAGGAGCGCGAGCGCGGCATCACCATCCTGGCCAAGAACACCGCCATCCGGTTCCAGGGCACGCGCATCAACATCGTCGACACCCCCGGCCACGCCGACTTCGGCGGCCAGGTGGAGCGCACCTTGGGGATGGCCGACGCCGTGCTGCTGCTGGTCGACTCCTTCGAGGGGCCCATGCCGCAGACACGCTTCGTGCTGCGCAAGGCCTTCGAGCGCGGCCTCAAGGCGCTGGTGATGATCAACAAGATCGACCGCCCCGACGCACGCCCGAACGAGGTCTTGGACGAGATCTTCGACCTGTTCGTCGAGCTCGGTGCCACCCCGGAGCAACTCGAGTTCCCGGTCTGCTACGGCTCGGGCCGGGACGGCTGGGCCGTGCAAGAACTCGGACGCCGAGCCCAGGACCTCGGCCCCCTGTTCGAGCTGATCATGGAGCACGTGCGCCCGCCGCTGCCCGACCCCGAGGCTCCGGTGCAGTTCCAGGCCGTGACCATCGACCACGATGACTTCGTGGGCCGCATCGGCATCGGGCGGGTCGTGCGCGGGACGCTCAAGCTGGGCCAGCGTGTGACGCTGTGCCATCCGGAGCGCAAGAAGCTGGTGCACGCCAACGTCAAGAACCTGTACCGCTTCGAAGGCCTCGAGCGCACCGCCGTGAACGAGGTCAGCGGCGGGGACATCGCCGTGGTGGCCGGCATCGAAGAGCTCTCGATCGGCGACACCCTGTGCCCCTTCGACCAGCCCGATCCCCTGCCGGCGATCAAGCTGGACGAGCCCACGATCTCGATGATCTTCTCGGTCAACGACTCGCCCTTCTCCGGCCGGGAAGGCAAGTTCGTGACCAGCCGGCAAATCTGGAGCCGGCTCGAGAAGGCGGCCCTGCGCGACGCGGCCCTGCAGCTCTCCCCCACCGAGAAGACCGACTCCTTCGAGGTCAAGGGGCGGGGCGTCATGCACCTGGGCGTGCTGGTCGAGAACATGCGCCGCGAGGGCTACGAATTCGCCGTCAGCAAGCCGCAGGTGATCATCAAGGACATCGACGGGGTGCGCTGCGAGCCGATCGAGCGAGCCACGGTCGAGACCCCCAACGACTCCGCCGGCCGCGTGATCGAGTTCTTGGGCCGCCGCCGGGGAGAGATGCTCGAAATGCAGGCCCACGGCAACCTGACCCGGCTCGAGTTCAGCGTCCCGGCCCGCGGCCTGATCGGGGCGCGCACCGCCTTGATGTCGCTGAGCCAGGGCGAGGCCATCCTGAGCCACATCTTCGACAGCTGGAAACCGGATGGCGGAGCGATCCCGCGGCGCAACGGTGCCGTGCTGGTCGCGGACCGCGCCGGCCCGGCGATGGGCTATGCGCTCGACAGCCTGGCGGACCGCGGCACCTGGTTCATCGAACCGGGCGACGAGGTCTACGAGGGCATGATCGTGGGCGAAAGCAACAAGCCCGGGGACCTGCCGCTCAACGTCTGCCGCGAGAAGAAGCTGACCAACATGCGCGCGGCGGGCAAGGACGACAACGTCAACCTGCCGCCCCCCAAGCGCATGTCCCTGGAGGAGTCCCTCGAATACCTCGAGGACGACGAGCTGCTCGAGGTGACGCCCCAAAACCTGCGCCTGCGCAAGCGCATCCTCGACAGCAACGTGCGCCGCAAGTCCAGCAAGTGAGGGACTCGGGCGCCGGCCCGGCTCGCCCCGCGGCGCAGCCGGGCCGGATGCGCGGGCTGGCTCGCGAGCGCCGGCGCCGGTGGGCCTCGAAGCCCAGCCCGGGGGATGGCGCAGCGGGATGGTTTGCCGGGGTTCGCGCCGCAGCGCCCGCGGATCGGACCGCGGTGGTGCGCGGCGAGCCCGCGGGCGCCGATTCGCTGCCCGCCTGGGATCCGGAGGCGCTCCAGCCCGCTTCGTGCCGCCCGCCCGCGTGGCGCCGGCGAGCCAGGTTCAGCTCGACACCAAGAAGATCGTGGCCAGCATCAGCACCCAGACGATGTCCAGGTAATGCCAGTAGAAGGCCACGTTGGTGATCTGCTCGTGATCGACGGCGCTGTAGCGGCCGTGGGCAGAGGAGCGCCAGACCCACCACAGGCGCACGATGCCGCCCAGGACGTGCGCCGCGTGCAGGGCGGTCAGCAGGTAGAAGAAGGCCGCGTGCCGGTTGGTGGCGTCGAAGGCCAGCCCGCGCTGGGTCATCTGCAACCAGTTGAAGCACTGCAGGACCACGAAAGCCAGGCCCAGGGCCAAGGTCCAGCCCAGCCAGCGCGTGGTGGCGCGCCGACGGTCGCGGGAAATCTCGCGCGAGGCCAGGCGCAGGGTCGCGGAGGAGGCCAGCAGGAGGATCGTGGAGGCGATCGCTCCCGGCAGCACGATCGGGAGCACCGCCAGCAGGGGCGTCTCCTGGGCCTCCACCAGCAGCACGTACAGCAGCAGGGAGGCCCCGAAGACGAAGGTCAGCGAGGCGATGAAGAACTTCATGCCCAGCGTGCCGACCCCGGTCGGTGCTGGGGTGCCGGCGCGCCGGAAGGCGGGGGAAGGGGAGACCAAGCGCAGGTCCTCGGTGGGCTTGAACCAGAGCATCGGGAAGATCGAAGACCAGCCTAGATCGGGCCCGGCGGGCGCAGAAGGCGCTCGGGAGCCAAGTAGCTTGGGCCGGGAGGCCCGGTTCCTCAACCGGCAGCTCCCCGGGGACGAGCGGGGGTCGCCCGGGCCTCCGGCCCAGAACCGGACGCTGGGGGCAGATGCTGTGGCTCGCACCCCAGCACCCGGCAGCGGGAGTGGCGGCCGCCCCACCCCGCGCGGTGAAGCGGCGCTTTCCCGGCTCCGCTGCCCTGCGTTGCGATTCTCCGGTTGTCACGCCGCTGCGCAGCGCTCGGGCTTCCAGGGGAACACGGCCAGCGGCATCCGGGCAGCGGCTCCGCTGCAGGGCACGCCCGGGGCAACGGGGCCCAAGGCTGACCGACGGTCACCGCACCGATCCCATGACCCGGGGGCAGCCGTCGCACCCGCGCCGACCGGCGACCCGCGACCGCCGACCTGCGATCACGGCCCGGCCTAGCCCCGCCGGCCCCACGGGCGCCCGACCCGGGCCCGGCCCGCGGCCCCACATCCGGCGCCCTCCGGGGCCCCGACGGCGGGCACAAGCACAACGGGCCGCCGGAGGGCGGCCCGGGACTTCGAAGGGCTGGGACGAATCGACTGTTGCGCCCCCCGTGGCCGCCCGCCGGCAGCCGGCCCCGCCTGGGAAGTCATCGGCGCGCAGCGCGAATCCCAGGCGGTGTGGCCGGCCCACGCCGGCCCAAAGGCATCCGCCGGGTTGAGCTTGCGGCTCGGGCGCAGCCCGAGCCGCCTGCTTCTCAACCCCTCAATGGTCGCCAGCCGGTGCCGCCGGGGTCGCTTGATCGGCCGCCGGGGTCCCCGCACCGTGGTCCGCGGCGCCGTGATCCCCGCTCCCGTGATCTCCAGCACCGTGACCCCCGGCTCCGTGGCCCGCGTGCTTGGCGTGCTTGGCGTGCTCGGCCTGGATGGCCGCGTAGTCCGGGCGGACCCCGACCAAGGACTTGTCCCCCCGCCGCTTGGAGATCGCGTCCTGGTTCTGGTCCGTGTCGAGCAAGGAAACGCTGACGAACAGACCCGCGAAGATCAGGGAGGAGAGGAACACGATCCCGTTGAAGGGCCGGTCCCAGGCCAGGTGCATGAAAATCAGGGCCACCAGCAGGGCCTTGATCGTGGCGATGACCATGGCGATCACCAGGTCGATCTTGCCCAGATCGAGCGACCACTGCCAGACGGTCAGGACCGTCAGGCCCATCAGCAGAGCCCAGACCCCGACCAGCAATTGCCAGGGCAGGACGTGAACGCTGTGGGCGGCGTGCGGATCGGCGTGGGTGCCGTGGCCGGTGTTCGATGCAGACATGGCGGGGAGGGGCGGTGAGCTGGGGGGGGCGCGGCGGACCGGACGGGCGCGGGACTACTTGATCAGGTAGAGCAGCGGGAACAGGTAGATCCAGATCAGGTCCACCAGGTGCCAGTAGAGGGCCGTGTAGTCGACCGGGCCGAAGAACGTGGGCCCGAACTCACCCTTCATGGCGCGCCCCAGGATCCACAGGAAAGCGATGATGCCCGCCACGACGTGGATGCCGTGCAGACCCGTCATGCAGAAGTAGATCGCGAAGAAGGTGCGCACGGCCTCGGGCTCCGGATCGTGCTTGGCGATCACCTGCACGGCGCGCTCGCCGAGCTCCACATCGCTGGGTGTGTAGTCGGCGCCCTTCTCGGCGCGCAATTCGGCCAGAGCCAGATCCCCGGCGGTGCCCAGTTCCTTGGTGTAACCGTCCGTGGTGATCAGCACAGACTCCGGGTGCGGCTCGTAGAAGCGGCCCGGGAGGGTGCCGTGGTGCCACTTGGCGCTGTATTCGACGTACTTGATCCCCAGGAAGCCGAAGGCGCAGATCAGCGTGATGATGATGTTCAGGATCAGCCCGGACTTGTTGCCGAGCTGGGCGCTGCGCACCGCCCAGGCGGCGGTCAGCGAGGACAGCAGCAGCACCCCGGTGTTGATCGCGCCCCAGAACGTGTCCAGGTAGTGGTGGGCGTAGACGAACACCTCGGGGTGCTCCGAGCGCCAGATCGAATAGGCGCAGAACAGGCCCGAGAAGAACAGCACTTCCGTGACCAGGAAGACCCAGATGCCGAGCTTGCCGGCATCGAACTGCTGCTCCGGCGTGTCGAAGTGGTGCGCCAGGTGCGGGTCGTGGGCCCCGTGGCCGTGGGCGGCGTGGGCGTGGGCCGGGGGGGCTTCGGCGGTGGAGGTCATCGGCGCGAGGGGGGTCGGGGGTAGCTGTGGCGGCGCGGGGGTGGGGGAAAGCGCCGGGAGGGCTCGCGTTCAGATCGCGCGCTGGGGGGGGGCTGCTGGGCGGGGCGGTTCAGGGCTTGCGGCATCCCCGTCCCCGCGCACCCCGAACGGGAGGCAGCGGGGACGGGAAGGGGCCGAATCCCTAGGCCATCAGGGCTCGGTCAGTGGGCGCCGGTGACCGGGGCCCCCACGAGGTCCCAGTTGCCGGTCTTCTGATTGAACTGCAGCCGGCTGCGATCGTAGGGATCGCCCACGTCGGGCTGCTCGTCGAAGTTCTGGTGCGGCGGCGGGGAGGGGCACTGCCACTCGAGGGTCGTACCAGCCCAGGGGTTCGCCGGGGCCAGCTTGCCGCTCTTGAGCGAGCTCAGCAGGTTGTAGACCACCCCCAGCAGGCCCGCCAGGAGCACGTAGGCCCCGATGGTGGAGAGCTGATGGTAGATGGCCCACTCGGGCTGGTAGTCGAAGTAGCGCCGCGGCATGCCCTGGCTTCCCATGAAGAACTGCGGGAAGAAGGTCACGTTGAAGCCGACCAGCGCCAGGATCGATGAGAACCGACCCAGACCTTCGTTGTACATGCGCCCGGAGATCTTCGGCCACCAGTAGTACAGGCCGCCGAGGAAGGCCCACAGCGTGCCGCCGACCATCACGTAGTGGAAGTGGGCCACCACGAAGTAGGTGTCGTGCAGGTGGATGTCCGTGGACATGGTTCCCAGGAACAGCCCGGTCAGGCCTCCGATCAGGAACAGCAGGATGAACCCCAGGGCGTAGACCATCGGGGTGGTCATCTGGATGCTGCCCTTGTACATGGTGGTCAGCCAGTTGAACACCTTGATCGCGCTGGGGATCGCCACCGAGAAGGTCAGGCCGGAGAAGATCGTCGAGGCCATCGACGACTGGCCAGAGGTGAACATGTGGTGGCCCCACACGAAGAAGCCGAAGATCGCGATCGACACCGAGGACATCGCGATGAAGCTGTAGCCGAAGATGTGCTTGCGGCTGAAGGTGCTCATCAGCTCCGAGATGATCGCCATCCCCGGCAGCACCATGATGTAGACGGCCGGGTGGCTGTAGAACCAGAAGAAGTGCTGGAACAGCACCGGGTCGCCACCGATCGAGGGGTCGAAGATGCCCACGTTCATGGCCCGCTCGACGATCAGGAGCAGCAGGGTGATCGCCAGCACCGGGGTAGCCAGGACCTGGATCACGGAGGTGGCGTACAACCCCCAGCAGAACAGGGGCAGGCGGAACCAGGTCATGCCCGGGGGCCGCATCTTGTGCATCGTCACCATGAAATTCATGCCCGTGAAGATCGAGCTGAATCCCAGGATGAACGCGCCCATGGTCGCCGAGATGACCGAGGTGTCGGTCTTGATCGAGTAGGGCGTGTAGAAGGTCCAGCCCGTGTCGAGCTGTCGCGAAGCCAGGGTGAACAGGAAGAACAGCGCCCCGATCACCCACAGGTGGAAGCTGAACAAGTTGAGCCGCGGGAAGGCTACGTCCTTGACACCCAACTGGATCGGCAGGACGAAGTTCCCCAACGCCGCCGGGATCGACGGGATGATGAACAGGAACACCATCACGGCCCCGTGCAGACTGAACATCTTGTTGTACCAGTCAGGGGTCATCAGGGCCCCCTTGCCGTCCACGTTCGGCAGGAACAACTCGGTGCGCAGCGCCAGGGCGAACAGGCCGCCCAGAGCGAAGGCGGTCATGGTCCCGATCAGGTACATCACCCCGATGCGCTTGTGATCGAGGGTGAACAGCCAGGACAGCAGACCCCGGCTGTGGGTCAGATAGTTGTCCCCGCCGGCCGCCTGGTGGGCGGGCGCGTGGACCCCCGTGGTGATGGTTCCGGTGGTTGCCATGGCGTGTGGGGTAGGTTTGCGGGTGCTGCCGTGCGGAGAGGAGTCGGTCGGCGGGGCGGCCCGCGATCAATCGGTGGTGGGCGTGTGCGAGACCCGTTCGGACTCACTGGCCCGCGCCCTGGGACGGGTCGGAGATCGACTTGATGAAGGTGATCAGGAAGTTGATCTCGGCGTCGCTGAGCTGGCCCTGGAACGAGTTCATCTGGTTCGGGTAGCCCTGGCGGACCTTGGCGCCGGGCACCAGGATGGACTCGCGCAGGTAGTTTTCGTCCGGCACCAGACTCGAACCATCTGCGAAGGCGACGCTGCTGCCGTCCTTGATGGCCTTGGAGACGATCTCGAAACCAGGTCCGATCTTGGTCCCGTCGGTGGTCAGGTGGCAGCTGGCGCAGGCGCGGGCGTAGATCCGGCGCCCCTTCTCGGCCGGCGCGATCGCCGGGTCGTTCAGGAAGTCGGCCAGCTTCTGGATCTTGGCCTCGAATTCTGCCTGCGGATACACGTACACCCGCCGGTTCATGTTCCAGTGGTCGGTGCCGCAGTATTCGGTGCAGAACAGGTACAGACCCTGCTCGCGGTCCTTCTGCTCCGGCAAGAAGGCCTCGAACCACAGGGAGGTGTAGCGGCCGGGCACCACGTCCTGCTTCACGCGGAAGGAGGGGATGTACAGGCTGTGCAGCACGTCCTCCGAGGACATCAGCAGCTTGACCGGGCGGCCGGCGGGCACGTGCAGGTCGGTGTCCTTGGCGCCGTTGGGGTAGCTGAAGTCCCAGGCCCACTGCCGCGCCGTCACGTTGATCGTGTAGGCGTCGCCGGGGGCCTCGCGCAGGTTCATGAAGCCCTCGAAGCCCACATAGAACATCACCGCGACCAGCAGGGTCGGAATCACCGTCCAGGTGATCTCGAGGCGCGTGTCGTGGGCCGCGGTCACCTCTTCGCGGTGACCGGCCCGGGCGCGGTAGCGCCACATGAACCACACCCCGGCCCCGATGCACCCCACGAAGGAGATGATCGAGACCCACAGGATGAAGTAGAAGACATCGTCGATCTCCTTGGCGATGGTCGAACCCTGTTCCGGGAAGAACAGGTTGTCCCCCGCCGTGGGGGCCGCCAGCTGGGCGGCGGCGGCGCCGGCGTCGGCTGCCTGCTGGGCGGCGGCGGAGGCCAAGGTCAGGCCTTCCGCGGCGGCCGCGTGGGCGGCGCTGGCCGCGCTCGCGAGGACCGAGCTGATCGGGGCGTACAGCATGTGGAGCGACATCGGAGGAGAGTCGGGAAGGCGGGGATCGCTCGGCGACCGGTTCAGGTGCAGCGGAGGTCGGCGCGGCGGGCGCGCGGGTTGGACGTGGTCACGATGCGGGGCCAGGCGCGCGCATCGGATTGGAGGCTGGAGGTCACTTTCATCAGCGGCCTCCCTTGAGCAGGTCGAGGATCTCCCCGCGCCAGAAGAACAAGAGGGCTCCGCCCAGCAGCACCACCGTGACCAGGCCGCCGAGGCGCATGATCGCCATGGCTTCCATGGCATAGGAGTTGGTGTTGGGGTCGTACTGGTAGCACATGAAGCGGATCCGATCCGCCAGGTTGCCCAGGCGGCCTTCGGTCGCCTCGACCAGCGAGAGGCGCAGGTCGGGAGCCGGGTACTCGATGCCGAACAGGTAGCGCGAAACGATGCCCTTCTCGGTCAGCACCATCAGCACGGCCTCGTGGCTGTACTCGCCCGTCTTCGGGTCGAGCCAGTAGCCGTAGCCCACGGTGTCGGCCAGTTGCCGGATGCGACCGTCGTTCGGAGTGGTCAAGAACGACCAGGCCTCCTCCGTGCGCTCGCCGGCAAAGCTGGCGAGGTAGCGCTCGCGGGTGGCCGCTGCACGCGCGGGCGCCTCGGTCGGGTCGACGCTGACGGTGATCAGGTCGTAGTCCTGGCCCAGGGTCAACCCCACGTCTCCGCAAGCCCGCATCACCCCGTCGAGCTGGAGCACGCACAGCTGCGGGCAGTCGGAGTAATTGAGCGTCAGCAGCACCGGGCGACCCCGATTGAACAGCTGGCCCAGCCGGACCGGACTGCCGTCGGCGGCGTTGAACTCGAGCTCGAGGGGCAGCTGGGCACCGATGCGCTGGGTGACGCCGGAGCGCTCCGTACCAAGGGGTACCGATTGATTCAGCTGCGGGAGGGCGATCGCCTCCCCCGCCAGGCTCAGCAGGCTGGCGCCGAGCAGAGCCGCCCAGCCCGCGCCGGCCGAGGTGCGGGTCCCGGCCGGGCACCGCCCAAGGCCCAGGGCACGGGGGCCCATAGCCGCCGAAGCGGTCTGCGGGCTCGTGCTGGGGATGGGGCGCGGAGGGGTCACGGAGGGCTGGGCTGCTTTGCCTAGGCGGAGGGCGGTGTTCGGCGCTTGGATCGAAGCTGGTCTGTGGGCTCTTCAGGGTCGGCTTGCCCGGGGCCGGCGAGGTGGCGGGCGCTCGCAGCTGTCTGGGCAACCCACAACATCGGCCAGGATCTCAGCGGGCTCCCTCCAGGAGACGGCGCTGGGCCTCCTCGATGGGGATATGGACCAGGCCATTTTCCCGATCGACCCAGCCATACCCGGACAAACGCTCTTGGCCCTGCTGGACCAGCTCGATCTTGGCCTGGTTGGGGACCGCGAGGACCTTCTCGGCCTGCTCGCGCTGTTGGCCGTGGAGGTACAGCCACTGCAGGGCCAGGACGACCGCGTAGGTGAAGACCAACCCCCCGATTCCGAGGGTGGCCAGGAGGCCGACGTTGACCGAGTCTTGGGAGGCGGACATGGCGGTGTGGTTGGATCCGGCGGGAGGTCGCAGGGCGGCCTAGGGGCTCAGATATCGGCGGGCCCCATGGGCTCAGATGTTCTGGAAGTTCAGGGACTCGGAGAGGCGCGGATCGCGCAGCGGCACGATCGACTGGGACCCGGCGCGCTTGAGCATCAGCCCGAACAGCACTCCACCCATGCCGAGCCACATGGCGATGTGCGTCCAGGAGAACGGGATCGCCTCCGGATGCCCGGTCTTCTGGGCCAGCGTCGGCATCACGATCCAGTACATGTCGACGAAGTGCATCACCAGCATCCACACGGCCCAGAAGGCCAGGGAGCTCTTGTTGCGCTTCACGTGCCTTGAGATCAGACCCAGGAACGGGATGATGAAGTGACCGAACAGCAGGATCACCGAGAACGCGGCCCAGTTGCCCTCTTGACGGTGCTTGTAGAAGATCGTTTCTTCGGGGATGTCCGCGTACCAGATCAGCAGGTACTGGCTGAAGCCGATGTAGCCGAAGAAGAAGGTGAAGCCGAAGAGCAGCTTGCCGACGTCGTGGAAGTGCTCCTTCGTGACCATCTTCAGGCCCCCATGCCGCTGGATCAGCATCAGCGTCAGGGCCATGAAGGACAGGAAGCTGGTCATCGACCCGGCGAACAGGTAGATGCCCCAGATGGTGCTGAACCAGTGCGGGTCCAGCGACATCAGGATGTCGATCCCCGCGAAGGTCGAGGTCAGCGCGAACAGCAGCAGGCCGGGCGCGGAGAGGATCTCCATCTTGCGCGTGCGGGTGTGGTCCCCGTCCTGGTCCTGGCTGCGGCTCTGGCTGCGAAAGAACAGAGACAAGAGGATCCAGACCGCGAAGTAACCCACGATGCGCACGGTCCAGAACGTGCTGTTGAGGTAGTGGGTGTAGACCCCCAGCTTGGCCGGCATGAAGGTCTGGTCGAACTCGACCGTGGCCGGGTCATTCCACTTGTAGATCGCGCTGGACCCCGTGGCCGTGATCACCAGAATCGGCAGGAACAGCAGGAACAGGATCGGGAAGTTGCCGATCACGTTTTCGGCCGTACGCCGGACCGCCACCGACCAGCCCGCCCGAGCCACGTGCTGGAGCAGGGTGAACACCAGCGCTCCCAACGTCAGGGTCAGCCAGAAGTAGAAGGCCGTCAGGTACCCGAAGTAGAAGTGGCCCAGGTCCGCCGCGATGCCGAGACCCAGGGCCACGAGACCGAGGATCAAGGAACGCGTGCCCCAAGCGGAGAGGCCGGCCGGCAGCTTCGTGTCGGCGTCGGTCAGATGGATCGGTTCGGCGTGCGCCATGGCGGATCGGGGGGGTGCCGGGCGTCCCGGCTGGGCGGCGGTGGGGTTCGGTCTCGGGGCGACTTGAGGGCGGCTGGCTCGGGACCCGAGGCTCAGCGGGGCTGCTGCTCGAGCTGTGCCCGCACTTCGGCGGGCAGGCTGCCCACAGCGGCGCTTTGGCTCAGCTGCAGGGCCCGCACGTAGGCGACGATGGCCCAGCGATCGTCGCGGCTGATCTGCGACGCGTAGCCCTTCATGTTGTTGAGCCCGTAGGTGATCGTGGCGTAGATCTGTCCGTTGGCCTGCTCGCGGATGCGTTGCTCGGACAGGTTGGCCGGCTTGACCCAATTCATGCCGGTGGGCGTGGCCCCGGCCGCTTGGGCACGACCCAGGAAGTCGGCGCGCTGGGAAACCAGGCCGTCGCCCGCCCCGACCATTCCGTGGCACGGCAGGCAGTAGATCTGGTAGCGCTCGCGACCCCGAGCCAGGATCTCCTCGCTGAGCGAGAAGCCCGCGGGGAAGCCGCTGATCCATTCGCCGGAGGAGTCCTTGCCGGAGACGGCTGAGGCGTCTTCCACCAGGCGTCCCCGGGCGACCGTGCCGTCCGGGGATTGGAGCGAGGCGCGCTCATCTCCAAACAGCCGCGCGAAGACCGGCGCAGGGGCCTGCGCCTTGAACTTCGGCTGCATGTCCATGTCCTGGATGATGTGGATCCGGGGCTGGTCCGACTTGGACACGCGCGCCTTGGCGATGAAGGCGGGCGGAACCAAGGCGATGCAGGCCACGATCACGGCGATCGAGATCAGCGGCTTGGGCAGCGGCGCCCGTGTGGTCGGCGTCAGCAGCGGATCCAGAACCGCGCCGCCGGTTTCGGCCAGCAGGGCCTCGACCCTTGCGCGGTCGAACAGGGGATCCTTGGCCTCGACCACCAGCGCAAAGCGGTCCGAGGTGAAGCGCGGCATGCGCTTGTGCCGGAACAGGGGGTGGAACAGCTCCGGCAGCAGGTTCAACGCGAGCATCGCGAAGAACGTCGTGAAGGCGGCGAACAGGATCGTCAGCTCGAAGCTCACCGGGATGTTGGCCGGCAAGCTGAACATCGGCTTGCCCGAGATCAGGAACGGGTAGCCGCTGATCAGGTAGGGCAGCTGGACGGCGTTCGTGTACCACTGCATGAACAGGCCCAAGGACGTGCCCGTCAGGCCGAGGCAGAGGGTGAACCAGGGCAGGATCGTGGGCTTGATCCCCATGGCCTCCTCGATGCCGTGCACCGGAAACGGCGTGATCGTGTCCCAGCGGGTGTAGCCCGCATCGCGCACGCGGGTGGCCGCGGCCATCAGCTCATCGGGGGTGCCGTACTCCGCTACCACCCCGTAGAGCTTCTGCGGGGCGGTGTCGTCGTGGCCAGAGGAGCCGCTGGCGCTTTGGTTCAGGCGATTTTCCTGCATGGTCGAAAGATTCGGTGGGAGCCGTTGCAGGGAGGATCAGTGGGCAGCGGCAGCCGCTTTGGCGGCGTGCCGATCGCGTCCGTGGGCCGCGTCCCCGTGGGGCGCCGGCATGATCGACTTGACCTCGGCCATGGCGATCATGGGCAGGAAGCGCAGGAACAGGAAGAACAGGGTGAAGAACAGGCCGAAGCTGCCGATCAGCATGCCGATGTCCACCCAGGTCGGACGGAAGTAGTCCCAGGAGGAGGGCAGGTAGTCGCGGCTCAGGGAGGTGACGGTGATCACGAAGCGCTCGAACCACATGCCCACGTTCACCAGGATCGCCACGATCATCATGATCGGGATCGAGGTCCGCGCCTTCTTGAACCAGAACACCTGGGGCGACAGCACGTTGCAGGAGACCATCGTCCAATATGCCCAGGCGTAGGGACCCGTGGCCCGGTTGATGAAGGCGAACTGCTCGTAGCGGTTGCCGCCGTACCAGGCGATGAAGAACTCCATCGCGTAGGCGTAGCCGACCATCATCCCGGTGGCCAGGATGATCCGGTTCATGTTCTCGAGGTGCCGGATCGTGATGATGTCGCGCATGTTGTAGTAGGCCCGCGCCGGCACCGCGAGGGTCACCACCATGGCGAATCCGGAGAAGATCGCTCCGGCCACGAAGTAGGGCGGGAAGATCGTCGTGTGCCAGCCGGGCACCTGACTGACGGCGAAGTCGAAGGACACGATCGTGTGCACCGAGAGCACCAGGGGCGTCGCCAGACCGGCCAGCAGCAGGTAGGCGCGCTCATAGCGGTGCCAGTGGCGGGACGACCCGCGCCAGCCGAGCGAGAGCAGTCCGTAGGCGAAGCGGCGCAGCGGGTGCTTGGCCCGGTCCCGGATGGTGGCCAGGTCCGGGATCATGCCCATGTACCAGAACATCAGCGAGACCGAGCCGTAGGTCGAAACCGCGAACACGTCCCAGAGCAGCGGCGACCGGAAGTTCGGCCACATCAGCATCTGGTTGGGGATCGGGAACAGCCAGTAGGCCAGCCAGATACGGCCCACGTGGATGCCCGGGAAGGTCGCCGCGCACACGACCGCAAAGATCGTCATGGCCTCGGCGAAGCGGTTGATCGAGGTGCGCCAGTTCTGCCGGAACAGGAACAGGATCGCGCTGATCAGGGTCCCCGCGTGGCCGATGCCGACCCAGAACACGAAGTTCACGATCGGCCAGGCCCAGGCCACCGGGATGTTGTTGCCCCAGACCCCGACCCCGGTCGCGATCAGGTAGACGATCAGCGAGAACAGGGTGGCCATCCCGCCCAGGGCGATCAGGAAGCCGATCAGCCACAGGGGCCGGATGCGCGACTCCTCTACGACTCCGCAGACCTTCTCGGTGATGCTCTCGTAGGTGTTGCCGAGGATCAGGGGGTAGCGCCCGCGCGGGTCATCGCCCGAATTGTCGAGCCCGGTGACCGGGATCAGCGTCTTGGTGCTGGACATGGCTCTCTTGAGGGGTGCCGCGGCAACCGCTGGGGTGTCCGCGAGCGCGGGTTTGGCTCAGGCCAGGGCCGGGTTCGGGTTGGTGATGCGCGCCAGGAAGGCGGTGCGCGGCTTGATCCGCAGGAAGGCCAGGAGTTCGTAGGCCCGGTCGGTGGCGTGCAGCTTGGAGACCTCGCTGCTCGCGTCCGCCAGGTTCCCGAAGCGGATCGCGTCGCTCGGGCAGGTCTGCTGGCAGGCGGTCTTGATCTCGCCATCCAGGATGGCGCGCTTCTCGACCTTGGCCTGGATCTTGACGGCCTGGATGCGCTGCACGCAGTAGGTGCACTTCTCCATCACACCGCGGGCCCGGATCGTGACCTCGGGGTTGAAGCCGAGCTTGCGCACGTCGTTCTCTTCGCGCTTGAGCTGCTTGTGGTAGTTGAAGAAGTTGAAGCGACGCACCTTGACCGGGCAGTTGTTGCTGCAATAGCGCGTGCCGATGCAGCGGTTGTAGACCATGTCGTTCAGGCCTTCGGTCGAGTGCACCGTGGCAGCCACCGGGCAGACCTGCTCGCAGGGCGCGTTCTCGCACTGGATGCAGGCCATCGGCTGGCTGCGGACCTCGGGGGCGTCCTCTTGGCCAGCGAAGTAGCGGTCGATGCGGATCCAGGACATTTCGCGGCCCCGCTTGACCTGGTCCTTGCCCACCACCGGGATGTTGTTCTCGGCCTGGCACGCAACCACGCAGGCGTTGCAGCCGGTGCAAGCGGACAGGTCGATCGCCAGGCCCCACTTGTTGCCCTCGTAGGAGCGTTCGGTCCAAAGCGGAACCAGCTCGGGCCCCGGCACGCGCTTGAAGGGATTGGGCTCGACGTGGTGTCCGCCGGCGTGGCTCTCTTCCGGGTGCTCGGCCTGCTTCTGCCGCAGGGCCGCGAGGTCGGTCTGGATCCCGGTGTACTGCCCCACAGTCGCCTCGCGGATCAGCTCGCTGACCCGGCTGGGCTTGCCGAAGGCGAACTTGGGCGCGGACTTCTCGGCGTGGGTATGTCCGTCCTCCGCGTGGCTGTGCCCATCCGCGGCGTGGTCGTGGTCGTGGTCGGCGTGGTCGTGACCGTGATCGCCGTGCCCTTCCGCGCCCTCTTCGTGGTGCCACTTGGCCGGGTCCTCCACGGTCATGGCCACCTTGGGGTCGGCCTCGCCGCCATCGCGCTCCAGGCGACCGTTGGTCTCGATCTGGTGGTGTTCCTGGGTGCAGGCCAGGGTGTAGGTCCCGCCCAGCTTGCGCACGCTGGCGCCCGAGAACACGCCGGTCGCCGTCCGGTCGGTCAGGGCGTAGGAATCAAAGCCCACGCTGGGCGTGGCGTCGCGGAACAGTCCGCCCACGTGGCCTGCCGCCGCCCGGCCGTAGCCCAAGGCGAGCGACAGCGCTCCGGGCCCCTGCCCGGGCATCACGTAGGCTGCGACCTCCAGCCGGCTCGAGCCCAGGCTCAGCTCCACCAGGTCGCCCGTGGTGATGCCCAGGGAGCGGGCCGTGGCCGGCGACAGCAGCAGCGGATTGTCCCAGGTGACCTTGGTCAGGAAGTCCGGCAGCTCCTGGAGCCAGCCGTTGTTGGCGAAGCGCCCGTCGTGGAGCTTGATGTCCCGGTGCAGAGTCAGCTCGAAAGAGCCGTTGGCCGGCAGGGCCGTGGTCAGCGCGGCCGGGTCGAGCGACAGGGCCGCCAGGGAGCGCGGATTGGGGCTGACCGGACGCAGCTCGCTGCCGGCGAGCCAACCATCGTGGAGGCAACGGGCCCAAGCGCCCTCGGCGGCGCCGTCGCCCGCCGCGGCCACGGCCGCGAACGACTGGGCGACCAGCTCGCGGCCGCTTTGCCATTGGCCGTTGGCCAGGAATCCGAGGAACTCGAGCGTCGACTTGCCGCCGTACAGCGGCTGGATGATCGGTTGGGTAACGCAGTAGCTGCCGTCCCAGGCCCGGCCGTCGCCCCAGCATTCGAGGAAACTGGCCGCGGGCACGTGCCAGGTCGAGGCCTGGGCGGTCTCGTCCACGTAGAGGCCCAGGTGGATGCGGTTTTGGGCCTTGGCGTAGGCTGCCGCAAAGCCCAGGCCCCGGGGTGCGTCGTAGACCGGGTTGCCTTCGAGCACGACCAGGGTTTCGACCTGGCCCGCGTCCAGGGCCTGCACCAGGCCCGCCAGGGCGGCCGGGCCGTTCTGCTCGCCGCCTGCGGCCAGCGGCTCTTCCGTCAGCAGCACGGTGCGGCCGAGGTTGCCCAGGGCGGCGTTCAGACGCAGCACCAGGGCGTGCAGCTCGGGCGCGTGTTCCGGCCCGATCGCCAGGGCGCTCTGATTGCGCCGGGCCATCAGCTCGTCGGCCAGGGCGTCCAGGAAGCGCGCGACCTTGGGATCGGCGATCAACTCGCCGCTGGGCAGGGCATTGGGCGCGCCGAAGCCGGAGACCTGGGGCAGCCCGCGCTGGGCCAGCTTGGCTTCCAGAGCGCACAGCAGGGCGCCGACCTGCGAGCTGCGCACCGGCAGGCGGTGGTCCGCGCTCGAGCCGGTCGTCGTGAAGCGCGCTTCGATCGCATAGAGGCGGCTCATCTCCAGGCCGCTCTCGGGCTTGCGACGCTTGGCGAAATCCCGCGCATGCCGCAGCGCGCCGGGGTGTCCGTCGAGCAGGTCCGAGTCGAATCCGACCACGGTCAAGGCGTCCGCCAAACGGTAATGGACGCGCAGGGGGCGGCCGAAAGCCAGGCGGGCCCCCTCCGCTTCGTTGTGGCGGGCGACCGCGTCGTAGCGCACGAAGCGCGCCTGGGGCAGGGCCTCCGCCAAGCGGGCCAGCTGCGTTTCGATCGCCGGCGAGCTGGTCGGGCGCAGCAACACAGCCAGGCCTGCGCCGCCGTTCTCGATGTACTTCTGGCGCAGCCCTCCGAAGGTCGCATCGAAGCCCTCCGGAGCGACCGCGGCCCCATCGCGCAGGAAGCTCTGGCTGCGATCGGGGTCGTACTGGTCGAGGATCGCCGCCTGGGCGATGGTCGTGGCCGCACCCTGGCTTTCGGCATGCCAGGCGTTGCCTTCGACCTTAATCGGGCGGCCCTCGTAGGCGGTCATCACCAGCGGCTGCACCACGCCGGACAGCTCGAAGCCCGTGGCGAAGTGCTCCGGGACTCCGGGGATGCGCTCTTCGGGGTGCTCCGCGAAGGGCAGCAGGGTGGTCTTTTCCCAGCGGCAGCTTTGCGCCCCCGCCAGGGCCACCGAAGCCCCCGCCAGCTGCAGGAAGCGGCGCCGATCGACGCCGTCCAGGGTGCTGGCCCCCTGCGGGAATTCGCGCGCGACCCACTGGGCGAACTCAGGCTGACCCTGCAGCTCGCCCAGGCTGGCCCAGTAGTGCCGGCTGTGCGCGTCGCGGGCGACGTTGGCGAAGGCCTCGGCCTTGAAGGCCTCCAGGCCCTCGGGCTGGGCGGTGGCGGACGCGCGGGCCGCGGGCTTGTGCTCGGCGGAGCGGGGCTCCAGCGTTTCGGGGCTCATGGGCGGGGGGCCGGTGTTGCGTGTGCGGGTCGTCTGCCGCGGGCGCTTGCCTTCGGCGGCAGGAGATGGAGGGTCTGCGAGGCCGGTGGACGGGCCGAAATCAGCGGTGGCAGGAGGAGCAGTTCTGGGGCGGGTTGATCCCCAGCTCGGCCTTCAGCTGCAGCCCGAGCTCCAACTGGTTTTCCGGGGCCCATTCCATGTTGGTGATCTGGTCCAGGGGCCGCAGGTACTTCTCGGGCTCGCGGTGGCAGGTCAGGCACCAGCCCATCGAGAGCCGCTCCTGCTGGAACACCTCTTCCATCTTGTCGATCCGGCCGTGGCAGGTGGCGCAGCCGACGCCGCGGTTGACGTGCACCGCGTGGTTGAAGTAGGCGTGGTCGGGCAGGTCGTGGATGCGCACCCAGGGGATCGCCTCGCCGGTGGCAGCGCTGGTTCGCACCCACTCGAGCTTCTTGCTCTCCGTGTGCACCATCGAGTGGCAGTTGAGGCAGGTCGAAGTCGGCGGGACCGAGGCGTGCCCGGCCTTCTCGACGGTGCTGTGGCAGTAGCGGCAGTCGATGCCCAGCTCGCCCGCATGCAGGGCGTGGCTGTAGGGCAGCGGCTGGACGGGCTGGTAGCCGACGTCGGTCGTCTCCGGGGACATGCCGTAGTAGACGAGGCCCCCGAGGTACAGCGGGGCCAGCAGCAGCAGGCCGCCGCTCAGATCGCGCACGGTGAGGGTCCAGCTCGGGAAGTGGAACATGTCCGATGGGGAGTCAGCGGGCAGGCCGATCGGGCCTGCGGGGAGACTGGGCAGCGTGTGGCGGGGGCCGCCCGGGGGCGGACCGCCGCTTGGGCGGTGGGCGTCGCCGCACCGGGGCTCCCTCTCCGGGGAGATGCACGGCTCGCGGGCGGCGTCGGTCGGCGCGCTGCGGAGCTCCAGAGCGAGCGGAAGCTCTGGCCCAGCGCAACGCGCCGACACTCTAGAGGCCCCCCGGCGGGCGGGCGCTGTGGCAATTTGTCGCTCGACTGCACACCGCTCCCGCGCCTGCCAGCATCCGCCTGGACGCCAGCCCGGGCCCGTGGACGAGGGGCGGGGCCCGGGCCGCGGCTGCGCCTGCGGCACAGGCGCGGGCCAGGCGCCGCTCCGGAGTTCATCGCCCCTCTCGCCTCCCAGCGCCCCCACCCCGCGCCGGGCGGCGAGGGCCAGGGCAGGGAAATCGCCCCCAAATCACCCCTATATAACCCCCTTCATCATTCCAAAATGCCCCCATCATCCGATACAGCCTAGCTCCTGGACGCCCGCCCCCAACCGGCCTCCCGGGCCGCCTGTGGCGGCCCCAAGCCCGCGCTAGGCCGCCGCCTGCCGGCACCGTTTCCGCCCCGGGCGCAGGCCGCAGTCCGGGGGCTGTTGTCTGCACTCGCACACCACCCGCCACGCCACGTCAGCGCTGGCCCTGCCGCCAGCCCGCCCTCGCGGGACGCGGGGGGCGTCGGCGCGGCCCCCCCGCGGGACGCCTCTCGGTCCGCCCCCGAGACCCCGCCCGTGCGGCGCGCCCTAGGCCCACCCCCGGCCGCCCCCGCGGCCGCAGGCGGCCCGCGGCCAGAGCCGCCGCCCTCCTCCGAAGCCGGCCGGAGCCCGGCCTCCGCAGGCGCCATCGGACGGGTTGGTGTTGCGGCTTGGGCGCAGCCCGAGTCGATCGTTTCTCGACCTGTCAATCCGGCGCGAACTTCTGCAGCTTCCGCTGCAGGGAGCGCCGGTGGATTCCGAGCCGCCGGGCGGCCTCCGAGATGTTTCCGGCGCAGTCGCCGAGGACCCGATTGATGTGCTCCCACTCAGCCCGCGCCAGGCTGGGGGCCGCGTAGCCGTCCCCCGGGCTGCCCCGGCCAGCGGGAGCCCGCCCGCGTTCGAAGGCGGCCAGGATGTCGTCCGCGTCGGCCGGTTTGGGGACGTAGTTGCTGGCGCCCAGCTTGGTCGCGTCCACGGCGGTCGAGATCGAGCCGTACCCGGTCAGCACGATGACCTCCGTGTGCGGGTCGAGGCGCTTGAGCTCCTGCAACAGCTCGAGGCCCGAACGCCCCGGCATCTTCAGGTCGATGACCGCCATCTCGGGCGATTCCGCGCGGGCCAGGTCCAGGGCCGCTTCGGCGTTGCGGGCGGTGCGCACCTCGAACCCACGGTCGCGGAAAGCCCGCGCCAAGCGCTCGCGGAAGACATCGTCGTCGTCCACGAGCATCAGGGAGGGGGCGTGGGAGCCGCTGGCTGAGGGATCGGGAGCCATCCTGGGTGTCTTCTAGGGTCTCTCCAGCATGCCAAGCCAGGGCAGATGCGTGCCGGCCCAGGGGTGCGAAATCGATTCCCAGAGGCGGGCGCCAGGGGGGGGCCCAGAAAGCCTAAAGCCGCGGCTCCTGGCGCTCCGATGCCCCCCCCACGGTGTCCCCCTTGCCTTCGCAGCTTGCTGAGGAGCGCGGGTCGGCCCCCTCGCGCCGACTCTCCTACGCTTGTGGCTGCCTCGGCCTGGCCTTCACGGTCGGCCTGGGGCTGCTGGCCCATGATGCGGCGCTCGGGTACGCCCGCGGCCATCTGGACGAGGAGTTCGCCAGCCTCGGCGCCGTGCTGGAAGTGCGCCTGGAGCGCCTCCTGCGCGGGGAATGGCCCTCGATCGCCAGCCTGTTCGCCGGCGGGGACTGGGCCGGGGCCGAGCGCGCCGCCTTGCACGCCCTGTCCCACGATCGGGGCCTGGTGGCCGCCACCGTGCTCGAGGCCGCCGGAACCCTCGGGGGAGGCAGCGTCGGGTATCTGACCCCGCGCCTGCAGCTCGGAACCCCCAGCGGAACCACCGAGGACCTGTTCCTGGACCAGCGCGCCGACCGGCTGCAAAGTCTGGCCCAGTCGGGGGGGCAGTGGCTGGACCTCGCGCCGCCTGGCGCCCCGCCGGATCGCCTGCGCCTCTACCTGGCACCGGAAACCCACTCCACGCCCGCGCCGCAGCGCGCCGTGCTCGTGCTGGAGCTCGAGCCCCTGGCCTGGTTTGGAAGCAGCGTCGCCGCGGTGGACACGATCGAACTGCGCGTGGCGGGCGGGGATGGGCGACGGCTACATGGCCCGGCGCCGGATGCGCCGCCCGCTGGGCTGCCCGCCTGGCTGTGGCCGACGACAGCGACGCGGGTGCGATTCCAGAGCGAACTGGGCGACTTTGAACTCTGCGCCCACGAGGCGCTCGAAATCGCCGGCCTGCCCGGCCTGACCCTGGCTCTGGCGGTTGGAGGCGGACTGGTGCTGACGATCCTGGCCTTCGGCGCGACGCGCAGCCTGGAGGCCAGACACGAGGCGGTGCGCCGCGAGGTGCGCGAGCGAACGCGCGCCCTGCGCCGCGAGATCGCCGATCGCGAAGAAGCCGAACAACGGTTGGAAGACATCGTCCAGGCCGCCGATGAGTACCTGTGGGAGTGCGATCTCGCACCCCGCTTCACCTTCCTGACCCGCCCGATCGAAGGCGTGCTCGGACGCACGCTGGCCGACCTGCTCGGACGTTCGCCGCTCGAGCTGATGCCTCCCGACCGCGCGCGCCGCATCGCCGCCTGGTGGCAAGAGGTCATCGACGAGCGGCGCAGCTTCAAGGATCTCGAACTCGAGATGTCGCGGCCCGATGGCAGCTGCCGCTGGGTTCGGATCAGCGGCTCGCCGGTGTTCGATCGTCAGGGATCGCTGGTGGGTTTCCGCGGAACCGGGCTCGACATCACCGAAGCGCGGCTGGCCAGCGAGCGCCTCGGAGCCCAGCGGCGCGAGCTGCAACTGATCCTCGACGCCTTGCCGGCGATGGTGTACTACAAGGATGCCAACAACCGCATCTTGCGCGTCAATCGGGCCGTGGCCGAAGCCCTAGGCAAACCGGTCGAGCAGATCGAAGGCCGCCGAGCCGACGAGCTGTTCCCCCCCGCGGATGCGGCCCGCTACCTGGCCCAGGACCGCGAAGTGATCGAAAGCGGGCGCCCACGCCTGGGGATCCTCGAACGACTGGAGGACGGGCAGGGACAGCGCCGCTTCACGCAGATCGACAACATCCCGCTGCCCGTGGAAGCCTTCGGGGAGCCGCGGATCGTGTCCGTGGTGACCGATGTCAGCCGGCGTCAGCGCCTCGAGCAACAGTTGGAGTTGGCTCTGCGCTCCTCAGGTCTGACGCTGTGGGACTGGGACCTGCGCGGGGACCGCCTTGAGCTGGGCTCTGGCTGGACGCGGATGCTCGGCCACGAGCGGGCCCCGCGGGACCTGGCCGGATGGCTCGAGCATGCGCTCGTCGCCGATCGGCTGCCGACCGCCGAGCGCCTCGAGCAGTGGATCGCCGGGGCCGCCCGCGGCGAACAGGGCAGCTTGCGGCACGAACTGCGCATGCTCGACTCCGCCGGCGTGCCGCGCTGGGTACTGACGATCCTGGAGGTGGCAGACCGCGACGCCGAGGGTCGTCCGCTGCGCATCTGCGGCGTCCAGGTCGACATCGACGAACTCAAGTCCTCCCAGCGCCGGCTGGACGAGGCGCGCCAGGCGGCGGAATCCGCCAGCCGCGCCAAGAGCGAGTTCCTGGCCAACATGAGCCACGAGATCCGTACCCCAATGAACGCCATCTTGGGTTTCGCGGACCTGCTCGAGCAGGGCGAGGTCTCGGAGGCGGAGCGGCGCGATTACCTGCGGACGATCCGGCGCAGCGGCCAGAACCTCTTGGCCCTGATCAACGACATCCTCGACCTTTCCAAGATCGAGAGCGGCCGCCTGCAGCTCGAGCAGGAGCCCTTCGACCTGCGCAGCGAGCTCGAACACCTACGCCGCACCATGACCCCCCTGGCGCGCGCCAAGGAACTCGAGCTGCGCGTCGAGTTGGCCGTGGATGCCCCCCTACGCCTGCTCACCGATCCTGCGCGTGTGCAGCAGATCCTGATCAATCTGACCGGCAACGCGATCAAGTTCACCCACAGCGGCTGGGTGGCCCTGCGCGCACATGGCCATCGTGGCCGCCTGCGGATCGAGATCGAGGACACCGGCATCGGCATCCCCGCGGAGAAGATCGCGGAGATTTTCCAGCCCTTCTGCCAGGGAGACAGCTCGACCACGCGCCGCTTCGGCGGCACCGGGCTGGGTCTGACCATCTCGAGGCGGCTGGCGGAGCTCCTGGGCGGCAGCCTCGAGGTGCGCTCCGCCCCTGGGGAAGGCTCGACCTTCACCCTCGAATTGCCGGTCCTCGAACCGCCCGCTGCGCACGAGACCCAGCGCCCGCCCTCCCCGGCGGAGGTCAGCCCGCTCGAAAGCGCTCCCACCTTGATGCCGACCTCGCCCTGTGCGGGCTCGACGGGGCCGCGGGTCCCCCCGGTGTCACATTCTGGGTGCGGCGATCCACCGGGGTCTGCTACGCCCCTGTCCGGTCGGCGCCTGCTGGTGGTGGATGACGGCGAGGACAACCGCCGCCTGTGCAGCCTGATTCTGGGCCGCGCCGGGGCGCAGGTCGAGCTGGCCCAAGATGGCCAAGAGGCCCTCGAGCGCCTGCTCGATCGAGACGGGCCGCCGATCGACCTGGTGCTGCTCGACATGCAGATGCCGCGTCTGGATGGCTATGGAACGGCCGCGGAGCTGCGCCAACGGGGCCTGCACGTTCCCGTGATCGCGCTGACGGCGCATGCCATGGAAGGCGACCGCGAAAAGTGCCTGCGCTCGGGCTGCGATGACTTCACCACCAAGCCCGTGCGAGCTCAGGAGCTGGTGGCCCTGTGCCGCCGCTGGCTGCAGTCGGGGGAGCGCCGCCAGGCGGCTTAGCGACCCGCGGCTGTCGCCGCCCGCGCCGCTGCCGTGGAGCGCCGCTGCCGTGCCGCGCCGCTGTCGACTTCGTCCCGCTGCCGCACCGCACCGCGGGGCCTCCCGCCACCGCCGCCCCACCACCGCCCCACCACCGCCCCACCACCGCCCCACCGCCGCCCCAACGCTGCCCAGCCGCTGCCCAGCCGCTGCCCCCGCGCCGCTGCCGCGCCGCTGTCGCCCCACGCCGCTGCCACCCTGGTGCCGTTTCCCACCCCGGCGCTCGGGCAGCGCCGGTGGATGGCGCAGCTCGCCCGGCCCGCCCGAAACCAGGCTCAGGGCCCCGGCGGGGGCTCCGAGTTGGCCCCGGACCGCGGCAGTTCGAGGCGCGCGACCGTCCCGCTGCCGAGCTCCGAGCGCAGGACGAAACGCCCGCCGAGGCGATCCGCCAGGGTGCGCACCAGGAACAACCCGAGTCCCATGCCGCGACCGGGATCCTTGGTGGTGAAGAACGGATCGCCGGCGCGCTGCAAGGTCTCCGCATCCATGCCCCGTCCGCGATCCAGGACTTCGATCACCACCCCGTTGCCCATGCCTTGCACGGCCACGTCGACCATGGATCCATCGGGCGAAGCATCCAGGGCGTTCTTGATCAGGGCGCGCACGGCCCGCGTCAGCGCCACCCGCGGGACCCTGAGCGGTGTTGCCGCGGAGCTGCCCAGCTCGAGGCGCACCAGTTCGCGCGCCCGGATCTTGCTCAGCGCGCCCTCGATCAGTTCAGCGACGGTGATCGGGACGATCTCCTCACCGACCGTGTCCCCGGCGTCCAGCGACATCTGATCCAGGATCTTGCGGCAGCGCGCCACCTCGGTGCGGATCAGCTGGGCATCCTCGACCGCGCCAGGCCCCAAGCTCGCCCCGGCGATGGTCCGCTCGAGTTCCTTGGCGATCACCGCGATGGTCGAGAGCGGCGAGGCCAGCTCGTGGGCAGCGCCGGCCGCCAGGGTGGCCAGCGACTCGAGCCGCGCCGCGTCTGCGCGCCTCTGCCGCGCCGCATCCAATTCGGCCTCGAGCTCGCGCAGCTCCTCGGTCAGGCGGCGCACGAAGTAGACCGTGAACGACATGACCGCCAGGAAGGCCACCAGCAGTCCCCAGGCTTCCAGCGAGAAGCCCAGCCAGCCGGCGCCGATCGCGGTGGCCTCGAAGCGCTCCGCCGCCAATTCGGGCAGCGGCCGATGCCAGACGATGAGCCCGGCGAAACACAGCGCGCCGGCGCCGAGCACGAAGCGCAGCCAGCGCCCGCTCAGCACCACCGAACACAGCACCAGGTTGACGAAGAAGAACAGGGCGAAGGGATTCGCCGCCCCGCCGGTCAGGTACAGCAGCGCCGTGAGCAGGGCCACATCCAGGAGCAGCACCGCCCCCAGCAGGTGCCGCCCCGCCTCCAACCAACCCTCCTGCGCCTCCTTGCCGCGCTGCCCCTGCTGCCACAAGAACCAGCCCTGCAAAGCCAAATTCGCCAGCAACCCCAGCGCCACCAGCCCGACCAACTCCACCAGCGGCACCTTGACCCCCAATCCCAGCCGCACCACCCCGATCGTCGCCAACTGCCCGATCACCGCCGCCCGCCGCAGCTTCAACAGCCACGACATGTTGATCCGCACCCGCTCCGCCCGCCCCCCCTTCCGGGCCTCCTCCCTCCAATCCACCGTCACCATCCACCTCCGCCCACATCCCAGCCACCTCCGCCGACATCCCAGCCACCTCCGCCAACATCCCCAGCTCCCACCCCGCCAACTCCGCCTGCGCGCCCAAGGCACCGATCGGGACCGGGAAGCCCCCGGATCCCTGTCACCGCCCCCCAACCGCCCCCCTCGCCTACCGAGCCTCGCGACGCCGACCCAAGCGCACCGCCCACCGCCCCAGCCAACGCACTCCCTCCCGCCCTCAGACCGGCCGCTCTCATACCCCCATCCTGCCAGCCCCCGCGACCGCTCTCAATTTCCAGCCCCCGCCCCCCCACCCTCAGCCGAGCCCCCACGCCCCCACCAAGCGCCGCCCCACCCCCAAACCATTCCCTGCGCCCCCTTGCCCCCCCCTCCCCAACCCGCTACGCTCCCCCTACCGCGGCTGTAGCTCAGCTGGTAGAGCGTCAGCTTCCCAAGCTGAATGTCGAGGGTTCGAATCCCTTCAGCCGCTCATCCTAAACCCAGCCCCCAGGCCAACCTACGGCGTTCAGCCGCTCTGCGCACGGAGCTAGAGGGTCCGCCTGCAGCAAGTTTGTAGCTGCGACGCGGCTGTGGCCCCCCAGCCCCCAGCCACGATATCTCACTGGGGTGCCCGAGTGTAGCCGGCACGCTGAAGCGACGAGCTATTGGGTGCAGTTTCGCGCTTCACTTGGGCCTCTGATGAGACATCTGGCACTTCCCCGACTAGGGTTGAAGCTGCGCTGGCCCCCGGTGTCAGGGTAGTTGCCGCCTGGTTCGGGGAGCCGCGGGGCCCCTGCC
>ERZ1066136.565-NODE-565-length-26061-cov-28.816158_pt1 | contig 26061 bp, 18 predicted proteins | sample MGYA00382783_ERZ1066136 | MGnify/ENA primary metagenome ERZ1066136 (study PRJEB33369, sample SAMEA5778366) | biofilm metagenome | biome: Industrial cooling water; feature: Water cooling tower basin; material: Biofilm | place: United Arab Emirates | collected... | reverse complement strand
CGCGGCGGGTGGGCCACGGCGGCGCTGCGCCCCGGGGCGGCGCCGCGGCGGGCGCTGGCCGACGCGCTGGCCGGCGCGCCGGGCGAGGGGCCGCTCGCGGTGATCGTCGACCAGCTCGAGGAGGTGTTCACCCACGCCGACGCGGCCGAGCGCCGGGACTTCGCCCGCGCGCTGTGGGACCTGGTCCGGCGGACAGATCGGACGATCGCGGCGATCGCGACCCTGCGGGTCGACTTCCTCGCCCGCTGCGGCGAGCTCGTGCTCGACGACGCGGGCCGCCGGCTCGACGAGGTCGCGTACGACGAGGCGCACCGGGTGTTCGTCGCCCACATGCCGGCGGCGCGGCTCGCGGAGGCGATCACGCGGCCGGCCGCGCGGGTCGGGCTCCGCCTCGAGGATGGCCTCGTCGCCCGCCTGCTCCGCGACGTCGGCGAGGACCAGGGGGCGCTCCCGATCTTGCAGCACGTCCTCGACGCGCTGTGGAGCCGGCGGGACGGCGATCGGATCACCCACGCCGCGCTCGACGCGATCGGCGGCGCCTTCGGGGCGATCGAGCGCCACGCCGACGCGACCGTCGCCGCCCTCGACCCGCCGGCCCGGGCGCAGGCGCGGCGCCTGCTGGTGCGGCTCGCGTCGTACCCGGGGGACATGTCCTCGGGGACACGCCGAAGGGTCGCCGCGGCCGAGCTGCGCCCGCCGCGGCGCGACGACGTCGACGCATTCGAGCGCGCCGTCGCGGCGCTGATCGACGCCCGCCTGGTCCGCCGCGACGACGCGGGCGAGGCGCTCGAGGTGTCGCACGAGGCGCTGATCCGCAACTGGCGCGCCCTGCACGGCTGGTACGAGGCCGAGCGCGAGCGGCTGGCGATGCACGGCGAGCTGGCGCGCCTCGTCGAGGACTCGCGCCGCTACGGCCGCGCGCTCGCAGGTCGCGCGCTCGCGCGGGCCGAGGCGCTCGCGCTGGCCGTGGGGGACGAGCTCTCGCCGGAGGCGCAGGCGCTGATCTCCGCGAGCGCCCGCGCGGCGGCGCGGAGGCGACGGAGCCGCGCGCTCGGGCTGGCGGCGCTGATCGTCGTGCTCGCGTCGGCGACGGCGATCAGCGCGTCCTTCTGGGCGCGCGCGGAGGGGCTGGCCGCGACGACGCGCGCCCAGGCCGACGCGCTGGCGCGGGAGCTCGCCCGCTCGCGCGACATGACGCGGCTGGCGATCGCCGAGCGCCTGATGCCGGCGCAGCCGTGGGCCGCGGCGGCGATCCTGCGCGAGATCGGCGACGCGGACCTTCCGGGCTGGCGGCAGGCGGCGTTCACGGCGATACAGCCGTCGCTGCCGGCGCGGATCCTCCCGCCGATCGCGCGCGAGGCCCTGATCGCGCCCGGCGCGGCGTGGCTGGTCGCGGCCGAGCCGGGGGGGCCGGTGCGCGCGTGGTCGCTGCGCGGCGAGCCGATCGTGCACGTGCTGCCGGGCGGGGGCCCGGCGGACGAGGTGGTCGGGCTCGACGTGTCGCCCGCGGGCGACGGCGCGGCGCTGATCGCCGTCGGGCGGAGGCGCGGGGTCGACGTGTGGCGGCTGCGCGAGGCCGGGGCGCAGCGGCTCGCCACGGCGCCGATCGCGACGGTGCCGGGCTACGGCGAGCCGGTGATCCGGCACGTGGACGGGCGGCTCGCCGTGAAGACGAGCGGAGGGCTCGGCGTGTGGCGGCTCGCCGAGGGGCGCCTCGAGCCGGCCGCGCTCGATCTGCCGTGCTGGTTGCTCGCGGCGGACCGGCTGATCTGTCGCGGCGAGGCGTCGCTCGAGCTGAGAACGCTGGCGGAGCCGACGCGCGGCGAGCCGGTCCCGGCGCAGTCGGTCGAGGTTGTCCTCGAGGACGGGTCGCTGAACGCGGCGCAGGCGGACGGCGCGATCCGGCACCTCGCGTGGGACGGCGAGCGCTTGATCCCGACGGGCTTCGAGCGCGGCGAGGTGCCGAACGAGGACGGCCGCCGCTACCTGGCCGCCCGCGGCGGGGTCGTCTATTCGGCGATCAACCAGTTCGACCACGCCAACGAGGTGTTCCGCGGCGCCGATCAGGTGTGCCGCGACGCGGGGGGACGCGACTGCGTCGGCCTGACCCAGGCGCGTGTGGTGGCGGGCGTCGTCGACGCCGGCGTGGTCGCGAGCGACGCGGATTCGTGGCAGATCCTGAACCCGATCGGGCTCTCGACCCGCCAGTTCGTGCGCAAGCCGGCGGATTGCGAGCCCCTGGCGCCGGTCGGCGAATGGTTGCTCTGCCGGCGCCCGGACGGGAGCGCATGGGTCTGGTCCGTCGAGGCCGGGGCGCACGCGCGCGAGACGCCGCTGCGCAGGGGGGTGCTCGGGTTCCAGCCGGAGCGCGGGCGCTGGCTCGGGCTCGCCGAGCTCGGGCCGGCGCTGCTGGGCGAGGACGACGGAAAGGAGGCGATCGTCCCGCTCGACCTCGACCTCGCCGAGCTGTCGTATTGCTCGATCGCGGTGTTCGACGCCGACATGGCGGCCTGCGCTTGCCCGTACCTCTTCACGGTCGACTGGGCGTCGGGGCGCCCGCGGCTCGCCGTGCTCGAGGCGGGCGGGCCTGTCCACGCATTGCACGGCCGGTCGCGCCGCGTGCTGTACCCGACCGAGGACGGGCTCGCCTGGGCCGATGTCGGCGGGTCGACCCCGCAGGTGCTCGCAACCACCCGCCTGGACGAGGCGAGCTGCCCGCGGGCGGAAGCCCTCGCGATCGCGCCCGACGGACAGACCGCGGCCGTCGGTTGCGACGGGGGGCGGATCTTGAAGCTCGAGCTGCCGTCGCTGGCGACGCGAGCGAGCGCCGCCGCGCCGGCGAGCGACGACGCCGGGCCGATCGTGACGATGACGTTCTCGCCGGACGGGGCGGAGCTGCTGGTCGGGTTCGACTCGGGCGCGATCGACCGGATCGCCTGGGCCGACGAGCGCCTCGCGCGGGAGCGCCGGGCGGTGTTCGGCGCGGACGGGCTCGCCGCGCTGTCGTGGACGGAGGGCGGGCTGGTCATGCGCACCGGGGGCGGTTCGGTCGCCGTCCTCACGGAGGACGAGCTGCGCCCGCTGTTCGTCCCCGCGCTCGAGGTGATGGTGGGCGAGGCCGACGGGATCGTCGCCGCCGGCCTGACCGCCGATCGGCGCCTGCGCGGCGGGACCAGCCACGGCATGTTGCTGTCGTGGCACGGCGTCTCCGACCCTGCGGGCCTGCGGGCGCTCCTGAGCGAGCAGGCCGCCTACTGCCCGAGCGCCGAGGAGCGGACCGCCTGGTTCGGCGAGTCGGACGACGAGGCCGCCCGCGCCGCGCAGGCGTGCGCGACGCGCTGGCGTGAGCTCGTCGCCGAGGCGCCGCGCTGATCCGGGTCCGCGCTCCGGCACGGGCTGGCTGGACCGCAGGGTCGCAAGACCCATCGGGGAGCCCCCGCTCGGTGCTCCACGAAGCGAGGGGTCGAGGGGGTCTGCGGATGAGAGGCTGCGAGGACAACCGTCGCGATGTCGTCGGCCGCCCTTGAAATTTAACGGTCGTTCGTTAAGTTATCGGGAGGCATGGCGCGACCGACCAAGGAAGAGGCGCGGGACACTCGCAGACTGATCCTCGACGCTGCGCTCGAGCTGTTCGCCGAGGCCGGGTTCTCGGGCGCCTCGATGCGGGAGCTCGCGCGCAGGGTGGGGGTGCGCGAGAGCGCGCTGTACCATCATTTCGAGTCGAAGGCGGCGATCTTCGGCGCGCTGATGGAGGAATTCGGGCCGGGCAAGCTGCGGCGGTTCGAGGGGCTCGACCTCGCGGCGATGCGGCCGGCGGAGGTCGAGCCGCTGCTGCGCTCGATGGCGCGGACGCTGATGGAGGAGGCGGCCCGGCCGCGCGAGCTGAGCTTCACGCGGCTGCTGATGGCCGAGGGGCCGCGGTTGAACGACGCCGGGGTGCTGCGCGAGATGATGATGCCGGGCAACGCGCACCTCGCCCGATTCTTCGCGGAGCTCGTGCGCCGGGGCGTCGTTCGTCCCGGGGACCCGGAGCTCTACGCGGTCGAATTCCTGGGTCCGCTGATGATGTTGCGGCTGTCGTATCTGCTGTTGGCCGCGGGGGACAGGGAGCGCCTGTTTGCCCTCGTCGACGGCCACGTTCGGCACTTCTACGAGTCCGTGAAGGTGCGGGAGGAACCACGATGAGGCACATGATCCTGAGAACCGGGCCAGGCGACGAGGCGGTCCCCGCCGACTCGCCGCTCGAGCGGATGTTGGAGGCGGCGGACAAACACCTCGAGAACTTCGCGTCGCTGGTGCCGCCCGCGCCGGAGTCGAAGCCGCGGACGTCGTTCGCGGTCGCGCTGCCGCGGTCGAAGATCTCGGCGTTCAACTTCACGCTGCGGCAGCGGCTCAAGGTGCTCCCGCAGGCGCTGCCGCTGATGTTCAACATGGGCCGCAGCGCGCGGATGTACGACGGGAAGTTCCGGCCGACGCGCAGCGAGGCGGACCCGGCGTTCGTGGCGACGCTCGAGGCGATGGCCCGCGCCGCCGGGGCGAAGGACATCAAGTACGTCAAGGTCCCGCGCAACGCGATCTTCCGCGGCAAGGGGCTGCCCTGCGAGTACGCGATCGTGTTCACGGTCGAGATGGATCAGGGGCCGATCGAGACGGCGCCGAGCTTCGACTGCATGCTCGAGGTAATGCGCGGCTACCGGCGGATGGCCGCGATCTCGAACCGGCTCGCCCGGTTCATGCGCAAGCGCGGCTTCGCGGCCTATCCGGGCACGGCCCTCGGCGGGTTGACCGATTACCCGCACCTCGCCGAGCTCGCGGGCCTCGGGGCGATCGGGTACCATGGCCTCTTGATCTCGCCGCACGAGGGCGCGCGCCTGCGGATCAACACCATCTACACGAACATCACCAACCTGCCGATCGCCGCCGAAAACGAGCACCTGTGGGTGCGCGACTTCTGCGCGAAGTGCAAGAAGTGCATCCGCTCCTGCCCGGTCGAGGCGATCTTCCCGGAGCCGCGGCCGCGCGGCGACGGCGGGATGCAGTGCATCGAGCATGCGACCTGCCGCGATTACTTCTCCAGCAACTTCGGCTGCGCGGTGTGCCTGTCGGTGTGCCCGTTCAGCCACACGGGCTACGACAAGATCAAGGCGAGCTTCAAGGGCAACCCGAAGGCCCCGAAGTTCCGGCTCAAGCTGATCGCGTGAGGCTCCGGGCGGGCGCCGACCGGCTCACGGGGCGAGCCCCTTCGCCAGGAAGCGGAGCATCTCCCGGCGCTCCGCCTCGTCGTCCCACGGGCCGTCCGGCGCGAGGATGTGGCGGAACAGCCCGTAGCCGCCGACGACGCCGCTCATCAGGCGCAGCGCGCGGCGCGGCGGGACGGCCGCCATCAGGCCGCGCGATTGCAGCTTCTCGCACGCGCGCTCGAACGGCGGGACCAGCACGGCGGCGACGTGCTCCTCGAGCACGCGCCGCAGCTCCGGCTGCAGCAGCGCCTCCTGCAGCAGCACGCGGAACCATGCCGGGTGACGGGCGAGCAGGTCGAGCCGGTCGTCGACGATGGCCGCGAGGAACGCCTCGAGGCTGTCGTGGTCGCGTTCGAGCAGGGCGAGCACCTGCCGCGTGACCTCCGGCGCGACGACGTCGCGGGCGAACGGCCCGAGCACGGCGGCCAGCAGCGCGCGCTTGTCGGGGAAGTGGCGGAACAGGGTGCCCTCGGCGATCCCCGCCCGCGCAGCGATGGCCCTGGTCGTCGCGCCGACGAAGCCCTCCTCGGCGAAGACCTCCTGGGCGGCTGCGATCACCCGATTTCGCGCGCTCGGTCGCGGCATGGCGGCTCCTGAATAAAGAGTGATTACTCGCTTGCGTTTCGGAAAACCAGCCCGTATTAAAAGCGAGTACTCACTCTCGATTGGAGATGACGATGCGCGATCTCGATGTGGCGATCCTCGGTGCCGGGCCGACCGGACTCACGCTGGCGTGCGAATTGGTGCGGCAGGGCGTGTCCGTCGCGGTGTTCGAGAAGCGGGAGGGGCCCTCGACCCTGTCGAAGGCGCTGGCCCTGCAAGCGCGGACCTGGGAGGTCCTCGACCAGCTCGGCTGCGGCGACGCGGCGCGCGAGGCCGGGCAGCCGATGACCCTCGTCGAGCTCCACGTCGACGGCCGGCCGGTCCCACCGGTCCGCTTCCCCGACCCGAAGCAGCGGCCGCTGGTCATCCCGCAGTCGAAGACGGAGGCGATCCTGCTGCGCCGGCTGACGGAGCTCGGTGGGTCGGTCCGCTGGCGGCACACCCTGAGCGGGTTCGAGGCCGGACAGGACGGCGTGCGGTTCACGGTCGACGGGCCCGACGGGCGACAGGAGCTGCAGGCCCGGTTCCTCGTCGGCTGCGACGGCGCCCACAGCGTCGTCCGCAAGGGCCTCGGGCTGCCCTTCGACGGCGACAGCTACCACCAGGACTTCATCCAGATCGACTGCCGCGCCGGCGGCGACGGGCTGCCGGACGACCGGATCCTCGTCTACCTCGACGCCGACCAGGCGCTGGTGACGATGCCGCTCGGCGGCGGCTTGCTGCGGGCCATCCTGCTGCGGCAGCGGCGGCCGGAGGGGGCGCCCGAGGTGCCCGAGCCGCGCGAGTTCGAGGCGGTCCTGCGGGCCCACGGCCGCGACGTGACGCTGCACGACGTCGGCTGGGCGATCCGCTTCCACCTCCACGAGCGGATGGCCCCGCGCCACCGCGTCGGGCCGGTGTTCCTCGCCGGCGACGCCGCGCACATCCACACGCCCGCGGGCGGGCTCGGGATGAACACGGGGATCCAGGACGCGCAGAACCTCGGGTGGAAGCTGGCGATGGTGGTCCAGGGCCGCGCCGGCGAGGCGCTGCTCGAGAGCTACCACCAGGAGCGCAGCCCCGTCGCCGCCGACGTGCTGGCGACCTCGCGCGGGTTCTTCACGATCACGCTCGGCGATCAATGGCTGGTCAAAAAGCTGCGCCGGTTCGTCATGCCGCGGCTCATGGGCTCCGCGCGCATGCAGCGGCGGGCGATCGGCACCGTCAGCCTGCTGGGGGTCGGCGCGCGCGGCAGCCCGGTGGTCGCGGAGCGCCGGGGCGTCCTCGCCGGGGGGCCGCAGGCGGGCGATCGCGCCCCCGATGGACCGCTCGGTGAGACGACGCTGCACCGGGTGCTGCGGGAGGGCCGGCACCTCGTGCTGTTCTTCGGGCCAGGCGCGACGGAGGCGAGCCGAGCTCCCCTCGACGTGCCCGGGCGCGTGCTGGCGGTCGAGGACACGGGTCGGCTCGTCGAGTACCGGATCCGCGGGCAGGAGACCTGCGTGATCCGCCCCGACGGGGTGATCGGCCTGCGGAGCCGCGGCCACCGGCCCGAGGCCGTACGCGCGTTCTTCGACCGCTACGCGGCGCCCGCGGCGTCCGCCCCGGCCGCGCCGACGCGGCAATGGACGGAGCGCGTCGGGCTGGCGATCTCGGCGCTGCCGGGGTTGATGCTGACGATGAGCGCGCTCCTCAAGCTGACGCAGCAGCCACAGGCCCGCGAGATCTTCGCCCATCTCGGCTACCCCGGCGATGCGTTGATCCCGATCGGCGCGGCCGAGCTGATCTGCGCCGCGCTCTACCTCGCGCCGCAGACGGCCGTCCTCGGGGCGGTGCTGCTGACGGGGTACCTCGGCGGCGCGATCGCGTCGCACGTCCGCCTCGCGGAGCCGTTCATGCCGCCGCTGATCCTCGCCGTGCTCGTGTGGGGCGGCCTCTACCTCCGGGAACGCCGGCTGCGCGCGCTGCTGCCGTGGCGGTGAGCTGCCATGATCCGTGACTACGCCGCGGCGCCGCCGCGAAGGAGATCCTCATGATTGCATCGACCCTTCGACGATTGTATGCACCGCTGGCCGTGCGGGACGACCTCACGGCCGCGAATGCGCGCTCTGCCGGGCGCGCAAGGCGGCCCTGTCGCCGGGCTGGGTGAAGGCCCGGGGCCTCACGCGATCAGCTTGAGCCGGAACTTCGGCGCCTTCGGGTTGCCCTTGAAGCTCGCCTTGATCTTGTCGTAGCCCGTATGGCTGAACGGGCACACCGACAGGCACACGGCGCAGCCGAAGTTGCTGGCCCAGTAATCGCGGCAGGTGGCGTGCTCGATGCATTGCATCCCGCCGTCGCCGCGCGGCCGCGGCTCCGGGAAGATCGCCTCGACCGGGCAGGAGCGGATGCACTTCTTGCACTTCGCGCAGAAGTCGCGCACCCACAGGTGCTCGTTTTCGGCGGCGATCGGCAGGTTGGTGATGTTCGTGTAGATGGTGTTGATCCGCAGGCGCGCGCCCTCGTGCGGCGAGATCAAGAGGCCATGGTACCCGATCGCCCCGAGGCCCGCGAGCTCGGCGAGGTGCGGGTAATCGGTCAACCCGCCGAGGGCCGTGCCCGGATAGGCCGCGAAGCCGCGCTTGCGCATGAACCGGGCGAGCCGGTTCGAGATCGCGGCCATCCGCCGGTAGCCGCGCATTACCTCGAGCATGCAGTCGAAGCTCGGCGCCGTCTCGATCGGCCCCTGATCCATCTCGACCGTGAACACGATCGCGTACTCGCAGGGCAGCCCCTTGCCGCGGAAGATCGCGTTGCGCGGGACCTTGACGTACTTGATGTCCTTCGCCCCGGCGGCGCGGGCCATCGCCTCGAGCGTCGCCACGAACGCCGGGTCCGCCTCGCTGCGCGTCGGCCGGAACTTCCCGTCGTACATCCGCGCGCTGCGGCCCATGTTGAACATCAGCGGCAGCGCCTGCGGGAGCACCTTGAGCCGCTGCCGCAGCGTGAAGTTGAACGCCGAGATCTTCGACCGCGGCAGCGCGACCGCGAACGACGTCCGCGGCTTCGACTCCGGCGCGGGCGGCACCAGCGACGCGAAGTTCTCGAGGTGCCTGTCCGCCGCCTCCACCGGCTGCTCCAGCGTCGTGTCGACGGCGTGCGCCCCGTCGTCGCGCGCAATTCCTCGGTTCCTGTGCCTCATCGTGGTTCCTCCCTCGCTCATCGCTGGGGTCGGTTGAGGTCGACCGATCGGACATAGTTCACGAGCGCGCCCCAGAACATGCCCGCCTTCAGCGTCTCCACCTGCGGCAGCCTGCCCTGGGGCGTCGATCCGCGGGCGTCGATCCGTTCCACCGGCGCGCCGGTGTCGTTGTAGAAGACGCCGAGCACCTCGTGAGGCTCGTCGTAGGCGACCACCACCGGTCGGCCGCCCACCTCGACGTTGAGCACGCCGCCGTGGCCGCGGACGAACTCCTCCGTGTACGCGACGTGATCGTCGCCGACGTGGAACGCGAACACGCGCGCCGAGCCGGGCAGGCGCTTGTCGGGATGACGGGTCGGGAACAGCAGATCGCGGCCGCTGCCCTGCTTGCGGACGGCCGCCCGCATCATCGACCGGATCACGCCGTCCCACAGGTGCGCGATCGGGTTGCGCCACCGCGGCAAGGGGTTGATGAACACCTGGCCCTCCGGGTAGAGCGCGGCGAACGAGCGGAACGGCATCCGACGCGTCGGCCACTCGCGCATGCGCGCGCGCGTCGAGTCGCCCTCGAGGTGCCCCCAGAGCTGCTGCACGAGGTCGCCGGACCGCCTGTCCCAGAGGATCAGGTTGTTCTCGAGCTGGGTGATCGGGTGCAGCTCGAGCGGGCGCCCCTGGATCGACGCCGTATACGCCACCCCGAGGTTCGAGAGGCCGCAATACGTCATCGTCACGACCTCACCCCCGACGTTCGCCGTGCCCGCGACGTGCGGCTGCAGCAGATCGTGGTCGGTGTAGGCGCGGGCCTCGCCGTTGACCTCGAGGACGATCATCGGGACGTCCGGCCCGAGCCGGCGAGACGCCTCCGCCACCGAGACGAAGGCGCTGTCGCGCTCGCGCGAGCGGAACATCAGGCGGGTCGCAAAGAAGGCCAGCGTCCACAGGCCGAGCGTGAGGGTCGCGAACCCGGCGACGGCCCACGGCGGGGCGAGCTGCGGCCACGCGAGCCACAGGCCGACGCTCGCCGCGAGGACGGCCAGCGTCCCCCACTGGAACCACGCGCGGCGCCGCCACGTGCCGACGACCAGCGAGCGGGGGACGGGGATGAAGGGCTGGTCGGCGAGCGCGAGCCAGCTGCGCGCGGCGAGCAGCAGCGCCGAGGCGAGCCCGACCCACAGGGCGACCGCGGCGGCGACGGGAGGCGAGGGCGTCATCTTCGGCCCCTCCCGATCGAGGCGCGGTGCGGCTCCGGCAGGCCCTCGACGTGCTTGCGCGCGTCCAGGGTGATGTCGGGGAGGGGCCAGGTCCGGTTCTCGACCGGCACGACCCCCTGAATTCGCGCGCAATGGGAGCAGAGTTTCATGATTCCACCTCGCGGTCGGCCCGGCGCGTCCTCGCGCCGTCCTCTTCCATTTTTGAGACGATTGTCTTATAGTTCGTCGCGAACAATGAGTCAAGTTGTCTCACAGATCGGAGGGCCTGAAGATGACCGAGGCAGATGATTCCGCGTATGAAGACCCACGGGTCGCCCGCACGCGACAGGCGGTGCTCGAGGCGGCCTACGCACTCCTCGTCGCCGAGGGCTCGGAGAGCGTGACGCACGCTCGCGTCGCGGAGATCGCACAGGTCGGCCGGGCGACCGTGTACCGCCACTGGCCCGACCGGCAGGCGCTGCTCGCCGAGGCGCTCTCGGTCGCGCCCGAACCCGAGCTGCACGAGGCGGGGCCGGACACGCGTTCGCGCCTCGTCGCGCTGCTCGAGGATCTGCGCCGGCACCTCACCTCGAGCGCGGTACCGGCGCTCACGACCCTGGTCGACCGCGCCGAGTGGAACGACGAGCTCCAGGCGCGCAAGCGCAGCCTCGTCGGCCGGATGACGCGGCCGCTGGTCGTCGTCCTCGACGAGGCGTGCGCCCGGGGTGAACTGCCGGCGACGCTCGACCGGAGCCTCGCGGTCGCCCAGCTCGCCGGCGTGTTGTTCTTCCGACGCCTGCTCTCCGGGGACGCCCTCACGACGGAGGGGGTGACCTCCCTCGTCGACGACTTCCTCGGCCGGCACGCCCCCCGGGGGGGAGGCTAGCGGCGAAGTTCACGTATCCTGGGCCCGATGCCCCGCTCGACCGCCGCGCTCGTGCTGGCCGTCGCCGCCTGTCAGGCGCCGACGTGGGCGCGCACGCCCGAGCCGGAGGTCGCGGCGGTGATGCCGGGGCCCGCACGCGGCGGCGCCCGGCTCGACGCGCCGGCGCACAACGACCGCTGCGAGGGCTGCCACGCCGAGATCGCCGCGGAGTGGCGCGGCTCGCTGCACCGACGCGCGTACGTCGACCCCGAGTTCGCGCGGGCGCTCGCCCGCGAACCGCAGCCGTTCTGTCGCGGCTGCCACGCGCCGGAGGCTGACCCGAAGGTCAGGCCGCCGCCGGCGCTGGCGGCGCTCGGCGTCGGGTGCGTCACGTGTCACGCGCCGGAGGGCCTGCCCGCGGGCGCCGTGCTGGCCGCCGCCCCGCGGTGCGCGGCGCCTTCAGGACATGCTCGGAAGGACATGTGCTCCGGGCCTGCCCGCGGGGGCGCGCCCGGAGCGCCGCACGCGGTCGTCGCGAGCGCGGCGTTCGCCGGTCCGCAAGCGTGCGCGTCGTGCCACGAGTTCGACTTCCCCGGGCGGCCGGGCGCGCCGATGCAGCTGACGGCGCGCGAGCACGCCGCGTCGCGGTTCGCGGCGACGAGCTGCGCCGACTGTCACATGCCGTGGGTCGGAGGCGGCGCCGCGCGCCACCGCAGCCACGCGTTCGCGGCCTCGCGCGACCCGGCGGTGCTGCGCAGCGCGCTGCAGGTCGAGGCGACGCGGCGCCCGGGCGCGGTGTCGCTGCGGCTGGTCCCGGCGGCGGTCGGCCACGCGGTCCCGACCGGCGATCTGTTCCGCCGGCTGTGGGTCGAGGCCGAGGCGGTCGACGCCGACGGCGATCCGGTCGGCTACGACGCCCGCGCGCTCGCGCGCCGGTTCGAGCGCCGGCGCGTCTCGAAGCTGCACAGCGAGCAGACCGAGGTCGCCGACGAGCGGCCGGGCGCGCCGGACCGGCGCGAACCCGACGGCGCCGCCGTGGTCGAGCTCGACCTCGGCCCGGACGCCGACCTCCACGCGGTCCGCTGGCGCGTGCTGTACCAGCGGATCGAGGCCCACGTCGGCGGCGAGGTCATGCTCGGCGGCGAGGTCGAACTCGCCGCCGGCGCCCTGCCGCCGCTGCCCGAGGAGTCGTGAATGCGCCGCTTGAGCCCTGTCGTTTTGGCCATGTCTCTCAGTGCATGTACGGGGGTCGGCAAGGACCCGGTCCCGCCGGCGCCGACGGCGAGCGGCGAGGAGCCGGCGCCGCCCGGCCCGGCGCCCGACCCCGCGCCGGAGGTCGCGCCGCCGAAGCCGGCGCCGGCGCCCGAGCCGCCGCGGCTCGCGGTCGCGTTCGAGGGCCGGTGCAGAGGCCTGGCCGCGTCGGTGCTCGACGATCAGGTGCTGGTGCACCTGGTCGCGGGCCGCGACTGGTCGGAGCCGCCGACGATCTTCCGCCTCGACGCGCAGGGACAGCCGGCCGAGGAGCTGCCGAGGCCGCCAGAGCACACGCTCGACCCGCAGGTCTCGCTGTCGGGCGTGTTCTCGTTCACGGGCCGCTGGCCCGATCAGGTGTACGCGTCGGTGTCGGTCGGCTCGCGCGGCGACTACGACACCGGCTTCATCCGCTTCGACGGCAAGGCGTGGTCGGGGGTGCACCCGCTCGGCCCGGACGACCGCGTCACGGGGGTGCTGAAGTGGCACGATCGCTCGATCGTGGCGATCGCCTGCGACGGCGAGTGCCGGGCGCCGAAGCTGCCGGTGATCCGCGGGGCGCCGAAGGGTCCGCGGACCGACAGGCTGCGCGAGGCGCTTGCCGCCTGCGAGAGCGTCTCGCTGGTCGACGTCGCGGCGATCGAGACCGGCGATCTGGTCGCGGTCGCCCGCTGCCAATACAGCGACGGCGGGGTGTACGCCGCGCGCTGGAGGCCCGACGAGCTCGCCGGCGACGTCAAGCGCCTGCTGCCGCCGGGGCAACCGCCGCGGACGTACCGGGTCGCGCACGACGGCCGCGAGACGTTCTGGATCGCGCTCGGCGGCGACGGCAAGGACGCGCTGTTCCGCAGCACGCCGGGCAAGTGGGACGAGGTCGAGACGCCGGCCGGCAAGGAGCTCGCCGACATCGCCGTCGACGCCGGCGGGGCGGCCTGGCTGCTGCGTACCGACGGGCTGTGGCGCCGCGAGGGCGAGAAGTGGCGCGCGGAGCAGGTCTCCGTCGGGGGGATGCGCAGGCTCCTCGGGGTCGAGCAGGGCACCCCGTGGGTGCTCGGCGAGGCGCTGGCCCGCGGGGTCGCCGGCGGCCCGTGGCACCGCGTCGAGGTGCCGGCGCCCGCGTTCTTCCCCGACCGCCGCCTGTCGATCGACAGCGCCGAGGTCGACCGCGCCGGCGACGTCTGGCTCGACGCGAGCTTCACGGTGATCCGCAAGGACAAGATCGCGGTCGGCCGCGACTACCAATCGATCGTGACCTCGCGGCCGGTGACCCGGCCGCTCCGCTGCGGCGAGGTGGCGACGTCGCAGCTGAAGTCGACGTTCGTGCCCTGGCCGACCGGCGCCGACGCGAGCTGCAAGCGGCCGCTGGTGCTGCTGCAGCACCAGGAGAAGTGGAAGCCCGGCAACACCTATCCGTCGTACGGCAAGGCGCTGCGCGGGGCGACCGACGTCGGGTCGCCGCGGTTCGCCGAGCTCGAGATCGGCGGCGAGCGGCTGCTGGGGGCGTTCGTCGACGACATGACCGCCGCGAAGGGACTGATCGCGCGGGCGCGCAAGGCCCAGCGGTGGAAGTTCCCCGAGACGGTCTGCGGCGACGAGGAGGTGCTGACCCGGGCGGGCGTCAAGATCCACCGCGAGCTCGCGGTCGATCTCGCGACCGGGCAGCTGCACGAATAGGGACGACCGGCGGGTCCGGTGGGAGCGGGCCCGCCTACCCGCGGAGCAGCGCGCTCGGCCCGTACATGACCTTGTAGTCGGTCCTGTACTTGTGCTCGAGCCCCTCCTCGATCGTCGAGCAGCCCCAGATCGTGTGGCCCCCCTCGGGGACGCCGAAGTTCATGATGTCGGTCCCGTGCTCGCTCTTGCGACCGAGCGAGATGCACACGTGGGCGATCTTGTACTTCGCGCCCTGGCGGCCGAACCCGACGCCGGTGAACAGCACGATGTCGCCGGCGGGCGGCGGCGGGTCGCCGCGTCTCCACTCCTTGGCCCCGTGCGCGCCGAGGTTGGCGGCGAGCCGCTGATAATAGGCGTCGGTCCCGAGGGTCTTCTGGGCGTAGGCCTTGTGCCTCCCCTTGAGCTCCGGGTTGTCCTGGATCTCCTTCGCGTACCAGGCCTCGACCTGCTCCTGGGTGTCGGTGATCCGGAAGTCGAAGCGCCGCTGCATGATCTTCTGCTTCAACAGCGCCTCGTCCTCGTCGAGCTGCGTGCCGCCCTGCGCGAAGGCCTCCTGGGCGTCGCGGGTCGCCGCCAAGTGCAGATCCCGCAGCGTGGCGTACGACACCGCCCCCGCGACGTACATCGAGAACAGCACGCCCTCCCAGCAATTCATCGTCCCTGTCCGCGTGCTCGGCTTGTGCTCCCCGTTCTCGTCGCCCCCGAGGATCCACAGCGAGAAGTCGCCGCCGGCCATGATCCGGAACTCCCTCTTCGGGTCGGGGCCGGAGCCCTCGTACCATTGCATCGAGCGATCGAGCAGGACCGACGCGACGATCATCGCCTCGGTCCTGTCGAGCTGCGTGCGCAGGAACTGGCGCAGGCCGCCGTCGGCCAGCAGCGCCTGCTTCACCTCCATGTCGTCCAGCTCGAGGATCGTGTCGCGGACCGACTCGAGGCTGGCCCCGTCGTCGTCGGCGAGCGACTCGATCATGGCGCGGACCCGCTCGATCGTGCGCGCCCGCTCGATCTGCTTCAGCGCCTCTGCCCAGCGCATCCCGGCGTACTCCGGGGCGTCCTGGATGTCCGCGATCCACGCGGCCTCGTCCGCGGCGCTCTGCTTGAGCGCCTGGACCTGCGCGAGACGGCCGACCTCGGTCGCGGCGCTCCTCGCCGCGCGCCCCGTCAGTCCGTCGTAGCGCTCGATGAACGCGTCGCACGCGGACTCGACGGCCCGGATCGCGGCCTGCACCCGCGCGTAGGTCTCGTCGTCGGGCCCCGGCTGGATCGAGCCCTGGATCGCCGTCTCGTACGCCGCGAGCGCCGTCAGCAGCGCCCGGTAGCGCTTGCTCTTCTGCTTGTACCCGCCCCAGGTGTTCGCGGTCGGATCCCCGGCCTTGTCGCGCAGCTTGGCGCTCGACATCAATCGCTGCACCGGAGCGCCGCGGGCGGCGGCGCGGCGCGGCCCCGACGCCGCGGGGAGCAGGTCCGCCGCCGAACCACCGGCGCTGACCGTGTCGGCGACGCGCTCGGCCTGGCGCTCGTACGGATCGCCGACCCGCCCGACGCCGCCGGCGAGGTGGACCCCGTCACGCTGCTGGATCACGTGCGCGGCCTCGTGCGCGACCGTGCGCACGCTCGGGTGGCTGTCGGCGAACGCCACCCGCTCGCCCGTCGCGTACGCCTCCGCGCCGAGCGCCTCGCACGCCCGCGAGGACGCCCCGCCGGTGAACGCCCGCACGGCGCCGAGGTCGTGGCCGCCGAACAGCGGCTGGAGCCTGTCCAGGTGTGGGAGCGCGCGGCCCGTCCCGTGCACGCCGAGCGCCGCGCGCTCGAGCGCCGCCGCGCCGGGCGTCGATCCGCCGCGCGACCGCATCTGCACCGGCGCGCCCCGGAGCAGACGCGCGGTCGTACGATTGCCGACGGAGGCTTGCAGCGTCATCGCGTCGTCGGGGCTGACGCCCGCGCCCCGGCTCGCCCGCTCGAACGCCGCCGGAGCCGGGCTCGTCCGCGCGGGGATCTCCGGGCCCCGGAGCGTCGATTCGCGTGCAGCCTCGCCGTCGAATGTCGATCGACTCCTCCCCCTCATCCGCGACCCTCCCGCCCCGTCGACGCGGGCGCGACCCGTCCGGGCGACGCCTCGACGCCCCCACGCGGCCGCCCCCGGATCTCGGTGTATACGGTTTTCCGAAAGGTGTCACTCGCACGCGCGCGCGCCTGGTGTGCGCGCACCGGCGCGCGGACGGTCGCGGCTCCAGGGCGCGCACGCCGTCGCTTACCGCGCGGGGCCGGGTTGTTGCTGTGCCGATCCGACGCTCGCGGGCGTGTCGTCGTCTCGACGGCTCGGGGCGCTCGCGGGATGCGACGGGAGCTGCGCCCGGGCGAGGATCTGCGCCAGGTACCCGTCGGTCGCCACGCGCTCCGCTGCGTGCTGACGGACGCGGGCGAGCAGCGCGGCCGCGTCCGGAGCTCGGTTCGGGTCGAAGCCGTCGGCCTGGAGGGCGTGCAGGATGCCGAGCAACAGCTCTTCGCTGCGAGCGCGCTCCCGTGCGAGGGCGCGGCCGTTGAGGAGCAGGCGGACGAGCAGGAGGCTCAGCAGGAGCAGCAAGGCCCCGAGGCCGATGGGGAGCCACCCCATCATGCCGAGGCCATCCTTCTTGTTCGGGCTGGGAGACATGCCGAGCTCGCTCATGCCGTCGTTGGTCCCGAGCACGATCTGCTTGGTGAGGACGCGCGCGAACCGCCCCGCGGCGCCGCCGTCCTCGCCGCCGAACGCGTCCTGCACCGCGGGATGGAACTCTCGCTCGAGGACCCTCCGAACGGCAGGGCCGAGGTTGTTCTCGACGACCTGCTCGAGGGCGGGCCCGAGCTCGTCGGCGACGACCAGGCCGAGCGCAGGGCCGAGGTCGTCGCGCAGGCCGCGAGCGGTCGACTGCGTGAAGGCGGTGAGCATCGTGCGCGTGACGCCGTCGACGAAGCTCCGCGCGTGTCGCCGGTTCTCCGGGCGCAGAGCGGCGTTGACGGCGCCGGCGACCAGATCCTCGACGCTCGCGGTGACGGCGGGCGATAGATCTTCGGAGAGCACCTCTCCGACCACGGCCGAGACCGTTCGGATGTAGGTGTCGCTGGCCTCGCCGAGCCGACGGACACGCTCGGGCTCGCTGACGCCGTCGAGGGCGCCGCCGGTGATCGCGGCCGTCAGGTCGCGCGCGGCCCGCTGGATGTCGGGATCTTGCAGGAGGCGGCGCAGGAGCACCTGGTTCCGCGGCTCGTCGAGCGCCGCCAGCGTCCCCTCGAGGCCGCCCTGCACGCCGCCGTGCGCGATCTGTCTGGCGCCGAGGGTACAGGCGACCTGAGATGCTGCGAGGCCGAGGACCAGCGTCGTTCCGAGGCGTGCGGGTCCGACGCGGCTCATTCGTCCTCGAGGATGGATCCGATCGTGCGTCGCGGCCGCGCGGAGCGTCATGGTCACCGTGCGTCCATCGCTCGAACGCAACCCGGGATGACCCGCAGTCCATGCGCGGTCGGGCTCGGTCATGCCATGCGGACGAGCCGTGCGGAGCATGCGCCGCGGGAGCCGATGCACCACCGAGCCGTTCGCGCGGCGATCGAGAGAGCGGCCGCGGGACGGCGCGGTGCGTCGCGTCCGGCCGTCGCCGTTCGCCGTTCACGCGACGCGGTCATCCTCGGCGCGTTGGTCGTCCGCGAGCAGCGCCATCAGGTCGGCCGCGATCGTGTCGCAGATCGCTCGCAGCGGCAGGTGGCTCGCCCGCCCGGTGTCGAAGGGGTTCTCGAGCTCGTGCCCGATCTGGTCGATGGCGAACAGGAGATACGCGACCAGCGTCGTGATCAGCGGCGTCACCCACACCTGCGAGGTCTCGAGCGCGAGGGGCAAGCCGAGCAAATAGAAGAAGATGAACCTTCGGAGCTTGATGCTGTGCACGCGAGGGAGCGCGGTCCGCAGGATCCGCTCGCAGCCGCCGATGTGATCGACGAGCGCCGCGCGTTCGCGGTCGAGCACCAGCAGATCGAAGCCGTCGAGGCCGCCCTGATCCCGGGCCTGACGCAGCAGCCGGGCGAGCCGACCGGCGACTCGGCTCGGCATGTGCCGGGCGGCGAGCAGCTCGCGGGCGGTCCCCGGCTCGCCGAGCACCTGCGCGAGCGCCTCGGCGTCGCCCTCTCCGGTGAGGGTCTGACGGGCGGCGTGGCCGAAGGCCGCGGCCCACCTCACGAACTGCCGGCGCCAGACCCGGTCCCGGGGCCCGTACTCGAGGGCCCCGATCGCCAGGTTGCGCGACTGATTGACGATCCCACCCCACAGCCTGCGCGCCTCCCACCAGCGCTCGTAGCCGCTGCTGGTGCGCAGCGTGAGGAGCAGGGCGAAGAATCCGCCCGCATAGCCGAGGTGGACCGGATCGGCGCCCGCCCACCCGTACTCCCGGTGCAGGAGCTCGACGAGCGCCGCGTACACGCCGAACAGGGCGGTTCTCGGCAACACCTTCGCCATGACCGCTCCCCGCCACGCGAGCGCGTCCTGCCAGAAGGTGAGGCTCTCCGTCGGATTTGGCTGGGCTTTCGGCACGAGGCGCGACTCCGGCGAGCAGTCGAACGACCCTGTCCGCGTCCCGAAGTGTGACCAAGCAATCCTTCGGGTCCAGCGCCGCGGTCGGAGCGACGCGCGCGCTCTCCCGCTCCGGAACCCCCCGGATTGCACAGGCGTGACATGGTGCCATCAAAAGGGGCATGGACAGCGAACGCTCCAGATCCCGCGTGGCGGCGCAGCCGGCGCCCGTCGTCCCCTCGGTCCGCGGGCTCGCCACCCGATTGACACGCGCGGGCGAGCCGGCGACCGCGAGCCGGGTCGGTTCGAACGAGCTGCGAGTCGCTCCATAATCGGGCCTCCGAATCGACGCACGCATCAAGGAGCCTGCATGCGTATCCTCCTCGTCTATGCCGAGTTCCCCCGGACCTACTGGGGCTTCCAGTACAGCCTCCACATCGCGGGCAAGCGCGCGTCGCTGCCGCCGCTCGGGCTCATCACCGTCGCCAGCCACCTACCCCCCGAATGGGAGCTCAAGCTGGTCGACATGAACGTCGAGCCGCTCGCCGACGAGGCGCTCTGCTGGGCCGACGCCGTCCTGGTCGGCGGCATGTTGATCCAGGCGCCGTCGATGCGAACGGTGGTGCGGCGCGCCCGTGCCCTCGGCCGTCGCACGGTGGTCGGTGGCCCGGCGGCGAGCACGTCGCCGGACGAGTTCGCCGACGCCGACGTGGTGTTCGGCGGCGAGGTCGAGGGTCGCGAGGCGGAGCTGGCCGCCCTGATCGTCGGCGCACCCGGCGGGATGCGGCCGGCCGCCGCCGGTGGGCAGACCCTGGTGCCCCTGCGAAAGGACGCGCGCCCGGCGGTCACCTCGTCCCGGGTGCCGCGGTTCGACCTCCTCCAGCTATCGGCGTACTCCGGGATGTGCGTGCAGTACTCGCGGGGCTGTCCGTTCCGCTGCGAGTTCTGCGACATCATCGAGATCTTCGGCCGGGTGCCGCGGACGAAGACGCCGGCCCAGGTCCTCGCCGAGCTCGAGGCGCTGCGGCGGCTCGGCTGGGCCGGATCGGTCTTCGTGGTCGACGACAACTTCATCGGCAACATCAAGCAGGTCCGGCTATTGCTCCCCGAGCTCCGCCGCTGGCAAGAGGCCAACGGCCGCCCGTTCGAGCTGTACACCGAGGCCAGCTTGAACATCGCCCGCGATCGTGCCCTGGTCGACGCGATGGTCGCCGCCGGGTTCACCTCGGTCTTCCTCGGCATCGAGACGCCGTCGGCCGAGGCGCTGGCCGAGACGCAGAAGACCCAGAACCTTCGCGTCGATCTCGTCGCGGCGGTCGAGGAGCTCACCCGCGCCGGCCTCGAGGTCATGGGCGGCTTCATCGTCGGGTTCGACAGCGACCAGCCGTCGGCCTTCGAGGCCCAGCGGCAGTTCCTGGCCGACGCGCCGATTCCGCTGGCGATGGTCGGCCTCCTGACCGCGCTGCCCGACACCCAGCTGTGGCGGCGGCTCGCGGACGAGGGCCGCCTGCGCCACGAGTCCCGCGGCGACCAGATGACCCGGCCGAACTTCGTGCCGGTGATGGAGGAGGAGGCGCTCCTCGCCGGCTACGCCGACCTCCTGCGCGAGCTGTACTCGGTCGACGGCTACTTGCGACGCTGTCGCGCGGCGCTGGCGATGCTGCCGGAGCCGCGGGTCCTGTACCCCCGGCGCGGATGGATGGCGAGCCTCGTCCGGGCGATCGCCGTACTCGGCGTCGCCAGCCCGCGGCGACGGATGTTCTGGTCGCTCCTGGCCGGCGCGCTGCGGCGATCGCTGCGCCGCGCGCCATGGGCGATCGCCAAGGCGATCCAGGGCGAGCACCTGATCCGCTACACCGAGATGGACGTGCTGCCGCGGATCGACCGGGCCCTCGCCGAAGTCCGCCAGTCGCCGCCGGTCGCCGCCCGCCGATCCAGCCGAGCCGGCTGAGCGACTTTCCAGGCGAACGCGACCTTGACCGTCGACGGCGCCGGCGTGGAGCCACGCGGCGCCGGCGCGCCTGCTCCGACGGGCGCTCTGCAGGTGGCCTTCGCGGACGTGGCGGCGGCGCTGCTCAAGGTGACCCGGACAGTGGCGCGAATTCGCCCACGGTGGCGCGCGAGCGCGCGAGTTCCTGGCGCGAAAATCGCCGTCCGATCGGCGCTTGACTGGTTGGTGAGTACTTACTAACCTCGCTTCATGCCGCTCACGCCGCATCAGCGAGACCTCGCCCTCCGGGCCGCGGAGGTCATTCGAATCAAGGGATTGCAGGCCCGCACGCGCGAGATCGCCGAGGCCATCGGCGTGTCCGAGGCGTGGCTGTTCCGGCACTTCAAGAACAAGGAGGAGATCTTCGCCGCGCTGCGCTCGCTGCACGAGGAGAAGGTCATCGCGTTCGTCGACGGCTTCTGCGCCGCGGAGCCGTCGGCGTGGCGCGCCCTCGCGGGCCTGAGCGCGTTGATCGATCACATCGTCGTGCAGCCGCGGCGCGACCCGGTCCTCGCGGGCAGGTTCGCCGAGCTCCACGGCACGGACGCCGCCGCCGAGCACCTGCGGGCCCTGATGGACGATGTCCTCGGGCGCTTCATCGCCGCCTGGAGCGACAGCTACGCGCTCGCCGAGGCCGAGGGGTGGTTCCTCAACGCCCTCGGGTCCACCGCCGAATTGCTGTGGGCGGCGCACCACCTGCTGCTCGGGACCTCTGTCTTTCACAACTCGCGCCTCGCGTCGGCCACCGAGGACGCGGAGCGCTCGCTGGTCGAGCGCACCTTCTGGACGGTGATGCAGCTGCTCGGCGCGACGGAGCGCGGGCGCGCGGCCGCGAATTCTTTCCTCGCACAGGGAGCGACCCATGGTTGACCTTCTGATCCAATTCGTCTCGTCGTTCGTCCTCCAGGCCGTCGGTTACCTCGCGGTCGTCGGCTCGGTCTTCCTCGTCGTGTGGAGGCTCGGCGAGCGCCGCTTCGCGCGGGCCCGGATCCAGGCCCGGCGGCGCTTCAACGCCGATCAGCTGAAATTCGAGCTGCGCAACTCGCTCGGGACGCTGGTCGTCGGCACCCTCAACGCCATCGGGCTCGTGTGGCTGTACGACCGCCAGATGACCGCGCTGACGATGGACGCCGCCGGCTGGACCTGGCCGGCGATGGTCCTCAGCTTCGCGGCGATCGCGTTCGTCAGCGACACATGGTTCTACTGGTGGCACCGCCTCCTGCACCACCCGGCGCTCTACAAATACGTGCACGTCGTCCACCACCGCAGCGTCGACACCAACCCGTTCACCTCGTACTCGTTCCATATCGTCGAGCCGCTGCTCCTCGGGGCCTGGATGATCCCGATGGCCCTGCTCGTGCCGACCTACATCCCGGTGCTGCTGGTGTTCCAGGTGTTCGCGCTCGCCAAGAACCTCGAGGGCCACCTCGGCTACGAGTTCATGCCGCGGTGGTTCACGCGCGTGCCGCCGTTCCGCTGGATGACGACCGCGACCTACCACAACCTCCACCACACCAAGTTCAACGGCAATTACGGGCTGTACTTCCGGCTGTGGGATCGCCTCGCCGGCACCGAGGTCGCCGACTACGAGCGGACCTTTGCGACCCGCGGCGAGGGCCGCTGACGTTCGGCTCGACGCCACCGCTCTGGAGGTCCCCATGAACTCGCAGCGTTCGTCCCCACCCACGGCGACCGCGCCGTGGATCGGCCGCGGTCTGTCGGCCCTCGTCGTGCTCGCGCTGTCGGCCAGCGCGGCCGCGAAGCTGTCGCACGCCCCGGCCGTGATCGACGGCCTCGCGCGGTCCGGCTTCGCGGAGCCGTTGCTCGACCCGCTCGCGGCGCTCGAGCTCGCGTGCGCGGCGCTCTATGCGATCCCCCGGACGGCCGCGCTCGGGGCGATCCTCGTGACCGGCTATCTCGGCGGCGCCGTGGCGACCCACGTGCGCGTCGACGAAGCCTTCGCGGCGCCCGTGCTGCTCGGCGCGCTGGCGTGGGTGGGCCTGTGGCTCCGCGAGCCTCGCCTGCGCGCGCTGCTGCTCGCGGGCGCCCCCGGGCCCGCGGCCGCGCCGTCCGCCGCTCGCCGGCTGCGCGTGACCCGGATCGCGCAGGAGAGCCCGTCGACGACCAGCCTCCACCTCGAGTCGCCGGGAGGTCGGCTCGAGTTCCGGCCCGGGCAATTCCTGCAAGTGCGACACGGCGCGCACTGGCGCAGCTACTCGCTTTCGCTGCCGCCCGGCGACGGCGTGCGCCTGACGATCAAGCGGATCGCCGGCGGTGCGGTGTCCGGGCCGCTGCTCGACGCGTTACGCGAGGGCGACGCGCTCGAAGTCCGCGGGCCGTTCGGCAGCTTCGGCGACGGCCTGCCGGCGACCGGCGCGGTGCTGTTCGCCGCGGCGGGCAGCGGGGTCACGCCGTTCGCGTCGATCGTCCCCCACCTGCGCCGCGTCGCGCCGCACGTCGAGGTGCACATGCTGTTCGCCGTGCGCGCGGCCGACGACGCGCCGCTGCTCGCGGAGCTGCGCGAGCAGCTCGGCGAGCGCCTGAAGCTGCACGTCGACGCGCGTGACGGCGCCTTCGACCCGGCGCGAGCGCGGCGGCTACTGGACGGCCTGCCGGCGCTCCAGGGCGCATGGCTGTGCGGGCCGGAGGCGTGGATGGACCGCGTCGCCGAGGCCGTGCACGCGCGCTGGCCGGCCGCGCCGGTGACCCGCGAGCTGTTCTCCGCGGCGACCCGCGCGCGCGGACCGCAGCGGCTCACGGTGATGCACGACGGCCGGCAGGTGCCCGTCGACGTCGGCGCCGGCGAGTCGCTCCTGCACGCCGCCCGACGGCACGGCGTCGACGTGCCGTCGGGCTGCGAGCAGGGCGCGTGCGGCACCTGCCGGATCCGCGTGCTCCAGGGCACCGTGGCGACCCCGGATTGCCCGGGGCTCTCACCGCAGGACCGCGCCGCCGGGTTCGCGCTCGCCTGCGTCGGCGCGCCCGAGGACGGCGCCGTCGTCGAGGTCGCCTAGTAATGATCGTCGAATCGTGATTGTCGAACCGAGAAAGGTGATACCATGACGTCTCCTGCGCTCTCGCCCGCGCTGCTCGCCGCGAGCGGCTTCTACCGCGATCCCTACCCGCTGTACGCCCAGCTGCGCCAGCTCGGCGCCGTGACCCCGGCCGCCGACGGCCGCTGGCTCGTGTGCGGCCACGCCGAGGTCTCGGCGACCCTGCGCGACCGCCGATTCATCACCACCAAGCACGACACCACCGCCCTCGACCCCGCTGTGCGCGGCGGCCGGTTCTTCCGGGTCAGCGACGCGATGATGCTGCAGCTCGATCCGCCGGCGCATACCCGGCTGCGCGCGCTCGTCAGCAAGAGCTTCACGCCGCGCTTCAGCGCGGAGCAGCAGGCGCGGATCGAGCGGGCGATCGACGAGCTGCTGGCGCCCGCGCTCGCGCGCGGAGAGATGGAGGTGATCGGCGAATTCGCGTGTCCGCTGCCGGTCCTGGTGATCGCCGAGCTGCTCGGCGTGCCGCCTGCCGACCGCGCTCGCTTCCGGGCCTGGTCGCGCGAGCTCGTCGAGACCAACGATCTGGTCCGCTTCAAGCTCTCCGCCGGTGAGATCGGGCCGGCCCTGATCGAGCGCGCGAACACGGTCGCCGACGAGTTCTGCGGCTATTTGACGGCGCTCGCCGACGAGCGGCGCGCCCGCCCGCGCGACGACCTGCTCACCGGCCTCGTGCAGACCGAGGAGGAGGGCGACCGGCTGACCCGCGACGAGCTGCTGGCGATGTGCGTGCTGCTGCTGATCGCCGGTCACGAGACGACGATGAACCTGATCGGCAACGGCCTGCTCGCCCTGCTGCGACACCCCGACCAGATGGACGCGCTACGTTACCCGTCGCTCGCCGCCGGCGCGGTCGAGGAGCTGCTCCGCTACGACAGCCCGGTGCAGGTGACGATCCGCCAGGCCGCCGAGGACATCCCGCTCGGCGGCACGGTGGTCCCGCGCGGGGCCGAGGCGATCCTCCTGCTCGGCGCCGCGAACCGCGATCCGGCCCGCTTCGATCGACCGGACGTGCTCGATGTCAGCCGGCCGGATGTCCAGCCGATCTCGTTCGGCGGCGGCATTCACTATTGCCTCGGCGCCCCGCTCGCGCGCCTCGAGGGCCGGCTGGCCCTGCACGCGCTCGTCTCGCGCGCGCCGGGCCTCGCGCTGCGCGGCGACCCGACGGGCGCCGACCTCGAATGGAACGAGAACCTCGCGCTGCGCGGCGTCAAGGCCTTGCCGATCACGTTGCGCGTCCGCTGAGGTGCCCCGCCGTCCCCAAGCGGCGAGCGTCGGCGTGCAGCCAGCCGGCGATGCGGAAGGCGCCGACGCGCCGGAGCCACAGCGGGCGCTCGAGCCCTCTCTTGTGTGCGGCAAGGGCCGCCCGGTCGCGTCGCGACGCCTGAAGCACCGCGCGCTCGCACCGCCGGGCTGCCGGCGGCCTGGAGCGTCCAGGGGCTGAACACGCGGCGCCCTTGCGGCGCCGGCGGGCAGTCCGGTCGTCAGGCCGGTGAGGCTCGATTCGTGTCCCCCGATTCGCGGGATCGCGACGATTCATCGGACCCGGGACGCGCCCGGTGCGACGAGCGGTCCATGCGCACGTCACGACGGCGGCTCCGGGCGGCGCGAACGCGACCGCCTGGAGTCTTGGCGCCGCGCTCGGGCCCCTGGCACCGCTTGCGGGTCCGCCTCGCTCACGAATCCTCGGAGGCGATGACGTCCGGTGATTTCGTCCACCGCGGCTCGTCGGCATCGACGTACAGGCCGCCCCGGGCGCCGTGCCGCGGGCGCGACCGGCCGTGCGATCGCACGACCGACGCGCCGACCTCAACCCGCTCGCCGCCGGACGAGCGACCGGCGCGCGCCCGAACAACCGATGCACAGGCGCCCGCTCGCGCGGCGGCGGTCTGCGCAATCCCACGAGGAGTCTCATGTTCGCACGAATCTGCGTCTGTCTGCTGTTCTCCCTCCACTCGACGATCGCGAGCGCCCACGCGCCCGCGCCCGGGATCCCGCGGCCGCCCCGGCCGATGGCCGCGCTCGGCGTGATCGACCGCGACCTGGCGCCCTCGGAGGCGCCTGAGGGCGCCACCCCCGGCGATCAGATGGTGCCGGACCTGACGCCGCCGGCCGTGCAGAGGGACTGGGACGCCGAGCGCCGATGGCTGCTGGCCGGCACCGGCGTCACGTGGACGCTCGTCGGGCTCGGCGTCATCGGCCTGGTGATCCCGCTGAGCATGCTCAACTCGTGCAACCTCGCCGACCGGCGCGCCGACGGAGCCCTCGACTGCAGCCCGGAGCGCCGGGTCGCCGCGGTGACCACGCCGATCATCGGGGTGTTGACCCTCGCGTCCCTGGTGCCGGCGGTGCTGTTCACGCGGCGGCTGATCAAGCACAAGAATCAGCGCGAGACGGCGCACCTGCGGCTCGCCCCCGGCGGCCTCGCGCTGCGCTTCTAGTGCCGCGCCCCGCGCCTACTGATCTCGGGTTGCGGGGCACCTTGCGCGGTG
>ERZ1066136.563-NODE-563-length-26196-cov-11.880418_pt1 | contig 26196 bp, 20 predicted proteins | sample MGYA00382783_ERZ1066136 | MGnify/ENA primary metagenome ERZ1066136 (study PRJEB33369, sample SAMEA5778366) | biofilm metagenome | biome: Industrial cooling water; feature: Water cooling tower basin; material: Biofilm | place: United Arab Emirates | collected... | reverse complement strand
GCCGCCACCGCCGACTACAACTACGTCATCGGCGCCGGCGACAGCGTCAACATCGTGGTCTGGCGCAACCCCGAGTTGTCGGGTTCGTATCCCGTCCGCCCCGACGGCAAGATCTCGGCGCCGCTCGTCGAGGAGCTGGTCGCCCAGGGCAAGACCTCGGTCGAGCTCGCGCGCGACATCGAGAAGAAGCTCGCCACCTACGTGCGCGACCCCGTCGTCACGGTCATCGTCACCGGCTTCGTGGGGCCCTACAGCGAGCAGATCCGCGTCGTCGGCGAGGCCGCTCGCCCGCTGTTCCTGCCCTACAAGCAGAAGATGACGCTGCTCGACGTGATGATCGCGGTGGGCGGGCTGACCGACTTCGCCGACGGCAACCGCGCCGTCATCCAGCGCACGTCCGAGGGCAACAAGCAGTACGCCGTGCGCCTGAAGGACCTCATCAAGCGTGGCGACCTGAGCGCCAACGTCGAGATGCGGCCGGGCGACATCCTCGTCATCCCGCAGGGCCTGTTCTGACGGCCCCGCCGTCCGCGACCACCCCCGGCAGCCTCGCATGCAAGAGATCCTCCAACAAGTCCTGGTCATCCTGCGCGGGATGTGGAAGTTCCGCTGGCCCGGGCTCGTGGTGGCCTGGGCGATGGCCATCGTCGGCGTCGTGGTCGTGATGAAGATCCCCGATCAGTACGAGGCCACCGCGCGCATCTACGTCGACACCGACTCCATCCTCAAGCCGCTGATGGCCGGCCTCACGGTCCAGCCCAACGTCGAGCAGCAGATCGGCATGCTCAGCCGCACGCTGCTGAGCCGGCCGAACCTCGAGAAGCTCATCCGCATGGCCGATCTCGACCTGCGCAACGCCGGCCGGAACGACCAGGAGGCGCTGATCGAGAAGCTGTCCAAGGGCATCGAGATCCGCACCGCCGGCGGGCTCAACCTCTACACGATGTCGTTCCGCGACACCGAGCAGGAGCGGGCCAAGCGCGTGATCCAGTCCATGGTGTCGATCTTCGTCGAGTCGGGCCTGGGCACCAGCCGCAAGGACACCGACGCCGCCAAGACCTTCCTCAACGAGCAGATCAAGACCTTCGAGGCCAAGCTCGAGGAGGCCGAGGCGCGCATGAAGGAGTTCCGGCTGCGCAACATCGCCACCCAGTCCGCCGACGGCAAGGACGCCGCCACGCGGCTGGCCGAGGCCAACGCCCAGCTGCAGGCCGCGCAGCTGCAGCTGCGCGAGGCCGAGTTCGCGCGCGACGCCGCCAAGCAGCAGCTGGCCCTGGAGCGCGGGCAGGGCGCCAACATCGCCACGCAGAGCCTGCTCCAGGAGTCGACGATCAACGTCGCCACACCCGAGCTCGACGCGCGCATCGCCGAGCTGCGCCGCAGCCTCGACGCGCTCATGCAGCGCTACACCGACCAGCATCCCGACGTCATCACCACCCGCCGCCTGATCGCCGACCTCGAGGCGCAGAAGAAGCGCGAGATGGCCGAGCTGCGCAAGGCCGCCATGGCCCAGGCCGCGGCCGCCGGCCCCGGCACCAGCGCCACGGGCAGCCTGGCCGCCCAGGAGCTGGCGCGCGTGGTGGCCGGCGCCGAGGTGCAGGTGGCGTCCTTGCGCGCACGCGTCGGCGAGTTCTCGGCCCGCGCGGCCGCGGCCCGCGAGGCGCTGAAGTCGGCCCCGCAGATCGAGGCCGAGGCCGCCCAGCTCAACCGCGACTACGCCATCACCAAGAAGAATTACGAAGACCTCGTCGCACGCCGCCAGTCGGCCGTGATGTCTGGCGAGCTCGACGTGGCCTCGGGCGTGGCGGAGTTCCGCCTGATCGACCCGCCGCGCGTGGCACCCAAGCCGGTGTCGCCCAACCGCATGCTGCTGCTTCCGGGCGTGCTGTTGGCCGCGCTGGGTGCCGGCCTGTTCTTCGCGTTCGCGGCGGCGCAGCTGCGCCCCACCTTCGCCAGCGGCGAGGACCTGCGCAAGCTCACGGGCCTGCCCCTGCTGGGCGTGGTGACGCTGCTGCGCACCGAGGACGACCGCCGTCGCGAGCGCGCCAGCCTGTTCCGCTTCGTCGCCGCGTCCGGCGGCCTCGTCGGCCTGTTCATGGCCGGCCTGATCACCTTGCAGCTGGTCTCGCGATTCGGAGGCTGAGGGTTCCATGAGCAGCCTGATCGAACAAGCCGCCGAGCGCCTGGCCCAGTTGCGGGCCGCCGGCGTCGAGGTGCCCGAGATCGACACCCCGGCCGCCGCGCCGTCCGCGGCCGCCGCATCGCCGGCCACGACCGCGCCCTGGGCGGAAGCCTCCGCGCCGGCCCTGGCCGACGCGCCGATGGCCCACCTCCCGGCCGGCGTCTCGCTGCCAGACAGCAGCCGCTCGCGCAAGATCGAGCTCAACCTGGCGGCCATCGCCGCCGCGGGCATCGTCACGCCACAGGCGCCGCGCTCGCACATGGCCGACCAGTACCGCGTCATCAAGCGCCCGCTGATCGCCAACGCCGTGGGCCGCGGCGCGTCCACCGTCACCCACGGCAACCTCATCATGGTGACGAGCGCCCTGCCGGGCGAGGGCAAGAGCTTCACGTCGATCAACCTCGCAATGAGCATCGCCGCCGAGCTCGACCACACCGTCATGCTGGTCGACGCCGACGTGGCGCGCCCCTCGGTCCTCAGAATGCTGGGCCTGCCGCCGGGCCCCGGCCTGCTCGAGCTGCTCGAGGGCAAGGCCGAGATGACCGACGTGCTGCTGCGCACCAACGTCGACAAGCTCACCATCCTGCCCAGCGGCTCGCCGCACCCCAAGGCCACGGAGCTGCTGGCCAGTGAGGCCATGTCCTCGCTGCTGGAAGACATGGCCACGCGCTACCCCGACCGCATCATCATCTTCGACTCCCCGCCGCTGCTGCTGACCACCGAGTCGCGCGTGCTGGCCACGCACATGGGCCAGATCGTGGTGGTGGTGCACGCCGACCGCACGCTGCAGAGCACGGTGCAGCAGGCGCTGGCCACCATCGAGAGCTGCCCCGTGCGCCTGATGGTCCTCAACAAGGCCCGCGCCGGCTCGGGCGGTGCCTACGGCGAGGGCTACGGTTACGGCTATGGCTACGGTTATGGCTACGGATACGGCTATGGCTACGGCTACGGAAGCAGCCGCGACGCCGCCGGCGGCGCGGCCCCCGACACCGCCGCGCCGCCGGCGGCCGCTCCGGTGCCCGCTCCGGCCACGGCCGACAGCCGCTCGTCCTGAGCGACGCGGCCGGATGCTGCGCCGAGCGCCCTTCCTGCCCAGCCTGCTCGCGCTCGCGCTGGCGACGGGCTGGCACGCCGCCGCCTGGGCCCAGGCGCGGACCCAGTCCATCAGCGCCGGCCTCGACACGCGGCTCAGCTACAACGTCAACAGCCGCCTCGGTGGCGTGGACGGCGCCGAGTGGATCGGCGAGGTCACACCCTCGGTCAGCCTGCAGAGCCGCTCGGGCCGCGTTCAGGGCTCGCTGAACTACGGCCTCACGCTGCTGGAGCGCTCGCGCCAGGAGCCCTCCAGCGAGACGCTCAACCGCCTGGCCGCCAGCTTCTCGGCCGAGGCCGTGCCGCGCCACCTGTACCTCGACGGCTCGGCCACGATCGCGCAGCAGTCGGCCTCGCCCTTCGGGCTGCAGTCGGCGTCCACCAGCGCGAGCGACAACCCCAACCGCGCCGAGGTCGGCACGGCCAGCATCTCGCCCGTGCTGCGTGGCGTGATCGGCGGCGCCGTCACGGCCGAGGCCCGGCTCACCGCCTCGGCCGTCAACACCCGCGGCACGCTGCAGGGCGACAACACGCAGACCGGGGGCTCGCTGTCCCTGTCGTCGATGGTGCCTGGCACGCTCATCAGCTGGGGGCTCACGGCGCAGAGCAGCGAGACCGATTTCCGCATCGGCCGCACCACGCGCACCGACACCACCAGCGCCACCCTGGGCTGGCAGGCCGACGCCGACCTGTCGCTCACCGCCCGCGGCGGCACCGAGACCCAGAACGTGGCCGAGCTGGAGAGCCGGCGCACCAACACCTGGGGCGTGGGCGCCAACTGGCGGCCCTCGCCGCGCACGCGGCTGCAGCTGAACCTCGACGACCGCTACTTCGGCCGGGGCTACAGCGTGCTGGGCGAGTACCGCCTGCCGCGCACCTCGTTCAGCTGGAGCAGCAGCCGCGACACCAGCAACGGCGATGGGGGCACGGTCGAGCCGCTGACGCTGTACCAGCAGTTCATGGCCCTCCTGGCCACCGCCATCCCCGACCCCGTGGCGCGCGACGCCGCGGTGCGCGCCGAGCTCGCGCTGCAGGGCGTGGATCCGCTGGCCGTGGTGCGGCCGGGCTTCGTGCTGAGCTCGGTGTCGCTGGTCGAACGCCACCAGTTCAGCTGGGCCTGGTCGGGCCGGCGCCTGAGCTTCAGCGCGCAAGCCAACCGCTCGGTCACCAAGGGCCTGGACATCGCCCTGGGCGAGACGGAGCGCGAGCCCGTGCGCCAGAGCGGCTACAGCGCCAACGTCGCCTACCGCCTGAGCCCCACGAGCAGCCTCTCGGCCGGCGGCTCGCGCCAGATGACGCGGGCCACGTCCACCCAGGCAGCGAACGATCTCAAGTCGGCTTCGGTGAGCTACACGGAGCAGATCGGCCGTCGCACCAACGCCTCGCTGTCGGCCCGGTACTCGGTGTTCAACAGCACCATCGATCCCTACCGCGAGGCCGCGCTCACGGCCTCGCTGGTGATGCGCTTCTAGGTGCCGCCATGTACGAGGCCTTCTACGGGCTGACGGCCAAGCCGTTCCAGCTCAACCCCGACCCCAGCTTTTATTACGCCAGCAAGCAGCACCGGCGCGCCAAGGCCTACCTGGAGTACGGCGTCTCGCGCAACGAGGGCTTCATCGTCATCACTGGCGAGATCGGTGCCGGCAAGACCATGGTGCTGCGCAGCCTGATCGAGGGCCTGAACGGCAGCAACGTCATCACCGGCCACCTCGTCACCACGCAGCTCGGCGCCGAGGACACCCTGCGCATGGTGGGCGCGGCCTTCGGCTTCCGCGTGAAGGACGTGCCCAAGAGCGAGCTGCTCATCACGCTCGAGGCCTTCCTGATCAGCCAGACGAGCAAGGGCAAGCGCTGCCTGCTCATCGTCGACGAAGCGCAGAACCTCACGCCGCGCGCGGTGGAGGAGCTGCGCATGCTCAGCAACTTCCAGTTCGGCAACCAGGCGCTGCTGCAGAGCTTCCTGGTGGGCCAGCCGGAGTTCCGCGAGATCCTGCAGCGGCCCGAGATGGAGCAGTTCCGCCAGCGCGTGGCGGCCACCTGCCACATCGGCCCGCTCGACGCTGAAGAGACCCGCGGCTACATCGAACACCGCCTGCGCTGCGCCGGCAGCAAGGGCAAGCCCAGCTTCGAGCCCGCGGCCTTCGAGGGCATCTACAAGGCCAGCGGCGGCATCCCGCGCCGCATCAACGCCGTGTGCGACCGTCTGCTGCTGGCCGGGTTCCTGGCCGGCCGCACGGCACTGACGGTGGCCGACGTCGACGAGGTGGTCAAGGAGTTCGCCCAGGAGAACGCACCCGCCGCGCGCCCGGCCGGCGCCGCGCCGCAGCCGGCGCTGCTGGGTGGCGAGCCGTCCATGCCCGGCGGCCTGGCCGGCATGGCGGTGGACGTGGACCTCTCCAACCTCAAGCTCGACGGCAGCGACGCCGAGGCCATGAGCAAGCAGCTCGCGGCGCTCACGGCCGACGCCCGCGGCGACCAGCTGCAGCGCCTGGAACGCAGCCTGCTGCGGCTGGAGCGCACCAACGTGCAGATCCTGGGCCTGCTGTCCAAGCTGGTGGCCGGGCTCAAGAAGCCGGGCGGGCCCGCCGAATGAGCGCGCCCCGGCCGGCCCTCGGCGGGCCCGTGATGTGCATCGTGGGCGCCCGCCCCAACTTCATGAAGATGGCGCCCATCCTGCGCGCCCTGGCCGCGCACGAGCCGCCCATCCCGGCGCTGCTGGTGCACACGGGCCAGCACTACGACGCCAGCATGAGCGACCAGCTCTTCGCCGACCTGCGCCTGCCGCACCCCGACCTCAACCTCGAGGTCGGCTCGGGCAGCCACGCCGTGCAGACGGCCGAGGTCATGAAGCGCATCGAGCCCGCGATGGACGAGCACAAGCCCAGCTGCGTGCTCGTGGTGGGCGACGTCAACTCCACGCTCGCCTGCACGCTGGTGGCCGTGAAGAAGGGCGTGCCCGTGGTGCACGTGGAGGCCGGCCTGCGCAGCTGGGACCGCCGCATGCCCGAGGAGATCAACCGCGTGCTCACCGACCAAGTGGCCGACCGCCTGTACACCACCGAGGCCAGCGCACTGGCCAACCTGCAGCGCGAGGGCATCGCCGAGCAGCGCGTGGTGTTCGCCGGCAACGTGATGATCGACTCGCTGCTGCAGAACCGCCCCTTCGCCAAGGCGCCGGCCGACACGCTGGCCGCGCACGGCGTCGACCCGGCGCTCGTGCAGGGTGCGGCGGGCTACGGCGTGGTCACCCTGCACCGGCCCAGCAACGTCGACGACGCCGAGACCCTGCAGCGCCTGCTGGGCGTGCTGCGCGAGGTGTCCGAGCGCCTGCCGCTGGTGTTTGCGCTGCACCCGCGCACGCGCGGCAACATCGAGCGCTTCGGGCTGCAGGGTTTGGTGGCCGGCGCGCGCATGGCGCTGCTGCCGCCCCAGGGCTACCTCGAGATGCTGGGCCTGATGGCCGGCGCCACCGTGGTGCTCACCGACAGCGGCGGCCTGCAGGAGGAAACCACCGCCCTGGGCGTGCCTTGCCTCACGCTGCGCGACAACACCGAGCGCCCCATCACGGTCGACGAGGGCACCAACACCCTGGTGGGCCGCGACGTGGCGGCCATCCGCGAGGGCGTGGCTGCCATCCTGGCCGGCCAGGGCAAGCGCGGCCGCACCCCCCAGAACTGGGATGGCCGGGCCGCCGAGCGCATCGCTGCCGATTTGTACCGCTGGCTGGCGGCGGGCGCCGCCTGACAATCCGGGCCATGAGCGCGCACACGACGGCGGCCCGGCAGCCCGCGGGTCCGATCAACGCCCTGACCATCGACGTCGAGGACTATTTCCAGGTCTCGGCCTTCGCCCCGTACATCCGGCGCGACGAGTGGGACAGCCGCGAGTGCCGCGTGGAGCGCAACGTCGGCCGCATCCTCGAGCTGCTGGCCGCGCGCGACGTGAAGGCCACCTTCTTCACCCTGGGCTGGATCGCCGAGCGCTACCCGCAACTGGTGCGCGAGATCGTCGCCCAGGGCCATGAGCTGGCCAGCCACGGTCATGGCCACCAGCGCGCCAGTGACCTCGACCGCGCGGCCTTCCGCGCCGACGTGTCGCGCGCCAAGGCCATCCTCGAGGATCTGTCGGGCCGCCCCGTGCGCGGCTACCGCGCGCCGAGTTTTTCCATCGGCACCGGCAACCTCTGGGCCTTCGACGTGCTGGCCGAGACCGGCCACCACTACAGCAGCAGCATCTACCCGATCAAGCACGACCACTACGGCATGCCCGACTCGCCGCGCTTCGCCTACCGGCTGGCCAACGGCCTGCTCGAGGTGCCGGTGACCACCGTGCGCCTGTGGGGCCGCAACCTGCCGTCCAGCGGCGGCGGCTACTTCCGGCTGCTGCCCTATGCCGTCTCGCGCTGGCTCATCGGCAAGGTCAACCGCGACGACGCCGAGAGCGCCGTCTTCTACTTCCACCCCTGGGAAATCGACGCCGCCCAGCCGCGCGTGGCCGGCATCGACGCCAAGAGCCGCTTCCGCCACTACGTGAACATCGGCCGCATGGAGCAACGCCTGCAGCAACTGCTGGCCGACTTCCGCTGGGGCCGCATGGACCAGATCTTCCTCGATGGCGGCGGCGCCGCCAGCCGGCCGCCGCTGCGCGCCACCCCCCCGCACCCCATCACGCCCGCCACCGCGCGCGGCTGAGCCCGGCCATGGTGCAGGTGAATCGCCTCGTGGTGGGCGACGCCACCGCGGCGTCGCGCTGGGACGCGTTCGTGCGCGCCTGCCCCGAGGCCACGTTCTGCCACCTCAGCGGCTGGGGCCGCGCGCTCGAGGGCGTGTTCGGCCACGAGACGCACTTCCTGCAGGCCGTGCAGGGCGACCGCATCACGGGCGTGCTGCCGCTGGCGCATGTGCAGAGCCGCCTGTTCGGCAACGCGCTCACCAGCCTGCCGTTCTGCGTGTACGGCGGTGTGGCCGCGGAAGACGCGGCCAGCGCCAAGGCCCTGGAAGACGCCGCCGAGGCCCTGGCGCAGCGCCTGGGCGTGCCGCACCTGGAGCTGCGCCACACCACGCGCCGCCACCCCGACTGGCCGGAGCAGGACCTCTACGTCACCTTCCGCAAGCCCATCACGGCCGACGACGAGGTCAACATGAACGCCATCCCGCGCAAGCAGCGCGCCATGGTGCGCAAGGGCATCAAGAACGGCCTGGTGAGCACGGTGGACGACAGCGTCGACCGTTTCTTCGCCTTGTACGCCGACAACGTGCACCGCCACGGCACGCCGGCGCTGCCCAAGCGCTGGTTCCAGGCGCTGCAGCGCGAGTTCGGGCGCGACTTCGAGGTGCTCACCGTCACCACGGCCGAGGGCAAGCTGCTGTCCAGCGTGGTGACGTTCTACTTCCGTGACGAAGTGCTGCCCTACTACGCGGGCGACGACGAGGCCGCCCGCGGCCTGGCCGCCAATGACTTCAAATACTGGGAGCTCATGCGCCGCGCCGCGGCCCGCGGCTGCACGCTGTTCGACTACGGCCGCAGCAAGCGCGGCACCGGCCCGTTCGACTTCAAGAAGAACTGGGGCTTCGAGCCCACGCCGCTGCACTACGAGTACCGCCTCTACAAGCGCGACACCGTGCCCCAGAACAACCCCTCCAACGCCAAGTACAAGCTCATGATCGAGGGCTGGCGCCGGCTGCCGCTGCCGGTGGCCAACTGGCTGGGGCCGTTCATCGTCAAGAGCCTGGGCTAGGGCAGGGCGCACATGGCCAACCTGCTCTACTTGGTGCACCGCATGCCCTACCCGCCCGACAAGGGCGACAAGGTGCGCTCGTACCACCTGCTGCGCCACCTGGCCGAGCGCCACCGCGTCTTCCTGGGCACCTTCGCCGACGACCCCGCCGACCTGCGGCACCTGAGCACACTGCGCCAGTGGTGCGCGGGGCTGCACGTGGCGCCCATGAACCCGCGCGCCGCCAAGCTGCGGAGCCTGGCCGGCCTGGCCACCGGCGAGCCGCTGTCGGTGCGCGCCTGGCGCAACGCCGGCCTGCGGCGCTGGGTGCGCGAGACGGTGGCGAACGAGGGCATCGAGGCCGGCGTGGTGTATTCGTCGGCTGTGGCGCAGTACGCCGACGAGCTGCGCGGCCGCCCGCTCATCGTGGACTTCGTGGATGTCGACTCTGCCAAGTGGAGTGCCTACGCCGAGCGCCACGCCTGGCCGCTGAGCTGGTTGTACCGCCGCGAGGGCCGCACGCTGCTGGCCTACGAGCGCGCCGTGGCGGGCGCCTCGCGCCGCAGCTTCTTCTCCACGGCCCAGGAGACCGAGCTGTTCCTGCGCCACGCCCCCGAGGCCGCGCCCGTGTGCGAGGCCATGACCAACGGTGTCGACGCCGAGCGCTTCGCGCCCGACCCTTCGCTGCCCAAGCCCTTTGCCGCGGGCCAGCGCGCCATCGTCTTCACGGGCGCCATGGACTACTGGCCCAACGTCGACGCCGTGGCCTGGTTTGCGCGCGAGATGCTGCCCGCGCTGCGCCGCACCCGGCCCGACCTGCACTTCTGGATCGTCGGCCGTGCGCCCACGCCGGCCGTGCAGGCGCTGGCCGGCGAGCACGTGCACGTCACCGGCACCGTGCCCGACGTGCGACCCTACCTGCAGCACGCCGCCGCGGTGGTGGCGCCGTTGCGCCTGGCGCGCGGCATCCAGAACAAGGTGCTCGAGGCCATGGCCATGGCCCAGCCCGTGGTGGCGGCCGACAGCTGCGTGCAGGTGCTGCAGGCCGAGCCCGGCCGCGACATCGTGCCTGCCGCCGACGCCGAGGCCTACGTGCGCGAGCTGGGCGCCCTGCTCGACGACCCGGCGCGCGCGCGCGCCATGGGCACGGCGGCGCGCCAGCGCGTGCTGCGGCACTACGCCTGGAGCGCGCACCTCTCGGCCATCGACCGCCACCTGGACCGCCTGGACGCCACGCAGCCCGTGGTGGCGCGCCGCCCCCTCGGAGCCCTCGCATGAGCGCCGTGATCGCCGGCACCCCCGCCGCCAACCCCTGGCGCACGGCGCTGCCGGCCATGGGCGCCGTGCTGCTGGCCATCGGCCTGCTGTACCGCGACACCTTCGTGGCCATGGCCGGCATCTGGAGCCGGTCCGACACGTTCGCCCATGCCTGGCTGGTGCCGCCCATCGTGCTGTGGCTGGTGTGGCGCATGCGCGCCGAGCTGGCGCTGCTGGCGCCGCGGCCGGCGCCCTGGGTGCTGCTGCCGATGGGGGTGGTGGCCTTCGGCTGGCTGCTCGGCGACCTGGCCGGCATCAACGCCGTCACCCAGCTGGCTGTGACGGCGCTGCTGGTGCTGGCCGTGCCCGCGGTGCTGGGCCTGGCGGTGGCGCGGCGGATGATGTTCCCGCTGGCCTTCCTGTTCTTCATGGTGCCCATCGGTGAGTTCACCACGGGCGTGATGATGGAGTGGACCGCCGACTTCACCGTGTGGGCGCTGGTGGCCACCGGCATCCCGGTGTACCGCGAGGGTCTGCAGTTCATCATCCCCTCGGGCGCGTGGAGCGTGGTCGAGGCCTGCAGCGGCACGCGCTACCTCATCGCCAGCTTCATGGTGGGCACGCTCTTCGCCTACCTGAACTACAACTCGCCCACGCGGCGCTGGGTGTTCGTGGGCATCTCCATCCTCGTGCCCATCGTCGCCAACTGGGTGCGGGCCTACATGATCGTGATGCTGGGCCACCTCTCGGGCAACACCATCGCCGTGGGCGTGGACCACCTCGTCTACGGCTGGATCTTCTTCGGGGTCGTCATCGGCATCATGTTCGTGATCGGTGCGCGCTGGCAGGAGCCCGAGGCGGTGCCGCGGGCACCCGCGCCGGCCGATGCCATCGACGCCGCGGTGCCGACGGCCCGCGTCTGGCCAGCCGCCGCCTTCGCCGCCGCCACCCTGGCGATTGCGCCCGCGGCCGCCTGGGCCCTGCAGCACCCGCCTGCGGGGCCGCCGCTGGTGCTGACGCTGCCCCCGCTGGCGGGCGCGCCCGCGGCGCCCGACCAGACCCTGAGGCTGCCACCGCACTTCGAAGGCGCCGCCGCGCAGACGCACCGCGTGTACGCCGCCGAGGGCGGCGCGGTCACCGTGCACGTGGCGTACTACCGGCACCAGGGTTACGGCAACAAGGTGACGAGTTCGATGAACTTCCTCATCCCCTCGTCCGACGAGTACTGGAACCGCCTCGCGGGGGGCGTGGCGCGCGTGCCCGTGCCTGGCCTGGGCGACACCCCCTTCACGCTGCGCTCGCACGAGCTGATCGGCGGCCGCACCGCCAGCACCGTGGGCCGCTCGCACCTCGAGGTGCGGCAGGTCTACTGGGCCGGCGGCCGCCTGGAGCACCGCAGCACCTGGGCCACGGCCTATGGCGTGCTCGGCCGGCTGGCCGGGCGGGGCGACGACGCGGCCATGATCACCTTCTACACCGACGGCGAGAACCCCGAGGCCACCCGCCGTGTCGAGGCCTTCATCGGCCAGCAGCTGCCGGCCCTGGTGGCGCACCTCGAGCAGGTGCGCGCCGCCGGGCGCTGAAGCACGGCATCCACGCACACACCGCATCCGGGACAGGGAACCCCACCATGAACACACTCGCAGTCATCGGCCTCGGCTACGTGGGCCTGCCGCTCGTCGTCGAGTTCGGCAAGCACGTGCGCACCATCGGCTTCGACATCGCGCAGCACAAGGTCGACGCCTGCAACCGCGGCACCGACCCCAGCCGCGAGCTCAGCGACGAGCAGATGGCCGAGGCCAGGCACGCCGTCTACACCAGCGACCCGCGGATGCTCGGCGAGGCCGACATGATCATCGTCGCCGTGCCCACCCCGGTGGACGAGGCGCACATCCCCGATTTCCGACCGCTCATCGGCAGCAGCACCAGCGTGGGCCGCCACATGAAGAAGGGCGTGACGGTCATCTACGAGAGCACCGTCTACCCCGGCGCCACCGAGGAGGTGTGCATCCCCGTGCTCGAGAAGGAATCGGGCCTCAAGTGGAAGCAGGACTTCTTCGTCGGCTACAGCCCCGAGCGCATCAACCCGGGCGACAAGGAGCACACGCTCACCAAGATCCTCAAGATCGTCTCCGGCGACACGCCCGAGACGCTGGACAGGGTGGCCAAGCTCTACGAGAAGATCATCGTGCCCGGCGTGCACCGCGCCAGCAGCATCAAGGCCGCCGAGGCGGCCAAGGTGATCGAGAACACGCAGCGCGACCTGAACATCGCGCTCATGAACGAACTGGCCATCATCTTCGAGAAGATCGGCATCGACACAAGCGAGGTGCTCGAGGCCGCCGGCACGAAGTGGAACTTCCTGAAGTTCAAGCCCGGCCTCGTGGGCGGCCACTGCATCGGCGTGGACCCGTACTACCTCACGCACAAGGCCGACATGCTGGGCTACCACCCCCAGGTCATCCTGGCGGGCCGGCGCATCAACGACGGCATGGGCAAGTTCATCGCCGAGCAGACGATCAAGAACATGATCGCCAGCGGCAGCTACATCAAGGGCGCGCGCGTCAACGTGCTGGGGCTCACCTTCAAGGAGAACTGCGGCGACCTGCGCAACAGCAAGGTCATCGACATCATCCGCGAGCTGCAGAGCTACGGCGTGGAGGTGCACGTGACCGACCCGCAGGCCACCAGCGAGGAGGCCGTGCACGAGTACGGCGTGCCGCTCACCCCGTGGGCCGAGCTGCCGCGCGCCGACGCCATCGTGGCCGCGGTGGCACACCGCGAGTTCATGGCGCTCACGCCCGAGGACTTTGCCAAGAAGCTCGTGAAGGGCGGCGCCTTCATCGACGTGAAGGCCATCTTCGACCAGAAGGCGCTGGCGGCAGCGGGCTACCGCGTGTGGCGGCTCTGAGCCGGTCAAGCACGCAGCGATCCTGTGCCATGGGACTGATCGGTCGCACCTTGCCTCTGCTGCTGGCCGCGTTGGTCTTCGCGGGCTTTCCTGCCTCCGTGATTTTCCAGGCGATTGGTCAGGCCAGGCCGCTCTCTGCTACGGAGTTGATGGCCTGTGCACTGGCTGGCATCGTGATCGTCGTCTTGGCGCGCTTCCTGCTCCTGCCTGGTCTGGCGACGAGCCTCGCCCACCGACTGGCGAGGGTCCGCACACCCTCCGTCTGGGTGGTGATCGCGGCTGGTCTCTTCGTCCGAGTGATCAGTTGGGCGCTGATTGAGCCTGCGGCATCGTCGGACGGCGCGGCCTATCTCAAGTTGGCCAACCAGCTTCTGGCTGGACAGGGATATGGCGGAGAACAGGCTCGCGCCTATTGGCCGCCTGGCCTTGCCTTTGCGTTGGTTCCGCTGCTCGCAGCATTCGAGTCTTCGACGGCACTGTTGGTCTTTGCGCTCGTGACTTACTTGATCGCGTCGTGGGGCATGCTGCGATTGGGTGAGCAGGTTCGTCTTGAGGCATGGGTTGTGTGGCCCCTCGCGGTACTCGCCGTGTGGCCAACGCACGTTCTGATGTCCGGACTTCCGGAGAAGGAACTCATCGTCATTGCCCTTCTGCCATGGATCCTGTGGGCGGCCCTGAAGACGACGTCTCGCTTGAGCTACGCCTTGCTTGCGGGCGTGCTGGTCGGGGCGGTCACTCTGGTGCAGCCCTCGTTCCAGTTACTGCCGTTCTTCGCGATGGTGCTTGCTGCCTTGTACGGCGCGCCACTGCTCCGTCTGCTTCCAGCGCTGGGCCTGTCGCTGCTAGGCGCCGCGATCGTCATCGCGCCGTGGACCTATCGCAACCACGTGGTGCTCGGACAGACCGTGCTCGTGTCGACCAACGGAGGCAGTAATCTTTACCGGGCGAACAATGAACTTGCCACAGGGGGCTACGTCCAGGTGGGCAAGGTCGATGTCGAGGCGCTGCCCGAACTGGAATCGGATCGCGTCGGGAAAGAACTGGCTGTCGAGTGGATCCGAGAGAATCCTAAGGAGTTCCTTCAGTTGACGGCGGCTCGAGTGCTGCTCTTTCCTGGGGATCATTCCTATGGCGCCTTCGCGGCGTTCAGGGCGGATCCAGATCGCATTCCAAAGTGGTCGTATCTGGGCTTGAAGGCAGGAACGGCCGCGACTTGGCTTCTGATGTGGGCGCTGGTCGCGGGCGCCGCGTGGCGGCTCTGGCTTCATCGGCAGTCGGTCAGGCCAGAGCTTCTGTTCGTCCTCGTTCCTTGGCTCTATCTTTCGGGCATCCATGCATTCTTCGAAAGTGGCAGCAAGTACCACTTGCCTACGCTTGCCTGCATGCTGGTTTGGATGGTGGCGATGCTTCGAGAACTGGCCGGCCCACGGTCATCCCTGACGCCCAGCACATGATGCGCGACCAAGGCCGCTGGTTGATTCAACTGGCCAAGTTTCTGCTGGTGGGCGTTGCCAATACGCTGGTGGGCCTTGGAACGATCTGGTTTTTGATCGGATTGGCCGGGTGGAGCGATGCCCCGGCCAACTTGGCGGGATATGCCGTGGGCCTCGCGTGCAGCTTCACGTTGAACCGGGCGTGGACCTTCAGTGATTCCGGGCAGGTCCTGCCGGCGCTGGTCCGATTCATGTTGGTCTTCGGCGTCGCCTATGCCGCCAACCTGGCGACGATGTTCTGGCTGCGTGACGCCATCGGGCTGAGCCGCTACTGGGCGCACGCTCTGGCAACGATTCCCTACACGGCGCTGTTCTTCATTGGAAGCCGACTGTTTGTGTTCGCTCGTCCCGTGCGACAGCAGCCAGTCATCGATCCGAGAGCATCATGAACGCCCCCACCCTTGCCATCGTGATCCCCTGCTACAACGAGCAGGAAGTCCTCCCGGAGACGCTCAAGCGGCTGAAGCTGCTGCTGGATCGCTACATCAGCGCCGGCTTGGTTGGTGCAACCAGCCAAGTCTGGCTGGTCGACGATGGCAGCCGAGACACCACCTGGGCGATCATCCGCCAGTGGAGCGAGACACCAGGCTCCTTCGTGCGGGGCATCAAGCTGTCGCGCAACCGGGGACACCAGCTGGCACTGTTGGCAGGCCTGATGCGCGCCGAGGGTGACGTGCTGATCAGCGTCGATGCCGACCTCCAGGACGACCTTGAAGTGATGGCCAAGATGCTTGAGCGCTTCAGGAGTGGCGACGACATCGTCTATGGCGTCAGAGCAGCCCGCAAGACAGACACCGCCTTCAAGCGGATGACCGCCGAGGGGTATTACAGGTTGCTCGACCGACTGGGTGTGGAGATCGTCTTCAATCATGCCGACTATCGCTTGATGAGCCGACGTGCCATCGAGGCGCTCCGCCAGTGCTCTGAGTCGAACGTGTTCCTGCGCGGCCTCATTCCTCAACTCGGCTACCCGTCGAGCGTCGTCGAGTACGACCGTCATGAGCGTTTCGCCGGAGAGTCGAAGTACCCTTTGCGCAAGATGTTGGCCCTTGCCTGGCAAGGCGTCACATCGTTCTCGGCTGCGCCCCTGAGAGCCATCACGACGTTGGGCATGCTCGTGTCACTCCTGAGCCTGTCCATGGGGTTCTGGGCCCTGGGAGTCAGGTTGTTCACAGACCAAGCGGTTCCAGGCTGGGCGTCGATCGTGATTCCGCTGTTTCTGATTTCGGGAGTTCAGCTCTTGTCGCTGGGCATCATCGGCGAGTACCTGGCCAAGGTCTTCATCGAAACGAAGCGGCGTCCCCTGTTCTTCATCGAGCAGGAGGCCGGTGAGCGAAGCGGAGCCTCCTCTCCAGAGGTGGGGCACCATGTTTCGGCGACCCTGGGCACGAGAGTTGGTGCGGGGACTCTCTGACCGCCCGCTGATCTGCCACGTCGTCTACCGCTTCGCGGTGGGCGGCCTGGAAAACGGCGTCGTCAACCTCATCAACCACCTGCCGTCCGATCGCTGGCGGCACGCCGTGGTGTCGCTGACCGACATCGACGCTGCCTTCGCCGCGCGCATCCGCACGCCCGGTGTGGCGCTGCACGCGCTGCACAAGCCACCGGGCCAGGGCTTCAAGCAGTGGCCCGCCCTGGTGCGCCTGTTCCGACAGCTGCGCCCGGCCATCGTGCACACGCGCAACCTGGCGGCGCTGGAGGCACAGCTGCCGGCCTGGTGGGCCGGCGTGCCCGGCCGGGTGCACGGCGAGCACGGCCGCGACGCCGAAGACCCCGACGGCACCAGCCGCAAGCACCAGTGGATGCGCAAGGCCTACCGCCCCTTCGTGCAGCACACCATCGCGCTGGGCCGCGAGCTGGCCGACTACAGCGCGCAGCGCATCGGCATCCCGCCGGGCCGCCTGCACACCATCTACAACGGCGTCGACACCACCCGCTTCCACCCCACGCCCGACGGCCGACGCGCCTCGCTGGCGGGCAGCCCCTTCAACGACCCGGCGCTGTGGGTGGCCGGCACCGTGGGCCGCATGCAGACCGTGAAGGCCCAGCCCGTGCTGGCGCGGGCCTTCGTGCACGCCATGCAGCAGCAGCCGGCGCTGCGCGAGCGCCTGCGGCTGGTGCTCGTGGGCGACGGGCCGCTGCGCGCCGAGTGCGAAGGTGTGCTGCGCGACGCGGGCGTGGCCCATCTGGCCTGGTTTGCCGGCGAGCGGGGGGATGTGCCGGATGTCATGCGCGCGCTCGATTGTTTCGTGCTGCCATCTTTGGCCGAGGGCATCTCCAATACCATCCTGGAAGCCATGGCCAGCGGCCTGCCGGTGCTGGCCACGGCCGTGGGCGCCAACGGCGAGCTGGTGGTGCCGGGCGCCACGGGCGCACTGGTGCCCCCAGGCGACGCCGGTGCACTGGGCCAGTGGTTGGTGCGGCTGGCGCAAGATGCGGCCGGCGCGGCAGCCCTGGGCCAGGCCGGGCGGCAGCGGGTGGAGCAGCGGTTCAGCCTGGGCTCCATGGTGGCGCAGTACGAACGCGTTTACGAGAGCGTGTCCCAGCGGGTGCCCAAGGCCCCGCACCAGGAGTGAATTTCCAGCATGTGCGGCATCACCGGCATCTTCGACACCCGCGGCACCCGGGCCGTGCACGTGCCCTCGCTGCAGCGCATGAACGACTCGCAGCACCACCGCGGGCCCGATGAGGGCAGCGTGCACGTCGAGCCCGGCCTGGGTTTCGGCCACCGCCGCCTGAGCATCATCGACATCGCCACCGGCCAGCAGCCGCTGTTCAACGAAGACGGCACGGTGGCCATCGTCTTCAACGGCGAGATCTACAACTACCAGTCACTGATCCCCGAGCTGCAGGCGCTGGGGCACACCTTCCACACCAAGAGCGACACCGAGTGCATCGTGCACGCCTGGGAGCAGTGGGGCCCGGACTGCGTGCAGCGCCTGCGCGGCATGTTCGCCTTCGTCATCTGGGACCGCAACCGTCAGCAGCTGTTCATGGCGCGCGACCGCATGGGCGTGAAGCCGCTGTACTACGCGCTGCTGGACGACGGCACGCTGCTGTTCGGCAGCGAGCTCAAGAGCCTGATGGCCTACCAAGCCCCGGGCGGCGTGGCGCTCAAGCGCGACATCGATCCGCTGGCGCTGGAGGAGTACTTCTCGCTCGGCTACGTGGCCGAGCCGCGCACCGTGTTCCGCCAGGCGAGGAAGCTGCCCCCGGGCCACTCGCTGGTCGTGCAGCGCGGCCAGGCCCTGGGTGAGCCGCGCGAGTACTGGGACGTGCGCTTCACGCTCGACAACCCCATCGGCCTGGACGACGCCTGCGCCGAGCTGACCGAGCGGCTCAAGGAGAGCGTGCGCCTGCGCATGATCGCCGAGGTGCCGCTGGGCGCCTTCCTCTCGGGCGGCGTGGACAGCAGCGCCGTGGTGCAGGCCATGGCCGGCCTGAGCAGCGGCCCGGTCAACACCTGCAGCATCGCCTTCGACGACCCCAAGTTCAACGAGAGCGCCTTCGCGCAGATGGTGGCCGACCGCTACGCCACCAACCACCGCGTCGAGACGGTGGTGAGCGACGATTTCGACCTCATCGACACCCTGGCGCACCTGTACGACGAGCCCTACGCCGACAGCAGCGCCATCCCCACCTACCGCGTGTGCCAGCTGGCGCGCAAGCACGTGACGGTGGCGCTCAGCGGCGACGGTGGCGACGAGAACTTCGCCGGGTACCGCCGCTACCGCATGCACCTGATGGAGGAGCGCCTGCGCTCGGCGCTGCCGGCCGGCATCCGCCAGCCGGTGTTCGGCCTGCTCGGGCGCGTGTACCCAAAGGCCGACTGGGCGCCGCGCGTGCTGCGCGCCAAGACCACCTTCCAGGGCATGGCGCGCACCAGCGTGGAGGCCTACTTCCACAGCGTGAGCATCCTGCGCGGCGCCATGCGCGAGCAGCTGTTCAGCGCCCAGCTCAAGCGCGAGCTGGCCGGCTACGACGCGCAGCAGGTGTTCGACCGCCACGCTGCCAAGGCCGGCACCGACGACCCGCTGGCCCTCATCCAGTACCTCGACATCAAGACCTACCTGGTGGGCGACATCAACACCAAGGTCGACCGCGCCAGCATGGCCCACAGCCTGGAGGTGCGCGAGCCGCTGATGGACCACGAGCTCGTGGAATGGCTGGCCACGCTGCCCATGGGCCTGAAGATCCGCGGCAACGAGGGCAAGCTGCTGCTCAAGAAGGCCATGGAGCCGCGCCTGCCGAACGACGTGCTGTACCGGCCCAAGATGGGCTTCAGCGTGCCGCTGGCGCGCTGGTTCCGCGGGCCCCTCAAGCAGCGCGTGCGCGACGCCGTGCTGGGCGAGCGTCTGCTGGGCACGGGCTGGTTCGAGCGCCGCTACCTGGAGCACCTGGTGAGCGCCCACCAGAGCGGCGCCAGCGACTACAGCGCGCCGCTGTGGACGCTGCTGATGTTCGAGGCCTTCCTGCGCAACGTGGTCGACGGCGAGGGCCGCGCCGAGCGCCTGACGCCTGCCATCGAGACGGTGACGGCATGACGCTGAAGGTGCTTCATGTGCTGGACCACAGCATCCCGCTGCACAGCGGCTACACCTTCCGCACGCTGAGCCTGCTGCGCGAACAGCGCAAGCTGGGCTGGCAGACGCTGCACGTGACGAGCCCCAAGCACGAGGCCTCGTCCAAGGGCCCCTTCGTGCCCGAGCAGACGGTGGACGGCTGGCACTTCCACCGCACCGCACCGGCACCGGCCGGAGCGCTGGACAAGCTGCCCGCCATCGGCGGCGTGGCGCAGATGCTGGCGCTGATGAAGCAGCTCGAGCGCCGCCTGCTCGACGTGGCTCAGCGCGAGAAGCCCGACCTGCTGCACGCACACTCGCCCGTGCTCGACGCCATCCCGGCGCTGCGCGTGGGCCGGCAGCTGGGCATCCCCGTGGTCTACGAGGTGCGCGCCTTCTGGGAGGACGCCGCCGTCGACCACGGCACCACCACCGAGGGCAGCCTGCGCTACCGCCTGACGCGGCGGCTGGAGACCCACGCGCTGCAGCGCGCCGACCACGTGTTCACCATCTGCGAGGGCCTGCGCAGCGACATCGTGGCGCGCGGCATTCCGGCGGCCAAGGTGACCGTGATCCCCAACGCCGTCGACATCGAGGGCTTCGAGCTCGGCGGCCAGCCCGACCCCGCCCTCAAGGCCCGCCTGGGCCTGGACGGTGCCACCGTGCTGGGCTTCATCGGCAGCTTCTACGCCTACGAGGGCCTTGATCTCTTGCTGGCCGCCATGCCCGCGCTGCTGCAGGCCCGCCCCGACCTGCGCGTGTTGCTGGTGGGCGGCGGCCCGCAGGACGCCGCGCTCAAGGCGCAGGCCGCGGCGCTGGGCATCGCCGACAAGGTGGTGTTCACGGGCCGCGTGCCGCACGCGGAGGTGAACCGCTACTACGACCTGGTGGACCTGCTGGCCTACCCGCGCCACAGCATGCGCCTGACGGAGCTGGTGACGCCGCTCAAGCCGCTGGAGGCGATGGCCCAGGGCCGCCTGTTCGTGGCGAGCAGCGTGGGCGGCCACCAGGAGCTGGTGCGCGACGGCGAGACCGGCTTCCTGTTCAAGGCCGGCAGCGCCGATGCGCTGGCCGCCGCCGTGCTGCAGACGCTGGCGCGCCAGGCCGAGTGGCCGCGCATCCGCCAGCAGGCGCGCGCCTTTGTGGAAGGCGAGCGCAATTGGCGCAACTCGGTGGCGCGCTACCCGGCGGCCTACCGCACGGTGCTGCGCGAGCCGGCTCGCGCCGCACTGGCCTGAGCCCGCGCGCCGGAGGCCGCCAAGCCATGGCACCGCAGGTCGTCACGCTCAGCAGCCTGTTCCCGAGCGAGCGCCAGCCGATGGCGGGGCTGTTCGTGCGCGAGCGCGCCTTCCGGCTGGGTGCGCGCCTGCCGCTGGCCGTGGTGGCGCCGCAGCCCTGGTTTCCGCTGCAGGGCCTGCTGCGGCGCTGGAAGCCCGGCTTCCGCCCCGGCGCGCCCGCGCACGAGCGGCAGCGCGGCTTCGAGGTGCAGTACCCGCGCTTCCTCTCGGTGCCCGGGGCGCTGAAGTCGCTGGACGGCTTCTTCATGGCCCTGGCCGCCTGGCCGCGCCTGCGCGCGCTGCAGCGCGCCGGCCGGCTGGACGTGATCGACGCGCACTTCGGCTACCCCGACGGCCGCGCCGCCAGCCTGCTGGCACGTTGGCTGGGCGTGCCCTACACCGTGACGCTGCGCGGCACCGAGACCCGCCACGCGCAGGACGCCGCCCTGCGCCCGGCGCTGCAGGCCGCGCTGCGCGGCGCGGCGCGGGTGTTCAGCGTGTCGGACTCGCTGCGCCAGGTGGCGCTGCAGCTGGGCGTGGCGCCCGAGCGCGCCATCGTCGTGGGCAACGGCGTGGACCTCGCACGCTTCCACCCCGTGCCCCAGGCCGAGGCGCGCGCCGCCCTGGGCCTGCCGGCGCAGGGCCCCGTGCTCGTGAGCGTGGGTGGCCTGTGCGAACGCAAGGGCTTCCACCGCGTGCTGGCCTGCCTGCCGCGGCTGCGCGAGCGCCACCCGGGCCTGAAGTACCTGATCGTGGGCGGCCCCAGCCCCGAGGGCGACTGGACGGCGCAGCTGCAGCAGCAGGTGCGCGAGCTGGCCCTGGGCGACAGCGTGGTCTTTGCCGGCCCGCAGCCGCCCGATGCGCTGCGCCAGTGGCTGAGCGCGGCCGATGTCTTCGTGCTGGCCACGCGCAACGAAGGCTGGGCCAACGTCTTCCTGGAGGCCATGGCCTGCGGCCTGCCCGTGGTGACCACGCGCGTGGGCGGCAATGCCGAGGTGGTGAACGCCCCCGAGCTGGGCGCGGTGGTGCCCTTTGGCGACGAGCCCGCGCTGGAAGCCGCCATCGATGCCGCCCTGCGCACGCCCTGGAACCGCGCCCACATCCGCGCCTACGCCGAGGCCAACACCTGGGACCGGCGCATCGAGGTGCTGGAGCGGGAGTTCAGGGCGCTGGTGCCCGCGCCCGCAGCCCGCGCCGCCGCCGCCCATTGAACTGCCCCCACGCGATGTACACCGAAAACGCCGTCCAGGACGCCCTGCGCTTTGCCAAGGCCACGGCCAGCAACCTGCTGGCGCGCTTTGCGCCAGCGGCCTATGTGCGCCTGACGCAGCAGACCGGGCGCGGCGCCGGCGAAGACCGCCCCGAGGACATCGCGGCCTACTTCGAGCGCTGCTTTGCCGACTACCGCCAGCAGGCCGGCGTGGCCGAAGGCGACACCGGCGCCTGGCTGCAGGGCCGGCGCGTGCTGGAGTACGGGCCGGGCGACATCCTGGGCACGGCGCTGCTGTTCCACGCCCATGGCGCGGCCGAGGTGGAGTGCGTGGACCGCTTTCCGCTGCAGCAGGTGTCGGCCAAGAACGCGGCCGTGTACCGGGCGCTCATCGAGTGCCTGCCCGAGCCGGCGCGCACCCGCGCGCGCAACGCCTTCGTGGTGGCCGGAGATCCTGCCAGCGGCCTGCGCCCCGAGGCCGTGCGCTACCGCGTCACGCCCGACGGCCTGGCGGCGCGGCCGGGCGCCTTCGACCTCATCGTCTCGCGGGCGGTGCTGGAGCACGTGAACTCGCTGGAGGCGACGCTGCGCGATGTCGCCACCTGCCTGCGGCCCGGCGGCATCTCGGTGCACAACGTGGACCTGCGCAGCCACAACCTCGACCGCTACCGCCCGTTTGACTTTCTCACCTGGCCCGAGCCGCTGTACCGCCTGATGTACAGCCACAAGGGCTTTCCCAACCGCTGGCGGCCCGATGCCTACCGCGCCATCCTGCGCGGCGTGCCCCTGGTGCTGCGCGCGATGGAGCCCACCGGCCGCATCGCGGCCGACGACGTGGAGCGCATCCGCCCACGCGTGGCGCGCCACCTGCGCGGCGCCAGCGCCGATGACCTGGCCTGGACCGGCTTCTGGATGCGCCTGGAGGCGCCGGGGGCCGCACCATGAGTGGCGGCCCGGGCCTGTACACCCGCTTCGTGGCCGGGGTGGTGTTCCCGCTGCACGAGCGCCTGAAGCACCACGGCACCGTCGCCGTGCGGCGCGGCCTGGAGCAGAGCCAGTGGTGGCCGCGCGAGCGCATCCAGGCGCTGCAGCTCGAGCGCCTGCGCGCCCTGCTGGTCGACGTGGGCGCGAACGTGCCTTACTACCGCCGCCTGTTCGGCGAGTGCGGGTTCGACCCCGCTGCCGTGCGCAGCCTGGCCGACCTGCAGCGCCTGCCCTTCCTGACCAAGGCCGAGATCCGCGCGCACAGCGACGACTTCCGCCACCCGCAGGCCGGCCCGCTGGCGCGCTTCAACACCGGCGGCAGCTCGGGCGAGCCGCTGGTCTTCTACATCGGCAAGGAGCGCGTGAGCCACGACGTGGCCGCCAAGTGGCGCGCCACGCGGTGGTGGGGCGTGGACATCGGCGACCGCGAGGCCGTGGTGTGGGGCTCGCCCATCGAGCTGGGGGCGCAGGACCGCGTGCGCGCGGTGCGCGACAAGCTGCTGCGCACGCGGCTGCTGCCCGCCTTCGAGATGAGCGAGGCCAGGCTCGACGGCTTCGTGGCCCAGCTGCGCGCGCAGCGGCCGCGCATGCTGTTTGGCTACCCCAGCGCGCTGAGCCACATCGCGCGCCACGCCGAGCAGCGCGGCGTGGCCATGAACGACCTGGGCATCCAGGTGGCCTTCGTCACCAGCGAGCGGCTCTACGACGAGCAGCGCGCCACCATCGAGCGCGTGTTCGGCTGCCCGGTGGCCAACGGCTATGGCGGGCGTGACGCCGGCTTCATCGCCCACCAGTGCCCCAGCGGCGGCATGCACCTCACGGCCGAAGACCTCATCGTCGAGATCATCGGCAGCGACGGCAAGCCCGTGCCCGATGGCCAGCTGGGCGAGATCGTCGTCACCCACCTGTGCACGCGCGAGTACCCCTTCATCCGCTACCGCACGGGCGACATGGCCGTGATGAGCACCGAGCGCTGCGCCTGTGGCCGCGGGCTGCCCATGCTGGCCGAGATCCAGGGCCGTAGCACCGACTTCGTGGTGGCGCAGGACGGCACGGTGATGCACGGGCTGAGCCTGATCTACATCCTGCGCGACCTGCCGGGGGTGCAGGGATTCAGGATCGTGCAGGAGAGCCAGTCGCTCACCCGGGTGCAGGTGGTGCCGGGGCCCGGCTTTGGCCCGCCGCAGGAGGAGGCCATCGTGGATGGCTTCCGCCGGCGGCTTGGGACTGGCGTGCAGGTGCGGGTGGAGCGGGTGGACGCGATCGCGCCGGAGAAGTCGGGGAAGTATCGGTATGTGATTAGCCGGGTGCAGTCGGGGGCGGCCCCCACATGTGCGGAGGCAGTGCGTGCGTGATGTTGCGATCATGAGCATTGTGCTCATGCTGGCTGTCGTGGCGCTTCGGCGCCCGTGGATAGGCGTGTTGCTGTGGGTCTGGGTGAGCTTGATGAACCCGCATCGATTCGCGTTCGGATTCGCACACGATGCGCCCGTCGCGATGATCGCAGCCTTGGCGACCCTGATCGGCTTTGTTGCCACCCGCGACCGCGAGTCGCCGTTCAAGGGCCCAGGCGTTACCCTTTTTGTGATCTTTACCTGTTGGATAACCCTGACCTGGGCCCTCGGTTTCGACCCGGCCGACCAATTCGCGCAGTGGGATAAGATCATGAAGGTGAACATCATGGTCTTGGTATGCCTGATGCTCATGCGCACGAAAGAGCAGATATTCGTGCTGGCTTGGGTGCTCACGCTATCGGTGGGTCTCCTTAGCATCAAGGGCGGCATCTTCACGATAGTGAACGGAGGCAATTACCGAGTCTGGGGGCCGTCCGGCTCGTGGATCGCGGGCAGCAACGAATTCGCTGTAGCCACCATCATGGTAATCCCGCTGCTGCGCTTTCTTCAGTTGCAGGTGACCAACAAGTTGCTAAGTCGCCTGATGCTGCTGGGCATGCTGCTATGCGCGGCCTCGGCGCTGGGCTCTCACTCGCGTGGCGCCTTGCTCGCGATTTTGGCGATGAGCACAGTGCTGTGGTGGCGTGGCACCAATCGCATTCGAAACGGGCTCATCTTCGTTGCACTCGGAGTGATTGCGCTTCAGTTCATGCCGGACCATTGGACGCAGCGCATGGACACGATTGAGACTTTCGAGGAAGACCGGTCTGCTCAGGGTCGGCTCAGTGCATGGTGGGTGTCCTGGAACTTGGCGCTGGTGCACCCGTTCGGCGTTGGGCTGAGCATTACGTACCCTGAGTTGTTCATCAAGTACTCGCCGTACGGACTCTCGATAGGCACACCCGTCGCGCACAGCATCTGGTTTCAGGTCCTGGGTCATCACGGATTCGTAGGACTGGCGTTGTACGCTGCAATCTGGCTATCCACATGGATGACGGCGCAGAGGCTTCGAAGGCACGCCAAGGCGAACCCGGCGCATCGATGGGTGGGCGATCTGGGAGCGATGGCGCAGGTGTGTGTCGTTGGCTACGCCGTTGGTGGAGCCTTCCTGCAGCTTGCGTACTACGACTTTCCCTACTACGTGATGGCCTTGGTGTTTCTTGCCCGCACCTGGTTGGCCAAGGGAGCCGGTGCCAATGAGCCGGTCTATTCCGGCTGGTGGCGCAGGCTGATCGGCCTAGCACCAACGGAGCCACGATCGGCGCATGGGGCCGAAGGCGGCCCGCCTGTGCCAGTGCGACCGCTGGCGCCTAGAGGTGGAACGACGCGGTCTGGTGAGTACGGGTTCCGAAGGCTGGACAGGTCATGAACACTTTCTTTCGAGCCTTGTCGGGGCGTGGACCCAAAGCGCGGCTGACGATCCTGATGTTTCATCGCGTCACCCCTGTGCCTGACGAGCTCTTTCCGGGGGAGATGCACCGCGACAGCTTCGACATGGTTTGCAGCTGGGTGCGACGCTGGTTTGCAGTGCTGCCTCTGGACGAAGCGGTGCGCCGGCTTTATGACGGGAGCCTTCCACCGGCTGCGCTGGCTGTCACCTTCGATGATGGCTATGCCGACAACCACGATGTTGCGCTGCCCGTGCTGCAACGGCATGGCCTGAATGCCACGTTCTTCGTGGCCACCGGATTTCTGGATGGTGGCCGGATGTGGAACGACACGCTGGTCGAAGCGATTCGTCACGCACGCGTCGACTCGTTGGACTTGCGCGATGAAGAACTGCCGATCCGGCAAGCGGGTGTGCTGAGCTTGCAAGGCGTCGAACACCGCCGAGCAGCGATGAGGTTGCTGATCTCGCTGACCAAGTATCTCGAGCCTGAGCAGAGGCTTGCGCAAGTCGAGCGGATCGCGGCGCTCTCACGAGCGAGGTTGCCCGTTGACTTGATGATGACGAGCGGGCAGGTCGCTGCTCTGCACCGCGCAGGAATGCGCATCGGCGCCCATACGCTGAATCACCCCATCCTGAGTCGAGTCAGCGACGATGTGGCCCGTGCCGAAATCAAGGGTAGTCGCGAGAGACTGGCCGAGATCACGGGCGGCCCGATTGATCTCTTCGCC